>Ga0209691_1000491_pt1 | contig 27875 bp, 23 predicted proteins | sample YNPMSBMetaG_FD_187120 | JGI IMG/M metagenome (GOLD analysis project Ga0209691, IMG submission 187120) | Anoxygenic and chlorotrophic microbial mat microbial communities from Yellowstone National Park, USA - YNP MS-B MetaG (SPAdes) (version 2) ... | reverse complement strand
CAGATTGTCCCGCTCATCCAGGCGCCCATCGTCTCCACTCTCGTTTCTGACCATGCTCGTTGCTGCTGCCGCCGGCGCGCTCGGCGCGTATGTCGCGTTCATCCGGCCATGGCATCTGCGCTGGGGCGCAACCGATGACGAAGTTGCCTGCCCATTGCTGGGGGATTCGCTGATTGACAAGCCGCGCCTTCAGGCCACCCACGCGGTCACTGTGCATGCGCCGCCGGAAGCGATCTGGCCTTGGCTGGTGCAGATGGGCCAGGGGCGTGGCGGGTTCTACAGCTATGAGGGCGTTGAGCGGCTGCTTGGGCTGCGGGCCGGCAATGCAGATCGAATCCTTCCAGACCTTCAGGAGTTGCACGCGGCCGATGAACTGCCTGTTGCGCCGAACGGCGCCGGCTTGCCGGTGGACATCGTCGTGCCCTACCGCACGCTGGTGATGCATTCGGATTCGCCCATCCCCGCGCGCGTCGCGGTGATGCAAGCCGGCTACTACCGCAGCGTGACCTGGACCTTCCACTTGGAGCCAATTGACGCCGAGAATACGCGCTTGATCGAGCGCTGGCGAGCCGACTGGGAGCCAACGCCAATGAACACCCTTGTCATCCGCGCGCTGCTGGAGCCAGGTGCGTTCATCATGGAACGCCGCATGTTGCTGGGGATCAAAGCGCGCGCCGAGCACGCCTGGGCCGAGCAAAAGCGGCGCGCTCAGCGTGAGGACACCTGCTCGTAGAGCTGTTCCATCCGCGGCGCGATCGCCCGCCAGTCGTAGTTGGCCGCGACAAAACGTTGGGCGCGCTCACCCAGCGCAGCGCGACGAGACGGGCTGCGCAGCAGTTCAATCACTGCGCTGGCGAATTCTTGGGGCCGATCGGCGATCAACACCTCACGTCCAGAGGTGACCTCAAATCCCTCGCACCCTAGCGCCGTGGTGACGATGGCGCGCTGCATGGCCATGGCTTCCAGCAGTTTGAAGCGCGTGCCGCCGCCGGCCCGCAGCGGCGCGACATACACATCGGCCTGAGCGATATACGGTCGCACATCGGGCACCTCACCGGTGATGATCACGTTCGGATCTGCGCGCAGCGCTGCCAGCCGGCTGCTCGGCTTCTGGCCGACGATCAGCCAGCGCGCGGCGGGGTAAGCCTGTTTCACGATCGGCCAGATGCGCCGCCAAAACCACAGCGCGGCATCCACGTTGGGGCGAAAGTCCATCTTGCCGGTGAAGACCAGCGTAGGTGCGCCGGCGTTCTCCCGCCCTTCGGCGGTGGCAAAGGCGGCATACTCGGCCACGTCAATGCCGTTGGGGACGACCTGCAGACGTGCGGTGGTCGCCAATCGGCGCAGCACAGCGGCATCCTCCGCCGAGACGCACGCCACGGCATCCGCAGCGCGCAGGACCCGTCGCTCAAATTGGCGCAGCCGCATCCACTGCGCCAGGGAGTACAGCGCGCCGTGCCAACGCCAGGGCGCGCGCGCGTCGGTCAAGCAAGTGCGCTTCTGGAGCAGATACTCTGCGTTGTGTGCGTCGTACACCCAGCGCGTCCCCAACGGCAAGCGACCGGCAACCAACGCATACCGGGCCAGCTCGATGCCCTCCACCTGGAGGATGTCGAAGCGATGGAGGCGCAACTGCTCGTTGAGCGCGCGCGCAAAGGCCGGCGACCACAGCCGCCAGGCCATGTCCGGCAATCCCGAGGCGATGAGCGTGCGCAGGCGAGTGACCGTTGTGCGGGTGGGCAGTGGCAGGCGCACCACCTCCCGACACGCCAAGCGCAACATCTCCGGCAGCTCCGCAGCGGGGTGCTCATCAAAAGAGAGCAGCCAAATCTCGTGCCTGCCGGCCAGGTGGGCGATCAACCCCCAGTTGCGCAGCGCTGTGCCCTGACGGGGTGGGTAAGGCAGTTGGGGCGTGAGAAACAACAGACGCATTGAACCAGCGAAGTATGCCTACATGCCCAGCGCAGCACGATAAACCGCCAGGGTCTGTTCCGCGGCGCGCGCCCACGAGAACTGCGCCGCGCGGACCCTCCCTCGGCGGGAGAACTCGGCGTGGCGCGCATCGTCCTGCCAAAGCGACCAGAGATGACCGGCCAGCGCGGCATCATCCGTTGGCAGGTGAAACAGCGCAGCATCGCCGGCGACTTCGGGCAGCGCGCCGGCAGCGCTGCACACGACGGGGACGCCTCTCGACATCGCCTCCAGCACGGGCAGGCCGAACCCTTCGGCCAGCGAGGGCATGGCCAACATGCGCGCGCGCCGGTAGAGCGCGTCGAGCTGTTGGTCGGCCAGCCGACCGGTGAACGTCACGCGCGCCGTCACGCCCAGCGCGTCGGCCAGCGCGCCCAGCGCCAGGTCGCCCCATCCCGCTTCGCCGACGACGACGAGCTGCACATCGGCCGGCAGGCGCGCCAGCGCCCGCAGCAGCGTCGCCAGGTTCTTGCGCGGCTCCAGCGTGCCGACGAAGAGCACATAGCGCGCCGGCAGCCCTGCGGGCAGATCCGCTGCCACAACCGCAGGCGGATCATCCGGCGCTTCGTGGATCACGCTGACCTTCGCCGGCGGCAGCTCGGGCATCAGGCGCAAGACCTCGGCGCGGGTGAAGTCTGAGACCGCGATGACCTGGTCGGCGCGCTGGGCTGACCAGCGCACGCGGCAGTAGTAGCGCAGGCCACCGGCGCTCATCGCCTCTGGGTGTTCCATAAAGTAAAGGTCGTGAATGGTGATGACCTTGCGGAAGCGCCCGTGGCAGGTGATGAAGTCGGGCGAGTGCAATACGGTGCACTGCGACCGAAACCGTCCTCGCGCCATCAATTCCAGCGGCAGCAACAGGAACTCATAGCGATGATGCGCCGGCGTGATCGTCCGCACCACGCCCACGTTCGCCGGCAGCCAGGCCACGTTCCGATCGCGTCGATCCAGCAGCGCCCATAGTCGAAAGCGCGGCCCGCCCTGGGCGGCCAGCGCGCGCAGCAAACGCCGCGCGTATTGCGCGATGCCGGCCTGGCGATAGTACATCAGCCGGCAATCCATCACCACGTCGTAGGAAGGTTGGTGAGCCTGCATCGCGTCAAATCAGTTCCCAAACTTATAATCGCCCTGTGACTCTATCAGAAGAACGCTTGCTGGCGATATACCGCCAGATGGTGCTGATCCGCCAGTTTGAGCTGCGCGCGATTGAAGAGCGTCAGCGCGGCCTGATCCCTGGCTTCATCCATCCGTACATCGGACAGGAGGCGTGCGCGGTCGGCGCATGCGCTGCGCTGAACCCCGATGACGTGATCACCAGCACGCATCGCGGCCATGGCCATCTGATCGCCAAAGGCGGCGACGTGCGCTACATGATGGCTGAGCTGGCGGCGCGTGAGGCCGGCTATTGCCGCGGCAAAGGCGGGTCGTTGCACATGACCGACTTCGACCTGGGCATCCTCGGCGCCAACGGCATCGTCGCCGGCGGCATCCCCATGGCCGTCGGGGCGGCGCTGGCCTTCAAGATGCAGCGCGCCGGCGATGCGCCCTTGCGCGTGGCGCTGGCCTTCTTCGGCGATGGCGCGACCAACGAAGGAGCCTTTCACGAAGCACTCAACCTGGCCGGGCTTTGGCGGCTGCCGGTGATCTTCTTCTGTGAGAACAACCAGTATGGCGAAGGCACGCCTCAGCACAAGCAAGCGCCGATCACACAACTGAGCAAGCGCGCCGAGAGTTACGCCATGCCCGGCCTGACGGTGGACGGGAACGACGCGCTGGCCGTATACGAGGCCGTCAGCCAGGCCGTGTCCCGCGCACGGCGCGGCGACGGCCCATCCTTCATCGAAGGCGTGACCTATCGCTACCGCGGCCATTATGAAGGCGATCCGCAGGTGTATCGCACGCAAGAGGAAGTGGCACAGTGGGAGGCCCGCGACCCGATCCAGCGCATGCGGGGCGTCCTGCGCGCGCACGGCATCTCGGAAGATCACATCGCTGCGCTTGAGCGCGAGGTCTTCGCTCAGATTGAAGAAGCGGTCAGCTTCGCTCGCAATGCCCCGCCCGCGCGGGCCGAGGACGCCCTCGCAGGGGTGTATGGCGATACGCACGACGGCGCAGTGTTCTGAAACGCGCAAATCGTGGGCGCACCCACTTATCCACATGTGGTTACGTTTATCCCCATTCATCCAGGGGGTTGTCCACAAAATGAGCACCGCTTAAAGTGAAGATAAACTCTTTTGTGGATGGGCAATGCCTATCTTTAGGGGTGGGTGGGCGATGATTCCCTATATATGGCGAAGGGAGTGGCGATGTCTTGTGAACGCTCTGTGCACTCGATGTGGATAAGCGCATTGCGCATCTACGTCGTCCGCGGGGTGCGCTTATTGTTAACCGCTGCGATCCTTCTGTTCAGCGTGCGCTACGAAGTGCCCGCGCAAGACGACCGCGAGGCATACCTTAACCGCTTGCTGGTTGGCTGGCACTTTGACTTGGCCGGCTGGTGGCTGCGCGCAACATTCGCTAAGTTGACCTACGCGCTGCTGCCCATCCATGAACGGATGCCCGATGACGCCCAGGCGGACTTTGTGCGCGCCTACATGCGCGAGATGGCTGAATTTGAGCGTCTGGTGGGCGAGATTGAAGCGATCTACGCCGATCCAGACGTGCAAGACCCGGATGCCGCCAGCGCCGGCCTGCGCGCGCGGCGCAATGCGCTGCGCGCCAGTCTAGACGCCCGCCAGGCCATCGTCGAGGGCATCCTTGAAGACCAAGTCCAAAGCATCCTGCGCGAAGAAGGCTTCACCATCGGCGGCCAAGTGATGCCGCCGGTGCGCTTTCGCTTTACCCAGTTGCCCAGCCTGCTCGTCGTCTCACGACGCGACAAGATCGAGCGCATCGCTTCGCGCGAGCTGGAGACCGGCCTGACGCTGGAGGACAAGATGCGCCTGGAGGCGCTGGTTGACCGCCGCTTCAACGTCTCGTCGCTGATCACGCCCATCGGTGGCCTGGGGACATACCCGACCATGCTGCCGGAAACGACGGCGCTGCGCTGGGTGCTGGGCGTGATCGCCCATGAGTGGGTGCATAACTACCTGCTGTTCGTCCTCAGCCCGGTGGGCCTGAACTTCCTCTCCAGCGCGGAGGCGCGGACGATCAACGAGACGGCTGCCGTGATCGTGGAGCGCGAGGTGCGCGAGCGCGTCGCGCAGCGCTATTACCCAGAGCTTTACGCAGCGCTGATGAGCGATGTGCGACCCGGCACCGCGCCCGATGTGCCGTTTGACTTTCGCGCCGAGATGCGCAAGACCCGCATCCGGGTGGACGAACTGCTGGCGGAGGGCAAAATCGAGGAGGCTGAAGCCTACATGGAAGCGCGCCGCGCGCTGTTCGTCAAGCATGGCTACCTGATCCGCAAGCTCAATCAGGCCTATTTTGCCTTTTACGGCGCTTACAACGCCGATCCGGACGGCGCGCCGGCGGCCGGCCGCGACCCGGTCGGGCCGGCGGTGCAGGCCCTGCGCGCCCGCAGCCGGTCACTGGGCGACTTCCTGCGCCAGATCGCCACCGTGCGCGATTTCGCTGATCTCCAGCAGCGCCTGGCCCGACCATGACGATCTACGACATTACCCGCCCGCTCTCGCCGCACACGGCGGTCTTCCCCGGCGATGTGCCGGTGCGCATCGCGCCAACCATGCAAATGCGGAACGGCGATTCATGTAACGTGACGGCGATCACGCTGAGCACGCACGCCGGCACGCATGTGGATGCCCCGCGCCACTACAACGACGAAGGATGCGGCGTGGATGCTATCCCCCTGGATGTCTTGATCGGGCCGGCGCGGGTGATCTCGCTGGCAACCGAGACGAAGATTACGACGGCCGATTTGCAACGCGCCCTGGAAGGACGTCCTTTCCCCATGCGCCTGTTGATCCACACGCCGGCCAGCGAACGGCGGGAGGATGTCTGGTCAGCGGCTTTCTCCACCTTCGCGCCGGATGTCGCCGAGTGGCTGGGCGCGAGCGGCTTGCGATTGATCGGCACCGACGCGCCCTCCGTGGACCCGGCGGAGAGCAAAGATTTGCCGGCGCATCGGGCATTTCTGCGCCACGGCGTGTTTATCCTGGAGAACATCTGTCTGCGCGACGTGCCGGATGGGGATTACGAGCTGATTGCGCTGCCGCTCCGGCTGGTGGATGGGGATGCCGCGCCGACGCGGGCGGTATTGATAAAACGATAGTCAGTCGCGCGGTCAAGTGTGTTCTTATCGCATCATGCGCTTTCGGCGAGCGCTTTTTTGGAACGTATACGCTTGGCGTGACCAGCATTGAGCGCATGAGGATCACCAGCACCCTGCCTCAACCTGTCACCCCCAGTGGAGCGAAGGGTCTAGAGGCGTGGTTGACCGAGGCGCTGTGGGGTTGCTGAGGCGGGACTTCGGTTAGGCGGGAGTCTGGATGCCTCGCCGCTGCTCAGCTTGATAGACCAGCGCAGCGAACGATAACGATTGCCTCTAACCCTGAATGCCCCCTCGTTTTGCTATTCGCTTATAATGGGCTTTGTTCTAAGGAAAGGTGGCCGAGTGGTTTAAGGCGGCGGTCTTGAAAACCGCTGTGAGGCTCCGTCCTCACCGTGAGTTCGAATCTCACCCTTTCCGCTAGAACACGCGCTCTGGGGAGGTGCCGGAGTGGACGAACGGAGCCGCCTGCTAAGCGGTTGTCTGGGTAAAACCGGACCCAGGGTTCGAATCCCTGTCTCCCCGCTGTAGCCCGATCGGGCACAACGCATCTCGCTTCGCGCTTTCATCAGTCACACTACGAATGACCTGGTGCAGCCGTCGCACAGCTTAGACATACGCAGCTTGGCCAGAGTTGCCCCCTGGCTCTTCCTCTTCGCATTTGCGCTGCGGATCGCCAACCTGGATGCCGAGAGTTTATGGCGTGATGAGGTGGACGCGGTGCGCTTCGCGCTCCAACCGATAGAGACGTTGCTTGCGCGCTTTACGGAAACGGGCTTTAACGGCCCGCTCTATCACATCTTGTTGAGGGGTTGGTTTGCACTGGTCGGCGTGAGCGACTTCGCCCTGCGTTACTTCTCGTTGATGGCGGGGGTGGTGTTGGTCGCGCTAATCTATGTCCTGGGCCGGCGATTGTTCGGTGAACTTGTCGGTTGGCTGGCGGCCTGGCTGGCCGCGCTATCTCCAGCTCTGGTCTGGTATGCCGGCGAGGGCAAAATGTACACGTTACAGCCAGCCCTGCTCACCCTCGCGCTCTACGCGCTCCTGCGCGCCATCGGCAAGGGAGGACAAACGGCGACCCTGCCCACCCGAACGCCGCTTGTTTGGTGGGCGACTTTCGTCGTCGCAACCAGTCTAAGTTTCTACGTACAGCTTCTCTCGCCGCTGTTCTTGGCCGTAGCGGCGTCGTTCTTCCTGGCTGCTTGGCCGGCTGCGCGTCATGCGTTGCGCCCCGGCGCGACGGCCCTTGCGCTGCTCACGTTGCCCTACCTCCCGTTGCTGGCCTGGCAGGCGCCAATCCTGATACAAGGTGGGGACATCGGCCATGCGTTTTATCCACTGGATCAGATCGCTTGGGGGTTGATGGTGATCTGGTCTTTTGGAATAGACCCACATGCGCCCTTGTGGCCTGGTGTCTCGCCTGTGACGTTGCTCACCGTGCGTTTGGCGTGGGTTGCCGTCACCGTGATCGTCGTGAGCGCAGGCCTGGCATCCATTGCATCGCGGATTCCACAGCGCGCGCAAAGCCTGCGCTGGGCGCTTGCTTTGTTGGCGTGGTTGGCCTTGCCAAGCTTGTTGCTCTTTCTCGTCTCTCTGCGTCTGCCGCTTTTTCAGCCGCGTTACGTGTTATGGTCTGCACCCGCGCTCTACTTGTTGCTCGCAATGGGCCTGGCGCACCTACTGACGCAGAGGCCTCTCGTCGGCTGGCTGACGGTCAGCGCAGCCAGCATGGTGGCATTGAGCGGCGTGGCAGCGCAGTGGCTTCATCCAATTCGGCCAGACCTGCGTGGCGCGATCGCCTGCCTGCTCCAGCGGGCACAGCCAGGCGATGCAATCGCCTTTCAAATCCCCTATGCCCGGCATAGCTTTGCTTATTACGCTGCGCAGATGGGATACGCCAGCGCGGAGTTTCGCCTGATCGAAGCGCCTTACACCAACCGAGGGATGTCTTACGATGAGCTTGCGGCCCTCATGTCTGCCCTGACGAGCGAAGCGCAGCGCGTATGGCTGTTTGAGACCGAAGCCACGATGTGGGATAGCCGGCGCATGGTGCGCCACTGGTTTGACGCATCGCTGGCGCTGGTTGAGCGCTGCGAGGGACGCGCAGTAGAAGTTGGGCTATATCGCCCAAAGTGAATCAGCGATCGGCCAGTTGTCTGGCGGCTGCGTTGGGCATGACATACCGCGCCATGACCCACGCCGTGCCGTTGGCGTAGCTCACTTGCCACCATTGCCTATCAGCCGAAGCGCGCAGCACGTTCAGCCGCGTGCCATTCGGCACGCGACCCACAATGCGCGCAGTGGGCGATGGTGCGCTGCGTATGTTCAGTCGGCTGTTACCGGTGTTGGCTATCACCTGTGGCGGCTCGCTGGGCAAGGCTTGGGGTTGCGAAGGCGGCGAGGTGGGCGTCGGTTGTGGCATAGGCATCTCTGTACGGATGAGCGCCTGGAGCGCGGCGTTGGGCGTGACCACTGAGTTGTGGATATATGCCACGCCACCGGACGCGCCGCTGAACTCCACCTGCCACCACGTCAGATCGGCGGTGTAAGCGCGGACAGTCAGGCGTGTGCCGAGGGCGACTTGCGTGATGATCGCTCCGTTGAAGCTGGGCGCTGCGCGCAAGTTCGCGGTAGGGGTCTTGACAACCACAGCCGGCGCGGACTCAGCAGTTGGGGCAGCGACTGGAGACGGCGCAGAAGGGGCTGGCTGAGCGCTCGCCGGCGCGCTGCCCACCACGACGAGCGAGGCGTCGTCTATGTGCACGTCGTTGTGGATGACCGGATAGTCTGCCGTGGCGTCAATGATGACGGCGACGACGTTCATCGCGGCTGTCGCTTCCACCACAGCCTCACCCCAAGTGTCGTAGGGGCGTATCCAGTCACTGCAGACCACCGCCGGATCGTTGAGGTTCGGGGTCAAGAAGACGTTACCGGTCGTATGAATGCAGGCGCGGGCACGCAGCCCGCCAGGCTCGCGCGCCGAGCTGAGCGGCAGGATGTCGGAGTTCGTGGTGAGCAGGTTGACCCATACGCTAAAGCGCAGGCGTGTGCCTGGGGTGACATCCCGCACGATCTGGTAAAGGCCAACTGAGCGGTTGAGCGAATGATAGTTAAAGAAGCTCGCGCTGGTGGGGTAACTCCGCACCCGATCAGGCGAAATGTCCACCGTCATCATGCGAAACTCTGGCGGACGATTGACCTGATCCTGGAAGACTTCCTCGCCGCTTTTACATGTCCAATACGCCGTCCATTCGTGAGGGGTGATGGCGTTGTCCTTTTGCCAGCCCGGCGCGCACACGTCGCCATTTGTCTGGGCCGGCCAATCGAAGCCGGGATTCTTAAGCAGATTTTGGCCGCTGGGCTGTGCATGGACAGGGAAGATGGCCCCGGCCAGAGCCGGCCCTGCGCTTAGCAGCAACGCAGCACCTGAACGCATTGCGCGTTGCAAATCCAGCCGTCGCTGTAGGTGTCTGAGCATTGCAAGTTCATTATATGAGCGTTGAAGTGAAAGGGGTCGGGAGTGCTCAATTTTGGGGTGACCTGGCTCACCGACATGAGAGGCGCAGGGGGATGTAAAAACCTCTGCGTCCTTCGCGTCTCTGCGGTGCGTGTTTCTTGGTATCACCTTCAAGTGGCGCATTCCCATGCACCCGTGGTGAACATGCCGCTATATACTTGCCGACTGTGACTGCGCCAAGGCCGGACATCGTGCTGCTCGTCCTCGACACGCGCCGAATTGACCGTTTCGCCTGTCTGGGCTACGACACACGTACCTCGCCATATTTAGATGCCTTTGCCAAAGATTGTGCGCGTTTTCGGAGGGCCTTCTCGCCGGCACAGTGGAGCGTGCCAGCTCATGCTTCGCTCTTCACCGGCGAGTATGCCTCGATCCACGGCATGTACCAAACCACCAGTGTGCTCTCCCCGCACCTGCTCACCTTGGCCGAGCGCCTCAGCCAGGCAGGCTATTTCACAGCCGCCTTCTGCAATAACCCGCTGGTCGGCGTCGTGAACAATGGCCTGCGGCGGGGGTTCAGCAGCTTTCTCAATTACGTCGGTTTGATCACGACCCACCCCAACCAGGCCAGCCCGCGCTCAGGTCTGGTGGATAAGTATCGCCAGTGGTTCAAGCGCCAGTTCTCGGCGCTGGTTTCCGAGGTGCAAGCCTTCGTGGCTCGCTCTGAACGGCTCACCGAGCTGTCGTTCACCCCGCTGTTCTTCCCGCTCTGGCAAGCAGCGCTGAGCTTGAAGGGCAATTCACGGCGTGCGCTGGAGGACGCGGCGCGGCTGTTGATCAAGCGCGAAGGATTAACCAAGGGTCAGCCGGCCTTCTGTTTTATTAACCTGATGGACACCCACATGCCCTATCACGCGCCGCGCCGGCTGGTGGAGAGGTTCGCGCCGCAGTACTTCGCCGACCCTGAACTGCGCAGTTACCTTCGGCGCTTCAACAGCGACGCCTTCGGTTGGCTGGCGCCGCTGGAGGATGCCATCGCGCCGGCGCACCAGGCGCTGCTCAACGGCATGTACGACGCGCAAGCTGCCTGGCAGGATGAGCTGGTCGGGGCGTTCTTCGAGCGGCTGCGCGCCGCCGGCGCGCTCGATCGGACGCTGTTTATCATCACGGCCGACCACGGCGAGCATTTGGGCGAGCGACAGTTGGTCGGCCACACCATCTCGCTTTACAACGAGCTGATCCACGTCCCACTGCTGATCCGCGACCCCGATGGCCGCCTGGCAGCGGGTGACGTGGATCACGTGGTTTCGTCGCGCCGGCTGTTCCACACTGCCTTGACGACGGCCGGCGCTGCCTCGGACGAAGAACGCGCGCTGGACCTTGCGCAAGTTGGCCCAAATGATCCAGAGCAAGGCGAGGCGTTCGCCGAGGCAGTCTTGCCCCTGAATGTCCAGCGCCTGTTGATGCGGCGCAAGCCGGAGTTGGCCCGCCGGCGCGGCGCAGATCGCCGCCGCATCGCCGTCTGCCGCGATGGATACAAGCTCATCCAGACCGGCGCTGATCACTTCGAGCTATACGATCTGCGGAACGACCCGACCGAGTCGCATAACCTCTACGATGCGCTGCCGGAGCAGGCTGCCGTGCTCGGCGAGCGCTTGCGCGCCTTCGCCGTCCGGCCATCCAGCCATCGGGCCACCGAACAGGCCACGACGAGCGATGATCCGCTCGTGCTCAGCCGGCTGCGCGACCTCGGCTATCTGGAGTAAAGATGTACCCGCCGGTCAGCCCTGTCATTGTTGAGATCGGCCCGCTAAGCCTGCGCTGGTACGGCGTGCTGATGATGCTGGCGTTCGTCATCGGCGCAGCGATCGCCGCGCGCCACGTCGAGCGCAGAAACCTGGACGGCAACACGGTCTGGGATGGGCTGCTCTGGGTGCTGATCGGCGCCGTTATCGGCGCTCGCCTCTATTACGTCTTTATACAGTCGCCGCGCGGTCCAGAGGGGTTAGGCCGCTATCTGGCCAACCCGCTCGAGATCATCAATGTGATGGAGGGCGGCTTGCACATCTTCGGCGGTTTCATCGGCGGCGCGCTTGCTGTCCTACTCTACGTCCGCCGCCGCGGGTTGCCGCTCGCTGTCTATTTGGACGGCGCGGCATTGGGTCTGCCGTTGGGCCAAGCCATCGCGCGGTTGGGCAACTTCATCAACCAGGAACTCTACGGCCCGCCAACCGATCTGCCATGGGGGCTGCGCATTGACCCGCCGCATCGCATCCCGCCCTACAACGACCTGACGCTGTATCCAGAGAGCACGCGCTTTCACCCGCTATTTCTTTATGAAAGCCTGTGGAATCTGGCCGGCTTCGGCTTGCTGCGCGTCATCGCTAACCGGTTCGCGGGCCGCTTGCGCGATGGCGATCTGGTGTTGGTCTATGCTATCTGGTATCCGCTAGGGCGCTTCTTCTTGGAGTTTCTGCGCACCGACTCCTGGTTCTTTCCCGGCACGCCCTTTAATGTGGTGCATCTGCTCAGCGTAGTCGCAATCGGGAGTTCAGCAGCCCTGCTCGCCCGCCGCGTTGTGCGTGGGCATCGCGCTACTCAAGGCGCGATCGGCCGCCAATCGGCCGAAGGCTAGGCTGGTCACGAGTCCATACACCAGCGCGCTGGGGATGAACCAGACGATAGCCAACGGCAAGCCTATCTGGGCCTGCCAAACCGTGGAGAGGAGCGCAGGGATGGACAGCGCGCCGAAGGCCAGACCGCGCAACCATTTGTTTGCCGGCAAGCGGTGGCGCAGGCCCGCATAGGCCAGGCCCAGCAATGCGCCCAAGGCGATGCTCAGGCCAAGCCACGTCAGCAGGGTCTGCCAACTCATCGCCAACGGCTGGCCGACGAGGTTCGTGGCGAATTGCGCGCCGGCGCGCGCAGCCATCCCCCCTATCAACCCACCAAAGCCGCCTGCCAGCGCGCCCAGCCCTAGCTGCGCGGCGGTGTCACCGGGCATCGGTCGCCAACGACGCTCGGGCAGCGGCTCATCATCGGTTTTGATGATCCCCATCGCCACCGAACAGGCAATCGCTAAGAGCAAGGTGGTGACCTGCCCAAACGGACTGGACGTGGTGAAGACCGTCAGGCCAAACGAGGACCAAGCCACACTTTGCGCGATCAATTTGATCCGCAGCGGCAGCGTGCGGCGCTCTTTAAAGCGAAAGGCGGTCTCCAAAGGCTTTTGTAGCCAAGGGCGGGTGAGCAACCAAGTGTATAGACGCTCTGAGCTGCGCGCATAGCAGCCGGCGGTGATCAACAGAAAGATCGTCGTCGGCACACCCGGCAGGAACATGCCGGCGATGCCAACCCCCAGGCTGGTTGTGCCAACGCTGATGAGCAATATGCGCTGTACCAGGCTAAGCGGTCTATACGTCACCATACAACCTCTAGGCTGACGAGGATTATAGAGGTTTATGTAGCTTTGTGTAGGTTTTTCGGCCGTGTTAGACTATGAGGAATGTCACATCCTGAGCAATGGCTCTCGATTAGCGAGGCGGCGGCCTACTTGCGCGTGCATCCAGCGACGCTGCGTCGTTGGTCAGATGCGCGCGAGATCCCGTGCATGATCACGCCGGGCGGCCATCGCCGCTTTGCGCTGTCGGATCTACAACGCTTCGCCGAGCAGCATCGGTCCACCGCTCCCCAGTCCTCGGCGCTGCCCTCGATCTGGGCGAAACAAGCGCTAATGCGCGCACGGCAAGCGCTGCCGGCGCCGGAGTCTGCCGGCTGGTTGGCAGCGCTGGATTCGACGATGCGCGAACGCCATCGCGCGATCGGCCGCCGGCTGATGGGCCTTACGCTCCAATACATCTCCACCGAAGACAGCGCGCATCTCCTGGATGAGGCGCGGGCCATCGGTCACGACTACGCCGAGCTGAGCAAGCTGGCCGGCATTCTGCTTCAAGACGCGCTACAGGCAGCTTTGTACTTCCGCGACAGGCTCTTGGAAGCCAGCTTCGAGCTGGCGGAAACCGCGCCGATACAAGCCAGTGACAACATCAGGCTGGTCAAGCGCATCAATGCCTTGCTGAACGTCGTCCAGCTCGCTGTGGCGGAGGTATATGCCAGCCCAACGACGGCACAGGCATGATCCCTATCCCTTTTAGCGCGTTCGCCGACAGGGGCGACGCACCGTCCGGGCAGCCGTCAACGCGGCGAGGCGGCACCGGTGCTTCTAAAAGTTGCGGGGCAGAGGCTCCGCTGCGTTCTCCGCACATGTCGCTGTCGCCAATGCGTCTTTTTTAGGGGGCGAATGCTACAATCCTTCGCGTGCTCACCCGCCATCTACAGGTCCTCGAACTGCCAAAAATCCTTGAGCGGCTCGCCGGCTATTGTGCGTTCTCGGCCAGCGCCGAGCTGGCCCGCGCACTGACGCCGGCCACTGAACCCGGCGAAGTCATGCGCCGGCTGGCGGAGACGCGCGAAGCGCGCGCGTTGCTCAGCAAGCAAGAACACATCAGCGTTGGCAACGCGCGCGACGTGCGCGAAGCAGCCCGCCTGGCGGCGCGCGGCGGGATGTTGGAGCCACAGACGCTGCTGGCGATTCGGGACACGCTATCGAGTGGCCGCGCTATTCAACGCGCGCTGCTCCGCTTCGGCGCGATCTACCCGCGCCTCACGGCGATCACAAATGCGATTGAGCCAAGCGGGGCAGTAATCACCGAGATCAGCCGCTGTATAGACGATTCCGGCCAGGTGCGCGACACAGCTTCGCCGGAGCTGGCGGCCATTCGGCGCGACGTGCGGCTGGTGCACGACCGATTGCTGGCCAAATTGCAGCGCCTGATCCACGACGTGAGCGTGGCTCCCTATCTCCAAGAGCCGATCATCACCCAGCGCGCTGGCCGCTATGTCATTCCGATTAAGGCCGATTTCAAAGGGCGCGTGCCCGGCTTGGTTCATGACCAGAGCGCCAGCGGCCTGACCTTGTTTATCGAACCATTGGCGACGCTCGATCTCAATAACGAATGGCGCGAACTGCAGTTGGCTGAGGAGCGCGAGTTGCGGCGCGTCCTGATGGCTCTCTCCGGCCTGGTGGGCGCAGAGGCCGACAACATCATTCGCACGGTCGAGGCGCTGGCGCGCTTCGACCTGGCGCTGGCCAAGGCAAAGTATGCCGAAGCGACACAATCGGCGGAGCCGACGATCATCGTGCCGGCGATCAGTGATGAAAGCCAACCGTCGCCAACGCTGCGCATTCAGCAGGCCCGCCATCCCTTGATTGACCCGCAGAAAGTGGTGCCGATTGACATCTCTCTAGACGGCGCGCGCGTCTTGGTCATCACCGGGCCGAACACAGGCGGTAAGACGGTCGCGCTTAAGACGGTTGGATTGCTGGTCCTGATGGCTCAATGTGGGCTACACATTCCATGTGCGGAAGCGACCTTGCCTGTCTTCGAGGCAGTCTATGCCGATATCGGCGATGAACAGTCCATCGAGCAAAGCCTCTCGACCTTCAGCGCGCACATGACCAACCTGTGCGCGTTTCTGAACGCGATCGGGCCGCACACGCTGGTGTTGTTAGACGAACTGGGCGCCGGCACCGACCCGGCGGAGGGCGCGGCGCTGGCGCGCGCGCTGCTCGAGCACGTGCTGCGCAGCGGTGCACTCTGCCTTGTCGCCACGCACTATCCAGAGCTGAAAGCCTGGGCCGCGCTCACAGAGGGCGCGCTCAACGCAAATGTGGCCTTCGACGAAGAGACCTTGCGCCCGCTTTACAAGCTCACCGTCGGCCTGCCTGGCCGCTCTAATGCTTTCGCCATTGCCCAACGCCTGGGCCTTCCAGATGAAATCGTGGCAGCGGCCCGTGCCTTCCTTAACCGCGACCTGATGCAGGCCGAAGAACTCCTCGCAGAGGTCAACCGGCTCTACCAACAGGCTGAGCGCGCGCACATAGCAGCGCAGGCCGAACGACGGTCGGCTGAGGTGGACGCAGAACAACTGAGGAATCGGCTTAGCCTGATTGAGGACGAGCGGCAGGCCGTGTTGCAACAAGCGCGCGAAGAGGCAATGCGCGAAGTAGAGGAACTGCGCGCGGAGGTGCGCCGGCTGCGTCAGCGCCTCCTTGCGATCGGCGGCGCGCTCGACGAGGTCAAGCATCTTGAGCAAGACGCAGAGCAACTGGCTGCGCACGCCGCGGCTAGGCTGCCCAAGCCTCACCCGGCCGGTGCCCAGGCGCAACCGGCCATTCGCGCCGGCGACACCGTTCGCATCAAGCCGCTGGGCGTCCTGGCCCAAGTGAGCGCCATCCTCGGCGATGAAGCGGATGTGCAGGCTGGTTGCGCCCGCATGCGTGTGAAGTTAAGCGAACTCCAGCGCGCTGTTGGCTCCCCTGCTCAGGTTGTGAAAGAAGCTCAGCCTGTCGCACCATTGCCGCGCGAATCGCTGCCGATGGACCTGGACCTGCGCGGGCTGACGGCTGAGGAGGGCGTGGCGCGTGCGCGCCATTATCTGGATCGCGCCGTGCGAGCCGGCCTGCCGTTCGTGCGCTTGATTCACGGCAAAGGCACCGGCGCGCTTCGCCGAGCCATTCGAGAGGCGATCAAGAGCGATCCGGCTGTGCTGTCATTCGAGCCTGGCTTGGACGGTGAGGGGGGCGATGGCGTGACGGTGGTGAGATTAAAGCAGAGGTGAAGCATGAGCTACATCCTCTCAGTGGGCACAGCGCTCCCGGAATATCTGGTCACCCAGCAACAGGCGGCCCAGTTTGCGCAGGAACATTTCAACGGCCGGCTGGCGCATCAAGGCCAGCTCATGGCCATCTTTGAGAACGCGCGCATCGCCGAGCGCCATTTCATCGTGCCGCTGGCTTGGTTTGCTTCGCCAGACCATAGCTTAAAGGAGCGCAACGACCTTTACATCGCCGGCGCAGAAGCGCTGGCTCTGTCGGCAGCCCAACGAGCTTTAGAACGCGCAGCGTGCGCGCCCGACGACGTGGACTTCGTCGTCTTTGTCTCAACCACCGGGCTGGCGACGCCGAGCATAGACGCCCGCTTGATCGCTCGGCTGGGCATGCGCCCAACCACCAAGCGCTTGCCGATCTGGGGCTTGGGTTGCGCCGGCGGCGTGGCCGGCCTGGCCCGCGCAGCCGAGCACATCCGCGCCTTTCCGGACGCCCTGGCATTGCTCGTCGCCGTGGAAACCTGTAGCATCACCTTCCAGTTTCACGACTACTCGAAGAAGAACCTGGTGGCCACGGCCATCTTCGCCGACGGCGCGGCAGCGGTGTTGATAGGGGGCGAACGCTGGGCGCGGCAGCACCCCGACCAGGTGATGCGCTACGTGGCCGCCTATTCGCACCTCTTCCCCAACTCCGAGCGCGTGATGGGCTGGGATGTCGTGGACACCGGCCTCTCCGTCGTCTTCGCGCCTGAGATTCCTGCGCGGATCGCGCGCGACATGCGACCGGTGGTCGCCTCATTTCTGGCCGAGCATGGCTTAGCGTTGACCGACGTGGCGCGTTACGTACTGCACCCCGGTGGCGCGCGGGTGCTCGATGCCTATGCCGAGGCATTCGGACTCGATGATCACGCCTTACACGACGCCAGCGAGGTGTTGCGCGCACACGGCAACATGAGTTCGCCAACTGTGCTCTTCGTCCTGGAGCGCGCCATGCAGGTCGAAATGTCAGCCGGCCAATACGTGTTAATGGGCGCGCTGGGGCCAGGCTTCAGCGCCGAGTTGGCTTTATTGCAAAGTCGCGTCTTTTAAAAGAGTGATGGGGAACTCGCGTTTAATCCGAATTGCTCTTATTTTGGCCATTGTCGCATTGCTGCTGTTCATCGTCGAGCGGGTCTGGGTCTTCGGCCAGTTCATCGGCGGCGTAATCTCCACCTTGGTGGCAGCCTGGTTCGTGGCGTTTTTGATCCGCCCCTTGATCACCCATCTGCAGACGGGGATCGTGCCGTCGGCGGCGATCGCATGGTTGCAACGACAGTATCCAGCGCTGCCGGTTGGGCAGCTTAGCCTGTTGCGAATGCCGATGCCGATGGCCGTCGTCGTGGCCTACGCGATCTTGCTGGTCATCCTGATCGGCAGCGCCACGATCGCCACGGCGACGGTCATCCCGCAGGCCGCCGACTTGATCAACCGCATCCCGGGCTTCGCCGCATCGCTGCCGGCCCAAGTTGCCGATCTGTGGGCCGGCATTGCGGAGCGCTTCGGCTTCGACCCCGGCGCGCTGGATCAGTTCATCGCCAGCCAGGACATTCCCGGCGCCATCGCGCGCGCGGCGACCATTGCCGCGACGCAACTGCTGAGCTTGGCCGCCGTCACGGCTGGCTTTATCGGCCAGGTCTTCTTAGTGCTGATCCTGAGCCTATACATCGTCGTCGAGGATCAGTTGCTCATGAAGCAACTCTTCGTTCTCCTGCCGTCGCGCAGCCACGAGATGGTGAGCGCGATGCTGCGGGCGGTGGATCGCGCCTTCAGCGGCTACCTGCGTGGCCAGTTCATCGGCGCTTTGCTGCGTGGCGCATGCACCTTGTTGATCTTTGCCTTGTTCCAAGTGAAGTTCGGCGTGGTGGTGGCGCTTGCGTTCGCGCTACTCTCGTTCATCCCCTTGATTGGTGGGCTGATCGGCATCGCGTTCGGCGTGATCGTCACGCTGATCGTGAACGTCGAAGCGGCAGTGCCGGTCGCGTTGCTTATGGCAGCCTGCGACCAGGTCGTCGCTTATGCCATCATGCCTCGGTTAATGAAGAACATGGTGGGCGTGCCAGGGTTGGTTGCGTTATTGGCGATCAGCCTGGGCGTGCAGCTACTCGGCTTCTGGGGAGTGATCTTCGGCGTGCCGTTTGCTGGCGCAATCTACGCGCTGTTGTTCGATTTTTATCTCCCTCGCCGTCAGGGTCTGCCCCAACCCACAGTGAGTGAACCGCCCGCGACAGCGCAGGCTGTAGCCGCTCCGACGAGTGAGAAGCGCGAGGACGTCGCCGCGCCGGCGCTTAAGCGTTCTTCTTCCTAAGCAGCGCTGACAGCGGATGTGTTAGATTGATCGCCTGAGAGGAGAAGAGCGATGAGCCTGTTTAACCCACGCAAGTCGCGCGAGGACGCGCTAAAGCTTTCGGGCCGGCTGCCGCCTGGCCAATCGCTTACCGATAAGTTCCCCGTGCTGCACTACGGCCCTGTGCCGCAATACGACATGAGCAAATGGACATTTCGGATCTATGGCGAGGTAGAAGAGCCGAAGACATGGACCTGGGAAGAATTCCTGAAACTGCCGATGCGCGAGGTGACCATGGATATCCATTGCGTCACGCGCTGGAGCAAGTTCGACACGCGCTGGAAGGGGGTGTGGCTGCCGGACCTGATCGAACAGGGCATCATTAAGCTCAAGCCCACGGCGCGCTATGTGATTGAGCACTGCGAATATGGCTTCACCACCAACCTTGACCTGGCGCACTTTATGAAGCCCACCACGCTGCTGGCCATCGAATACGACGGTAAACCCCTGGATCCAGAGCATGGCTATCCTCTGCGCGTTGTAGTGGGCGCGACGCCCGATAACGCGCGCGACCCCGATACGCGCTACTTCTGGAAGGGGGGCAAGTGGCTGCGCGCGTTGGAATTCGCGCGTGAGGATCGCCCTGGCTTCTGGGAACAAGCCGGCTATCACAACGTCGCCCGCGTATGGGCGGAGGAACGCTTCGAGGGACAGTGGTAGCCAAGCGCCCAGCCAGGCTTAGAATCTAAGCAATCCCAGCACCCAGACCGCAGCCACAGGAAGGAGGATACGATGGCATCGCTGCTTGAGAAGGTCGAAACCCTGATAAAGGCAAACCTGCACGCCTTGATAGATAACGCCCTCAGAGCCAATTCCATCGCCGTCATTGATCAGTACATTCGTGATGTGGACAACAACCTCGATGCCCTGGAGGATGCCGCAGCGACTATTGGCGGCCAAGTGAAGACCCTGGAACGGAAGACCGCCGATTTCAAGAAGCAAATGGAAGAGCTGGACCGAAACATAGACCTCTTCCTCACCCAGGGCAAAGAGGAGTTGGCGCGCGCGGCTCAGGCCAAGTGGAACTCGGTGCGCGATCTGTATGAGACCTACAACAGCCAGTTGGAGCGTCAACAGCGCGAATACAAGGCATTGCTCGATGCGCGCTTGAAGCTCCAGGCCAAACTCACCACCATCCGCCAACAGCGTGAGGAGATGGTGGCTCTGCTCGATCTGGCCAGGGCTAAGGAGATCACCAACCGGACCATTCGCTCGCTGAACGACCTGGCCGGCGTGGGCGATGCGGACGTCGCGCGCATGGCCGAAGCCATCCGAACCCGACTGGATCAAGCCTCGGCACGCGCCGAGATCGCGGCCCAGAACCTGGACGCGCAGATGGATGAGATACTGGGTCGCAGCGAACTGGATGCGCAATTGGAAGAGCGTAAGCGGAGGCTAGGGCTGAATCCGTAATGAGGGATCGGCGTCAGCGCACGCTGGGCAAATTAGTACTGGACGCGGTTCTGGGCCGGCGGAGCGCGTTCATCATCGCGGCAGCCATCCTCTTAATCGGCCTAGGGGTGCCGATACCGGTGCTGAGCGAACCGCCGCTCGCCCTTGCGCCGATCTGGTGGTTGGCCGGCCTGCTGCCGCTTTGGTTGCTCGTTGTCGGGCTGAGCGTCGCACAGGGGGTTGCCGGCAGCACGTTCGGCCAGGAATTTGACCTTGAGCAGATCCGCAATACGACCCTGCGCGCCAACGTCCGACAGGCAATCATCTATCGCCAGCGGATCAACGCAGCGGCGGCGCGCTTTGCCGATTCGGGCATGCGCCATCGCATGCGCGATTTGGTTGACCAGGTGGATGAGTGGGTGCATAACATTTACGCGCTGGCCAGCCGGCTGGACGCCTTTCAGGGCGACAGGATCATTCAGCGCGACCTGCGCGATGTGCCGGCGTCTATCAACCGCTTGAAGGAGCGCTTGCGGGCTGAGGATGACCCTTTAATCAAGCGCGAACTGGAGGAGACCATCCGCCGCCGGCAGGCGCAATACGACAACTTGCGCAAGCTGGAGAGCGCCATGGATCGCGCTGACCTGCAACTCGAGAACACGCTCACCGCGCTTGGCACGGTGTATTCTCAGATGCTGCTGCTGGACGCCAAGGAGGTGGATAGCAGCAAGGCGCAACGTCTGCGCGAGAACATCGCTGCCCAGGTGAACGCGCTGCACGATGCACTGGTCGCCATGGAAGAGGTATACGGCGGGGGTCACGAACTGCTCGCTCGCGGGCAGTCAAATCTAGGCACGTGAGGCGATCCCATACTCTGCTAACAGTAAGGCAATATCGTTAGGTATAGAAACGATCGAGCGCCATGGATGTGGGTCAGGCTATCTTTGATGTGATCTCCAGCCCCAACGTCGCTTATCTGATGTTGGTGCTGGGCTTGCTCGCGCTGGTGATGGCGTTTGCCTTCCCTGGCACGGGCTTTCTGGAGATCGCGGCAGCCCTGTGCCTCATCTTGGCCTTCCTGGGCCTGTCGCGCCTGCCCGTCAACATAGCGGGACTGCTGCTCATCCTGGTCGGTATCGGCCTGTTTATCGCTGACCTGCAGATCCAGAGCGGGCTGGTCGCGCTCGGCGGAGCGATCATCCTCGGCATCGGCTCGGTCTTCCTGTTCCGCCCAGACGAGAGCGCGTTCGCCGTCTCATGGTGGCTGATCATGCTGGTCTCGGGTGGGTCGGCGCTCTTCTTTGGCCTGGGCCTGCACCGCGCGTTGAGGGTGATGCAGATGCGTCCGGCGTTCTCTCAGGAAAGCTTGATCGGTGCCCAGGGTGTGATTAAATCGCCGCTGACGGCGGAGTCGCAGTTCACCGGCACAGCGCAGGTGGCCGGCGAGCTGTGGACGGTGAAATCCGACGAGCCGTTGAATGAAGGCACGCCTGTTGTGGTGGTGCAGGTCGAGGGGTTGACCCTTTTTGTGCGTGCATTGGCCTATCAGCCGGCTAACTTACCCAAGGAGGAAAGTAAAAATGGGTAGCTTGACAGCTTTGATTACGACCAGTTTGATCGTCCTGATCGTCTTGTTTATCTTTGGTGGCTTGCTGCGCCGCTTCATCCTGATCGCCAAAGAGTATGAGCGCTTCGTCATCTTTCGCCTAGGCCGTTCGATCGGCGCGAAGGGACCGGGGCTGGTGATCCTGATCCCGTTCATTGACACCGCGACGAAGGTGGACTTGCGCGAACAGTTCATGGAGGTGCCTCAGCAAACCGCGATCACCAAGGACAACGCGCCGATCCTGGTTGACTTTCTCACCTATTGGAAGGTCTCCGATCCTGAGCGCAGCGTGCTACAAGTGGGCAACTTCGCAGCTGCCTCGCAAGGGATCGCCACGACCACGCTGCGCGCGGTGATCGGCGACATCACGTTGGACGACGTGTTAGCGCAGCGCGAGCGCATCAACCAAACGCTGCGCAGCAAGCTCGACGAAGTCACCGAACGATGGGGGGTGAAGATCACGGCAGTGGAGATCCGCGAGATCACCCCGCCGCGCGACGTTCAAGAGGCCATGAATCGCCAGATGAGCGCCGAGCGCACGCGGCGTGCGCTGGTCACCGAAGCAGAGGGGAAGCGACAAGCTTCCATCACGCTGGCCGAGGGTGAGAAGATGTCGGCCATCTTGCGCGCAGAAGGCATGAAGCAGGCGGCCATCCTGGAAGCCGAAGGCCAGAAGATGGCGCAACTACTGCGCGCGGAGGGCTTCGCCGCGGCGCTCACCGAGATGTTCAAATCGGCCAGGAACGTGGACGCCAACACCATGCTCATCCAGTATCTGGACGCCCTCAAGTCCATCGGCGCCAGCCCTGCCACTAAATACATCTTCCCGATGGAGTTCACCGGCCTGGTGAAGCCACTCGCGGAGATGATGGCCGCGGGGAGCAACGGCAAGCGCATGGATGGCTAGCCCATCCCATAGGTTGATGCAACACACCGGAGCGCCGATTTGGCGCTCCTTTTTATGCTAGACAAACCAGGCCGAAGCGCTCATTAAGTCGCCGGCGGCCATGCGCGCGATGCGCTCTGCTTCGGCCAGGCTATCGTGTATGGCAGCGACATGCCCCATGCGCTGCCCTTCTCGACATTCGCGCTCACCGTACCAGTGCAAGCGCGCGCCGCGGTAGGACAGCGCGCGCGCGAAGTCCCGCGGACCGGGCATCGGCTTGCCCACGCCCAGGCAGTTCACCGTCACAGCGGCTGGCTTCAGCATGTCGGGCCAGCCGAGCGGCAGGCCGAGCACAGCGCGCACGTGATTCTCAAATTGCGAGGTCAGGCAGCCTTCGATGGTGAACAACCCGGCATCGTGGACGCCGGCTGAAACATCACTGATCAGTCGCCCGCCATCGGCCAACTCCACCAGCTCAATGCCAAACGCGCCGACGCCTTCTATCGCCTGCACCGCCGCTTTGCCCATGTCGCCGCCCGGATGGTCGAATCCGCGTTGATGCGCGCGGATGACGTGGATCATCCCCTTCCAGCGCAACACTTCCACAACCGGATAGGTGACAATTTGACCATCGTGGCCTCGAACGACGACGAGCGCCCATTCTCGTGCAGGATTCACAAGCTTCTCTACGAGCAAGGCGGAGTGTGAGTCGGCCAGCCGCTCCCAGGTCGGGGCGAGGTCTTGTTCCGAGTCTATTCGGCTTGATCGGGTGACCGTCTCGCCACCTTGGAGTGCCTGGAGCAGAATAGGATAGCCATGTTGAGCGGCGAAGGCGCGCAGGTCATCCGCTGTGCTGATCACGGCGAAAGGCGCAACGGGCAGGCCGGCTGAGCGCAAGGTCTGTTTCAGCCGAGCCTTGTTCTGAATGCAAGCCAGTGTGTCTGCGCCTGGGCGGACGAGGCGGCCACGCTGCGCGACATGAGCAACTCGCGCCGACGGCACGTTATCCCCCCCGATGGTGACCGCATCCACTGCGTCGGCAAATGCAGCGAGCACGTCATCATCGTCCCACGAGCCGCTCACGCCCAGTCCGGTGACCTGCATGGCTGGGCTAAACTGATCGGGGTCGAGCACGGCCACGTTTACCCCGATCCGCTGGGCGGCTTGGGCGAGCAGGCGCGCGGCAGCGCCGCCTCCTAGGATGCCGATCGTGGTCACCGTCAGCGCAGCAAGGACATCAGCAGCGGTTTGCTCGCGCCGGTTCAGGTGAATGAGAGGTCAATATACACGCCGCCAGGCTTGTTATTGTGCTCCGCGCGGGCATCGGGGTTGCGACATGGGCCGACGCTGTTGCGCTCGACCAGGTGAGTGGCAACGCTGATGGTGACCGCAGGTGCATCGGGAGACTGGGCGCGCTCAAGCAAGCGACGCACGCCAAGCCGGCCCAGCCACATCTTCGGCACATGGATCGTGGTCAGCGCAGGCCGTACTTCGCTGGCCATGTCAATATCATCGAAGCCGATGATCGAGAGTTCCTCTGGCACAGCAATGCGCATTTCATAGGCTGCTTGGAGCGCGCCGATGGCGGTCTCGTCGTTCACGGCAAACACGGCAGTGACGTGCGGCGCGCGTTGTAACAGGCGCTTTAAGGCGTGATACCCCTCTTCACGCTGCATAGGCCCCTCTTCGACGTAGACCTCATCAATCTGTCGTGCGGCCAGCGCCCAGTAATACCCCTCACGGCGCTCTCGAATGTCTGGGGAGGAATGCTTGTTTGTCCCCAATAGGCCGATGCAACGATGCCCTCGATCAACCAAGTAGTTCACTGCCTGAATGGCGCCGCCGATGTTGTCTATCACCACGCTATCGAACGGGAAGCCGAATGCGTAGCTATCCACCAGCACGATCGGCTTATTGGGGAGCTGCTGGCGAAGCTCTGAAAAGGTCGGCTCAACGTTCAGCCCAACCAAGATGAACCCATCAACGCTTCGTTCTTCTATGATGCGCGGCCAGCCATCAACTGGGCGATTGTTCTGGTCTGTTTTGACGATGGCGACCATGAGGTTGATTCGGTGGGAATGACACTCCAACTCCACGCCTGCTTGTACGTATGAGAAGAAGTAGTTGAAGCGAGGCAACGGGCCGCTATCGTGTTTAATCAACAAGCCAATAGTAGAGATGGCTGTCTCTTGGGGGCGTCGGCGAGACACGTATCCGAGTTCCTGCGCCGCCATAAGCACGCGCTCGCGCGCAGTAGCCGAAACATGCGGGCGATTGTTCAAGGCCTGAGAAGCTGTGCCGAGTGAGACGCCGGCTCGCTCGGCAACCTCGCGCAAAGTCACTGACTTGGTCAATTTATCCTCCTGTCCAGGTTTCACCTAAAAGACTGGTTCTCTTCTACGCTGGGAAATCTAAAATCTCCCCCGCAAAATGTCAAGTCTCGTTCATCGCAGTTTGCGTATATCAGAACACAAATATAGAGGGGGTGCATTCACGGCTATGCGCTGGGTGGGCGATGGCACTGCCACCGGCAGCATAGCTTGGTTAAGGGTCGCTCTCACTGGTGAATGCACCTAGTAGAGGAGGGGTATTTGCGGATGCAGATTCAAAAAGGGATTGCTGGGTGGTTGGCCTGTGCGCGTCAATCCGTGCCTGTGCGGCGGGTGAGTCCAGCAAGTTCAAGAAGTGATGGGCAAGGTCAGGCGCAAAGGTGTCATCGGGATGGTGGACAAAGAAGAAGACGTCGTCGCCGCTGGCTAACCATTCGTTCACGCGTGCGGCCCAGGAGGTGAGCCAACCCTGGTTGGCCTGGATGTCCGGGTGTCCGACGTAGCGAATGAAGGCGAACCCAGCCGTGCGCGTGTGTCGCGCCGGCCAACGCGGTTTGCGGGCTTGGGCCGCGGCCACCTCGGGCTGCGACGGATCGGCGCTAAACAGCGGCGCAGTATCGAAGGTGCATCGCGCGACGTGGTGCTGGCCCAGGAGCGCATCGAGTTCTGCTTCATGCGCACCGAAGAAATCAGCGTGGCGAGGCTCAACGGCCAACCGCAGGTCGCTCGGCCATGCCTCCAGCCATTCGCGCAACCGGTCGAGCTGTTTCGCGCCGAAGCTGGGCGGCAGTTGTAGCAGTGCCGGCCCACAGCGATCATCCAGCAGGCGCAAGCGCGCCACAAACGCCTCCGTCTCTGCCCGGCAGGCGCGCAGTTGTTTGCCATGACTGATGATCTGCGGCAGCTTCAGGCAAAACTTGAAGCCGGCTGGGGTGGCGTCACGCCAGCGCATCACGACATCGGCATCGGGCAGCGCGTAGAACGTGGTGTTACCTTCCACGGTGTTGAACCTGCGGCTGTAGACAGATAGAAAGTCTTTGGGTTTGGTCTTCGGCGGGAAGAGGCGACCCACCCAGGACTTTAGCCCCCACATCGGACAGCCAAGGTAGAAAGCCACAAGGAAGCGACTATATTGCCCGCGCGTGAGGGGTGTATTAAGGGCACGCACAGACTGAGAGCATCGCTTTCAAGCGTTTGTCGAGAATGCTGTGGTTTTTGTTTCTCTGCGTCCTCGGGCGAGAGCAGACTTGCCCTGAGCTGTAAATGACTCTTCTAGAGCTCTGCTTCAGTGCGTTCATACAGGGGGCATATGCTCGCCGCGCTTATGCTAGGCGCCAGTGAAGCATCTCAACTCCCGCCGAACCAGCCTCTGCGAATCCACACAACGCTCTGTCCGCCTTCGCAGAACACAACGCTGCGAAGCATCCGCCGGACTAGGCTGCGCAGCCTTGTTGAACCCACAGCAATTTGCAGAATGACAAGGGCGGGGGCCGCTTGTGCCACTCCGCAGCGCTTTTGAGTGAGCAGTATCGTTGCCCCTGCGCGTAAACGCATCCCGCCTCAGGTAACCCATGTGTAAAATCCGATCAGTGAGATAGCAGATCAGTTACCAAGAAGAGAGGACACGATGAACAGCAACGAGGTAAATACAGCTTTTGAGATTCTTATAGAGGAGATAGAACTCGTTGCAAACAACCTTAATGAGGAAGGAGCCAAGGCAATCAAAGCAGGTAGCTATGACGTAGCGCGTCGTTTAATGGACGAAGCAGAGCGGTTGGCAGACTTTCGAGAGAAAGTCAGAGCGTTACAAAAGGAGTGGGCATCTCTCCAGCCAAGGCACGGCTCGAGTGTAACCTATGCTAGCAGGAAAGTAACTAATAGTAAAGCGCGCCTTCCACGCGGACTGCGCACACCAGAAGACGCCTTTCGCAGGCCGATCTTAGAGGCGCTCGTGGAACTTGGTGGTGAAGCAAATCTTAACGAAATTTTGGACTTGGTTGGAGTAAAAATGAAAGCGACCTTAACACAGTACGATTTTCAGTCGCTTCGTTCATCACCCAAGTCCCCCCGTTGGCGCAACACAGCGCAGTGGTGCCGCAACAAACTCGTGAGGGATGGGCTGATGAGAGCGGATTCGCCCTATGGTATCTGGGCGATCTCAGAGGCAGGGCGCAGAGCACTGCAAGACGGCGACCTGTAGCAGGTGCATTCGCAGCTACTCTGATCTACGCGGAGGCGCAGAGAACACAGAGAAATAAGGCACGGCATCCTGCGGCGCTCCCAGTCCATGTTATTGGTGGATGCACTCCTCGCAGCCATCTAACGTGACGTCAGTTCGGATTTACACGTGCCCGTTCACGAAGATCGTTCTGCTCGCTATACCAGTCTGTCATGCTGAGCAGAGTGAAGCATCTAAACGCCCGCCCAAACCAAAGCCCAACGGTATCACCAAAGCCACACCCTAACCCCATGTCATGCGCGCGCAGCGAAGCGTCTAAATCTCGCCCAACCAAAGCCCTGCAGGGTCACTCCCCCGCCTCACTGTCATGCTTCGCGCCAGCGAAGCATCTAAAATCCCGCCTGGCCAAAATACTGTGAGGCCGCCGAACACGTTGCCCAATTCCCCTGCGTAAGAAAGGGGCTGTCATGCTGAGCAGCATCCGTCAGCCCGCCGCCTCGGCCATCCAGCAGCAACTTGGTGAGCTGCGAGTCTAGATTCTTCGCTACCGCTCAGAATGACAGAGTGGGGGGAGTGCTCAACTTTGGGGTGATTTGGCTCACCGAGATGAGAGGCGCAGAGAGCGCAGCAAAAATCTCTGCGTCCTTCGCGTCTCTGCGGTGCGTGTTTCTTGTATCACCTTCAAGTGGCGCACTCCCCAGGAGGTGCATCAATGCAAAAGTCGCTGGGGATAGTTTATTGGTGAACGCGCCCAGGCCGCTCCGCTCACGC
>Ga0209691_1000486_pt1 | contig 28012 bp, 24 predicted proteins | sample YNPMSBMetaG_FD_187120 | JGI IMG/M metagenome (GOLD analysis project Ga0209691, IMG submission 187120) | Anoxygenic and chlorotrophic microbial mat microbial communities from Yellowstone National Park, USA - YNP MS-B MetaG (SPAdes) (version 2) ... | reverse complement strand
GAGCTTTAGGCTTTGTCGACAGAGGAAGGGTTATTTTTAACAGAATTCCTTATAAGCTTGAAACTTTTGAAACAGATAAAATAAATTCTAAGGTTGATTTGCTTAAAGTATACGCGGGGATGAGCGAAAAATTCTTTAAATTTTCCGCAGATAGCGGAGCCGAAGGATTGGTTGTAGAAGCTATGGGAGTGGGCAATGTTCCGCCAAAAGCTTTTGAGGGGATAATGTACGCTTTAGAAAAGAAAATTCCTGTCGTTTTAACTTCGAGATGTCCCGCCGGCGAAACTCTTGATATTTATGGTTACGAAGGAGCTGGCAAATTGCTTAAAAAAGCTGGCGTTATTTTTTGCGATTTTTTAAACGGTCAAAAAGCTCGCATTAAACTTATAATCGCTCTTGGAATTACTAACGATAAAGAAAGACTAAGAGCTATGTTTGAATAGTTTCATTAATTCTCAAATCCATTATTCATACGATATTATCACTGATTTTTGTAAAGCAAATAGTAAAATATATTCAGTTGAGAATAATAGTAATTATATTTTAACGAGATAATTTTAATTGTTAGGTTGTAAAATAAACTATAATTAAAGCGAATATTAGATATAAATGTTTTAAGCTTTTATTGATATATAATCTTTTCAAGGAAACGATAAATTAAATATCATCTTTACTTTAAAAAATATAGGAAATTCCTATAGTTACTTTTAGTATGTTTAACGGTTCTCTCGATTTAAATGGCCATGCCATTTTATTTTTTCTTATTTCAAAGTAAGCTCTAGAAAAACCAGCGTTCAAAGCTAATGACATAATTGGAGCTAATTTTGGGGAAGTTTTTTCAATTTCTTTAATGAATTCTTCAATTAACGCCCATGCGGCAAATTCAATCATAATGCTTCCTGTTTGTTTCCAGAAAAGATAAGCGGGATAAATATTTAGAAGTTCGTAATTAAAATGCATATTAAATTTTTTATAAAATGTAATACTAATTCCGTCTGCGGTTAATTTGCCGAACTTTGTTTCGTCTAAATATTTAGAAAACTTAGGATAAGAGGAAATTAAATTATCTAAAGGTAGAATATTTGACTTTTCAGAATAATCCATTTCAGTCCAAAATATGCCAAAATTTTTATTTGAGCTTATGAATATGTTGTCGTAGTTATAACCATAATTTCTATCTAAAGACACGCCAAAATTTATCAAATCGACAATAATATCTTTTTCAAGTTTTTCGTTAAGAATTAAATTTGTCATTTCGAAATCTATTCCTGAAAATTGAGATTCCATTAAAATTTTTTCGAACCTTTTCAACATTGAATAGCCAAGTTTAATTTTAAAGGATTCGTTAGGTTGAAATGATTTGCCAAATTGATTTAGACCAAAGTAATTCATCGATCCATATATGGCTATTGTCGGCGCGCCTGTCGATAATCTTTTCGTTTCGATTAAGCTTTTAATTTTTTTTTCGTCAAAGGGAAACTTGAGGGAATCTTGAGAAAAAATATAAACGTTGTTGAAAAATATTAAAGTTATCAAAGCTTTGGCAAAGTAGGTAATTTGATTAGAGTTTTTCATTTTTGCCTCATTAAAGTTAAGCATAAGACTTAATATTATAGTAGAAGTTTTAACAACACATTTTTAATTTTTTTGAGATACGAGGTTCGATTATTTTATTATAATATTTTCAAACTGTCGAATTAAAATAAAAAATATTTTAAAGGTTTGTTAAATATTATTAACTATCAAAAATTATGAATAATTTATAATTAAATATAAAAAAATATAAAATAAATTTAATTTTTTATATTGAGGATAAGATATTTATTAAAAAAAGTTAAAATTTATAAATTAAATGATTCAAAAATTTGTTTCTAATATCTATTAGTTAAAATGACTATCATACTGATAATTATATTTCGAAAATGATAAAAAAATACTTAATTTTTTTTAGATAAAAAAAATCTATAGGTTATAAATTGGAAACAAGTCAAAAATCTATTAATTATGAAAAAATAATAAAAAGAGGCAAAGAAGTCTTGCAAATCGAAGAAAAAGCAATAATAAGTTTAAGCGAAGCTTTAGATGAAAACTTTGCGAAAGTCGTTGAAATAATTTTAAACTGTAAAGGGAGAGTCGCTTTTTCTGGTATGGGAAAATCAGGTTTAGTCGCTAGAAAGATTGTGGCAACCTTAAATTCTACTGGAACGCCGTCTTTTTATTTGCATCCAACTGACGCTGTACATGGAGATCTGGGGATGATAAGAAAAGAAGATGTCGCAATATTAATTTCAAAAAGCGGAAATACTGAAGAAATTGTAAACTTAGCTCCATTATTAAGGAGAATGGGGGTCCCTTTAATCGCTATTACTTCATTTGTCGATTCTAAATTGGCTAAAGAATGCGATATCACGTTAAATTTAAATGTTAAAGAAGAAGCGTGTCCATACGATCTTGCTCCGACAGCTTCGACTACTGCGACTTTAGCCTTAGGAGACGCGCTTGCTATAGCTTTGCTGGAAGAACGAGGTTTTTCAAAAGAAGATTTTGCATTGTTGCATCCTGGCGGAAGTTTAGGAAAAAGATTGTCGTTAAAAATATCGGAAATAATGTATAAAGGAAAAGATATTCCAATTGTTTTTCTAGAGACTCCATTTAAAGAAGTTTTATATGAAATTACTTCAAAACGATTAGGCGTTACTTGCGTAGTTGATAAAAACGGATATCTAAGGGGAGTTATTACTGACGGAGATTTGAGAAGATTGCTCGAAAAAAGAACCGATGTTTTTAATTTAACCGCCGGAGATTTTATGACTCATAATCCGAAAACTGTTTATAAAGATTATCTCGCTTCTTTTGCCTTAACGCAAATGGAAAAGTATAAAATTACTTCCTTGATTGTCGTCGACGAAAAAAATATTCCGATTGGAATTGTTCATTTGCATGATCTGGTAAATTTAGGCTTGCAAATAAGATGAAAAAGACTTTAATAAAATTAAGCGCATTGATATTTATGTTCTTTTTCTCAAGCTGTCATGAAACTATTCGAAAGCCTGCTAAAATTGATTTGCAAAAAACGGAAGAGCTTCCTTCTCAAGAAATTTGGAATGGCGAAATACTAATATCAGAAGATAATGAAATAAAAGCAAAAGTATACGCCGATTATATAGCGTCTTATTCTCATAAAGACAAAACTTATCTGACAAATGTAACGATTTATTTTTATAGAAACGGAGAAATAGAATCTTTTTTAAAAGCTAATAAGGGAATTATAGAAAATAAAACCAAAAATATGTACGCTTATGATAGCGTTTTCGCTCAAAATAAAAAAGACAGCGTTAATTTATTAGCAAAGGATTTAAAATGGATTGAAAAGGATAAAAAAATTACAAGCAAAAGTTTTGTTCGAATAGAAAATTTAAAAGAACAGGAAATTCTGGAAGGTTACGGTTTTGAAGCCAATCAAGATTTAAGCTTTTATACAATCTTTAATATTACCTATCAATCTAATAGCAAAACCAAAAAACATTTGCGTAAATGAAACGAATTATTGATTCCTTGATTGTTGTATTTTTAGTTTATATAAACATTTATGCTCAAGAAGAAAAAATTATTGTTACGGGAAATTCTTTGGTAGGAAAAAAAGAACAAGGAAAAAATATCAGAATAATTGCCGGAAATGTGGCGATAAAACACAACAATTCCATTATTATTTGCGATACCGCCTATCAATTTGTAGAAGATAATAGCGTCGCTTTATATGGAAACGTAAAATTTAAAAGAAATAATTTGATAATAACAACCCAACAAGCTTTTTACGATGGAAACAAAAAAAAATTAGAAACGAAAAATCAAATTGAAGCTAACGATGGAAATTTTTACATACGCTCGGATAATGGAGAATACGACGCCGAAGATGAAATTGCAAGGTTATCGGGAAGAATATTTTTTAGAGATTCAAATAAAACAATAATCTGCGATAAAGCTATATACAAAAGAAAAGAAGAAAAGATAGTATGCGAAGGAAACGCAAGATTAAATTACGATGAATTTATTGCTTTCGCCGATAGAGTGGAATACTTTAAAAAGCGAAATTTTGTCAAAGCCGAAAGCAACGCTCGTATGGAAAATACGAGAGAGAAAACAATATTGGCTTCTAATTTGTCGGAAATTTTCCTTGATGAAAAAAAAGCTTTTGCTTATTGCTCTCCGGTTATTTATAAGATTGACACTGCTTCTATTAATCAAATTGATACTTTAATCATTTCAGCCGATAAATTTCAATATGTATATAAAGATAAAGAAAAAAAAATTTTTGCCGGCAGAAACGTATTATTTTATAGTTCTCAATTGATTTCTCGTTCCGATACCTTGATTTTTGATTTAATAGATTCGACCATATCGACGCATAAAATTAGTTCTAAACCCACAGCTTGGTTTAACTCAAGCCAAATTAAAGCCGATTCTATATTTATTAAAATTTTAAATAGGCAGCCGCTATTTGCTTCGTTGCATAGAAATGTTTTATTTGTAGAAGAAATCGATTCGATTTTATTTAAATACAATCAGCTTTCTTCAGATAGCGCAAAAGTTTTTTTTAGTAATTCAAAGATTAGTTTGATAAATTCATATCAGAAAGTTTTGAGCGTTTATTATTTATTTGACGATGGAGAGGCTAATGGAGTTTTAAAATCAAGTTCCGACTATGCTGTGGCAGTTTTTGAAGATTCAAAAATTGTAAATGTTAAATTATACAATAATCCCGTTTCTGAATACTATCCCGAATCTTTAGTCGAGAATAAAACAATTGATTTTTTATTGCCTGGATTTGAGCTTGATAAGAACAAATTTACTAAACAAGCAATTATCAGATTAAATACAACTTTAAAAAAGGAAATGAGAGAATGACCGAAGGATCAAGAATTCTTAAAGGAGCTGGGTTATACAAAATTTATAAAAAAAGAACCGTTGTTAATAATGTAAGTTTGCAAGTTAAGCAAGGGGAAATAGTCGGACTTCTGGGACCTAATGGCGCTGGCAAAACAACGACTTTTTATATGATTACTGGAATGATAAAGCCAGACGCGGGAAAAATATTTTTGGATAATATCGAATTGACTCGCGAGCCCATGTTTAAACGAGCTCGAATGGGAGTTGGCTATCTGCCTCAAGAAGCTTCGGTTTTTCGCAAATTATCGGTCGAAGACAATATAATGGCAGTTTTAGAACTGACTGATCTAACAAAAAAAGAAAGAATTGAAAAGACGGAAAAATTGCTGAGCGAGTTGAATATAACTCATATAAGAAAAAGTTTAGGATATCAATTAAGCGGCGGAGAAAGAAGGCGAACAGAAATAGCTCGAGCTCTCGCTACCGATCCAAGTTTTATTTTGCTTGACGAGCCTTTTGCCGGAGTAGATCCGATAGCCGTTGAAGATATTATGAATATAGTCGCCAATTTGAAAAATAAAGGAATAGGCATTTTGATAACAGATCACAACGTCCATGAAACTTTAAGCATTGTAGATAGAGCTTATATACTAATCGAAGGCAAAATATTTAAAGAAGGCGACGCTGTCGCTTTAGCTGAAGATCAAGAAGTTCGTAAGCTTTACTTAGGCGAAAAATTTCGATTAACGCGGTTTTAATTCTTAAATAGTTCCTTTACGTTAGGATTTGCTCTTTCGCTTTCTGGCATTTCAAAGTAATTTCTTTTTTGAATCCAAATGATAATGCGAAAATATTCGTTGGAAACATATCGCAAGCGTTATTATAATCTAATACAGACGCGTTGTATGCTCTTCTTGCGGCGGCAATTTGTTCTTCAATTTCATTTAGAGAACGTTGCAAATGCATTATGTTTTCGTTGGCTTTTAAATTTGGATAATTTTCAAATGCTATTCTGAAATTTCGTATAAATCCGCTGATTTGATCGCTAATATGAATTTTTTCGTCTGCTGTAGCGTTAGCTTCAACAGCTTTTGAGCGCAATTCAGTGACTTTTTCTAAAACCTCTTTTTCAAAATTCATATATTCTTTTGCGGCTGCCACAAGATTTGGTATTAAATCATATCTTTTTTTTAACACTGAGTCCCATTGTGGAAAATATTTTGTCAACTTTATTTCTTTTTGCTACAAGGCTATTGTAAATGATAACGATAAAAAGTATGGCTATTATGATTGCTATTAGGGCTGTCATTTATTTTTCCTTTTTATTCGAAATTTAGAAAAAAATATTAATTCGCTAAATAGATATTTATAAAATTATAAAAAAATCTTATTATTCGAAAAAAATTATTTCTTCATAAAAAAAATTAAACTGAAAAGTTGTAATTATATTTGTTGCCTTTATTTATAGTATTTTCGTTCCGTTTTTGAAAATTTTCCATCATCAAATTCTTTGTTAAGAGCGATTAAAAAGAATTATTTTTATATAATTTTCGAGATAATTATCGTTCTAAAATTATTTAATTATTTGAACGATAAAAATAGTTAACATATATTATTTTGTAAATATTGGCAAAATATTATTATATTAAAAATAAATGATAATAAATTGTTTAATTTTTTAAGAGAAAAATTGAAAAATTTTGTAGGCATAATTTTTTTTATCTTATGTAATTTGAATTATTCTCAAACTATAATAAATGGTTGGAGAGGAAATTTATCAGCTCAATATCCGATCTTCTATTATAATGATAATAAGCAGCTTATGGAAAAATCCTATGGCGGTTCATATGGTTTCGACGGATTTATGGCGAGTTTTTTAGGAGCGAGATTTCAGTTTGATCATTTATTTTTTGCATTTCAAAACAGAGGTTTTGTTGAAAGAACCAAAACTTCGATGATATCGACTAATTTAGGTTTCATAATAAAACCTTTTCCATCTTGGAGGTTCAGTCCATATTTGAATTTTGGAGGCGGCGGAGTTTATTATTATATTCAAAATTCCGCTATAGCCGGGCAGTCTAAAAATAATTTAAATTACAAAGCAAACGCTGGATTTGGATTAGAATTTTTTAGAACTGATAAAATAATTTTAAGATTCGAAACTGATTATAATCATTTATTTACCAATAAAATTGACGGAAATAATTATGGTTCCGCGAGCAAATATGATTCATATATTTCTTTAACCATAGGAATAAGTTTTCTTGGAAGACATAAAATCGACAGCGTAGTAAAAGTTTCTGAAGTTAAACAAGAAATAAAAATTGAGCCTAAACTTTTTGAAGTTATCGAACTTCCGGAAATTAAAGAAAAAGAATACGACTTTTTAACAACAGCCCCAGCCGCATTAAAAAAATTAAGAACTTTTGTAAAAAAAGATTTTATAAAATTTGATTCGGCTCTTGTTATGTCCGACGTTTTATTTGCGACTGGCAAAGCTTCTTTAAGACCTGAAGCTGTTCCAATTATTATGGCGACTTATTATTGGATGAAATTAAATCCAGAAGTTGAAATTGAAATATCGGGACATACAGATAATGTAGGAGGCAAAGATTACAACTTAAGATTGTCAAAAAGAAGAGCTGATGCTATAAAAGATCTATTAGTTTTTTTAGGAATTGAATCAAAAAGAATAAAAACTGCTGGATATGGTTTCAGCAAGCCAATAGCTTCGAATAAAACTCCAGAAGGAAGAGCAAAAAATCGCAGAGTCGAATTTAAAAGAATAAAATAAAGATCTTTTCTATGAGAAAAAGTTATTTAATCGCAGCGCTTATTTTTTTATTTTCGAGCTTTTATCGCGCTCAGAATTCAAATGATATTTTTAAAAAAATTATACCTATTCCCCAAAAGATTGAAATTTCTTCTAAAGATAATTTAAGTTTAAATAAATTAAAATTTATTGTTGTTAATGAGAATATTGACAAAAGAATTTACAATGCTTTAAAAAACCTAATCGAGCAAGCTAAAGATAAATATGGAGCGAATCTAAATTTATCCAGCGATTATAAAAAAGGAAATGCCGTAAAATTTTACTTAGACGAAAAATTTTATATCGACGGTTTATCTAAAGAAGTTAACGAACAAAGCTACTCTATAGAAATATTAAAAAATCAAATTATTGCAAGAGCAAACAACTCCAGAGGTCTATTTTATGCGATAAAAACATTGGAACAAATTTTTTTTTGGAGCGACTATAAAATTATTCCATGCGCTAATATAATTGATTATCCAGATATGAATTGGCGAGGAATATCAGACGATATTTCGAGAGGGCAGGTATCGACAATTGAAAATTTTAAAAAAATCATATCGATAATATCAAAATATAAAATGAATTTGTATATGCCATATATAGAAGATGTTTTCGAGTTCGACGCATTTCCCGAAATTGGCAAAGGAAGAGGAGCTTTATCTAAAGAAGAAGCGAAAATGATTGTAGATTTTGCAAGAGAAAATTTTATCGAAGTCATACCAATTTTTCAAACGCTTGGGCATTATGAAAATATATTGAGCATTCCTCAATATGTTAAATATGCCGAATTTCCCGGAGCTGCTTGTTTGAATGTCAGTTCGCCAGAAATTTATAAATTTTTAGAAACAGCCATCGACGAATTGATAGAAATTTTTCCTTCTGAATATTTTCATATCGGCGCAGATGAAAGTTACGACGTGGCTTTAGGCGAAAGTTCTTTTTTACTGGACAGCTTAAGCTTAGCTGAGATTCATCTAAGACATTATTTAAAAATTTATGATATGTTAAAAAAAAAAAATAAAAAAATTTTAATTTATAGCGATATGCTTTTGCATCATCGCGAAATTTTAGACAAATTGCCAAAAGACATATTAATTGTAGATTGGCATTATAGGCCTTCTAATTTTTATTCTTCTAATAAATTATTCAAAGAGAAAGGTTTTAATTATTTCGTATCTCCGAGCGTGTGGAATTTTACAAGCAATTTTCCAGTTTATCAAAACGCTTTGCCTAATATTTATGCAATTATTCAAAACGGAATTGAAAACAATTCTATTGGAATGATTAATTCTTGTTGGGGAGATTTTGGATCGGAAACTTTTAGGGAATTAAATTATTGGGGATATGTCTGGTCGGCTCAATGTTCGTGGAATATTAAAGAGTCAAATTTGAATCAATTTTCTATAAATTTTTTTAGCGATTATTTTCAATGCAAAGAAGACAAATTTTATAATGTCTTTCTTAATCTTTCTGTCCCATTGAATCAAGTTTATTACTACGACTTATGGCAACATCCTTTGCTTAAATTTCGCGAACCCGTTTGGTGGGAATCTCGACCGTCGGCTATATCAAAAAAAATGTGGATCGATTTAACTTATGACAAAATAAACGAAGATATAAAATATTTAAAAAAAATCGCAAAAAACAATAAAGACAATCTTGATATTTTAGCTTTAGTTAACGACTTGAACAAATTTTACTCAAAAAAAATAGAATTTCAAATTGAGTTTGAAAAAAAAAGAGAAGGGTATAGCGATAGTTTAAATATTTCTAAATTTTTATCGATAGCTAATGAATGTATAAAATCGCTTGAATATTTGAAAAAAAGGTATGAACAATTATGGCTAATGTATTACAAAAATGATAATCTAGATATGATACTTGAAGATAAGTTCAATCGATTAATACAGTATTTTATAGAGTCTATAGAAAAGGTAAAGTTATATGCGGCAACGAAGGATATGAATGCTTTAAATCCTGAAATAAAAAGTTCTTGGTTGACAACTTCCGACACTTTAATTAATAAAACAATGTTTGCAATAAAATTTAATTTTGATGAAAAGATGTCGCCAGTTTTACTACAGTTGATCGCTGATTCAAGAGCAATTTTATATATTAACGACGAAAAGATCGACGAAGTTTTCGCCAGGGGCTCGCTTTCTTTTTGGGTTGAAAGAAAAAGGATAAAGTTGATAGATATAACTTCCAAATTAAAAATTGGCGAAAATACAATAAAAGTAGAGGTTTACAATTACGGCAATAATCGCAGGCCAGCGATTAATATCGCTTCAAATATCGAAGAACTTAATACAAAAGAAAATAGCAAGTGGCAAGAAATAAAATCCGACGGAACGATTTCTGTGCCGAGATTATACGGATATAGAACAGTAATAATAGAGCCGAATTTTAAGACTGGAAGAAAATCTTTCATTCAAAGAAGATAATAAATAAAGGTAAAGCGACGAGTCGCAAACTCGTCGCTAATTGACTAATTCGACTCTTTTAATTCCGGGAGCTTCTCTTAGCAAGGCCCGCTCTACGCCTGCTCTTAAAGTCATTTGAGATAAAGCGCAAGATTTGCAAAAACCTAAAAATCTAACTTCGACTATTCCATTATCTGTAATTCTTACTAATTCAATATCGCCGCCGTCGGCTTGTAAGTAAGGCCGTAAGTTTTCTAAAGCGTTTTTTACTTTATTTTCTAATTCTTCTTTATTCATTTTATAATTCTATTTCCAATTTTGTCGATTCTTTTCTAGAGTTTACAATGCTAATCTGAGCGGCTAATTGTTGGGATATGTTTATGATTATTTTTTCATATATAGTTCCAGCTAAATCATAAACTATGGGTTTGCCAGTATCGCCGCCAATTCTGATTCGAGGATCAATAGGCAAAGAACCGAGAAATGAGACATTGTTCTCTTTTGCCAATTTTTCTCCGCCGCCGCGACCAAAAATATCGTATTCTTTATTTGTATCGGGAGCGATAAAATAACTCATATTTTCAACTATTCCTAAAACTGGAGTATTTAGTCTCTCAAACATTCGCAAACCTTTTCGCGCGTCGATTAGGGCAACTTCTTGAGGAGTTGTGACTATTACGGCGCCTGTAAGCGGAATAGTTTGCAAGAGCGTTAATTGAATGTCTCCGGTGCCGGGAGGCATATCGAAAATTAAATAATCTAATTCGCCCCATTCGATGTCGGTTAAAAATTGTTTAATTGCTCCGCTTGCCATTGGTCCGCGCCATATTACGGGATTATTATCGTCAATAAAAAAGCCAATAGACATTAATTTTATTCCATATTTTTCTACAGGAGTTATTTTACCGGTAAATTCGTTTTGAGCTAATTTTGGTTTTGAGTCAACTCCTAACATTAAAGGAATACTTGGACCATAGATATCAGCGTCTATAAGACCAACTTTTGATCCTTGTTTAGATAAAGCTGCGGCGAGATTAACAGCTATAGAACTTTTGCCAACTCCTCCTTTGCCCGAAGCGACGGCAATGGTATTTTTGACCTCAGGCAAAAGAGTATTTAAATTAAGACGACTTGAACGAGTAACGTTTGAAGTTAAGTTAATTTTGATTTCTTTTAATTCAGGAAAAGTTTTTTTTATAATATCCTCGCAATCAGCTTTCATTTTATCTTTCATTGGGCAAGCCGGCGTGGTTAGTTCTAAATCAAATTTTAGAGAATTTTGCGTAAGCGAAATATTTTTAATCATATTTAAAGAAACAATATCGCGACCTAAATCTGGATCTTTTACTTTCTTTAAAGCGTCTAACAATTTTTCAAGCGCGATTTTAGACATTAGAAACTCCTTTTACTTAATAAAACATATTTAAAGGCAAAAAAAGTTTATTTCCCATTAAAAACAAATAAACTTTCAGAATTTTCCATAAACCATTCTTGCGAATTAACGTATTCGTTAACTTCTTTTTCTAATTCTTTTCTTAGTTTATATTTTCCATCTGAATTTAATATGCGAGCTTTTATATTATCTTTCAAGCAAGTATCTAAAACTATTTCAATAAGGTTTCTTTTTATTTTTTCAGACAAAATAGGGAAAGCGATTTCGACTCTTCTAAACAAGTTCCTTTGCATAAAATCGGCGCTTGATAGATAAACTTCTTCAGCTCCATTATTGTAAAAATAAAAAATTCGACTATGCTCTAAAAAACGACCGACAATGCTGTAAACTTTTATATTTTCGCTTAAATTCGGAATTCCAGGTATTAAACAACAAATTCCTCTTATTAATAAATCAATTTTAACTCCGTTGCATGATGCTTCGTATAGCGCGGAAATCATTCCTGGATCTACAAGAGAATTCATTTTTAGAATTATTCGACCGCTTCCTCCATTTTTGACATTTTCTATTTCGCGCAAAATAAGTTTTAAGAAATTTTCATTTAAATTTATTGGAGCGACAAATAATTTTCCGTAATCGTCTTTGCAAGAATATCCAGTTAAATAATTAAAAACGTCGCTTATATTAGAACAAATTTCTTCGTTGGAGGTAAAAAGACCAATATCTGTATAAATTTTTGCAGTGACTGGATTGTAATTCCCAGTGCTAAGATGAGCGTAACGTCTGACTCCGTTTGATTCTTTTCGAACTATAAGCGTCATTTTTGCGTGTGTTTTCAAACCAATAAGTCCGTAAACCACGTGGGCTCCGACTTTTTCTAATTCGCGCGCCCAATATATATTGTTTTCTTCGTCAAAACGAGCTTTCAATTCTACTAACGCGGCAACCTGTTTGCCTCTATCGGCTGCTTCAATTAAAGCTTTAACGATAGGAGAATTTGGTCCGACTCTATATAGAGTTTGTTTAATCGCCAGCACTTTGGGATCTTTAGCGGCGGCGGATATGAAATCAATAACTGGATTAAATGAAACATAGGGATGATGCAATAATACATCCCCATTTGATATTATGTTAAAAATATTTTCGTCTTCAAAAAGTTTTGGATAAAATGGATAAAAAGGTTTTTCCTTTAACTCTGGAACTGGCAAGTCGTATAATTGCATAATCGAGCTTATGCCTATAGGTCCGTCTAAAATGTGAACGTCTTCGCGAGTTATTTGCAAATTTTTAATCAAAGTTTCGAGCATGCTCTCCGGCATGTTTTTCTCAACTTCCAATCTAACAACGGAGCCAAATTTTCTTTGCTTAATATTTTCCTCAATTACAGACAATAAATCATCGGCTTCGTCTTCTTGAATTTCAATATCGGTATCGCGCGTGACGCGAAATCTATGGGCGCATAATATTTCTAAACCCGGAAATAAAGTATCCAGATTGTCGAGAATTAAATCTCCAAGCCAAATAAAAGTCGCTTTAAATTTTTTTGCAATTTCTTTATTATAGTTTGGATTAATAATTTGATCTATTTGAAGAAGTCTTGGCAAAATGCTGGGAACTTTTACTCTTGCAAAATGCTTTTCCCCTTTTTTATTTTGGACTAAAACCGCAAGACTTAAACTTAAATTTGATATATAAGGAAATGGTCTGCCAGGATCGAATGCTAAAGGAGTTAAAACGGGATATATTTCATCGTAATAAAATTTTCGAAGTTTTTCTTTTTCGTTGTCAGTTAATTCTCTGATGGATTTAATGAAAATGTTATACTTTGTCAGTTCTGGAATTATTTCATTATTCCATAAATTCATTGCGCGTTTTAGTTGATCTTGAATTTTAATTTCGGCTAATTGCAATGTTTCTTTTGAAGATAATCCGTCTATGCTTGGCTCTGAAATATTTGCTTGTATTTGTTCTTTTAAGCCGGAGATTCGTATCATATAAAATTCGTCAAGATTTGAGCCAAAAATGGAAAGAAATTTCACGCGATCGAGTATTGGAAGATTTTTATTTAACGCTTCTTCTAAAACTCTGCCGTTAAATTCTATCCAGCTTAAATCTCTATTGATAAAATTTTTAGAGCTGCTATATTTCTTTAAAAGTTCCGATTGAATATGCTTTAAATCCATTTCATAAAATTAATTTTAATTTCATAACTTATTATAAATTCTTATTAAAATCAACGTTTAAGGAAACGGTTTTCTTCGAATTAAATATCTTGGGAATATATATTTAAATATCAGCGAAAAAATATCATATTTAAATTCTAATATCTTAAAATTAGCAGAAAATTAAGCAACTAAGAAACTTAAAGAAAATAATTTAATTTGAATTTATGCGTTAAAATATTTAAACTTGCAAATAGCAAAATAAATAAAAGGAAAAATATATGGTTTCTTACAAGGAATTAGGATTAGTAAATACGCGAGAAATGTTTAAAAAAGCAATGGAAGGCAAATATGCTATTCCAGCTTACAATTTTAATAATCTTGAGCAGTTGCAAGCGATTATAACAGCTTGCGTAGAAACAAAATCGCCGGTAATATTGCAGGTTTCCTCTGGAGCCCGAAAATATGCAAATCAAACTTTATTAAGATATTTAGCTGAAGGAGCCGTTAAATATGCCGAGGAATTAGGTTATAAAATTCCTATCGCTTTGCATCTTGATCACGGAGATTCTTTTGAATTATGCAAAAGTTGCGTAGAAAGCGGATTTTCAAGCGTTATGATTGACGGTTCTCATCTCCCTTATGAAAAAAATGTCGAATTGACGGCTAAAGTCGTAGAAATGGCTCATAAATACGACGTTACTGTCGAAGGAGAATTGGGAATTTTGGCTGGAATTGAAGATAATGTCGTAGCCGCTAAATCAATTTACACTGATCCCGAGCAAGTTGAAGATTTTGTAAAAAAAACCAACGTCGATTCTTTAGCAATATCAATAGGAACTTCGCACGGAGCGAATAAATTTAAACCCGAACAATGTCAAAGAACAGAAGACGGAATTTTAATACCTCCTCCGTTAAGATTTGACATTCTTGAAGAAGTCGAAAGAAGATTGCCCGGTTTCCCGATAGTTCTTCATGGAGCTTCAAGCGTTTACGTAGAAGCTGTTAAAACAATAAATCAATACGGCGGAAAATTAAAAGACGCGGTTGGAATACCGGAAGAACAATTAAGAAGAGCCGCGGCAAGCGCCGTTTGCAAAATTAATATCGATTCCGACGGCAGATTAGCTTTTACTGCCGCTGTAAGAAAATATATGGCTGAAAATCCTTCGCACTTCGATCCGCGTCAATATCTTGGGCCAGCTCGTTTAGCTTTAATTGAATTATACAAACATAAAAATATACATGTTTTAGGAAGCGCTGGAAAAGCATAATGCTACATTTGGAGCGATCTCAAAAGATCGCTCTTTTTTTAATTTAATATAATAATACAGAAGATGAGACTTTACTTAATAGCGGCAGAGATGGGCTATGGGCATTTGCGAGCAGCTTTTCCATTTAAAGATTTAGCTTATCCTAAATTAATTTCATACGGAAACGACGAGTTTGCTTCTAAGACTATTAAAACGCAATGGAAAACATTGCAGGACGCTTATGAATTCATATCGAGAAATAAAAACGCTCCGATTATTGGAAAAATTTTTTATAAAATGCTTGATAATCTCCTACATATTCCAAATTTATACACAAAATTCAATTTAAGTTTGCCGACTTTTCAAGTGGAAATTTTAGAGTTTTATATAAAAAATGGTTTTTACGATGAGCTTAAAGAGCTGGTTAAAAAAGAACCTTTGCCAGTTTTGTCGACTTTCTACGCGCCCGCAATAGCGTTAAATTTATTTTCAATACCAAATAATTTTTGTTTTGTCACTGATTCTGATATTAATAGAGTTTGGGCCGCAAAGGATGCCGCTAATAGTTCGATAATTTATTTTGTAGCTTCAAACAGAGCCGCTTTAAGATTAAAAAAATATGGCGTTCCAGAAAAAAATATTTTTTTTACGGGATATCCTTTTAATCGAAATATTTTTAATAACGAAACAGTCAGAATTTCATTAGCTAAAAGATTAAAAATTTTAGATCCTAAAGGAAACTTCGCGAAAAATTTTCTAGAATTAGCGAATAAAATTTTAGGATTTGATTTTAGAGAAATACAAAGAAACGACGCTCTTTCTATCTCCTTTGCCGTAGGCGGAGCGGGAGCTCAAAAGGAATTGGCAAAAAAAATTATAAAAAGTTTCCGCAAAGAAATTCAGGACGGTTTAGTAAAAATTAATTTAATAGCTGGAACAAGATTGGAGGTCAAAGAGTACTTTGAAAATTTAATAAGACAAGAAAACCTTGGGAACAATCATATAAAAGTAATTTATTGCGATAATAAATTAGATTATTTCGAAATTTTTGACAAAACGATTTTAGAAACCGATATTTTGTGGACAAAGCCAAGCGAACTTTCTTTTTATTCTGCTCTGGGATTGCCTTTAATACTTTCTTCTTCAATAGGCTCGCAAGAAAGAGCAAATAAAAAATGGCTGAGAGACGAAATGGGAATAGCTTTCCCGCAATATAAACCTTCTTTGGCTTCGGAGTGGATAAAAGATTTTTTAGACTCTGGCAGATTAGCCGAAGTCGCATTTCTCGGATATTTAAAACAAAACGTCGATGGATACGAAAGAATTTTAGAAATTATTAAAAATAAATCCAGTTTATAATAATTTTCAAACGATTTTGCTTGATTGAAATAAAAGAATATATGAAAAAATTTATTAAGAAAATGATAAATTTATAATATTTGTACGCTTAAAAAGGAAGAGTTAAAGTTTCCAAAGGCGTTAAATAATAAAAAATAATGTCATAAAAAATTATATTACAAGCAGCTCATAATTTTTGATTCAATAAAGCAATTTTTTCTTTTGCCTGATAATCTAAAATCAACGTCGCTGTTAAGTTTTGATATTTAATAAAAATATAATATATTAATAAGATTGTATAAAAAAAAAGCGTATGAAAAATTTAAATAATCGTCTGTTTATAGTTTTCATTATATTTTTTTGGACTCAATGCGTATATTCTCAAAAGTTACAAAGCAAAATAAGCTCTCCGGAATGGGCTTATACGGCTGTAATATATGAAATTAACATAAGACAATTTTCAAAAGAAGGAAATTTTGCTGGCGTTGAAAAAGATTTGCCTCGTTTAAAGGATTTAGGAGTAGATATTTTATGGTTTATGCCAATTCATCCGATTGGCGAAAAAAATAGAAAAGGGCAGTTAGGAAGTTACTACGCAGTCAAAGATTATTATGACGTTAATCCAGAATTTGGAACAAAAGAAGAATTTAAAAGAATAATAGATTCCGCTCATGTTCTTGGTATGAAAGTAATTATCGACTGGGTTGCAAATCATACTGCTTGGGATAATAGTTGGACCATAACAAATCCAGATTTTTATGTCAAAGATTCGACGGGCAATTTTGCATTGCCAAATAAAGATTGGACAGACGTAATAAAATTAGATTATAGTAATTTAGCATTAAGAGATAGTATGATTAATGTTATGAAGTATTGGATTAAAGAATTTAACATTGACGGCTTTAGATGCGATGTCGCAGCGGAAGTTCCCACAGATTTTTGGGAAAAAGCAAGGGCGTCTTTAGATTCAATTAAGTCGGTGTTTATGTTAGCGGAAGCTCATGAGCCTGAATTGCATATAGCGGCTTTTGACGCGACTTATTCTTGGAATTTTCATTTTGATTTGCATCAAATCGCTCAGGGCAAAGAAAAAGCGACAAAATTAAAAAAAGAATGGGATTGGGAGAAAAAAACGTATCCGGAAAATGCTATTAGAATGCGATTTACTACAAATCACGACGAAAACTCGTGGAATGGAACTGAATTTGAAAAATATGGAGCGATGCATAAAGCGGCGGCAGTATTTTGTTATATAATTAATGGGATGCCTTTGATATATAATGGACAAGAATCTGCATCGAATAAAAGATTGAAATTTTTCGAACGGGATCCTATCATTTGGGGGAAATATCAATATGCAGAATTCTATAAATCTCTAAATAATTTAAAGAAATCAAGAAAATCATTGGCAGCCGCAAATCGCGGGGGGAAAACCTTATTTATACCTCATTCGAATGAAGACGAAGCGGTTGTTATTGCTCGTTATACAGACGATGAAAAAACAATCGGCGTTTTCAATTTTTCTAATAATAAAATTACAATTGAAATTAATAGCGAATTTTTTGCTGGAGCTTATAAAGAATATTTTACTGGAAGAAATTTTATTTTTGCAAAAAAAGCTTTTATAACATTGCAACCTTACGAATATCGAGTTTACATCAAATAAGTTTAATGGCTTTTTTTTAGCGATAAAATTTTAAGAAGTTTGACTTATATATGATATATTTAATTGTTGTATCAATAATTTGGGGGATGTCATTTGGTATAATAAAATACTATTTACCGGGGGTTCAACCTAATTTAATTGTTTTTTCGAGACTGTTTCTTTCATGCTTGATTTTTTTGCCTTTTTTTCCGAGGCAAAAAAAAATAACAATAAAGAGTTTTAAAGTTTTTATATTTTTAGGATCAATTCAATTTGGCTTGATGTATATTTTTTATATTTATTCTTTTAAATATTTGAATGCAAGTCAGATAGCTTTGTTTACGGTATTTACTCCAATTTATGTGGCTATTCTAGCTTCAATTTTTGAAAAAAATTTCAAAGCAAAATATTATATAGCCGCGTTTCTGGCAGTTTTAGGAGCTTTTTATATTTATTATCGCGATTTTTATTCTTCAAATTTTTGGGCAGGTTTTGTTTTAATTCAGGTTTCAAATTTATCTTTCGCTTTAGGTCAAATTTCTTACGTCAAGTACATAAAAAAGACAAATTTAAGAGATAGCGAAGCTGTTTCTATTATGTATATCGGAGCTTTGCTTTTATCTTCAATTTTCTTTTTCAGCGATTTTTCGCAAATTTCAAGCGGCAAACTTACAAAAATTAATTTTGCTGCGATTATTTATCTTGGAATTATAGCAAGCGGTTTGTGCTTTTTTTTATGGAACAAAGGAGCTCGAAAAGTAAATCCAGGAATTCTGTCTATAATGAATAATATGAAAATTCCTTTAGGGGTTTTATTTTCTTTAATAATTTTTGGGGAAACTATAGATGTAATGAAATTAACTATTGGCGGTTTAATTATAGTTTTAGGTTTGATTGTTTTATATGTAAAAAATAATTAGCTAATTTATTTTTTTTGCAAATAGCTGTTGTTCTCTTCAAAATTATTTATTGACAAGCATCTTTAAATTCTCAAATTTAATTTAACAATAAAATTATTATTCATTTTACTTATGATTCGTTAGAATATTCAAGCTGAAACTTATTTATCAATTAATGCAATATGTTATTTTATTGGTAGCTAATAATTAATTTTTTTTTTTAATAAATAAAAAATAATCTTGAAAATTTTGCAGATTGTCTTTATATTTAGACTGAGTATGAATAAAAATAAGAAGCTCAGGTATTTATTAAGTTTTTATTTTTTCTATTTAGTTATAAACAATAGTTTTTTCTTTCACCAACATATTCTTCCAGATGGAGAAATAATATGTCATGCTCACTTTTCTATTGATTCCTTTCATAATTCGACGAAAATTCCAAAACATAAACATATAAAGTCAGAATTAGATTTTATTTTTTTAGTTAATGATTTATTCAATAATGTATTATTGCTTTTAATATATTTTACTTTTTTTATAAAAAGATTCTTCTCTTTATATCATCCAGACATTTTAGTTGCAATTTTTATATGCAATAATTATTTTGATTTAAGAGCCCCGCCTATCAGATAATAAAAATTAATTCAATCCATAATAGAGCTATAATTTTGAGATAGTATTTCTTGTAATGATAACTAAATTAAAAAATTTTAATCGAACTAAAAGTCGGAGAAAATTTATGCGTAAACTTATTTTCACAATTATAGTTTTACTGAATTTATTTTCTTTTAACATCGCTCAAATAAAAACTGATGTAATGATATTTGGAGACGTTAAATCTTCTGCGACAAAAGAACCCATTCCTTTTGCTGATATACTAGTAAAAGGAACAAATTTTGGAACAGCCGCAGATAAAACTGGCCATTTTAAATTAGTTAATATTCCCGAAGGTAAAATAACAATTGTTGCTCGAGCTATTGGATACAAACAAAAAGAAATAACGATCAACGCAGAAAAAGGAAAATCTATAAATTTATTTTTTGAATTGGAAGAAGATATCCTTGAATTAAATAGAGTGGTAGTAACTGGAAATAGAAATGAAGAATCTAGAAAAGATTCTCCTGTGATAGTGAGCTTGCTTACGCCAAAAACATTTGAAATGACAAACTCATTAAGTTTAGCCGATGGATTTTCTTTTCAACCTGGCTTAAGACTGGAAACTAATTGTCAAAACTGCGGCTTCCAACAAGTTAGAATTAATGGACTGGAAGGACAGTATTCTCAAATTTTAATCGATGGGAAACCATTGTTTAGCTCATTAATTAGCGTTTATGGAATTGAGCAAATTCCAGTTAATATGATAGACAGAGTAGAAATAATCCGCGGCGGCGGATCGGCTCTTTACGGCTCTAACGCGATAGGGGGAACAATAAATGTTTTTACTAAGATGCCATTGAATAATTCTTTTCAATTAAAAAATGAATTTTCAATAATAAATAATAAATCCAAAGATCAAGCAACCGCAATAAACGCTTCTTTAATTGACGATAATTTAACTTCCGGGATAGCAATTTTTGGAGCTTTGAGAGATAGAGATTATTATGATCATAACGACGATGGATTTTCTGAAATAGGTTTGTTAAAAAATCAATCTATTGGATTTAAATCCTTTTATAAAATTGCCGACAATCAAAAAATGAATATAGAGTATCATTATTTGCATGAATTTAGGAGAGGAGGAAATAAATTTGATTTATTGCCTCATCAAACCGATATAACTGAACAAGCCGAGCATGATATAAGCAGCGGTTCTTTAGAATATTCTTTTTTAAAAGAACAATATCAGGTTAACGCTTATGCGTCTTTTCAAGATGTTCAAAGAAATACCTATTATGGAGCCGAGCAAAATCCGAACTCTTATGGAAAAACAGGTGATAAAGTTTTTTCCGGAGGGATTCAATATTCGATAAGCTTAAATAACTTTATTTTTTATCGCTCTTTGTTTACAGCAGGCTTGGAATATTATGAAAATCATTTAATTGATAAAATGCCTGGCTATAATAGAACAATAAATCAAAATGTTAAGACAACTGGTTTATATTTGCAAAATCAATGGGATTTTTCAATAGCTAAATTTTTAGTGGGAACTAGAATCGAGAAGCATAATTTGTTGAAAAATATTATCTTAATTCCAAGAGCAACATTGCTTATCAGCCAATCAAATCATATCCAATGGAGATTATCTTATGCGAAAGGATATAGAGGACCGCAAGCATTTGACGAAGATTTACATGTTACAGCCGTCGGAGGCGATGTTATTTTAATTAGATTAGCAGAGAATTTAAAACCTGAAAATTCAACGTCTTATTCCGCCTCCTTCGATTATTATCAAACTTATGGTTCTTTACAATTTAATTTTCTTGCCGAAGGTTTTTACACAAAATTGTCCGATGCTTTTGCTCTTCAAACGGCAGGCTCGGATCAAAATGGAAATATAATATTGGAACGGATTAACGCGGTTGGAGCTAAAGTTTATGGCATTAATTTTCAAACAGATATAGCTCCAGCGTTATGGTCTAAATTTCAAATAGGATTTACTTTGCAAAGAAGCGAATATGACGAGCCAATTCAATGGTCTGAAGATCCTGAAACTAAGCTTACTAAGCATTTCAATAAAGCTCCAAATTCTTACGGTTTCATCGCTTCAAATTTTGATATATCCGATAATTTGAGCTTTTCTCTTAATGGAGTTTATACTGGCCGTATGTTTATAAGACACTTTGCGGGATATATTCCAAAGGATAAACTTGAAAAAAGCAATACGTTTTTTGAATTAAATTCGAAAATATTTTATAAGATGCAACTATCGGATTTTATAAACCTTAGATTTAGTCTTGGCGTTCAAAATATTTTAAATAGTTATCAAAATGATTTTGATAAGGGAACTTATAGAGATTCAGGCTATATATATGGTCCGACGCGTCCTCGCGCATTTTTGTTTGGAATTGCAATAGAAAATGGTTTATAGAAGAATTTAAAAAGAATTGAATAATTTATGAAAGCCGCGTATTTAAGCGCGGCTTTATTATTTGACGATTGTAAAAATATTATATAAAAGTTAAGATAATATTATTTTGCAAATCGATTAAAATGTTCTGGCATAATTTAAAGAGCCGATGAATTCCGTATATTTGCGATTTATTTTTGAATTTGAAATAAATTTTAATAGCGATATTGAAATTCCAATATTGTCAAAAATTGATAATTTATAAACACTGCCTAAATTTGTTTTGAAAGAAACGCTTTTTTCCGCGAAAGAAGATGAAAAAGTTAAATTAGAGATTAGTTTGTTGTTTAATTCGCTGTGTTGAAATAATAGTGAATAATTATGAGAGAAAGCGTTTAACTTGTTTGTTAAGCTTGAGCTTATAAATCCGCTTGCAAAAGTAGCGTTTAAATTATTTAAAATAGCAAATATTCCCGATAAATTTAACGAGTGATTTTTATTAGGTGAAGCAGTTAGATACGAACTATTATTTGAAAATTGAAATGAATAATTCAAATTTATATTCCTAAAAAAGCCAATTGGATTTATTATAAAAGATTGATTCGAACTTATAGAAAAATTATTAAAATCAGTTCTTGTAGAGTCGTTTTTTGAGTCGTTATTCATTTGAAAATAATTAAAAGATAGATTAGAATTCCAAATAGGAAGAATCATACCGTTTAAAGCGGCGATTATTATATTTCTTGTCGTGGTAAACCTTTTTTGATTTAATAAATTGTCTCTTTGATTAAAATAGCTTAATATTATACCAATCTTGTTAATATTGAAAGAATTTAAAATTGAATATTCTCGAATATCGTTTAATAAATAAGACGCGCCAAGAGATTGAAAACCAGGGCCTATTTGTTTGTGGCCAATTTTAGCATTAAAAAATTTCAAATTAAAGTTAAAAAGCGTCGATAAAGCGAAATCATAGTTAGTTCCAGTTCTTGGTTTTATGAAATTATAAAAAATCTTTGGAAAAGTTATAGAATCTAAATCAATTTTCTTAGCTCGAATGTCTTTTGTGTAAATGCTTCCAGCTCCATCAATTTGTAATATAACTTTATTATCGAAGAGAGAAATTTTTCCTTTCGCTCCAAACAAGGCATTTTCTTGCGGCGCGATTGCGTTTGGGTTAATGATGTCTTCTTGATTAAGGGTCGTTGAAGGGGCTCCGACGCCAATTGAAAAGAAATTATTGCTAATGTCAAAAATTTCAGGATATTTTTTGCTAGATATTTTTATAAGAGCTTGAAAAGTCGCCGGTCCAGTAACGCTCCATTGATAAAAACCTACGTTTGGTTGATTATCTGCGATTAATTCAAAAGTATTTCCTCCGTCTCTTGAGAGTTCTATTTTAATTGCTCCGTCGATGTTATAAGAATTCCATCTAATAATTTGAGCGGAGGCAATTCCAAAAACTTCGTTTCCATTTGGAGAAATTATGATGAAAGATTTTTGATTTGATAATTTTGGGTTTATTTCGTCTTTAGCTCGCAAAAAAATAAAATCAACAAAATTGTTTTCTTCTTTGCCATAGCCAATTTTAGCGACGAATAGAAATCTTTTAAATGAGCCATCTTGAGCTCCGCCGGAAACTGTTCTTTGGGTAAATCCGGCGGAGGTTGAAAATCTAAAATTAGCGGGATTTAAATTTAAACCGGTTCCTCTAATATTTATTCCGCTTAGAGAAAACTGAGAATATTCTTGAGAAAAATCTCCAGCGTAAAAGGAGCCCCAATCCCATTTGGGATTCATTCCAATATGATTTATGTTTTGCTTTGCGGCGCTTCCTTCAGTTGAAAGCATAAATTCGAAAGGAATATTTATTTCTTCAAACAATATTATTGTAGGTCTAAATATATTCTTCCGGTTGAGGATGGCCTTCGCTTCATCTGTCCTTTGATTAAATAAAGCTCTCCATATATTCCTAAATCCCCCGCGAAATCAAAATTCTTTTTTATAAAATTATCTGAAGATGAATCTATTTCTTGAGATTTGAGAATGTCAAAACATAATAAAATTAAGATAGCGGAAAAAAAGAATTTTATTCTCATAATTTTAACTTTTTATTTTTTATCTTCTAATGCTTAGTTCTTCGCTTGGCAAGCTTTCTTTGCCGTTTTGATTAACAGATTTTATAAGTAAAAATATAAATTTCCTTTTAGCGCCGAGTTGTCTATAAATTCAGTTGCGTCTTGTTTTACAGAGCCGATTTCTTTTGGAATATTTCCCTTTCGTATCTATAAATTTTATATCCGATTACGTTGGCTTGAATTGTCGATTGCCAAGATATTATTATTCCTTCGTCTGAAACAAAGGCTCTTAGTCCAGCTGGAGGAAGATTTGGAATTTCAGGGACAATTATTTTTAATGTTGAAGAAAAAGCGCTTTCGTTGTTAAAAATATCGACTGCTTTGATTGCATATTCATATTCTTTGCCGTCACTTATAGTTGTATCGACATAGTTGTTTTGCTTAGGAGATAAAAGAGCGTCAAAAAGAGGCGAGAAAGCATTTTTAGAATCTTTAAAGTTTCTTCGAAAAACTTTGTAGCCTTGAATAGTCTCCTCTCTTTGAAATAGATTTTCCCAATATAAAAAAACTTTCCCGTCTTTTTAATAACCTAACAATTGGTGAGGCGGTTCGATTGAAGAATTAATTTTTGGATATATTGCAGTTGTATCAGAAAAATCGCCTATTTTTTCGCTTGTATTTTTTGACCTGATAGAATAAAAATAAACTTGATTAGCTTTGCACGATATGCTTGAATCTATAAAATGAATAATAGAATCTGTTGAATAAATAGTTTTTAATTCTAAAAGATTTTCGCTGTTGTCAAAATTGCGATAAATGATATAAGAATTAACGTAATCGGTAGGTTTGTTCCAAATTAATTTAATTCCGTTTGCAAGCGTTTCATATCGAATGTAAATTGGGGGCGGAGGAAGTTCCCGACTTTTATATAATCCGAAGACTTTCGAGCTTTGCAAATTTGCTTCTCCCAATTGATCGTTGATTTGCAAGAAGTAAAAATATTTTGTCATTGGTTTAGCAGTTCTATCAATATAGACAGAATCAAAACCTTTTACTTCCCCAAATTCGACAAATTCTTTGTCAGAGAAAACGCTTCTAAAAATTTTTGAAGCTAATAATTGCTTTTTTATTATCAAGTTTCCAATTTAATTTTAATCCTTCTAAAGAATCGGCTTCCGAAATTCTTATATCATAAGGCGGAAATAATTTATTGTAGGAAAAAGCGGCTATTGTTACAGTATCGCTTGCAATTCCTTCATTTTGGTAATAATCAACGGGCAATGCAAAATATTCGTAAACGTTATTAGCAATTATTGTAGTGTCGATTATTTGAAAAGAAATATAATTGTCGTCAGAGTTAAAAATTTTAGTGGGTTTAATTTCAACAAAACTTTTTTCAAAATTCTCTCTTCTAAGAATTTTAATTCTTGCTGGATTATAAGCGGCTTTTGTTTTCCAAATAATTCTAATAAATTTATCGGAAGTTTCTTTAGAAAAAAAATAAGCGGATTATTTCGATACTTGCCTGGGAATGAAGTCTCGTTCGTTAAAAAAAGATTCTAAAACTTTTCCTTCTTTATCCAATTTGGAAATTTGATAAACATATTTTTTGTTTTTTTCAACTTGCTTGTCAAGATAACAAACGCCTAAAGCTAAACGTATGATTAATGGATTGCCAAGATATTTCATTGAATCAAGTCTCTTATATTGCCGAGCTTTCTTCCAAATCAATTCAAGAGGAAGCTCGTTTGACGGAATAGAATCTTTAAGTTTGCGATTTAATTCATGTATTTTTTTTACAAAAGATTCAAAAGTTTCTGGAGCTGAAAGTTCTGCAACATCTGCCCATTTTTTTTCGTCTGGATTAAATCTTTTAATTTTGTATATAGTCGCGGCATTTTTTGAATTAACATTAAAAGGGATCTCAAAGCCAACGTTTACAAAAATGCCATTCGGTCCCGGGAAAGACATAATTTCAATATTATCTTGAGCGAAATAAACGTTAAATATGTTAAATATTAATACTACAAGAAAAAATAATTTCATCTTCATAACTTTCTCACTTTGAATAAAATTTAATATATTTGTCGTCCGATCCTATATGGCCTTTTATGCCAAAAGTTTTGCTGCCTGACCACGACTCTTCATCGCATAATTTCCCTTCGCAATCAGAATCGCAAACACCTACTCCAACTTTTGCTTTGCCGCTTAGAATTATATCGCCGTTAAGCTCGGCGCTCCAACTTCCATTAGACGAAACTATGCCCTCGCTGCCAGCTACGACAGTGGCTCCAAAATTTAATTTTGCGCATTCAACGACAAACCATTCTCCAACTTCAAAACCAGCTTCAAAAATATTATCCATACCCGCTCCAATTGTCGTTCCTTTGTCAAATTGCATGCTTAGTCTCATATCGGCTCCTGCTTTAACCCAAAGCTTTGCTTCAACAACAGTAAGATCAATATTAATATCAGGCAAACCGATGATTGATTGAATTGGAATACTGGTCATCCCTTCCATAAAAAAACTTTAAGATTAGTTGGAAAGGTTAAAGGCATACTTCCTCTAATTTTATAGACATAAGAATATTGTTGGAATGCATATTTAATTTGTTCTGTAACAGAATGATTTCCAATCATCAATCCAGCGGACCCTTTGCTGTTAGGATTATATACTTCCATTTCGCCGCCACAGAAGAAATACCATCCTTCGTTGTCAATAACCGCTTCTGCTGTCCCTTTAATATAAGCATAACCCAAATCCTTATTCATCGAAAGAGAACCAAAAAATCTTTTATTTTGAGGCTCATAGGTAAACGAGATGTTGCCAAATGGGGAATTTATATTTTTTACTCCAAGTTCCTGATTATTAGCTACTATATCCCCTTAGACGTCAAAACTTAATTTATTTTTATTTGATTCTATTCCTTTTGATATTAAATATCCTGAAAATTGAAAATTCTGCCAAGAATTAGATATAACTTTCATTCTGCCTGTTATCTTATCAAAATATGTCGAAGGTCCTAGAACAAAAGTCTGCCATTTTTTTTCAGATTGAGGAAAGTTTTGAGGAGTCGATATATTTGGATTTTCGACTAAAATAGTTGTCGAGTCAATGGAATGATAAAGCCAAGCTTTAAATGAAAAATTATCATTCTCAGAAATTATGCCTCTAACTCTAAGTCCATATTCGTCAAGTATTGACGGTTGAGAATAGTTTGTCCCGAATGTGACTTCAATTCCGTTAGAATTAATCTTAATAGGAACGGGCAAGAATTTAAATTTGATTTGGTTATTTTCTTTAATGTACTGTACTAAAGCTCCAAGTTGTCCAACTTGAGGTATATTAAAATTCAAACTGCTCATTTCTATCGAATTGTCGCCGACTTTAATTTCATCTAAGGAAAGCAAGCCGACTTTAAAAATTTTAACGGTTTTAGGTTTAGAAGAAAATGTTTTTGACCCATCGCTATTTAATGAAAATGATGAAATATAAATTGAGTCTTTTGCGTCCATTCCAGGCAAGCCGCCAAAACTTGCCGCCGGATTATTATTGCTTACGACGCTTAAATACCAATTATTTTTTGCGGGATTATAACCAAAAGATGTTTGTCCAGTTGCTTTAACTTGAGCAAATCCAGCTAAGAGTATCGACTTCAAATTCAAATCAAAATTAACGAGTTCTTTGGGTTTTAGTATTAAGCTATTAAGCGGAATATCAACCATTTGAGTTTTTAAAACTCCAGAATTCGCAGTTAAAAGTCCATCTAAAGACCAATTATTAATTTTCAAAGTCCATTTATCCAATAACAATTCAAAAGGAATTGTTATATTTGAAATCGATTTAATTTTATTTTTCGTAATAGAAATATTTCCTATTTTTAATTTTATATCCGAAGGATTTACCCCCTTTAAATTAGTATGAAGAGTAGTATTTAAAACTACTGAATCTTTATATAAGAAAGAAGATCGTATTATGTTAATCATGCCGACGTATTAAAAGCTCTTTGCGATAACTTGGGAGTTATAGGATGGATTGAGTATGAGAATTCCATTCCTGCATGGAAAATGCTGCCTAGAAAGAAGCCTAATATCGCTACAGTTATAACGCC
>Ga0209691_1000480_pt1 | contig 28164 bp, 28 predicted proteins | sample YNPMSBMetaG_FD_187120 | JGI IMG/M metagenome (GOLD analysis project Ga0209691, IMG submission 187120) | Anoxygenic and chlorotrophic microbial mat microbial communities from Yellowstone National Park, USA - YNP MS-B MetaG (SPAdes) (version 2) ... | reverse complement strand
CTTTGAAATTCAAAAACGACTTGAAAAAAACGAACAAGTAATTCTCTTTCAGAATCGGCGCGGCTATGCGGGAAGCGTTCAGTGCAACAGTTGTGGCACAATTTACACTTGCCCTGCGTGCCAAGTAACGATGGTCTTTCATCTCAAAGAAAATCATTTGCGATGCCATTACTGCGGAAGAACCGAAGATGCACCGAAAACGTGCAAAACCTGTGGCTCTCCTGAACTGCTCTACAAATCCAGTGGAACGGAAAAAATCGAGCAAGAACTGCAACGGCTATTTCCTAATGAAAAAATTTTGCGAATGGATTTAGACACAACGGGCAAGAAAGGCTCGCACGCAAAATTTCTGCGCGAATTTCAAGAAGGCAATGCACGTATCTTGCTTGGAACGCAAATGGTGGCGAAGGGTTTGGACTTTCCGAATGTTACGCTTGTTGGTGTAATTCTCGCCGATATTGGCTTATCGCTTCCTGACTTTCGCGCCAGTGAACGGCTCTATTCGCTTCTCTTGCAAGTGGCAGGCAGAGCGGGACGCGCACAAAAAAAAGGCGATGTGTATTTGCAAGTCTTGAACCTTCAAAACGAGGTTTTTCGCTATGTATTGCAAAATGATTACACACATTTTTTTGAGTATGAAAAAAACATTCGCCAAATGGTTGGCTATCCGCCGTTTGTGCGGCTAACAAAGATTGAGTTTTCGGGAAAATCAGAATCGGAAGTGAGTGCAGGCGCAAAGGGATTTCGTGAATTGCTCGAAGACGTTTTGAACAAAGAACAATTTGAACTGCTCGGACCTGTGCCTGCGGTGATTGCAAAACTCAAACATAACTTTCGCTATCAACTGCTCATCAAACAAAAGCACGGCGCGAGACTCGCAAAGCAAGTGGTGCGCACCGTAGAGTATCAATTCCGACAGCGCATTCCGACAAGCAAAGTCAAAGTGGAAATTGATGTCGACACGCAATCAATGATGTAACTTTACACAGAGGCAACAAACAAGTTTAACCCTAAACCATAACGGCATATCGATGTTTGAAAATCCAAAAATCAAACGCGCACTTATTTCTGTTTCGGACAAAACGGGCATTGTTGAATTTGCCCAAGCGTTGGAGAAAATGAAAGTGGAAATTTTCTCAACGGGCGGCACGCTTGAAACCTTGCTTGATGCAGGTGTAAAGGCGAAGTCAATTTCAAAAATCACAAAGTTCCCAGAAATCCTTGATGGGCGTGTCAAAACGCTTCACCCAAAAATTCATGGCGCATTGCTCGCACGGCGCAACATCAAAGCGCACAAGAAAGAAGTCAAGGAAAACAAAATTGAATACATCGATTTGGTCGTCGTGAATCTCTATCCTTTTGAACAAACAATTCAGCAGAAAGGCGTAACGCTCGAAGAGGCGATTGAGAATATCGACATTGGGGGACCAGCAATGCTACGCAGTGCGGCAAAAAATTATGAATCCGTAACAGTGGTAACCGACATCGGCGATTACGCATGTGTGCTTGATGAAATGAAAGCAAATAAGGGCAGAACAACACTCAAGACGCGCGCTGTGCTTGCGCAAAAAGTCTTCGCACTCACCAGTCGCTACGATGCAATTATTGCAGAGTATCTCCACAAAGAAATCAACGGAAAAGCAAAAAAGGAAGATGGACTGATGACAACCTACTCGCTTTCGCTGACAAAAGAAATCGACATGCGTTACGGTGAAAATCCACATCAAAAAGCCGCTTTCTACACGCTCAAAACCGAACACGGCACGGTCTCGTTTGGCGAATACTTCGAGAAACTTCATGGCAAAGACCTTTCCTACAACAACATTCTTGACCTTACAGCGGCAGCCGGACTCTGCGATGAGTTTGGGAGCGAGAAGCCAACAGTGGTAATTATTAAGCACACGAATCCATGTGGCGTGGCACAAGCGGAGTCACTTTACGATGCATATCAACATGCTTTTGAAACTGATACCCAAGCCTCGTTTGGCGGCATTGTGGCTGTTAATCGACCACTTGATATGAAAACCGCTGAAGCCATAAACGAAATTTTCACTGAAATCATCATCGCGCCTGATTTTGAGGAAGGTGTTTTGGAATACTTGATGAAAAAGAAAGACCGCCGACTTATTCGCCAAAAGAAATCAACGAATCGCAATGGATTGGAAGTGCGCGGAACAACATGCGGCGTGTTAGTGCAAGAGCGCGATGTGGCAATGGTGAAGAATAACGAACTGCGAATCGTGACCCAACGCAAGCCGACTGAACAAGAACTCAACGATATGCTCTTTGCATGGCGCGTGGCAAAACACGTCAAATCAAATGCGATTGTGTATGCAAAAGAGTTAAGAACGCTTGGAATTGGAGCAGGACAAATGTCGCGCATTGATGCTTCACGTGTGGCACGTTGGAAAGCCCAAGAAGCCAAATTAGACTTAACAGGTTCAGCCGTTGCAAGTGATGCGTTTTTCCCATTTGCTGATGGATTGATTGTCGCCGCCGAAGCTGGCGCAACAGCAGTCATTCAGCCCGGTGGTTCAATTCGAGATGAAGAAGTTATTAAAGCCGCTGATGAGCGTAATCTTGCAATGGTCTTTACAGGCTTGCGCCACTTTAAGCATTAAACGGAGAAGCAAAACGGATTTAAGTGAGATTAAAGGCGGATTAAATTTCCCTTACAACTTATTTCACAAGCATCATCTTCTTTGTTTCTACAAAAGAGCCTGCTTGCAAGCGATAAAAATAAACGCCTGACGAGAGTGAAAAACGCGATGCAAGAAACGAGTACGAGTAACTCCCTGCCGCTTGTCGCTCACGGACAAGCGTAGTTACTTTGCGACCCAGCACATCAAACACATCTAACTGCACATCGCTTGTTTGCGGAAGTTGATAGGTGATGATTGTAGAAGGATTAAACGGATTGGGATAGTTTTGATGAAGTGCGAAAGTTTTGGGTTCAGAAGCAGACGGTTGAAGAGAAAGCGGAAAGTAGTTGACTGCGGCAAGCGCATTTGCAATGCCCCAACCTATCTCGCGATTTGGCGCATTGGCATTCGAAGCCGTGCTTTTGATAGCAGTAATCACTTGCATAGGCGTAAGGTGAGGATGTGCCGAAAGCACTAATGCCGCAACGCCTGCAATCAACGGACAAGAAAGCGAAGTGCCACTGGCGTTGGTGTAATTATTTCCGACCGATGATGCTGAACGCACCGATACGCCTTGCGCCATGATGTCGGGCTTAATTCTGCCATCGGCAGTCGGTCCGACTGAACTAAAGCTTGCTCTCACGCCTGAACTATTGACTGCGCCCACACTCAAAATGCTATCGGCGTCGGCAGGTGCGCCAAGCGTATTGGCAGGAAGCGCAATCATACCACTATTACCCGCACTGTTACACACAACGATGCCCAAGCGTGCCGCACGGCGCGCCGCTAAGGTGCTGATTGCGGTTTGACCGTTCATCTGTTGCCAAGTATATGAGGCAAACGGTGGGTCAAATTCACGATAGCCAAGTGAACTCGTGATAATATCTGCGCCTAAACTATCTGCCCACTCGACTGCCGCCGCCCAGTTATCTTCTTCAATCGGTGTTTCAGAATCCACATCTTCGGTGCGTGCAAGCGCATAGAGCGAGCTATATGCAGGACCGATGAGCTGTCCTTGTTTGAAACCGCCAACAACGGAAAGTGTCAATGTGCCGTGCGAGTTAGGCGCAACCACATTCGGTTGTCCTGTCACAAAATCCTTACGCGCAACAATCGTCATCGTTTGAAAGACCTCGTGCGTAAGGTTGCTGAAACCCGCATCAAAATTGGCAATCAGCACGCCTTGTCCTGAAAAGCCTAAGTTGTGAACCGCAGGAACATTGATTTGATTGAGTTGCCCAAACGACGCGCCATAGTTGAGCACATTAGTTGAGTGAGTTGTTGGCGTTTGATGAATCAGCAAAGAAACATCTGGCTCATCAACTTCGGGCGGGCGGCAGAAAATCTTCACAGCATCAATTTCTACAACCGAAGGAACAGAAGCAAGGGCATGAAGGTGAGATTTTTTAATTCTACCACTCACTTTGAACAACCCTTTAAGGCAGTGATGAATCCGCAACCCTGCTTGCTTAATTGCTTGCAAATCGTCGGAGTGAAACGGCAAATCTTCAACGCTGATAAGGCTTGGCAGAACACCAGCACTGACCATTTTTTGGCGCCGCTTGATAGCACGCTCCGACAGCAACTGTTCAGGGCAAAAAGTCTCTGATGATTTTCGCGACAGCGTTACAAGAACCTTGACTTCGTCATCATCAGAGATATGAGTCAGCCGCGCGGTTAGTTCAGGCGTGAGTTTTGAAGATTGTCCGAAAGTTGGAACGGAGAGAATGACCGAAAGCAAAAGCAAGAAAAGAGCCTGTTTCATTGAAGTAACTGTGTTAAATGTATTGTTCCATTTCTTTGCGTTTCAATACATCGACAATGTTTTTGACATCTTGCGAGCGACCGCGTTTGCAGATAAGCAGTGCATCTGTGGTTTCAACGACAATCGCATCTTCAATGCCAATGACAGCAATCGTTTTATGCTTTGGCTTAAAGACAAGCGTGTTAGGCGAATCGTGAAGCAAGAGATTGCGATTTTCTTCTCGCTCTAAATTGTGGTCACGAAACTTCATGATTTCGTCCCAACTGCCTGCATCAGACCAATCAAAATCGCCTTCTAAAACATAAACGGAATCGGCTTTTTCCATCACGCCGTAGTCAATAGAAATGGAGTGCGTCCAACTGTAGACATTCTCAATCGTTTTTTTTTCGTTGCGTGTTCCAACGGCGTTTTGAATGGTTTGCATATCGAGATACAGTTGCGGCATTGAACGCTCAAACTCGCGGCTAATTGCATCAACGTGCCAAACAAACACGCCGCTGTTCCAAAGAAAGTCGCCGCTTTCCAAAAAGCGTTGAGCGGTTTCAATATCAGGCTTTTCCGCAAAGGTCTTGACCTTATGCGCTTTAACACCGAAGCGAACTTTAATCGACGTAGTGAGTTCAGGGTTTGTGTCTTCGGCTTGGATATAGCCGTAACCTGTTTCAGGGCGCGTAGGTTTCATGCCAATCGTAACTAATGCAAATGTTCTTTCTGCCACTTCAACTGCGGCACGGAGCGTTTCCTGAAATCGACTGACGTTTTGAATGACGTGGTCGGAAGGAAGCACGCACATCACACCGTTTGGATTGCGCTTTTTGATGAAGGCAGTTGCAAGTGCAATACACGGAGCCGTGTTCCGCCCGACAGGTTCAACGATGATGTTTTTTCTTGGAATCTGCGGCAGTTGCTTGCGCACAAGTTTCCGCCCAGAAGCATTAGTAACAATGATGATATTTTCATTGCGCACAAGCCCTTTCAGACGTTCAACGGTTTTGCAAATCATAGTGCCATCGCCGAAGAAATCGAGAAATTGCTTTGGCAAGTGTCGGCGTGAAAGCGGCCACAAGCGTGTGCCTGAACCGCCAGCCATAATCACAGCAAAAAGATTCGGGTGTTCATCAGCATAGGTGTGTTCAATGACAGCAGTAACAGGAAGAGTGTGTTCGTGTGCCATAAGATATGACAAATGAAATTACTTTTTCTTTCGTTTGTTTTTGAGTTGCTGTTCACACAAGGCAATGCGCGCTTTGGCATCGCTGTTGTTAGGTTCGTAAAGTAAAACATCTTTGGCGGCTTTCATTGCGCCGTCGTAATCGGCTTGGTCGTAGAGAACAGATGACAAATTTTCCAACGCCAAGACAAACCGAGAATCAAGTTCAATCGCCTTGCGGTAGTATGCAATCGCATCATCTTTGAAACCTTTGGTTTCACTGACAAAGCCTAAGTTGTTGTAGCCTATTGCGTAGTCAGGGTGTTCGGCGACAAGTTTCGTGAAGAGATTGAAGGCATCATCAAGGCGACCTGCACGAAAGAGCGCAACGCCAAGATTGTTTTTGGCATCGACAAAGTTCGGCTGTAATTGCACAAGGCGCGAATAAAGCATGATTTTCTCTTCGACATCTTGCGCTTGTTCGGCTTTATCAAAGAGCGCATCTGCGTCCCAAGTCAGTTTGCCTGATTTGAACTCTTCGGTGAGTTTGAGGTTCTCAATCGCTTCGACATAATCAGGCTTGATAGAAAGGGCTTTCTTGAAATCGAAAATCGCTAAATCGTATTCGCGCTGAATGAACTTGATGTAGCCTGAATTGTTATAGGCTTCATAGTTTTGCGGTTCGAGAACTTGCGCGGCAGTGAAATAATAAGAGGCTGAATCCGCCCTGCCTAAAAAGAAAAAACATTTGCCAATCGAGTTGTAGAGTAAGGCTTTATCATTTGCGTTGAACTTCGTGCCTGTAAAGACAAACGGCGCGGCAGATTGAAACTGCATCAACGCTTCTGAATAAGCCTTTTGATTAAACGCATCAATCCCTTTGATAAAAAAGGCTTTACCCTGAACGCTTGCAAGGCTATCGCGTCTTATGGCTTCAAGTTCACTTTCAGAAATGTCTTTTGTGCTTCGGCAAGCGTTGAGCAACACAAGTGAGCCAAAAATGAACAGCAGGGTAATTTTTTGAGTCCATTCCGACATAGAAGAATCGTTGAGTTGAAAAGTATCAGAAATAAAAATACATATCTTTGAACGAACTTTCAGAAACAAAACCGACATCTGCTTTGAACCGCACGGAACTTGCCGACCTCGCAAACCGCCTCGCTGAAAAAGGGCTTCGGCTTACTGACCATCAACAAGCACAACTTTGGAAATACGCAGAACTGCTCCTTGATTGGAACAAAAAGGTGAACCTTATTTCACGCAAAGATGAAGATGCGGTGCTAAATAAGCATGTGCTTCATGCGCTGTCGCTTGCACTGTTTCATTCGTTCAAACCCAAAGAGCGTGTGTTGGATTTAGGCACAGGCGGCGGATTGCCTGGCATTCCACTCGCGATTGCGTTTCCTGATACCTACTTTTTGCTCATTGATGCTATCGGAAAAAAAATAACGGCGTGTTCGGATATGATTCAAAAACTTGGATTGAAAAATGTGCTTGCTCAAAAATTGCGCGCCGATGAACTCAAAAATGTCAAGTTTGATGTTGTTGTGAGCCGACAAGTTGCGGCAATGCCCGAACTCTGCGCATGGTGCCGACCGCTTCTGAAAACACACGGCAAGTTGCTTTGCCTCAAAGGTGGTAATTTAGAAGAAGAAATCGGTCAAGCCTTGATTGACGGCGCAGAACGCTTGGCATTCCCTGAACACATTGAGCAACACCCGATTGATTTTTTGGGCGAACGTTTCAAAGAAAAGTATGTTGTGATTGCTGTTTGAAAATCCTGATGGTTGATGATTTGTAGTTCCCAATAAGCCACTTTCACGCACAATGACAACAATTTACTTTTTAGAGACAGGCGCACAGTGCGGTGCATTCAACATGCAGTTAGACCAATGGCTGGCGGAATCCTTTGAAGAACTCAACCTTCCACAAGGCACAATCATATTGCGACTGTATGAATGGTCGCCGCCCGCAATTTCTATCGGCTATCATCAACGCGAAACAGAGTTTGATTTAGAGCGATTAAACGCTGACGGCATCGACCTTTGCCGACGTCCCACGGGCGGCAGAGCTGTTTTCCACATCGAAGACCTCACATACAGCGTGGTGATGAACGCAACAAAATCCAATGCCGAACATTACGCCGAGATTCATCACGCTTTTCAACGCTCACTCCAACAACTTGGCTTACAAGCAGAATTTCAAAAACAGCAAACCGACTTTCGCTCACGCTACGAAAAGCCCGAAAGCCTCTCGTGCTTTACCGCATCGGCGCGATATGAATTGGAACTGAACGGAAAGAAAATCATCGGCTCGGCACAACGCCGTTTCGCAAATACGCTTCTTCAACACGGCTCGCTCATGCGCTCTGCAAAACACAAACGCCTTGCGCACTACCTTCGGCTCACTGAATCCGCCAAAGCACAACTGCAAAAAGACCTTGACGAGAAAACCACTTCGCTCGAAGAAGTGCTATGCACGATTCCCGACCGTGAAACATTGAAACGCAATGTGCTGATTGGATTTGAGCAAATCTTTCAAGCAACTGTAAAACCGCTTGAACTTTCAACGCTTCCGCTTGCTAATGCGCTCACTTTGCATTCATAACGCCATCATTTTTGGAAAGCCTGATGTCTCTGCGATGCTTTGCGAGAACGGCACCATCACCGCATTTCTCAACGAGTGCGAAGCCGAGCGCACCCGTGCTGAACATCGGCTCAATGCCAAAGGCAATTTGCTCTTGCCGTCTTTCTTTGATTCGCACATTCACCTCTCCGAATACGGTTTGCGATTAAACCGCTTGACTCTAAACGGCAAATCGCTTGATGAATCGCTCCGATTGATTCGCAAGAAAGTGAATGCAACGCCGAAAGGCGACTGGATTTTGGGCGGCGGTTGGCACAAAACTTACTTCCGAGAATTTCCAACAAGAAAACTTTTGGACGAGATGACAACCGACCATTTCATCGCACTCTCAAGCCAAGATTTTCACGCCGCATGGGCAAACACGCCCGCTCTGAACTTGCTGAACGCTAACGACTTTTCGCCCGAAGAATTGCCGAAAGATGAACAAGGAAATTTGCTTGGCATTGCCTTCGAGAGAGCCGCACTCAAATTGGCATCACTTGCAACGGTTTCTACGCCTGCATTAGCAAACGCAATTCGTGCGGCGCAAGCAAAACTTTTTGAGTTCGGAGTTACCGATGTGTTCAGCATTGAACGAGCCGACGCACTTCCTGCTTTCGCAACTCTCGGCAATGACTTAACCCTTCGAGTGCATGTAGCGATTTACATCGAATCGCTTTCCGAAGCCAAAGCCTTTTTCAAAGCATATCACGTTCAAAATCTTTCGCTGAACGCGGTCAAACTGTTCATTGATGGCTCACTTGGCGCAGAAACGTGTGCCTTGCTCGAACCCTTTGAAAACACAAGCAATTTCGGCATAAGCCTTTATGCTGACGCTGACCTTGTGCAACTCTTCAAAATGATTGAGCGCGAAGGATTAAACATCGCCGTTCATGCGATTGGAGACCGTGCCGTGCGACGTGCGCTCGACGCATTTGAAAAACTTGGTGCTTCGCCAAACTCGCCGTTTCGCCATCGCATTGAACACGCACAAATGATTCACGACAGCGACCTTTCACGCTTCGCTAAACTCGGCGTAATTGCTTCTATGCAACCGATTCACATTCGCGAAGATATTGCTACTGCACGCCGATTGCTTGGCAAGCGTCAAGCCGAACTGTATCGCTTCAAATCACTTGTCAATTCAGGTGCGCACGTAATTTTCGGAAGCGATGCACCGATTGAAACGCCAAATGTGTTGGAAGGCTTTTACTACGCGATTGAACGGCGCGATAAAGAAAACAACACGTGGTATGCCAATGAACGCCTATCGTTTGAAGAGACCTTACACGCCTACACCGAACTGCCACACAGGCTCATCAACACAGGCATTCGCGGGCGATTGGAAATCGGCTATGAAGCCAATGCCGTGATTGTTCCAAAAGATTTTTTAGCGGAGTTAAGACAAGGGAAATCTGTTTCATCGGTCATAGCGACCATTTCATCAGGAGAGATTGTGTTTGAACGCGACGGCTCTGCGTTCAATGAACGGTAGAGAGTTCTTCAACAGAAACGCTTGTCGTGAGGGAATGTTCGGGCGTTCCCCAGTAAGAGCCAGTAACAGGCGCAGTCAGTTCGGGATATGCCGAAGCGCAAATTGCAATGTGTTTATCGCCTACCATTGTGCCGTAACTCGCATCAAAACCACGCCACCCTGCATCAGGAAAATACACTTCAAGCCAAGCATGGAGTTCGTGATTTTCTCCCAATGTCTCGTCGTAGTGATAGCCGCTTGTGAATCGTGCCGCCAATCCAAACGCACGACACAGTGCAATTTGAAGCACGGTAAAATCACGACATGAGCCTTGCTTATCGTGAAAGGTTTGAGAAGGCAAGTGCGGCAATCCACGAAGTCGCGGATACTTTTTGAACTCGTGATAAATGTGCGAAGTCAACGTTTCAACAAATTCAAGAGCGTTGTAATTGACTTTGCGTGCGATGGCTCTACCGAAGTCGAGCGTCTCTTCGTCCATTTCAATCGGCTCTAAACACGGGCGCATTGCGGGGAAAAGCAAGTCCATATAAGGCGTGTTCAATTTCCACGATGAAACAAAACGAGTTTCGCGTTGCGTGCTAACGGTCAGTTCCGCAGTAATGATAAGCCGATTACTTTTCTCGCTAAACGATGCCACATGAACGGTATTGCCGTGTTGCGATTCAACGAAGAGTGAATCGGGAGTAGGGTCAATGTTTAGTGAGAAAGAAATCAACTCTTGATGCGGATCCACGCGCGGATAAAAGCGAAGCACGTGTGGCGCAAACAGCACAGGTTCAGGATAACGATATTCCGTTTGATGCGTAACGCGAAGAATCATTCGTTGGAATTAGTGAGCAAAAAAGTTTTCGTAGATGAGGTTATCAATTTCGTTGAGCCGTCTTTGAATATCGTCGAGCGATTCGTGCAAGCCTTTGGCAATAATGTCTTGAATATCGGTGTATTCTAATTCGGAACGGAGTTGCCCGAGTTTTTTTTCTGCGCTGTTGCTGAATGTGGAGAGCGGCGTGCCTGTAATGGCGTGAAGTGAGGCTTCGGCTTGCATAAGTGCAAAACGAATGGAGCGCGGGAAAGCCTGATTAAAAATGAGAAACTGTGCAATATCAATCGGTGTGATTTTGCTGTATTGTCGGCGATACATCTGATACGCGCTGGCAGATTTTAAGATGGACGTCCATTGTGTTAAATCAATCGTTGAGCCAACGTCTTTGGTATCGGGGAGCAGAATAAAATACTTCATGTCGAGAAAGCGCGAGGTTTTATCGGCGCGCTCGATGAAGTGTCCGATTGTGCCGAAGTGCCAGCCTTCCGTGCGCGAGATGGTGGTATCAACAATGCCGAGAAAGAGCTGACAATTTCGTCGAACTTCGTTGAAAAAATTTGCCGCATTGAGCCGCTTCCACTCGTGCTGACTGACCGCTTCGAGAACGAAGTGATAGGTGCGATTGATATGCTCCCACATTTCAATCGAGATGCTGTCGCGCACGGTGCGGGCGTTCTCGCGAGCCTGTTTCAAACAACTAAGGATAGAGTTCGGATTTTCGGTATCGGCGACCATGAAATCAAGCACATTGCTTTTTGTCGCTTCGCCGTATCGTTGAAAAAATGCAAGTTCGTCGCCTGTCGTCGAAATGAGCGGAAGCCACTGTTCGCTCAATCCCGGCGGCAAATCCAACGAAATGTTCAAATTCACATTGATAAGGCGCGAGTAATTTTCTGCCCGTTCAATGTATCGATTCATCCAGTAAATTGAATTGGCAACGCGGCTAAGCATGTGAAGTGTTGGTTGAAGTTGGGTGAAATTACGGAACGAAAGCGGTTCGTGGAAACAGGTTTAGCTCGCAAGATGTTACTAATTTCACAGAAGTTGAAGTTTGATGAGGAAGACTAACCTTAACCGAAAAAACAAATGAAAATCATTCAAACAGAAATTATTATAGACCGTGAAAGAAATGCGAGGGCGTATCACTTGCCCGATGTTTCGGAAGGACAATACAATGCGCTCATCATTCTTGATGATTCAAAAAAGATTGGAAAAAAGGATTCAAAGCATCTTGAATTTTCGTCTCACACACTCAAAAATCCTAACGATACATTTCAGCGATGTCAGATATATGGAGAAGAAGAAAGATAAGGTGTTTGTAGACACCAATATTTTACTATACGCAAATGTCTTAAACTCGGCTCTGAATAAAGACGCTCAACAAATGCTCCTGCGACTGATAAAAGAAGACTCTGAAGTTTGGATAAGCAGACAAGTCATTCGAGAGTATGCCGCTATCTTGACAAGAGAAGGTGTGTCTATCAATGCAGTCAAAAATGATATAGAGAGATTTATGGAGTTTTTTGAAGTGGCAGATGAAACTTGGCAAACGACAAGTCAATTTCTCGAGTGAATTACACGATACAAAGTAAAAGGCAAGCAAGTTCATGACGCAAATATCGTTGCAACGATGCTTACGCTTGGAATAAAGAAATTGCTCACGCATAACACAACTGATTTCAAACGATATGAAAAGGAGATAGAGATAATTTCTTTGACCAACGCATAGATTGACAAGAACTATATCACCAATTTTCATGGTGTTTCACAAGTGTATGCCACCAAATAGCTTAAACAGTAGTTTCCAATGAATAAATGTCTCACCAACGACCGATTATCGCTTGTGCTGTTGTGTTCAGCAGTGCTGATGTTTATTGCCGCCGCTACGGTGTTGTATCGGTTTAGCAATGGCTTTTCGGAATCGCTTTTGGAAACGGAATCAGGAAAAACCGCACTCGTGGTGCTGTTTGCCGCCGTGATGCTGATTGTGGCAAATTTTGTTTATCAACTCATCATCAAATTTGAGATTCCCTTTTCGCGCCCGATGCTGATTGGCTATGTGGTGTGCGAAGTGCTGTATTCAGGCTTTCTGTTCGCTTTGAAGGTGTGAAAGGTGTTTTTCTTTCAAGTAGTTCAGCAATCCTTTTGCGGCGGCTTCGCATAAATCAAGCACGAGTTCGAAGGTTTCAGCACCTTCGCTGTATGGGTCAGGCACTTCGGTGTAGCCTGTTTCGGGAGCAAATTCCATAAACAGTTTGAGTTTGCGCCACTGCGTGGTGCAGAGCGAAGAAACGTCGGCATAATTGCTTTTATCCATCATGATGATGTAGTCGTAGTAATCTAAATCATCGACTTCAATGCGTTTGCCACGATGCGGTGTTAAGTCGTAACCGCGTTTTGCCGCATGGCGAATGGTGCGACTATCTGCCATGTCGCCAATGTGGTAGCCCGCCGTTCCTGCCGAATCAATCTCGAAATAATCGGCTAATCCTTCCGATTCAACAAGTTTTCGGAACACGCCTTCTGCCGTAGGTGAGCGACAGATATTGCCAAGACAGACAAACAAAATTTTGACTTTTGAAACCGATGAAGCAGTGCTTGACATATCACGTTTGATTTCGAGTTAAGCGAGTAAAATTGGGTTATCGCGACCTAATTCGTGAGTGTCGTCATCGTCTCTCGATGGTAGTGTGTCGTTATCGTCTTTGAGTTCCGCAGGGTTAATGGTTTCCAACTTTTTCTGCAAGGTTGAAAGCCGTTCACTGCACGCTTTCGCAAGGCGTTTTCCTTCTTCGTAAAGTTCAATGGATTGCTCCAAACCTGTTTCGCCCGATTGAATGATAGAGGCAATTTCTTCCAAGCGAGCAATCATGGCTTCAATCGTTTTTTCAGGCTTCTTGTTTGGCACAATTTGTTTCGGTTGGAATTGATGTAAATTTTGGAAAACAAAGATACGAAATGTCTCGTCCTTTGATTACTGAAAAAGAGGTGCTCTCTGCGGTGCGAAGCGGAAAACGCGAACTTTACACGCCGCCGAACACCTTGATAACACCGCTTGCCCGTGATGCCGCCAAAGCACACGGCTTGAACTTCGTTTCAACCAAAGCAGAATCGCTGTCGCTTCCGCCTAACGAGATGCTCACGATTGCTATCGGTAGCGACCACAGCGGATTTCAGACAAAAGCGGAACTGAAAAAATTTCTTTCGGAAAAAAATTATCGCCTGTTAGATGTTGGAACGGAATCGGAAGCCAGTTGCGATTATCCCGATTTCGCTCTGAAAGTTGGTGAAGCCGTGCGGAACGGACGCGCCACATTCGGCATAATGATTGACGGCGTTGGTACGGCTTCCGCCGTTGTGCTGAATAAAATTCCGACGCTTCGCGCCGTTTCATGCTACAATGAATTTACTGCGAAAATGGCGCGCGCGCACGGCAACGCCAACGCACTCACGCTTGGCGCACGCGCACTCGGCATTGAAACCATGAAATCTATCGTTCAAACGTTTCTCACAACTGCCTTTGAAGGTGAAAGACACGAGACGCGCCTCGAAAAACTTCGCGCTATCGAACAACAGTATTTACGTAATCACCTATGACACCGAAACTTTATGCCTCGCGCGGATTCACGATTGACGAATTAGTCAGAATTTACGCCCGATATTGCGCTGATTTAGCCGACGACGAAGGCATTTGGATTCCGGGCTACGACGAATTTCTCTTCTACCGAAGCGATATTGAAATCCGCAAAGATGAACTAAGCGATGCACAAAAAGAGGAAGTCCGAAAGTGGGATAAAGTCGTGCTGAAAAACGCTTACAAATACTTGGTTGAATATGAGTTTGGTGATGGCTTGCTCGATGATTCGTATCGTGAAAAGCGTTACCCAACATCGCACTGGTGGTGGTATGTGGATAGGATTAAAAAAGGAACATTAGAGCCTCCGAATCTTTAATTCATCAAATCAAATGTCGGTTATTCTAATTACAGGCGCAGGCAAAGGGATTGGTCGCGCGATTGCCGTAGAATTTGCCAAGCGCAAGAGCGAAGGCTTTTCGCCGAAACTCTTTCTCACGTCGCGCACACTTTCCGATTTGCTCGCACTCAAAAAAGAGTGTGAAGCCATGCGCGTTGAAACGCACGTGCTTGATGCCGAACTCTCGAAAATGGACGATGTCAATCGCATTTATGAAAGTGCGTTGAGCCGCTTTGGGCGTGTGGATTGCCTTATCAACAATGCAGGTGTTGGGCGATTCAAACACATTCTCGAACTCACCGAAGAGGATTACGACTTCACGATGAATACCAATCTCAAAGGCACATTTTTTCTCACGCAAAAAATCTTTGCCGATATGCAGGCACGCCAATCAGGGCATATCTTTTTCATCACATCGGTAGCGGCAGAAACGCCGTTTGAACAAAGCGCGCTTTATTGCGCCTCAAAGTTTGGGCAGAAAGGCTTGGTGGAAGTCTTGCGGCTCTATGCAAGGAAGTGCAAGGTGCGAATTACGAATGTAATGCCCGGTGCAGTCGCTACGCCCATGTGGGGCGAAGCAAGAGAAAGACTGTCAGAAAAAATGATGATGCCCGAAGATATTGCCAAACCGATTGTTGAGGCTTATTTGCAACCCACAAGAACTTGCGTCGAGGAAATCGTCTTACGCCCAATCGGCGGAGACTTATAGGCGATTTATTTCACGAGCACAACATCAACGTGCAAGAGCAGTTTAAGGGCTTCAAGTGCATCAATGCCAGATTTGTTTTCAAAGATTACTCTTTGCAATCGACCAGCGTCATAATCCAGTTCGCCTGTGCCTCGCAAACTTGTAACAATCAGTTTCCCCGTTTCCCGATGAAAGACCATGTAGGAAATTGCCTTCGAGACGGAATCGAAGTGAAGCGTGCCTTTTAGAGGCGAAGAGTTTGCGGCAGAAGCAGGTGAAGATGTGCCAAGATTCCAACTTGTTACATCGCCAATTTCATTTTCTACAAGCGATTTCAAATGGTTGAAATCTGATTGCGAGCGTGAGAGCGTATCCAAGTAGGTTTGCACTGTATTGCGCAACTGTTGCGGTTGAATGGGCTTGAAAAGATAATCACTTGCGCCGAGTTGAAACGCCGCCATCACGATTTCCTTCTCGCGCATTGAACTGCATACAATCACAAACGGAAGTGAGAGTTTTTGCTCTTGCGCTTTATCAAGAAACTCGAAGCCGTTGACATCAGGCATCACAAGGTCAAGCAAAATCAGGTCGTAGAGATTTTTTTTGAGCAATGTAAGAGCCTCGCCACCGTCGTAAGCACTATCAACAGCAACGGAAAGAGAGTGAAGGGAAGATTTGTAAATCAAATGTGTGTCTTGGTCGTCGTCGACAAGAAGTAGCCGATAAGTATTCATCACAAGATTCCGTTAATAGAAGGCTATCGTTTCTTTTGTAAAAATATTCCTAACGGGCAAGAGGAGATATTTCAAAAGTGCTTCGTGAAAATAGAAAAAGTACGTTGCTTTTCAACTTTTTTTGGCTATGAGTCAAGAAGTGCAAGAAACTCTGCTTCGGTCAAAACCTTGATGCCCAGTGTTTTGGCTTTTTCAAGTTTAGAGCCGGCTTCGCGACCGGCAACAACATAATCCGTCTTTTTGCTGACACTGCCTGACACTTTGCCCCCGCGTTTCAACACTTCTTCTGATGCTTTTTCGCGAGTGAGTGTTTCAAGTGTGCCTGTAAAAACGACCGATTTTCCTGCGAAGTGTGTGCTGTGAATGATCTCGGATTTTTCGCCGTGCATCTTAACGCCTGCGCGTTTCAACTTCTCAATCAACCGAAGCGTTGAAGGCTTGCGGAAGTAATCATAAACGCTCTTTGCAATCGTGCCGCCCACTTCTTCTGTCTGCTCTAATGCTTCGAGTGTGGCAGTGGCAAGTTCATCGATTGATGGAAATTGGCGCGCTAAAATTCTTGCCGTTGCAAGTCCCACATGGCGAATGCCTAACCCAAACAACAGCCGTTCAAGCGGGCGAGATTTACTCGCCTCAATGGCGTCTAACAGATTTTGCGCCGATTTCTCGCCGAAGCGTTCAAGGTCTGCAAGTTGTTTTTTCTCAAGAAAATAAATATCGGCGACATCGCTAATAAGGCGTGTGTTGAGAAGTTGCTCGACAATCGCATCGCCCAAGTTTTCAATATCCATTGCATTGCGCGAGGCGTAGTGCAAAATGCGCCCTTGAATTTGTGCAGGACAGTGGTCTTCATTCGGGCAATAAAGATTGACTTCGCCGTCAGGTTTGACGAGTGGCGTTTGGCACGAAGGACAATGCGTGGGCGGAAAAATTGGCTTGGCATCACTCGGACGTTTTTCAACCACTGCACGCACCACTTTGGGAATCACATCGCCAGATTTTTCAAGTATCACGTGGTCGCCAATGTGCAAATCAAGCCGAGCGATTTCATCAAAGTTGTGAAGCGTAGCGCGCGAAATCGTTGAGCCTGCAAGAAAAACAGGTTCAAGTTCAGCAACAGGTGTAATCGTGCCAACGCGCCCAACTTGATAGGTGACACTGCACAAAGTGGTTTCGGCTTGGCGTGCGGAAAACTTGTAGGCAATCGCCCAACGCGGAGCTTTTGTCGTTGCGCCGAGCAGTTTCTGTTGCCGAATAGAATTAACCTTAATCACAGCACCATCGATATCGAAGGGCAAGGCGTCGCGCTTTGATTCCCATTCGTTCAAAAATGATTCAATTTCTTCGAGCGTTTTGGCAAGCGTGCGGTGCGTGCTGACATTAAAGCCAAGCGATTGGAGCAACAAGAGCCGCTCCCAATGCGAGACTTCGTCTGAAAGTGCTTCGCTTGAGAGGAAGTAAGCCGAAAAGGTCAGTTTGCGTTTGGCAACTTCGCGTGAGTCTTGTTGTTTGAGTGTGCCTGCGGTGGCGTTACGCGGATTGGCAAATTTCTTCTCGCTCTGCTCGTTGAGCATTTCAAAATCCTTTTTCATCATAAAGACTTCGCCGCGCACTTCGAACTCGCTATCAAGCAAAGCGTGAGTCTTCTTGTTGGATTTTAGGCGAAGCGGAATCGTGGGAATGGTTTTGAGATTAGGGGTAATGTCGTCGCCTGTGGTGCCATCGCCGCGCGTCGCGCCTTGCACAAACAAGCCCTTGCGATACATCAAACTGACCGCAACACCATCAAATTTAAGTTCGCACGCAAATTCGGGATTGCCTAAGCCTTCGGCAGTGAGTTCTTTTTGAACACGTTTTACAAACTCATGCAATTCTTCGGGCGAGTAAGTATTTGAGAGCGACATCATCGGCTCTTTATGCACGACGGTCGGAAAGTTCTTTGTAACGGTTCCGCCAACGCGCTGACTGGGCGAATCGGGCGTAACAAGGTCAGGGAACTGCTGTTCAATCTGAATCAATCGCTCTAACAACTTATCAAACTCGTAATCGGAAATGGTTGGCTGTGCAAGCACATAGTAGTTGTAGTTGTGCGTTTCAATCGCTTCTCGCAAACGGTTGAGTTCGATTTCAGCTTGTGATTTTGTCATGTGTTATGAGCAATGTTGAGAATTGAAAAATACGCCTTTGCGCAATTTCCCCATTGAAACAAGGCAAGAGCCTTTACTGATTGGCACAAATAAAAAGGTTAATGATTTCTTAACACAAATTTGACACTTGTTGCGCCTTGCTTGCGTTGGAGACGCTGTATTTTTAGTAACAAAATCAACGTTTGCTGATAGATTGCACATTGCCATTATGAAACACAACCGATTGATTGTTGCGCTCATTGCTTCATTGATATTTCCCTTTATCTCTTCTCTTCCCGCCGCATCACAAGGGCGATTATTTGGTCGAGTGATTGACGAAAACGGTAAGCCTGTGCGTGCCGCTACGGTTTTCGTGAGCAATGCTTCGACCAATCGCGCTGCGCTCACCAACGCACAAGGCTATTATGTTTTCTTGGGAATTTCAGAGGGTAAGTATTCGCTCAAAGTGTTCAAGACAGGGCTTCCAAAAACAAGTCGCGAAGGCATTACGATTGCCGCTAATTCAACGGCACGGCACGATTTCAAACTGGGGGCAGATAATTCAGGAGCGGCGCAACTGGCATCGGTAGCAGTCGAACGTAAGAAAGAAGCCAAGAAAGCCACAAAAGCCAAATCGGAAAAGCCAACAGAAACGATTGTCGTGAAAAATGAAGTTGGCGAAACCGAAGAATTAGATGAAACCGAAGTTGAAGAAATTAAGAAGGCAGAAGAAACAGCAAAGGAGGAAGAAGCCGCACTGAATATCGCCGCTGAAAAAGAAGTTGCGATTGAAGGCGGAATCGCCGCAATTCAAAAGGCAATTCAGTATCCTGAAACCGCTCTTAATCTGAAAATTGAAGGCAAAGTTGTGGTGCGTGTGTTTGTTGGACGCGACGGCTCACCACTTCGAATGGAAATTGTGAAATCAGCCCATGAACTTTTAGACGAAGAAGCCCTGCGTGTGCTCAGCGAAAATGCAAAGTTCACGCCCGCCGTTGTGAATGGACAAAATGCCATCGGTGTTATTACTGTTCCGATTACCTTCAAAATCGGCAAAGTTGTTTGGTGAGATTTATTAAAGAGTTTGGAAGGCGTTGTGAAAGCGACGCCTTTTTTGTTTCAAGACATGTTGCGCGATAAGTTTGCTGAATGATTATTTCAAATCATCAAGTCAGTTCAAATGAAATCGCCAAAAACACCAACCTTGTATCAAGAACTTTCCGAACTGCTTACAGAGCAAGTCAACCCAAACACAAACCATATCGATGAATGTCCGCCGCTTGAAATTGCGCGACTGATTAACGAAGAGGATAAAAAGGTTGCGCACGCTGTTGAGCAAGAGTTACCACAAATTGCCAGAGCGATTGAGTTAGTTGCTAATGCGTTCAAGTCGGGCGGACGGCTCATTTACATTGGCGCAGGCACAAGCGGACGGCTTGGCATCTTGGACGCATCGGAGTGCCCGCCTACTTTCGGCGTGAAACCCTCGCAAGTGCAAGGCATTATCGCAGGCGGAAAAAAAGCCATGTTCAGAAGCGTTGAAGGCGCAGAAGATAATCCACAGGCGGCAAAGGAAGCACTCAAAAAAATCAAACTCACCCAACGCGACGTGCTCTGTGGCATCAGTGCTTCTAAACGCACACCGTTTGTGGTCAGTGCGTTGAAGTATGCGCGAAACATCGGCGCGAAAACGATTTTCCTGACATCAAATCCAAACGTGTCAGAAAAAGTTGATGTGCTGATTCGCACGTTAGTTGGAGCGGAAGTTTTAATGGGCTCAACGCGCATGAAAGCAGGAACCTCACACAAAATGGTGCTGAATATGATTTCCACAGGCGCAATGATTTTATGCGGAAAAACTTACGGCAACCTCATGATTGACCTCCAACAAACAAACCAAAAACTCATCGAACGCACCAAACGCATTTTCATCTTGGCAACAGGCGATGACTACAAAACCGCTGAAACCTTCCTTAAAAAAGCAGGCGGAAAACTGAAAACCGCAATCGTGATGCGACTTGCAGGCGTTTCAAAAAAAGAAGCCGAAGCACGATTGAAACAGGCACACGGATTCGTTAAACGTGCGATTGCAACTGACGCCAAATAGATCTTCAAGCCTGAACTAAAAGGAAATCAATCGTTCTACGGCGCGTATCGACGCTGTGGACTTTGATTTTCACGCGCTTGCCGAGTTGCAACTTGCGATGCGTGCGCTTGCCAACCAACGCATAAATACGCTCATCAAACTCGTAGTAATCGTCCTGTAAGTTCTTGATGTGAACTAATCCTTCAACATTCAACTCATCAATGCGCACATAGATGCCGAACTCGGTTACGCCTGAAATCACGCCGCCATAGATGTTGCCGATGTGTTCAGAGATGTATTCGACTTGTTTGAGTTTAACCGAATCACGCTCGGCTTCGGTTGCTAAGCGTTCTTGTGCGCTGGCATGTTCGCAGATTTCAGGAATCAAGGCAGAAAGTTTTTTGAGCCGTGTTTGACGCATTTTTTTGTGTTGCTCGCGCAAGGCTTCATACTCAAAAAGCAATCGATGCGTAACAAGGTCAGGATAACGGCGAATCGGTGATGTGAAGTGCAAGTAGTAATCAAACGCTAAGCCGTAGTGTCCAATGTTTTTATCGGAATAAATTGCCTTCGCCATTGAACGCAAGGCGACTTCGGTCACAAGTGTTTCTACGGGTGAGCCTTTGACATCATGAAGCAACTTTTTGAGTGCGTGCGAAGAAGCCGTGTCGTTGTTGAGCGCGTTCTTTTTCAATTCTAACTTGAACCCCAATTTTCTAACGAACTCCGAAAGCAATTTGATTTTTTCAGGGAGCGGCGAATCATGAACGCGATAAATACACGGATAACCTAATTCTTCGGTTTGATAATGTGTTGCAATATGCTTTGCAACCGTTCTATTGGTGAGAAGCATAAACTCTTCAATCAAGCGATGGCTATCGAGCCGAAGTTTTTTAATGACTTCAATAGGCTTGCCTTCTGCATCGAGTTTGAACTTGACTTCTTCGGTCTCAAAATCAATTGCGCCGTTGTTCATTCGTGCTTTGGTGAGATGTTTGGCTAAACGGTTAAGCATCAAAATTTCTTCGCAGTAATCGCCTTCGCCTGTTTCAATAATTGTTTGCACTTCTTCATATGTAAATCGGCGGTGCGAATGAATCACGGTTTTGGCAATTTGATAGTCTTGAACTTCGGCAAGTTCGTTGAGCCGAAATATCACCGAGTAAGCAAGGCGGTCGACATGCGGATTCAAACTGCAAATGTTTTCGGAAAGATTGGACGGAAGCATTGGAATAACACGGTCGACAAGGTAGACCGATGTAGAACGCTTTTGCGCTTCTTCATCAAGCTTTGTACCTTCTCGGACAAAATGCGAGACATCAGCAATGTGAACGCCAACAATGAAATCGCCGTTATCGGCGCGTTCAATCGAGAGCGCATCATCAAAATCTTTTGCATCAAACGGGTCAATCGTGAAAACGACCTTCTTTCGGAAATCAAGCCTTGCGGCTAATTCTTCTTTTGAAATTTTTTCAGAGAGACGATTGGCTTCTTCAACAACGGCTTTTGGGAATGTGGCATCAATGCCGTGCGAGCGTGCAATAGCGGCGACTTCGGCGCGTGAATCACCTGCTTTGCCCAACACTTCTTTTACCTTCGCCGTTAGCGACGTGTCAGAGTCAAATTTGAGTTTGTGAATAACAACTTTATCGCCTTCGGTCGCCTTGCCGATGTCTTTTTGTTTAATGGTAATGTCGGGCAAAATGGTTGATTCATCGGGAATGAACTTGAAAGTACGATTGGTGCGTTTGAGCGTGCCGACAAGTTCGGTGCGCGTGCGTTCTATAACCGCTGTGATTTTTCCTTCGAAGCGTTTTGACCAAGTGTTGCGCGGCTTGGAATCATCGTAAGGCGAGTTCGTAATTTGAACGCTGACCACATCGCCATCAAGGGCTTGCTTGATGTGTTCGGCATGCACAAAAATTTCGTCATCGTAGCCTTCAACAGTAACGAAGCCGTAGCCATTGGGGTGCGTGCGCAGTTTGCCTGTGTAAGATTTGCCGAGTTCGTATTTCGGCTTTCTTTGTTCGGCTTTAAGGTGTTCAATTGCATCGCGTTTAGGATAGACAGCCGTTTGAACACGGCGTTCAATGATGTCAGAAGGCGGAGTATCGGCAGAGGGAGCAAAGTATCGCCGCTCATTGTCTTTATCGACGCTTCCTGCTTCGTGAAGGCGGTGCAAAACATACCAAAATCCGGGAATCTCATCGTTACTTTCGTAGCCAAGTGCGCTGGCAAGTTCGCGTGAACGATAGCGTTTGCCTTCGTTCTCTGAAAGAAAATTAAGAATTTCAGCCGCAACGGATTTTTCGCCTTGACGAATCAAAAACTCCATCACACGCTCCATATCATCAGGACGGGGGTAATCGCGTTTGCGCCTCGAGGCATGATGCTTCTGATGTTGCTTCTTTTTAGACATGGCTGATTGATTGAACAGGAAGGAAAATTATCGGAGATGAAAGAATGTGAACACGGGTGATTTCACAAGAGTATTTTCTTTGCGGGTTTGAACGCTTCAATGCAAAGTTGGCTTGTGCAGTGAGCAATGTCATCGTGGTCGTTGCTTGCAATCACGACAATAGTTTGCGAGATGAACTCTTGAAGTTTGTTCCAAAATAGGGTTTTACCATCATCATCAAGCGTTGTGGTTGGCTCATCAAGAAAGAGAAACTTTGGCTGTGATGCAAAGGCTTGAATAAAGCGCAGGCGTTGAATCATGCCTGACGAATACGCTTTGACACGCTTTGATTGTGCTTCCGACAAGCGAAAGTAATTAAAAAGTTCATCAAGTTCATGTTTGAGAATGGGCTTTCCTTTTGCTCGCAACGCAAATAAGACATTTTCAATTCCTGAAAGTTCATCATAAAAATTTAAGTAAGGCGAAACGAATCCGATGTGCGAGCGTGCTTGGTCAGACGTCAGTGCCATGCCACCAAGCGTATAGCGGACTGTGCCGGAAGTTGGAGAAACCAATGTGGCAAGGATTTTCAGAAGCGTTGATTTTCCGCTTCCATTTGCGCCCGTAATCGCAAGCCACTCTGTCGGCGCAATCGAAAGCGAAACATCTTGGAAAATGATTTTTCGGTCGTAGACTTTTTTAAGCGCGTCGGCGTGAAGTAATAACATTGATAAAGTAAGTGCAAGTAGTGACAAGCCGCATCGTCAGTAAAATGGGCAGAAAAATGTTACCCAAAATTCAGGTTGAAACAGATTATTTTTCGTGCGTATCTTAACAAAAATTCCTGAAAGGAGTCAAGCCATGAAAAGCTTTATGCTTGTCGGAATGCTGTGCGTATCGGCATCAACGCTCTTTGCGCAAGTGGATTTATTCGGCGGAAAGCCGCTTGTGAAAATGCCAACCGAGACAACCTCTGCTGTGCCCCAACTCTTGCAAGGCGAAAGAAAGTTCTCAACAGAAAATGAAAGCGATGAAAGCAGTTCGCAACTTGAATCGCGAGAACAATCAGCCCCAACATTTCTGCGCGGAACAGGCGCGGGAAGAAAGTCAGGATTTACTTTCATGCAAGCCACAGGCTACGGCTTTGGCGCACTCTTCGGCATCACAGCCGCGCCACGTCTTGGCTATATCTTCGAGAACGGCTTGTATCTCGGCGGCTCGTATCAAATCAGTTTCGGCTCGACCTTTATCAATCCGTTCTCTCCAACTTTTGACGCAACTTCAAGCACGCTCATACAATCTGCAAACTTTGAAATCGGCTATGAAACCAGTTTCAAACTGCTTGGAATGACCTTTTACAACCGTCCCTACCTCGCAGTTGGTTTGGCAGATGTCGGTGTCATTGAAGAAGATGGGCGCATATTCAATGCGCAAAATCGCAATACGATGGTTATGCCACAAGCAGGAATCAATTTGTTTGGAACAGCAGGCAATGTGCTTTACTATCGCTTCGAAGACCTCAAACTTGTGCGCGGCCTAACACTGGGTCTCGATGCGCGATACATGATTCTCAATCAAGCGAGTGCATTCGGCTTGTTCTTCGTAACAGGAATCCGACTGTTTTAATCACATCTACAACACTCAAAAACCGTATCAACGATTTCTTATGGTTACTCGCTGTGTCTGTTTCAATCAACCGTTTGAAAATTTGAAATGCCTCATGGCATTAAAAAACCTAAAAACCTTTGAAGAACTCAAAGCTGAAGTTGTGTTTGGAGAAAAGTGCAAGATGTGCGTTCCATATGTGCGAAAGATGATTGAAACAGGGAAAACTGTGTTTCCATATGTGCCAAATGCTCAAGAAGTTAAATCGCTCTTGAAATCCTGACGCGGTTTCTCCAACAAGTCATGTAACGCGCTAACGCTCATTGCGCCAAGCGGCAATCCAACCAAAAAGCCTGTAACAATTCTTGTTGGAAAGAGATTGTCGTAAAGGTGTAAGTAACCGCAAGCGACATCAATCGCAATAAGCCCGCCTGAAACTCCCAATAAAATCAAGTATCTACGGCGATTTTCAGAATTGAACATTGGCAAAAAAAGCGCGCCGACAGCGATTCCGAAGTAAATCAGCGCACATCGAACGCAAACTGCCATTGGAAATCCAAAGAGCTCAAAACAGCGATGGGCTTTTTGATGACAGACACCGCGAAAGAGCGCGTAAAAAGCCATGTCCCCGTGCGACGCTTCATAAGGCGCAAGTATCGCAAGCGCAAGAAGCAGGAACATCGCAAAGGCAACAATCACTCGCGGAAAAAGTAGGCGAAAAAAATCAGAGCGCATTGAGAACATCGCCAGCGGAAGGATTGTGAGTCGTTTCAGCGGCTTTTTGTCCTGCAACGCCGTGCAGATAGGCAGAAAGAGCCGCCGCCACATCAAGCGAAAGTCCTTGTGCCGCAAACGCCGTAATCATGCCTGCAAGCACATCGCCGGTGCCTGCGGTCGCAAGGGCTTCCGTGCCTGTGTTATTGAGATACAAGTTTCCGTTTGAAGCAATCAATGTCGGCGCGCCTTTGAGCAAGAGACCGAGACGATATTCCGAGACAAAGGATTTCACATAGAAAAGTCTATCGGAATCAATCTCTTTGACCGATGTTTGAATCAAGCGAGAAAATTCGCCCAAGTGCGGTGTGAGAATAGCGTGCGCTAAGTGAAGTTGCGCAAGCAAGCCTAATTCGGCAATCGCATAGAGTGCGTCGGCATCAAGCACGAGTTTCTTTTGAGCAAGAAGTGGCGAGGTGAGCAGTTTGGCGATGAAGGCTTGTCGCTCTGGCGTTCTGCCCAAGCCGCATCCGATAAGCACTGCATCAGCCCATTCGATTTTTTCATAAATCGCCGATTCTGTTTGCGCAATTAAAATTGCTTCGGGAACAAGGCTATGAACAAGGTTGAACGTAGAAGGCGGAACGGCAGCGCAAATGTATCCTGCCCCGCATTTCAGCGCAGCGCGTAGCGAGAGAAGAAGCGCACCCAACATTGAACTCTCTTCGCTTTGATGACCTGCAACAATCAACACCTTGCCGTTCAAATGCTTGGCACTTTGCTTTTGGCGCACAGGCAAATGCGCTGAAACAAACGCTTCATCAACGAGGCGCATTGCATCAGGCTTGACGAGAAAGTGCGGAATGGAAATATCCACCACACGAACTTCGCCACAAACCTCGCGACCTTTTCCGAAAAAAAATCCCGATTTCAAAAATGCAAGTGAGATAGTTAAATCGGCTTCCACGCATGGTGTTTCGGCTTCGCCTGTGGTGCAGTCCAATCCCGTTGGCGAATCAAGGGCAACGACAAACGCGCCGTGATGTTGCTTTTTGTGATTGATAAGCGAGACGGCTTCTTGAATCAGCGGCGAGAGCGATGGACGCAGTTCCGCAGCAAGCTCGAAAGCCGTTTTTTCAGGTTCAGTGAGTTGCGCTTCTGAAATGTTGGGCAGATACGGATTGTTCGCTTCACGGCGTTTGATGCCTTTGGGGTGGTCGGTGCGTTTGTAGCCCGTGCCTAAAATCGCATCAATAATTAAGTCGTAGCGTTTTGTGTAAATGACTTCGGGCAGAGATTCATCGGCTTCAAAAATACGAATGGAATCGGTGTAGGAAACATACTGTGTGAGGATTTTCAGTGAGGCAGCACCATCTTGTTTGAGCAAATCGGTTTTGCAGAGATAGGCTAAATCGACTTGCGCACCGTGATTGATGAGGTGTCGCGCCAACACAATGCCATCACCGCCATTGTTGCCCTTGCCACACAGCACCAGCACAGATTTTCCAACAAGAGAACTAAACTTTTCAAGCAAGATGTTGCAAGATTCCTTTCCTGCAAGTTCCATCAGTTGCTTTTCGGTGATACGAAGTTTAATGACTGCGTCGTAATCGACTTCGCGCATTTCTTGTGCAGTCAGAATCGGCAACATTTCACATCAGGTTAGAAGTTAAGCTGAAACGTAACACGCGGCTCAATGCGGCGAACAGGCGCGTAGCGCAAAATTGCGCCAGCATCGTCGCGCACCGCCAAATAGGTCCATTGATAAATCATCGAGAGAAGCAAATACGGATATGGGAAGTAGCCCAGTTCAACGATAGAAAGGCTACGGTCGTCGAGCGTAAAGAGTTCAGTTTCAAAGCCAAGGTCGCGCTTGTAGTAATCGGCGCGAAAGAACACAGAAGGAATAGCATCAACAAGCCGCATGCCCAAGTTCAACTGTCCGCTACGTGGCGTGCGATACAGCCGTTGATAACTTCCGAACAATCGAACTTTGCCAAAAATCACACCGCCTAAATCGCCATAAACGCCGGGACCAGGTGCACTGAAATTTGCAAGTTCATTCGCACGAGTAATGATTTGTCCGTTTTCAAACGAAATAAATCGGTCTTGCTCATAGATGGCGTCGAAGTAAGCAAATTGAAATTGGTCGCCAACAACCCGATGTTCCAAACGCGAAGAAAGTTGAATAACACCTAACACGTTCGGAATAGTGCCTGTAACCCCTATCGCTAAGCCTGAACCATAGCCAATGATTTTAACAATATCCATATATGCGTCCATTTCAAAAATCGGAGAGCGTAGGAGCGGCAAGCCCGCATCAACACCAATGACGGTTAAATTGCCCCGACGAATCGCAAGCGAGTCATAGAACAACTCGCGACCGTTCGATATGCTTACAAATCCGCCACCACGCGTAACATTTGCTTGACGGCTGAAATCGACGACATAACTTGCGCCAATTTGTAACTTTGAAAGCACAGGAATATCCGTTGAAAAGAGCGGACGATTGTAGGCGCGAAGCCCGACAATGTTGAAATTTGAAAGGTCGCTTATCATGGATTCAAAGCCGTAGTTTCCGAAATCCATGTCAAACTCCACACCGACGCGCCGCGCATCGTAACTGCCGTTGTTGCGATAAAGATTTACGATTGAGCCATGTCCAAGCCGTGTGAAATCCAACTGTCCAACGCGAATGTAAAGGCTGTCGTATTTGTTGCCGTATCGCACATAGCGAACTAAACGCAAGTATGATGAAATGCCATCGTTCCAATCTTCTTGGCGAAGTTGTCCGCTTTGACTGATGCGTAAATTTACATCAAGCCCAATCCCAACTTTGCCGAAGGCGAGGTCAGGCGAAAAATTGAGCGTGTAAAAAACATCGTTGCCGAAAGTTGTAATGCCCAAGCCGCCGCCACCACTTGCTTCGCCTTGAACACCTTGATAGAGAAGAAAAGCATCGCTGGTTGAACCTGCCTGCGCAAATAGGTGAAGGGGAAAAAAAATCACGGAGAGAAGAAAGTAGATGCGTTTCATAAATGTTTGTTGGTTGTGATATTTCTCGAGCCAAGCCAAAGTTAAGCCAAAAACGCAAATGCTGAAAAGAAAGCAGACTTGTGGATTTGGGATTGTGGATTGTGGATTTGGGATTGTGGATTGTGGATTTGGGATTGTGGATTGTGGATTTGGGATTGCGGATTGCGGATTTGGGATTGTGGATTGCGGATTTGGGATTGTGGATTGCGGATTTGGGATTTTCTACCACTAACAAGATAACTAACAAGTAACAAAATGTTTAATTCTCGTTACTCGCTTCTCGCTACTCATTTCTCATTTCTC
>Ga0209691_1000473_pt1:0-20000 | contig 28302 bp, 21 predicted proteins | sample YNPMSBMetaG_FD_187120 | JGI IMG/M metagenome (GOLD analysis project Ga0209691, IMG submission 187120) | Anoxygenic and chlorotrophic microbial mat microbial communities from Yellowstone National Park, USA - YNP MS-B MetaG (SPAdes) (version 2) ... | reverse complement strand
GCCCACACTTTTGCTTCACGCACAAACGGTAATGGATACACGGCTTTCTTGCGCGAATACGGCTTGTTCCAGTTTTCCGCACTAATCATTGATGCAGTATGTGGTGCGTTTTTCAGCACGTTGTTGTTTCTATCTGCAATGCCATTTTCAATTTCTCGTATTTCTTCTCGAATGGCTAACATCGCCTCACAGAATCGGTCGAGTTCTTCTTTGGGTTCGGATTCTGTTGGCTCAATCATAATTGTTCCTGCAACAGGGAACGACAATGTCGGCGCGTGAAATCCATAATCCATCAAGCGTTTTGCCACGTCTTCTGCTTCGACTCCAAAGGCTTTGAATGGGCGCAAATCAATAATCATTTCGTGCGCACAGCGTCCATTATGATTTGCATATAACACACGATACTCTTTTTCCAATCTTGCCTTGATGTAGTTAGCATTAAGTATGGCGTAGCGCGTTGCGTCTGTTAATCCTTCTGCGCCCATCATAGCGATGTATGCAAATGAGATAGGCAAAATTGACGCGCTTCCAAACGGTGCTGCTGAGACGGCTGTAATGGCTTTTTCGCCGCCAGTTTTTGCAAAGACATGCGAGGGTAGGAATGGGGCTAAATGCTTGGCAACGCAGATTGGTCCCATTCCAGGTCCGCCGCCGCCGTGCGGAATACAGAACGTTTTATGCAAGTTCAAATGGCACACATCTGCACCGATTGATGCAGGACTGGTTAAGCCAACTTGTGCATTCATGTTTGCGCCGTCCATATACACTTGTCCGCCGTAGTGATGAATCACATCGCAAATTTCTTTGATGTGTTCTTCAAAGACGCCGTGCGTTGAAGGATAGGTTACCATCAAGCAGGCGAGTGTTTCTTTGTTTTGTTCGGCTTTGGCTTTCAAGTCGCTGACATCAATGTTTCCGCCGTCATCACATTTAACGACAACAACCTTCATTCCTGCCATGACTGCACTTGCAGGGTTTGTGCCGTGCGCGGACTGCGGAATGAGTGCGACATTTCGGTGCGACTCGCCTCGTGACTGATGATAGGCACGAATGACCATCAAGCCTGTGTACTCGCCTTGCGCCCCTGAATTTGGTTGAAGCGATACAGCATCAAAGCCTGTGATTTCGCAAAGCCACTTTTCTAAATGTTTGAATAACACCTGATAGCCTTTCGCTTGTTCGAGTGGAGCAAACGGGTGAAGTTGATTGATTTCTTCCCAAGTAATTGGAATCATCTCGGTTGTTGCATTCAGTTTCATTGTGCAAGAGCCAAGCGAAATCATGGAATGCACCATTGACACATCTTTGTTTTCAAGCCTTTTCAGGTAGCGTAGCATTTGATGCTCACTGTGATATGTATTGAAAACAGGGTGCTTCAGAAATTTTGTTGTGCGAAGTAACTCGGTTGGCAATGTTTCTTCGATGTCAAGCGATTTTACATCTACATCGGTTGCGTTGCCGTGTGCTGATGCAATGACAGCGACAATTTTCTCGATGTCTTCAACTGTTGTGGTTTCATCAAGCGAAATGCCGATGCGGTTGCCCTCGTAACGAAAGTTCATCTTGGCTTTTTCTGCCAACTTGCGTAGCCGTTCAGGATTTTCTTCTGTGAATGAAATCGTATCAAAGAAGTGTTCGTGATGCACCGAAACGCCTAATGTTTTCAAGGCTTTGGCGAGAAGCAAGGCGAGAGCATGCGTTCTTTCGGCAATAGCTTTCAAGCCTTTTGGTCCGTGATAGATAGCATACGCTGCGGCTATGACAGCGAGAAGAACTTGGGCAGTGCAGATGTTTGATGTGGCTTTTTCGCGGCGAATATGTTGTTCACGGGTTTGAAGTGCCATTCGCAAGGCACGATTACCGTCGGCGTCGATTGAGACTCCGATGATGCGTCCGGGAATCAGGCGTTTGTAGGTTTCTTTTGTTGCAAAAAATGCGGCGTGCGGTCCGCCGTAGCCCATTGGCACACCGAAGCGTTGCGCCGAACCGAGCGCAATATCAGCACCCATTTCGCCTGGCGGTTTGAGCAAGGTCAAAGCAAGCAAGTCAGTCGCAATCGCAACCGTTAGACCTGCTTGATGCGCCGCTGTAATCAAGTTCGTGTAATCTTCCACGCCGCCGTCAGTTGCAGGATATTGAAGCAATACCCCAAAGAGATTCGGATTTGTAAAATCAATCGTTTGGTGATTACCAATGACCAGTTCAATGCCAATCGGCGTTGAGCGCGTGCGTAATACATCTATGGTTTGTGGGTGGCACTGTTCAGAGACAAAAAATTGATGAGAGGCTTGCTTGTGTATGGGACGCGCCGCATACAAAAGATGCATGGCTTCAGCGGCAGCCGTGGCTTCATCTAACAGTGATGCATTGGCAATTTCCATTCCTGTCAGGTCAATCACCATTGTTTGAAAGTTCAAAAGCATTTCCAACCGTCCCTGCGCAATTTCTGCTTGATAGGGTGTATAGGCAGTATACCAGCCTGGATTTTCTAAAATGTTTCGCAAAATGACAGTTGGCGTATAAGTATTGTAGTATCCTGTGCCGATGTAGGACTTGAAAATTTTGTTCTTTTTCACGATTTGTTTGAATGTAGCGAGGAACTCTTGTTCAGTTTGCGCTTTTGGCAATTTCAGCGGCTTTTTGAGGCGAATTGAACTTGGAATCGTTTGCTCAATCAGTTCATCAAGGCTTGATACGCCAATGGTTTTCAGCATTTCTTCAATGTGCGGAGCAGAAGCGTTGTGCCGAGTTTCAAATTTTTCTTGATACGAGAGGTTGAGTTTCATACTGACGAATTTTGTAGAAGTTGATGTTAGTTGGCATAAAGATAACATTCTACTGATAATGTTTTGTTCAGAAAAACAAAAGGCGTTCGAGTGAACGCCTTCTACACGTGTAAATGTTCAAATGTGCAAAGAACACGAAAATCACAATGAGAATGTTCAAAGAACATCTGTCTCACACAAAGAAAACAGCATTGTATTCGCCTTTTTCAACAGCACTTATCGATTTGAGAGCCGTTTTTGGGGATTACCACAATTTCAGCGTGGTAAGCAAAAACTTTTTTGGTAGTTTGGATCAGAGATTAGGTGGGATAACAAGGTCAGGGTGCGCACCAATGAGTGTGTTATCGGTATGATTTGAAAAGAGCAGTTTCCAACTTTCTGGTGGGTTTAAGTTTAGGCTGACTAATATCGCTACTTCTTCTTGATACTCTTCGCTTTCCGAATTTGAAGTATCTTCTGTTTCAACATTGGCATCAGGGTTGGATTGGAACTCAATTTCAACCGCATCATTATCACTTTGCACAAAAACAAGCGACATTGAGAACACATTTGTTCCCAAAATTAGAATTAAAAGAATTACCGCAAGTTTGTTCATTCTTCAGTGCAAGAATTGGTGCTGTTGATTTTCGGACGATTTAGACGATTCTCCGATGTGAATATTAGAAAAAAACATTTCATAACCAACCCTGCTCTCGATACCAATTCACAGTGCGCTGAAATCCTTCTTCTAATGTGGTTTTCGGGGAGAAGTTAAAGGCTTGTTCGGCTTTTTTTGTGGAGAAAGTCCAGTATCGTTCTTTGCCGTCGCGGGCGCGGTCGCGGTTGAGGATTGAAATTTTGCCTTGTGCTTTATTGACATCTTCAACAATAGCGGCAACGGTTGCAGACAGCCAATCGGGAAGGACTAATTTAACAGCAACCGATTTTCCTAATGCTTTTTTTGCAATCTCGCCGACTTCTTGCCAGGTGTAGGCTTTTCCTGAAAGGAAGTAAATCTCACTTTTGGTTTTGTCTGACTCTGCTGCTGCAATCATTCCGTCGATTAGATCTTTGACATAAAGGTAGTCGTATTTTTTTTCGGTGAATCCGAAAATGGGAATGATGCCTCTCTTGACGGTTTTGAAGTGTTCGAGCAAATCCCTATCGCGCTCGCCGTAAATGATGCTGGGTCGCACGATGGTGATAGGCAGTTTCTCGAAGAAGCGTTTGCAGACTTCTTCGGCTTGGAGTTTAGTTTTGCCATAGAGCGTTACAGGTTTTGGCGGCGCGGTTTCATCAATCGGGGTTTCGGCAGAGGGCGAAGGTCCTGCCGCCGCACCTGACGAAACATGCAAGAAGCGTTTGAGCGTTGGATTGGCGGCAAGCGTTGCGTGAAGCAAATTTTCAGTGGCAATCACATTACCTTCAATGTAGGTTTTTTCATCTAAGGCTTTTGTCACGCCTGCAACGTGGTAGATGTAATCTACGCCTTCAACTGCTTTTTTGAGCGATGCTATGTCGGCATAATCACCTTTGAAGACTTCAATTTTTTTACCTTTCAAATGTTCTGATGAACTGCTTGACCGTGCTAACACACGCACTTCATTGCCCCTTTCCAAGAGTGCATCAACAAGATGACTACCAATGAAGCCTGTTGCGCCTGTAACCAAACTTTTTGACATTGTTTGTTTAGTGAAATTTTCGTGTGAAACGTTAAACAGCGAAACTTTGATTACTTAACTTTGTAGAATGACTGTTTTATCGTGTGAGAAAGAGTTGCATGTTGTAAATTGACGCGCGCGCGATAAACTGAATCTTGTAATCCAAACATTTTAACTCATGGCAGAACACGAAGTTACCACCGCCGCTGTCGTTTCTGAAAGCAAACCGCTCAAAGATTTGTTTCAGAAGTGTTATGACTTTACGACTGCTGATGAAGTCAAAGCACTTGGTCTTTATCCCTATTTCCGTCCGCTTGAAGAAAACGAAGGTCCTGTTGTGCGCATTGAAGGGCGCGAAGTGATTATGGCAGGTTCGAACAATTATCTTGGCTTAACTTCCGACCCTCGTGTGAAAGAAGCGGCAAAGAAAGCGATTGACAAATACGGCACAAGTTGTTCGGGTTCGCGCTATCTGACGGGCACAGTGAATTTGCATATTGAGCTTGAAGAAAAACTGGCAGAATTTATGGGCAAAGAAGCGTGCCTGCTTTTCAGCACAGGCTATCAAACAGGGCAAGGTATTATTCCGACCTTAGTTCAGCGTGGTGAATATGTGATTAGCGATAAAGATAACCATGCGTGCATGGTGATGGCAACGATGATGGCAAAAGGCATGATGGCAACTGTCGAGCGATACAAGCATAACGATATGGACGATTTAGAGCGTGTGTTAAAGAAACTTCCACTTGAAGCGGCAAAGTTGATTGCGACAGATGGTGTGTTTTCAGTTTCAGGTGAAATTGTCAATCTTCCTGACCTTGTCAAACTGGCTAAGCAATACAATGCAAAGATATTGGTTGATGATGCGCATGCGGTTGGCGTGATTGGCAAAGGCGGGCGCGGAACAGCATCAGAATTTGGGTTAGAAGATGAAGTCGATTTAACGATGGGCACGTTCTCTAAAACCTTTGCATCGCTTGGCGGGTTTGTCGTTGGGGATAGAGCCGTGATTAACTACATCAAACATCATACGCCTGCACTCATTTTTTCTGCTTCGCCGACAGCGGCAAGCGTTGCGGCGGCTCTTAAAGCGTTAGAGATTTTGAAAGAAGAAACTTGGCGCGTTGACAAACTCATTCGAAATGCTGACCGCGTGCGACAAGCCCTCAAATCACACGGCTTCAAACTGATGGATTCGCGCACAGCGATTGTGTCCGTAATTATCGGCGACCAACACAAAACGCTTCTCTTCTGGCGCAAACTCTACGATGCTGGCGTGTTCGTTAATGCCTTCGTGCGTCCTGGGGTGATGCCCGGTTGGGAAATGCTCCGCACCAGTTATATGACCTCACACGAAGAGTGGCATTTGGATAAAATCGTAACAGAGTTTATCCGCATTGGCAAAGAACTCGGCGTGATTTCATAGAAACACAAAGGCGACACGGTCTTGAACACGTATCGCCTTTGCTTCTCATTGTCAATGTTAATGTTATTCGGCGAGTGCAATCAGCGCAACGCACCCGCTTCCGCCATAGACCCCCAAAACCGGAGAGATTTGGGCTACTTCGACGGAAAGATTTGGAAGAGCAGTCAACACTTTTTCTTTTGCTTCATCGGCAAGTGCGCGATTATCGGAATAGACAATCGCAAGTTTCGCCGTTGATTTTCCTTTCACATAGTTGATGGCAAGTTCAATCGCCTTGTTGAGTGCGCCTTTTCCGCCGATACCTTTTCCGCATTGCACCACTTTTCCACTTTCATTGAAAGTCAACACTGGATTGATTTGGAGCAATCGTGCTATCAGTCCTTTTGATTTGGAGAGCCGCCCACCACGCACAAGATTCTCAATCGTTTGCAGGCTTAAAAAGGCTTTAATTTTCGTTTTAAGGTCGTTTAATCGCTTTTGAATTGTCTCTACGGATTCGCCACGATGACGCATTTCGACGGCTTCACGCACCAAAAATCCCAAGCCCATTGAGGCGATTCGGCTGTCAATGACCACAATGTTGCGGTCTTTGAAAAATTTGCTCGAGAGTTTTGCGTTTTGATATGTGCCTGAAACGCTTGACGAGAGCATGATGGCAATCACATTATCATAGCGGCGGAGCAAATCCTCAAAGGCTTGTTTGAACTGTGCGGTTGAAGGTTGAGAGGTTCTTGGAAGGTCTTTGGTATGTTGAAGGCGATGGTAAAATTCGGCGGGAGAGATAGTGACTCGGTCTAAAAACTCTTCTTCACCAAAACGGAGCGAAAGTGGGACAAGCGCAACATCGTTGGCTTCGAGATATTCATCAGGAAGGTCGCACGTGGAATCGGTGAGAATCCCAATCGGTTTTCTGCCGAAGGCGTTTTCGTGTTGCGCCTTCATATCTTCGAACTTCGTTTTTTGCACGATGCCGTATCGGGCGGCGATGTCAAAAATCGTTTGTGGCTCGTTGGTGTGAATGTGGACTTTGGTTTTCGTTGAAGAGCCACCGATGATGAGCGAATCACCGTAGTTCAGGAGTTCTTTTCGCAAGGCTTTTTTGTCGAATGTTGCGCTGTTTTCTAACACAAATTCGGTGCAGAATTGAAAGGTAATCGCACTGCTATTGGCTTCGATGTGTGCGCCTTCGCCTTGTGGCTCTTCAACGGCGAACACTTTGTGTTTGAAAATTTCTTTCAAACTTCCTTCCGAAATAAATCGCGTAATGCCTTCGACCATATCCACGAAGCCTTGTGCGCCGGAGTCGACAACGCCAGCTTTTTTCAGAATTGCCTCGCCGTTGACTTTGAGTTGTTCAGGTGTTTTGGCAAGGGATTGTTTAGCGGTTTTGTAGGATTCGTGGAAGAGATATTTGAAATCGGAAGTCAGTTTGGAGAGTTCATGAACGGCGTGTGTCCAATCGCGAATCACGGTAAGAATTGTGCCTTCAACGGGGTTGATCATTGCGTCGTAGGCTCCGTTTTTTGCAAGGAGAAGTGCGTCGGCAAAGTCGCGTGCGCTTACGCGTTCTTTTCCTGTCAAGCCTTCATACAAGCCTTGAAAGAACTGCGCTAAAATTGAGCCAGAGTTTCCGCGTGAGCCCACAAGTGCGGCATCGGCGGCACAGCATACCACTGCATCAATCGTTGAATCATCACAGTCATAAAGCCCATCAATAACGGCTTTGAGCGTCAGAGCCATGTTTGTTCCTGTATCGCCATCAGCGACTGGAAAGACATTGATTTTGTTGAGATACTCTTTACGGCGAATGACCGATTCCGCACCTGCGATAATGCCGTGTTTCAATCGGCGACCGTTCAAGTAGTGGATTGGCATCGTTTCAATTCGTGCTTGATTGTGTTGTGAAATTTGAAAACGAATTGAACGGGCAAACGCAAAGCGTCAGTAGCGGAACGGTAGGACGTTTGAAAAACTTTTATGAGTAAAGTTCAAACCGTCGCGTGACCTTCGGTTCTTGCCAAAGTCATCGAGTCTCATCGGTGTTCATGGTTTCTTTCCAAGCACATCAACTCTTTCATGTCACACAAACAAAACGGCAGTGAAGCGTTCAATCAAGTGCCACGAATTTAAGCACGATTTGCAAAAAAGCAAGTCTTTTTCCATGAAAGTTTGTTTTGAGTTCTTTACATTGCATCACTTATCATTCATGTTTCATTTATCAAGTTACTTCGGATATGCGCTTCATTTCTCAAATTTTTTCTTGTGTTCTTCTTTTGCTTGTGTGTACGTGTCGGAGCTCGCCGGTGCCGCCTGCTCTCTTGACCGACTCTAAATCTCAATCGGGCTATGCACTTATCACGCCCACGTTGCTGAAAGCGCATCTTTCGTTTCTTGCCAGCGATGAACTTGAAGGGCGCGAGACTGCTAAGCGCGGACAAAAAATTGCCGCACGATACATTGCAACCGAGTTCGAGAAACTGGGCTTGAAACCAATGGGCGACAGCGGCACTTACTTCCAAAAATTTCGCGTCAAAGAAGAGCAACTCGGCACCCACAGCACGATTTCGGTCTCGATATCTTCACCTGTAAAATCCAAGCGCGGCAAAGTCGAGCAACGAACTGAAACCAAAGTGTTTGATAAGTTCTTTGAAGATTTTTATGGATTCGGTAGAAACTTTCGTGATGCGGCAAAGTCGGTTAGCGGCTCGGTGCTGTTTGCAGGCTACGGCATTGATGATGAGCGCAACTACAATTACTCTGATTACAAAAGCGTTTCAGCGAAAAACAAAATCGTGTTAGTGCTTGGCGGCGAACCCGAAGAAGAAAATCCGTCCAGTGTTTTTGCAGGCACTTCGGCAACAAAGTGGAGCGATGCGCGTGTGAAAACCCGTGCGGCGTTTGAGCAAAAGGCAGCAGCGTTGCTGATTGTTGCCGACCTCAACGGCATTCCGATTCGCGAGCAACTCAAACCAGAAGTGCGCGATATGTTGGTCATGAGCACCATGTCACTTGCCGATGAAAAAGAATCGCTCACGGCATCGCCACTTTCTCAATCCAAACAAAGCATACCTGTTTTTTATATCTCGTCTGACATCGCCAATCACATCTTGAAGCCAAGTGGCAAAACGGTTGCAGGGCTTCGTTCCGAAATTGATAAAACCGGAAAACCAATTTCGTTTGATATTCCCGATGCAACCGTTTCGCTCCACGTGGATTTTTCAGAGAGAATTGTAGAGACAGAAAACGTGTGCGCCATGCTTGAAGGCTCTGACGACGTGATGAAGAACGAGGCGATTGTGATGACGGCACACTACGACCACATCGGCACAGGTATTAGCGGCAACATTTACAACGGCGCGGACGACGACGGAAGCGGCACAACCGCCGTGCTTGCACTCGCCGAAGCCTTCGCTAAAAACGCCATCAAGCCCAAACGCAGTCTCATTTTCTTGACCGTTTCAGGCGAAGAAAAAGGCTTACTCGGTTCAGATTACTACACGCAACACCCAACTTTCCCGCTCAAACACACCATCGCCAATTTGAACATCGATATGATTGGTCGACTCGGCGGCGATTACGAACAAACCAATAACCCGAATTACATTTATGTGATTGGTTCGGATAAAATCTCAACCGATTTAGACAGCATTCTGAAAGTTGAAAACGCCCTTACGGAAAATTTGCTCTTGGATTACAAATACAATCGCGATGATGACCCGAATCGCTTTTACTACCGAAGCGACCACTACAACTTCGCCAAGAATAACATTCCTGTCATTTTCTTCTTCAACGGCACGCACGCAGATTATCACGGCATTTATGATGAGGTCGATAAAATTCACTTTGAGAAAATGGCGAAGGTTGTGCGAGTCGTGTTTGCGGTTGCTTGGAACTTATCGAATCGGATTGAGCCGCTGAAAAAGAAGGCGTTGTAGAAAATAACCTCACCCTGTTTCGGCAATACCGAAACGTCCCTCTCCTTACAAAAGGAGAGGGACGTCGCACAGCGACAGGGTGAGATTACAACAAAGTTGAGAGTTAATTTCCGTGTGTATCCGTTGAATCCGTTTCAATCAATCACACACGGAATACACGGATTGAACGGAGTTTGCACGGATTGACCGTTGTGAACTTCGTGCTTGCCTTCGTGTTCTTTGTGGTTTTTTCTTTTTTAACCACGAAGCACACAAAGTTGTTTTCACAAAGCGCGCAAAGAAGAACGACACACGGATAACACAGATTCAGCGGATTATGAACGGACAATAAAGCCATGACCATAGCTGGCTTTGAACTTACAAAACATGCCCAACATCAAATGCAAGAGCGTCGGATTGCTTCCATTTGGGTTGAAGAAACGCTTCAGAATGCAGAGCGTATTGTTGTTAATGCAGATTCAGAAGGTAATACACATTATCTTAAACGGATTGAGGCAGTCAGCAATCGGTGGTTGCGTGTGGTAGTCAATCCGACTGTGTCGCCGAAGAAAGTCGTAACGCTTTTTTTAGACAGGAGGCTGAAATGAAACTCACGGTGCATAAAGAAGATGATGCCTTGTATCTGCGGTTAGACGATTCGGAAATCGTTGATTCCGAAGAGGTTGAAGAGGGTATCGTTCTTGATTACAATCGGAACGGAAAGGTGGTTGGAATTGAGATTTTGCATCTTAGTCGGCGCAGTCCTGATTCGCTTGAACACATTTTGTTAGAGTCGGCTTGATAGTCTCTTTCTCCTTTGCAGGGTGGTCTTGTCGCATGAAAATGCAAGGTTGGAACTGTGCCACTTTTGTTCTTTGTGGTTTTTTCTTTTTTAACCACGAAGCACACAAAGTTGTTTTCACAAAGCACGCAAAGAAGAACGGCACACGGAATACACGGATTGAACGGAGTTTGTACGGATTGACCTTTGCAAACTTCGTGCTTGCCTTCGTGTTCTTTGTGTTTTTTTCTTTTTTTAACCACGAAGCACACAAAGTTGTTTTCACAAAGCACGCAAAGAAGAACGGCACACGGATAACACAGATTCAACGGAGTCTGCACGGATTGTTTTAGAGTTGAAAGTTAAGAGTGAAGAGTTGAGAGGTGTTTCCGTGTTTATCGGTTGAATCCGTGCTATCTGTGTGCTTTCTTCTTCAATCGCACACGGAGAACACAGATTGAACGGATTTGGCACGGATTCACCTTTGCGAACTTCGTGCCTGCCTTCGTGTGCTTTGTAGGTTTCATCTCTCTATGACAAAGGGCAAACACAAATCAAAGCGAGATTCTTGTGGTGGAAGCATCAGGCATTGTTGGCAAAAGCCGAAGGCTTAGGGCAAAGCGTGGGGGAAACAGTGCTGGAAATTGCTGAGGGGGTTACCGTCAAAGCTATGCGTCGCATGGTGTAAAAGTGATTTGGAAAGGACTTATGCGCTACGGTTTAACGATGCGGTTTTCTCTTGCTTTGTCTCAAAAAGATATGCGACAAGATGAGTCAAATTACTTGAAGATTAAAGAGCGGATATTAGACTTCCATAATTTCTTTTTCTTTTTTGGCAACGGTTTCGTCAATCAATTTTTCGTAGCGTTGTGTCAGTGCATCAGCGTCTTTTTTGCCGCGATTTTTATCGTCTTCGGTGATGGCTTTTTCTTTTTCGGCTTTTTCAATGGTTTGAATTGCGTCACGGCGAATGTTGCGCAAAGAAATTTTAGCCTCTTCGGCAAATTTTTTAACGAGTTTAACATATTCGCGCCGGCGTTCTTCGGTCAGGGGCGGAATTGGAACGCGAATGAATTGCCCTTCGGTAGCAGGGTTCAAGCCCAAGCCCGATTCCCGAATCGCTTTTTCAACATTGGGGACAACCGCTTTATCCCATAATTGCACCACTAAGGTTCTGGAATCTTTCACGCTCACATTGCCAACTTGCTTGAGTGGAACAAGCTGTCCATATGACTCCACTTTAATCCCATCGAGAAGAGCAGTGGTTGCTTTGCCCGTGCGAACTGATGCAAGTTCCTGTTGAACGTTCTCGACCGATTTTCTCATCCGCTGTTCAGCGGCTTGCAGAGTTTCTTTGACCATGTGAAGAAAACATTTTTTCAGTTTAGACAAAAAAAATGCTCAAATGGGGAAGTTGCCAATTTGAGCATTGATTTCATACAACAAAACTTACTTGGCATCGGATTGCGCCGTAGATTTGGTAAAACGCTTGTTGAAGCGTTCCACACGACCAGCCGTATCAACAAGCACTTGCTTGCCTGTGTAATACGGATGTGAAGTATTGCTGATTTCTACTTTGAAAAGCGGATACTCATTTCCGTCTGTCCACTTGATTGTTTCTTTGGTTTCAACACAAGAGCGTGTGATGAAGCAAGAACCGTCGGTCAAATCTTGGAAAACGACGGGGCGATAATTTTGCGGATGCACATTCGGTTTCATCTCAAAATGCGGTTGGCGTTACCGTTGAAAAATAATTAACTGTTCTGAAAAAAGGATTGCGAATATACGGCACGAAAATCTACTTTCAAAAGTAGAGACAACTCACATTACTTGAGCGTATCAAGCACTTTGAACGTAAGGTCATGCGTTTTATCGCCGTAAAGCACGGGATTAGCGACACCACCTTTGTTCAAGACAATGCTGTAGCCGTATTGTTTGGCAACCTTTTCGACGGCTTTCATAACTTTTTCTTCAATCGGTTTTAAGAGTTCCGCTGTTTTCTTTTGAAGTTCGGCTTGCTTTTGGTATCGGAACTCTTCGAGTTGCTGACGTTTTTCCAAGAGTTCTTCTTCTTTTTTCTTTTTGGCTTCTTCGGTCATGGTGCTTTTCTTGCGTTCATATTCTTCAAAGGCATCTTGCAAGCCTTTTGCCATTTTTTGCATTTCGGATTCAGCCCCTTCTTGCAGTTTCTTCATTTTCTCTTGAATGCCTTTGGAGTCAGGAAGTTGTGCAATAACATTATCGGTATCAACAAAGCCGACTTTCACATCGTTGGCACCGCTTGCGCCTATCCCTAAGATAAAGCCGACCGCAAGCCCGAATCCGACAAAAAAACTTTTGCCTTTGGATAGAAGGGATAATTTCTTTTGAAGAGCTGACATTCTTTTTTGTTCCTCCAATTAAGTGATTGAAAAATGAAGTTATTTATCGGCACTTCCGCCACTTGGCGAAGTCGGTATGCCTGCACGCTCTCGCTCAGGAAGCGAGGCAAGCAAGCGGTCTAAAACTTTTTGCGTTAAGTTGTGCGATTCGTTGGCGTAAAGCAGAAGCGTATCGCTGGCACGGTCAAAGACATAGTCGTAACCTTCATCAAGGGCAACGGCTTTCATTGCCGAGTAAAGTTTATCTTGAATCGGACGCATCAGTTCATTTTGTTTGCGGAAATACTCTCCATCGACACCGAACTTTTGATTTTGGTATTCAAAAATGGCTTTATCCATATCCATCATTTCTTTGCGCTTTTGCTGTTTGATTTCGTCGGTGTAAAGCACTTCTTTGGCTTGGAAGTCGCGCACCAATTTGTCGAGCGCATCGCGTTTTTTTTTAATTTCAGTTTGCCACTCTGTTGTGAGTACTTCCAATCGGCGTTTTGCATCTCGAGCTTCGGGTAGTTGGTCTAAAATCGCTTGCGAATCAATAAAGCCAATTTTTTGTGCATGTGTGGCATTTGAGATAACAAGCAGACTTACGACAAGCACAAGATAAAGTTGTTTTCGCATTGTTACTGAATTTGATTACAAGGCAGGGAAGTTACAAAAGCGGCTGCCGAACATCAAGCCATCATGCTTTCCCTTTGCGCTTAAAGGCATTTGGCTTCTTTGACGATTTTGACGCTGGCACTGGCACCGATTCGAGTTGCGCCGTATTCAATCATTTTTTTGGCGGTCGCATAATCACGCACGCCGCCACTGGCTTTGACGCCTAACGAGTCGCCAACGGCTTTGCGCATCAAGGCAACATCTTCAAGGGTCGCGCCCCCTTTTGAAAAGCCTGTCGATGTTTTAACGAAATGCGCACCTGCATTTTTGGAAAGCACCGAAGCAATCACTTTTTCTTCATCTGTCAGCAAACACGTCTCCAAAATAACCTTGACAATCGCATTAGCAGAATCGGCGGCAGCGACAACACCTGCAATATCGGCTTCGACTAAGTCATAGTTCTTTGATTTGAGTTCGCCAATGTTGATGACCATATCGATTTCTGTTGCCCCATCTTCGCACGCCACTTGGGTTTCATATACTTTCACGCGCGTGGTGTTTGCGCCAAGCGGAAAGCCAACCACAGTGCAAACCTTCACATCAGTATTGCGAAGCATTGTAGCGCACAGTTTGACATACTGAGGATTAACGCAAACCGATGCAAAGCCATGCGTTTTGGCTTCATTACAAAGCGTGATGATGTCTTCACGAGTGGCTTCGGGCTTCAAGAGCGTGTGGTCAATGTATTTGGCGAAGACAAAGTTCGGAACACAGACGGCACTTTGATGAGGTGCCGCTACACCAACGCGCTCTGCGCCATAATCAAGATACGACTTGACTTCGCTTGCGGCTTTTTGAGCATCAATGCCTGCGGCTTTTCGCAAGACATTTCGAGCAACAAGATAGTTTGGTGAAAACATGAAATCAGTTTTGAAAAGATGTGTAACAAATGAAATTTATTGCGGTCGTTTTGGCTTTTATTAGTTACAAGATGCATCAAGTAGTTCCTGCAATCAAACTCTCAACTTGTAGTTTGCGGTTTTGTTGTTATTGTAATTCAGTCTAACACAAAACTACGTATTTTACTATGCAAATCAATTTGCGTCGATTTGGATACTATGCTCTGGCGGCTCTGGTTGCCGCTGTGCTTTCAATCCCGTTAGGAATTTTAGCCTTTGTATTTTTGCCTGTCCTGATGATTGCTTCAATTCCGTTTGCACTGTATCTGATTTTTCAGATGAGTGGCAAGGTGTGGAATGATTCTGACTATGTAAAGTCAACCCAACCTGTTCCTGCACGCAACCGAAAAGTTTACACACTCATTCAGCCGAAACGATTGCTTTCGAACTACAAATCATATCACCTCAATTAGCGTGGTGTGAAAAGTAGCCTTCGACGATTAAGCAATCAGAAAGCACTTTTATGGAAGTATTGATAAGGTCAATGCTTTCGGAGATTTTTTTCAATCCGAACTCGCCGATGCTTGCTAATCCATCGCCGCCAATAAGTTTCGGCGCGATAAAAGCGTGCAATTTATCGCACAAGCCAGCTTTAATAAGGGAGGCAAAAAGTTGCGCCCCGCCTTCAACCATCACAGAGAGAATCTGCTCCTCGTGCAGAATACGCAAGACATCAAGCAAGTTGAGCGATTCAGTTTTCTCTCGGACAAAAAAAACTTTTGCGCCAATTTTTTCTAACGCTTTGACTTTGGGGTGCCGCTTGTTGATGCGCGATGTAAAAACAAGCGTTGGTGCATCTTTGCTGAAGATGTTGGCTTGAAGTGGCACGCGCAACTGGCGGTCAAGCAAAATGCGTTTAGGGTTTCTGCCCTGAACGAGCCGCACGGTCAAGTGGGGATTATCGGCAAGGGCGGTGCGTGAGCCAATCATAACAGCGTCGTAATAATTGCGCAACTGATGAGCATAGGCACGTGCCGATTCACTTGTAATCCATTTGGAATCTTTGGTCTTGGTCGCAATGCGTCCATCAAGCGATTGCGCAAGTTTAAGTGCGACAAACGGCAAATGGCGGCGGTGCGATTTCAAAAAGGCTTCATTGAGTTGTTCAGATTCTTCACGCAGAACGCCAACACGCACGGCGATTCCTGCTTCTTTAAGTTTCTTAATGCCTTTGCCCGCCACTTTGCGATTGGGGTCAATACAGCCGACTACCACGCGCGGAATTTTCTTCTCGATAATCAAATCAGCGCACGGTGGCGTTTTCCCATAGTGCGAACAAGGTTCAAGATTCACATACAGCGTCGATTGTGCAAGAAGCGACTCATCTTTGACTGAGCGAATGGCATTGACTTCGGCGTGGGCTTCGCCATAACGCTTGTGCCATCCTTTGCCAATGATTTTTCCATTGCAAACAATCACACAGCCGACCATCGGGTTTGGACTGACTTTGCCCGCACCACGCTGAGCAAGCATCAAACACTTGGCGAGAAAAAACTCGTCTTTGGAGTCGTCGAATGTCTGGTTTTTGGTTTTGGATTTTTTGGGCATAACATCACACGCTCATTGCGAGTAGCGCGAAGCGAAGTCTAACTACTTAAACTTTCAATCGCAGATACAATATACTTGTTGATGGTCTCTTTCGGCAAAGTGATGAAGAAATCTTCGCTCGACAAATCGAGCAAGCGATAAGAGTAGGTAATAAGCGGTTTTGGGTCTTTGTGAACAATCGTATCGGTGCAGAATTGATAAGTTTTTTTGTCAAGTTCAGTTTCAACCAAGTCTGAAGCTTTATGCACCAAGTAGCAACATTCAACAGCGACTTTGCACAAGGTTTCGCACAGTTTCAAATGAACTTCATTTGAGGCACTAGGCGGCAATTCGTGGTAGATAATGTATTCCATCACGGCATCGCGCAAAAATCGACCCATCGTTTTGAGCATGACGGCTAAATAATTTTCCCAAAAATCGGGCTCGACAGTGGCGAAGGCGCGTTTGTAAGTAGGATTTTTTATTTGCTCATAGATGTAGAAAAGCAAAATGTAAGCACAGTCGGCAGGAAGCGTTACGGCACGAATGAGAAGTGTTGCCGCATCTAAGATGAGCTCCATAGCGGCAGTATCAAAAGGCAACTGCATCAGAAGCGATGTTAAGCGAAATGCTTTGGCATGCCAAGTGTCGTCGGGTTTTTCACCTTGTTCGCTCAGCTCATCAAGAAGCAACTCAATTTCTTCTCGAAGTTTCAAAGGGTTTGCAGCTATCGTACTGATTGAACCTGATTTAATCAGAAACGCTTTGGCGTCAACGTCCATGCCTTCTTCGGCGGCGACGCCAGAGGCATACAAGAAGTGGAGCAGAGAAAGATACAGGGATTTATCAGATGTAAAATTAGTTTGAAGTTTCTCGAGTGTAGATTTGATGAGGCGATTCGGATTTAGGTTATATCGCTTTTCCCAGAGCGCGAAGTTCGGTCTCAAAGTTTGTAAAGTTTTTTGATGTTCAGCAGTTGCGCAAAAATACAAAATCATGTGGCTTCGACATGAACCTGGATCAATCTTACGCCTGCAAGCGCAACCATTTCCATAATGTTTTCCATTTTGTAAGGCTTGTCGTAATAAATGGTCTTGATGCCTACGTTGATAAGCACTTTGAGGCAGTTGAGACATGGGCTTGCGGTGATGTAAATATCTGCGCCTTGAATAGCCGTGCCATTTTTTGCCGCTTGTGCAATTGCGTTGATTTCTGCGTGAATGGTGCGCATGCAGTTTTCTTCAATCGTGCCGTCGGGGTGCATAGATTTGTAGATGAGGCAGTTTGGTCCGTCGCAGTGTGGCAATCCTGAAGGTGAGCCGTTGTAGCCTGTGGCGAGAATGTTGTTGTCGCGCACAATCACTGCGCCGATATGCGCACGCTCACACGTTGAACGGCGTGAAATCAAATGGGCAACGCTCATAAAGTATTCGTGCCAACCAATTCGTTCCGACTTTTTCTGAACAGTGCTTGTGTGTTCGTTTTGAGGTGTTGATTCAGTCATTGGCTTAAAGTGAATGGTATTTATCAGCAATCAATGTTGGATAGTGCCGAAGTTAATACAGGGGAAAGAAATTCCGTTTCGGGGTTGGTCGCCGTGTGATTTTATCGTATCTTCTGCAAATTGTATCAATCAAGAAAATTGTAGTAAAGGGCAGTAAAACGCAAAATCGTTATTGCCTCCGATTCAAGTGAAACACACACTTTCAAAAAACGCTTCTCAACCTAACCGCAGTAAAACGATGAACACCGCCGAACTTATTAAAGAAACAACGACCAACGAAACTCACAGCAAACATCACAACATTCCAAAAGAAACGCTGCAGAATTGGTATCGCTTGCTTTACACGGGTAGGCAATTAGACATCAAGGCGGCAGGGTATCTCAAAAAAGGAATGGGGTGGTCGTATCATGCGCCGTATCAAGGGCATGACGGAATCCAACTTGCGCTTGGGCTTTCGTTTCGAGCCAGTAAAGATTTTCTCTTTCCATATTACCGCGATATGCTCACGACACTTGCGGCAGGTCTGACCCCAGAAGAGATTATTCTCAACGGGCTTTCGCGCGATGCTGACGTAGCAGGTGGCGGGCGACACATGTCCAATCACTTTGCTAAGCCATCTATCCGAATCCAAAATGTTTCATCGCTCACAGGCAACCACTCACAGCATGCGGTTGGCTTAGCGCGAGCAATCAAGAAGTATCGTGGCGATGAAATTGTCTTCTACTCTGGCGGCGAGTCAGCATGCGCCGAAGGTTATTTCTATGAAGCCATCAATGGTGCTTCACGAGAAAAACTGCCTGTGATTTTTGTCATTCAAAACAACAAGTATGGTATTTCAGTGCATGTGAGTGAACAGTTTGGCACGCTTCGCCCTGCTGAAGTGTTCCGTTCGTTCCCAAATCTTGAAGTGATGTTCTGTGATGGCACGGATGTGTTTGACTCGTGGCTCACGATGCAAAAAGCCGTTGAGCGTGTTAAGACCGAACGGTTGCCAGTGTTGGTCGAGGCAGATTGCGAGCGTATCGGCTCTCACTCTAACTCCGATAACCATTTACTTTATCGCACGCCCGAAGAATTAGAAGAAATCAAAAAGCGCGACCCACTTCCAAAGTTCAGAAACTATCTGCTTGAGCAAGGACTCTTTACTGAAGCCGAACTTGCCGAGATTGAGCGGCAAGCCGATGAAGTGATTGCCGAGGCTTGCGAAAAGGGTGAAAAAGCCGCAACGCCAAAGCCTGAATCCGCACTGCTCTTTGTTCTACCTGAATACAAACCCACTAGCGGAACAGTTGTTGAACTCACCCAGCCTGAAAGCGAAGGCGAATACTACACGAATGAAACGATTAGTTTCTTGCAAGCCATCAACTTCACGCAGATTGAAGAGTTTCGACGCAATCCGAACACATTTCTTTGGGGACAAGACGTTGCGTCGAAAGAAAAGGGCGGTATCTTCAATGCCGACAAGGGCATGCTCAAAGAGTTCGGAAATGAGCGTGTTTTCAATGCGCCGATTGCGGAAGATTTCATTGTCGGAACGGCAAATGGATTTTCGCGCTACCGCGAGGATATTTGGGTTTTGATTGAAGGCGCAGAATTTGCCGATTACATCTGGCCGGCAATGGAACAAGTTGTCGAATGTTCACACGAGTATTGGCGCACGAAAGGACAATTCGTGCCGAATATTGTCATGCGTATTGCGTCAGGCGGCTACATTGGTGGCGGCTTGTATCACTCGCAAAATGTCGAAGGCGCATTTACAACCTTGCCCGGTCTGCGCATTGTGATTCCATCGTTTGCTGATGATATGCAAGGCTTGCTTCGCTCAGCGTTTCGCTCGCGCGGTGTAACGGTTGTTCTCGAACCCAAATTTCTCTACAACAATCCTTGGGCGAAAACCAAACGGCTGAAAGAGGATATTTTAATTCCGTTTGGCAAAGCGCGTATTCGCCGTGTCGGAACAGATTTAAGTATCATCACTTACGGTACGACAACCCATCACGCCTTGCTTGCCGCTGAACGCTTGGAAAAAGAAGGCATCTCTGTTGAAGTTGTCGACATTCGCACACTTGCACCACTCGATACCGAAACGATTTTTAACTCGGTGAAAAAGACAAGCAAAGTCTTAATAGTTCACGAGGATAAAGTAACAGGCGGATTCGGCGGAGAACTTGCCGCACTCATTAGCGAACACTGTTTCCAATATCTTGATGCGCCGATTCGCCGTGTTGGCTCTACTTTTACACCTGTTGGATTCTCGAGGATATTGGAAGAATTCATTTTGCCGAATGAACAAAAAGTTTATGAAGCGGCGAAAGCATTAGCGCAATACTGAAACGCCCTACTTAATCGGCAATCGGACGGAAGTTGGGGAAGGCTTGATAAAACTTGCCGATTTCCAAGTAATCTTCGCACATGCCGCGCTTATCGCCTAATTTTTGCCGAAGCGTTAAACTCTCGTTCAAGAAGTGGTGCGCCGATTTTGCAT
>Ga0209691_1000472_pt1 | contig 28357 bp, 25 predicted proteins | sample YNPMSBMetaG_FD_187120 | JGI IMG/M metagenome (GOLD analysis project Ga0209691, IMG submission 187120) | Anoxygenic and chlorotrophic microbial mat microbial communities from Yellowstone National Park, USA - YNP MS-B MetaG (SPAdes) (version 2) ... | reverse complement strand
TTGGAAAAATGAAATTTTTTCGTAATTTTGTTTTTTTAGCCGGAGTAGCTCAGCTGGTTAGAGCAACGGAATCATAATCCGTGTGTCGGGGGTTCGAATCCCTCCTCCGGTACAAAGTTGGAGAGAAGGAGTCTATTTGAAACTTCGCCCAACAGCTCGTATCTGGGAATAGTACTTCGCACCACAGCCAATTTCTTGATTATGCCTCCAACTTTGTATATCTGCAACCGTTACGCGAAATCGTTATACATATGAAAAATAATTGAGGTTCTTATATGGAAAACAATGATTTGAGTCCCGGAAAGAAAGCTAAAAGAACAGGACAATGGGCAAAAATAATGACAAAATGGTTGATAACGTATTCATCAAAAGGTGGTAAAAAGTGGCAATTAGTATCTTTTGAGGAACCGAAAGAAGGAGAATCGAGAGGAATTGTTGATTTCATTGCAATCAGAAGGGACCATAAAACTAGCGAAAAGCCACTAAAAATGGGGGACCTTTTTGAAATAATTCTAATTCAAGCAAAAGGTGGTAGAGCCCCAAGACCTTCGACTGAAGAGATTTTGAGATTGTCAAAGGTTGGTGAATATTACCACGCAAAACGTATAATATTGTCTGTTTGGCAAAAAGGCAAAGCCCCAACTCTTTACTCTCTTGTAGACTCTTCGTGGAAAGAAATAGAACCCAAGGAAGCCTTTAAATGATTTGCATAATTCATTTAACGGAGCATAAAATTTTCGATTTTCACCATTTTTCCGTATTTTTGCTTTGCAAAAATTTTCTTAAGCTGAAAACGTAAAATAAAATGATGTTCTTAAAGTTTGAAAAATATTAAGGTGAAATTATGAAGACCTGGCATAAGATAATTATTGGTGATTCAAGATGGATGAAAGAATTGCCCGATGAATCAGTCCATCTTATCATCACTTCTCCACCCTATTGGCAATTGAAGGATTACGGTAACGGGAAGCAAATAGGGTTCAATGATACATACGAAGAATACATAAATAATCTTAATTTGGTCTGGAGTGAGTGTCATAGAGTCTTACATAAGGGTTGCCGGTTGTGTATCAATATTGGCGACCAGTTTGCACGCTCCGTATACTATGGTAGATATAAAGTCATTCCAATAAGGACTGAAATTATTAAGTTCTGTGAAAGTGCAGGCTTTGATTATATGGGTGCTATTATATGGCAAAAAGTTACTACCTGCAATACTACCGGTGGAGCAACTGTTATGGGTTCTTATCCATACCCGAGAAACGGTATTCTTAAATTAGATTATGAATTCATCTTAATTTTTAAGAAATATGGTAATCCCCCAAAAGTCGACAAAGAAATAAAAGAAATTTCAAAATTAACTGATGAGGAATGGAATCAATATTTTACGGGACACTGGAACTTCCCCGGAGAGAAGCAAGATAAACACTTAGCGATGTTTCCCGAAGAATTGCCAAGAAGGCTTATCAAGATGTTCAGTTTTGTTGGTGATACTGTTCTTGACCCATTTCTTGGGAGTGGAACTACATCATTAGCAGCTAAAAATCTTGGAAGAAATTCCATTGGCTATGAGATAAACAACGATTTCCTGCCAGTTATAATAGAGAAACTTGGAATTAAACAAGACAATATCTTTCCGGAGGCAACTTTTGAAATCATCAGGCAAGACGAATTAAAAATAGATTTTAAAGAAGAAATAAAAAAATTGCCATATATTTTTAAAGACCCAATAAAATTTGATAAGAAAATTGACCCCAAAAAACTGAAATTTGGTTCAAAAATAGACAATTCTGATACTGAAAAAGAAAAATATTATAAGGTAAAAGAAATATTATCTCCAGAACTTATTGTTCTGGACAATGGCTTAAAAATAAGACTAATTGGGGTTAAGCCACAACCCCAAAAGAATGATGAAGCAGTTCGATTTTTGAAAGAGAAACTTAATGGGCAAAGGTTACTTCTAAAATTTGATAATGTAAAATACGACGAAAAAAAGAACTTACTTTGTTATCTTTATTTATGGAACAAAACTTTCATAAATGCACACTTGATTAAAAAAGGTTTGGTAGATGTAGATACTGCTTATGATTATAGATATAAGGAGAAATTTTTAACCTTACAGAATGGATTAATCAAAGAGGTTTAGTTTGAAAATAAAAATCACAAATGAAGAAATTAAAAAATATCTGAATATTCTCACACCTGATTTCCCAAAGTATGTAGCCCCGCTAATAAATTTAGCAAATCAATATGCGCAGGGAACGAGACCGAAGGTAGTGGGTCAGATGAGTGAACTTATTCAGGAATTTGAAGGTAAGACATTACAAGAATGGGAAGAGTGGTATTTGAAGAAAAATCCTGACGCAATAAGGAAAGCCACAGAAAGGATATTACTGAAGTTGAAGGAACTTAAAAATGCATTAGATGAAATTAATTGCAAAACTGTTGAACAATGGGTAAGAGATTTAGTAATTGTGAAAACTTTTGCCGGTCTGAGATTTCAAGAAGCAATCTTAAAGAAAGGTGCAGAAATTAAAGGAACAAATTATAGGCTAGCAGAACCCTATGAAGAGTCAAAAGGGATAGATGGTTACATTGGAAACATTCCCGTATCTATCAAACCATATACTTATGATATAAAAGCATCGTTGCCAGAACATATTGGCGCGAAAGTAATTTATTATAAAAAGATTAAAGATGGAATTGAGGTAGATTATGGTGGGATTTTATAGAGAATCACTTCCCAATGGGTTAACACATAATAGAACCCTTCCCCCGCTCCCCTGAATTTTCCCCTTCGCTAAAAATTCTTTTGCGGTGTGAACGTCAATCTTATTTGCAATGGTTGAGATTTTAAAATGAAATTGTTTAGATATTTTTTGATTTTCGGTGTTTTGTTTGTTTTTGTGGCTTGCCAAACGATTAAGGATGTAACTCATTCTTTGAGTTCGTTCTCTTCCCTTCGGTTCAAAATCGAAAATGTTACAGAGTTCCAAATTGCCGGTGTTCCAATTGCCACAAAACAAAGCCTGTCCGATTTCTCTCCCATCGATGCAGTAAAAATCGGACAAGAAGTAGCGAAAAACAAACTCCCCGTTTCGTTTATTATCAATATTGCCGTTAAAAATCCAAACACTGGGCTCCAAGGCACAAGACCTATCCCAGTAAAATTAAAGCAGTTCGATTGGACTTTGTTTATCGATGGAACTAAAACCATATCGGGAAAGCTTGCGAGAGAATATGAATATCCTGCATCCACCGAGCTTGGACACCTGCCTTTGGAAGTTTCGCTCGACTTGTTCGAATTCTTTGGGAATCGAGGCTACGAAGGGATAATCAACCTTGCTCTTTCGCTTGGCGGCTTAAAACAAAATCCATCGAAAATCGCTATCGAAGCAATTCCAATCTTTTCCACTCCTTTCGGGAATTTCCAAGCACCCAAAGTCCGTGTCACAAGCGATAGTTTTAATTAACCACTTTGGAAGCAGACCTTATCGACCCGCTAATATTACCTTTCGTTTTTATCACATTTGCAGTTTTTTTGGCTTTTTTGAACGGAATCGTTGCCGAAGCCCAGCCCGAAAACGCTCCGGCATCGAATAGCTTCCAAAATGCCAAAATCCAAAGGCTATTCGACGAAAAACATATTGTAACTACTTCCTTCCTATTACTTGAAATTATACTTTATCTCTTGTCGGCTATAAATTTGTCTGTCTATGCCTTTTTCCTTTCGCTTTTCCAAGGCGCAACTTCCTATTTGCTTCTTGTGTTTATAATTCTGGCTACCTTTTTCATTCGAACAACAATGTATTCAATTGGAATCAGATTTAGCGATAAACTTTTTGGCTCATTTGCAAAAATCATTTACTTTTTCTATGTTATTTTACAATTTTTGGGTAAATTCTATTTACTTCTTTTCCGAAAAATTTCATCACGAAGCGAGGAGGCATCGCTCGAAGACCTACAAGAGGTAGTCGAAACTGCTCACGAAGAAGGAACCTTGCAAACTGGCGAGTACAAGATTTTTTCGAATGTCATTAAATTCAATCAAGTGCCCGTGTCCGATGTTATGACCCCGCGAACGGTGATTTTTGCCTGCCCAGCCGATTTAACAATTGAAGAGGCACTAAAACTGCCCGAAATCAAAACATTTTCCAGATTCCCAATTTACGATGGCAATTCTATCGACGACAAAATTGTTGGATATGTCGTAACAAAAGACATTTTCCAAGAAGCTATAAATAACCATCTGGACAAGAAATTAAGAGAACTTGCGCGAGAGATACACTTCATCCCCGAAAATGTTACGCTCGACGATGCGCTAAATCAATTCCTTTCCAAACGGCAACATATTTTCCTCGTTGTCGATGAATTTGGAGGCATCGAAGGGCTTGTAACTATGGAAGATTTGATTGAAACAATACTTGGGGAAGAAATTATCGACGAAGCGGACAAGTATATCGACCTGCGAGAAGTCGCCAAACGAAAAAGAGAAAATCGCCTTCGGTATAAATCCGATGAAGATGTTTCCCAATAATTTTCCTAATTTTGTATTTTTCAAAAATGTAATTAAAAATGGAAGAGTCTCAATATAATTCAACAGTTGTTGGTAAAATTCTTTTAACACCAGACTTAATGATACTCCGAGTGCGAACCGACGAGCCCCGTCCAAAATTCGAAGCTGGACAATTTACACAGATTGGTCTTCTTGGGAAAGAACCGCGTTCAACGAATTCTTTGCCTGTTGTCGAAGATGTTCCACCCGATAAAATGATTAAAAGACCATATTCGATTGCCTCGGCAAATCACGAAACCCAGAACTTCGAGTTCTACATCAGTCAAGTAAAATCCGGGCAATTGACCCCAAGGCTTTTTAATTTATCGCTTGGGAGCCGAATTTGGGTCGACACTCGGATTTTAGGCTTGTTTAAATTGAACGATACCCCGGAAGGTTCCGACATCGTTATGATTGCCACTGGGACTGGTTTAGCCCCATACATTAGTTTCCTTCGTTCCCATATTCTTGAACATCAGAATCGCAAACTTGCAGTAATTCACGGCGCCTCTTACCCTTGGGATTTAGGTTATTACAGCGAATTGACATTTCTCCAATATACTTTCAAAAACTTCTACTATTTTCCAACGCTTGTTCACGCCGAAAAGGATTGGAACGGATTACGTGGCTATATCGAAGACCATTTGCAAAATAATCTATTACAACGAGAAGCAGGCATTGAGCTTTCGCCCGATAAAACCCACGTCTACCTTTGCGGTAACCCCAAAATGGTTCAAAGCGTTTCGGAAATTTTGAAAGAATATGGATACACACGACATACTAAAAGCAATCCGGGTTCGCTTCATGTTGAAGAATATTAAACTCTTGATTCCATTTTTTATCTTGGTTGGTCTTTCAAGTTGTATAATCGTCAAAGTTCGCACTCCCGACGAGGAATTCGATACCGAATTTACAATACTTAAAAAACCATCCGTACCGATGTCGGATGTATTAATCCGCTCCGAACGCGTCGATATGATTGCTTTTCTGCCGAAGGATTGGTTCTTCATCGACCCAGAAGATAAAATCCCATCGAACATCTTCTCCGTTTCTGCAAACCCCGACTATTCATTGTGCCTGATTTTTGCTAAACTAACGAACCGAATAGATGTCCCACAAGTCCTTAAAAAAGAAGGATTATTGGGCATTGCTAAACGAAGTTTCGAGCAAAAGCAAAGCAAAAGTCTAAACAATGTCAAACTTTTAGGTGATTTTGTCCCAATCAAGAATGGTCTCCAAAGATTTTATATCTATAAGTACGAAAATGTTGCAAATAATTTGATTGGAAAGACAGCAGTGTTTGTAACTCCATTGAACGAAGCCTATGAATTTTCGCTAATAGAAACCAATATCAACAAAAGAGAAAACATCTCCAATACAGAATTCGACGAAATTTTTAATTCAGTTTTAGCATCAATACAATTTTAAAATGGAAATTTCAAAAGATACTTTGGAAGTGCTTGCTTTTTTGGACTATACCTCCTCGGGAACTTTACGCAAAAGGAGCGACCTCGGGGTAATTCTCGAAGTCCTTGCAACCAACAACTTACCCGAGCTTGCTAATGAGATTATTTTCTATGGCTCAGCACTTTGGGGAAGTTACAGAATTGCAAAGAACAATCCAGACGTTGATACATCGAATTTGAAAAAAGAAATCGAAAATCTTTTCGATAAAATGACCCAATACATCTATCAAATTGTCGAACTTTTGCCCGAACCAGAACTTTGCGACCGATTTACAAGAGTATATCTCCACCCTACAATCGGGTCCCGCTCGAATATCATAGATTTGTGTTATGATTTGAACGAACTGAAAAAAGTGCAACTCAAGTTGAAAAAGTAACTATTGCTGATTTCAAACTATTCTCTAAAATTTCTGAAAATATTAATAGGTGATTACTCGATTCATTCCATCTCTGCAAGTGTTAAACCCGAAATATGCAATAAAGAAATTTAATTTTTCGTAATTTTAACAAAAATAATAGGATGCAGGGATGAAAGAATTAACTAAAAAAGTTGAGCAGTTAGAGTATGAGTTTACAAAAAAACAAGTAAGTCCGTGAAGAAGATTAAGATTAATATCAGCATTGTTTGCGTTGAAAATATCGATAATTTTTCTCCCCTTTGGATGTCTCTAATGCATAATTCGGGTTAAATCTATTTTTTAACAATTGTTCTGGAGCGGCAAACATCCAGTCGCCCACTTCTTTGTGGAAAGACATCGGATGTTTGCGAAACATCCGATGTCTGAAATAGCTTGTTGGGGCGACTGGCCGGTCGCCCCTACATTTTTGGCACCATAAGATAACATTATAAAGAGACAAACCCATAGGTCCGCATTGTTAATATTATTGTGGCAATGTTGGGCAATTAATAAATTACCCCTACAAGAACCATTTAAATAATTAAAACTATTGGGTGGGTTGTCTTGAATAATCATCTATTAATAAAATATCATCGAAACCTCCATTAGAAAATTAGTGCGGGATTTTGCTCACATTTATATTCACAAAAGCAAATGAACTTTCTTATAGAATTCCCTTTTCACGAAGGAATTTTTCGAGTTCCTCTTCGGAGGAAATTTTTATACTTCGACCTTTACTGCCATCAAGGGGACCAACAATGCCCACCCTTTCCAGCTCGTCCATTATCCTTCCAGCGCGATTGTAGCCAATCTTTAATCGACGCTGAAGCATCGAAGCAGAAGCCTGTTGGTATCGAACAATCAAACGCGCCGCTTCGACAAACAAAGTGTCGAACCCACTGCGGTCAAAATCCTCTCTGGAGTCTTTGTTGTCCTCTACACTTGGCAAATAATATGGTTTAGAAAATCCTTTCTGATTGCCGATGAACTCGCAAATTCGTTCGATTTCCTCGGTTGAAAGAAAAGCATTTTGAATGCGAATTGGATGCGGGCTTCCGTTCGGAAGGAAAAGCATATCGCCATTTCCAAGTAACTGCTCAGCACCAATAGTATCGATGATTGTTCGCGAATCAACTTTCGAAGCAACCAAATATGCAATTCGTGCTGGGAAATTTGCTTTAATCAAACCCGTGATAATATCTACCGAGGGTCTTTGCGTTGCAACAACCAAATGGATACCCACAGCTCGGGCAAGCTGAGCCAAACGAATTATCAAAGCCTCGATTTCCTTCCCAGTGGTTAGCATCAAATCTGCTAATTCATCGATAATCGTAACAATATATGGCATCTGCCGATGTACAAATTCGGGGTCGTTTTTAAACAAGCCATCTTGAACTTTCTTGTTGTATTCAACAATATTTTTCTGCTGTACCGAATGAAGAATATCATATCTGCTTTCCATTTCGGCAACAAGAGCCTTCAAAACCAGAACGGCATCCGATGGTTCCGTAATTATTGCATCATCAATCTCGGGCGAGACTGCAAGATAATGATATAACAGCTGTTGGTAATGTGTCAATTCAACCTTTTTCGGGTCGATTATTACGAATTTCAAATTCTTGGGATGCATTTTATAAATCATTGAAGCAATAATAGTATTGATACCAACACTTTTGCCTGAACCTGTAGCGCCAGCAATCAACAAATGTGGCATCCTTGCAAGGTCTTCGACAAAAACTTCTCCCGAAATTGTTTTACCCAAAATTATCGGCAATCTATAGTTCGGGTTAACACGAGCATTCTTCAAACAATTTCCAAAACGAACCACTAATGGCTTGCGGTTGGGAATCTCTATTCCGACGGTTCCTTTCCCGGGAACCGGGGCAATGATTCTAATACCTTTGGCTTTTAAACCAAGAGCAATATCGTCTGCCAAGCTTTGAATTCGACTGAGCTTTATTCCCGGCGCTGGAACAAATTCATAAAGAGTGACCACCGGTCCGGGAGTAACAGTTAAATTTTCGATGTAGATTTTAAATGTCTCGAGTTTTTCCTGCAAAAGTCGAGCATTTAACTTTAATTCTTCTTCATTTATTTGAAACTTGCTCTCATCATCAATCAACAAATCAATCGGCGGAGGAATATAGCGTATTTTTTCGTCTAAAGCCAAAGTCGATATTGGCGAAAATGCTTGTGTCTTATTGCTTGTTTCGCCATTGCTTTCGGGAGTTTCTGTTTCTTCGACAACAACGGTAAGTTTTCTTTCGCTCGGCGGAATATAGTCAGTAGTTGTTCTTGGAATTTCTGTTGGCTTTGACTCTTCGTTATTACGAACAAAATTTTCATCCTCAAAATCGTTAAATGATTCTTCCCTTTTATCACTTTCAATAGGTTCAAAGTCTTTATTTTCTTTTTCATCCCTTGCTTTGTCGAAATTCTCAAGTAAAATTCTCGCTGTGTCTATATCATCTGCTGTTCGAGGTTCAATCTTACTTTCCTCTAATTGTTCCCCTTTGTCAACATTTTTATCTATTGTTGGAATTGATTTATATTCGACATCAGGTTTCGGACTTTTAAAGGTGGAAATTACTTTTTGGAAGAGGCTTTTGGAATACTTTTCCACGCTAATATCGAATGCAAAGATAAGAGTAACCGAAAGGGCAAACAGGTAGAAGATGAATGCACCAACAAGACCAATAAAGTTTGAAGTCATTGTAGCAAGGTAAGTTCCTATTAAGCCAACCCAATAGTACGGAATATTCAGATTTAGCCAAAGATTTACAGCACCAAGCAAACTTGTAAAAAACAAAGAGAAAAGCAAAAGATAGACCGTCCAATTGACCAATTTCCCACGAAAATTCTGGGTAATAAGTAACTTCACCGACCATAACAACAAAAGAATAGGCAGAGTAATCGAAAAGAAACCAAAAGTTTTATTTATGAAAAAATTAGAAACAAGTGCCCCAACAGGTCCGAGCCAATTGGATATTTCTTTGATTTTACCCAATGCAGGACCAGTTCCTTTTAATGCTTCGAAATAGTCTTTCAGAGTAAGACCAAAAACAAATTCGTCTTTGGGAGAATAAGAAATGATAGCAAGGAAAATAAATATGCTCAAAAAAATAGTAAAAATAGATACAATGCGAATCACCCTTTGGTATCTTTGCAAGATTTGAGCTCGCAAATCTTCGGCAGAGCGGGACTCTGTCGAAGAGCTGTTAGCTTTTTCCGCCTTCGTTTTTTTCCTGTACTGAATTTCGATGTTATCGTCCTTGCCCATTTATTTTAAGCTAACAAAAGAAAAGCCATTCGACACAGGAACAACAGAAACTTTATCTAATTCTACAGCGAACTCAATATCCCGCTCGAAGCCCGATTGAATAAGCAGTTTGCCGTGGTCTGTGGTTTTGATGAAATCAAGCAGATTATCGCGATGCAAGCGATACAAGTCCAAAGCCGCAACCGAGGCATCATTTAAATGAATTTCCTCGCTTTCTGCAAGCCCTTGTTTCAATAAATCTACCAAACATCCGCAAAAAATAGAGTCTTCGAATGAAAAACGCAGATTATTACCTGAACAAATTAAAACTACCCTATTCTTTGAACCTATTTTTAACTTGTCCAATATTACTTTGCATACCGAAGATATATTCAAGAATGAGCCAATGAAAAAATTTCTAACACCAACTCCTTTTTTGAACAAAGCACTGCCGTTTGTAGTGTCTAAAATTAAGCTTTTTCCTTGAACAAATTCAAAAGTGAAATTGTAAGGCGAATTGTCAAAATGGTAACCTTCGATTTTAGTGCAATTTCTTTCCCCGCAAAGCAATACATTCTCTTTGTCCAGTCTGTTGTAAATTGTCATCGCTTCGTTCGAATCCGTTACAGGTATCACTTCTTTAGCACCATTATGCAACGCAAAACACAAAGTGGTGCCCGCTCGCAAAATATCAACTCCTACGATTGCAATTGTTTCTTGATTTATGCTGTTAAAATCAAAAGAAATTGGAACAAAATGTGTTTCAATCAGAACCAACTTTACCCCGCTACTTCCCCAAATCAAAAATCAAAATTAAATAAAAATTTTCATTTTTCTTCTTAATTCTTTTTAAAATTTTCAAATTATGAAAGCTTGGAAAGCAGAGTTATTATTGTTTGTTATTACAATTGTTTGGGGAGCGACTTTTTCCTTTACCAAAATTGGACTGGAATTCGCTTTTCCTTTTCAGTTCACTACTTTAAGATTTGCAATTGCATTGATACTGTCCCTTTTACTTTGGTGGAAAAGTTTCGTTAAGATAAACAAAACCAACTTCCTAAATGGCTCGATACTTGGTCTTTTTTATGCTGGCGGATTTATTTTGCAAACTCTTGGCTTACAATTTACTTCCGTTACAAAATCTGCATTCATCACTGGTTTATCCGTCGCACTTACTCCATTTGCATACAAACTAATTGAAAGGAAAAAAGTAACTCTTTACCAGTGGTTGGGCATTTTCTTCGTTGTTGTTGGATTATACTTTTTCACAAACCCAGAAATAAGCAATATAAACATTGGAGACCTATTGACCCTGATTTCAACTTTCTTTTGGGCTTTTTATCTTGTTTATATGAATAAATTTACTGAAAGCATTGTTAATTTCTCCGAAACTGCCCAATTGGTAATTACTCAATTTTTAATTGTCTTTGCTTGCAGTCTCATTGGATCTATAATCTTCGAAAAGCCCGAAACATTGCAATTCAACCACAAGTTAATCATTGCACTTTTATATAATGGAATCATTGCCTCTGTTGTTTTAACTTCGATTCACACAAGCGTCCAAAAATATACAACCCCAGTCAAAGCAGGTTTGATTTTTTCGCTCGAGCCAATTTTTGCAAGCATATTTGCTCTGTTCATTTTCAACGAAATTCTGAAAGCCATCGAATATTTCGGTGCATTTCTAATCCTTCTTGGAGTTGCAATTTCCGAATTTGGCGAAATCATTTCGACTGCAATATTGGCAAAGTTCAATAGAAACGTTTTAAAGAAAAGCCAACCATAATTATAAATTTCTGTTTAATTTTGTTTGTTAAAACATTAAATAGTATGGCAAAATCTAAATTTACATTAAACTTTTTCATTGGGCTCTTTGTTGTTGCGGGATTCATCCTCGTAGCAGTAGCTATTATTTGGTTCGGGACTTCAAAACTTTTCCGTGAGAATTTTTACTTTGTTACTTACTTCGAAGGTTCAGTCGAAGGGATTTCGAAAGGTACACCAGTAAAATATCTTGGAGTTCCAGTTGGAAGTGTTTACGAAATTCGTGTCGCCCCCGACGGACGAATGATTGAAGTTATTATGGTCATCGAAAAAACTATCAAAATTTCAGATAGTTTAAGAGTTAAGATTGAGCTTTCGGGCTTAACAGGGGGAAGATTTTTACAATTATTTTATACAAACGACCCATACATTCTTGAATGGCATCCAAAATTAACCTTTACCCCACTGTTTACATTGATTAACTCGGCACCTTCGGGCATCGAAACGCTCGAAGCAGGCGTTCGTGAAGCAGTTAATCGACTGATGGAGTTCCAATTTCGCGAAGTCTCGGAAAAAATTGTCCAATTCCTAACAGATGCTTCCAACTTCCTTACAAACGAGGAGCTTCTAACTACAATCCGCAACCTTCAGCAAACCACTGAACATTTAAGTTCTTTCGCCTCGAAAATGGATACTTCAAACATCATTATGGAATTGGAACTTGCATCCAAGAACATTGTAACCATTACACATAAATTGGAAATGTTCGCCGATTCGCTCCAAAAAGAAGTCTCCGATGCCCGAATTGCTTCGCGAATTGATTCTACTTTCCGTAGAGCCGACAGCTTGATAAATTTCGGAACAAACTTCGTTTATGTTTTTGGCACCAAAGCAGAACTGCTCACTTTTACTATTAACGATTTAATCAACGGTTTGAAGCGTTCGAATGCAATGATACAAAAGCTCATCCGGGAATACACAATCAATCCCGGTCAACTTTTGCTTAGCGAGCCGCCACCAAAAGATGAAAAATAAATGGAGGACGATATGGAAATTCCTCAAAAACTTATTGAAATACTGTGCAAAACTAATTATGTTGCTGTTCTAACAGGGGCAGGAATTTCCGCCGAAAGCGGTATTTCGACTTTCCGAGACCCCGACGGACTTTGGGCAAAATTCAATCCTATGGAGCTGGCAAGTATCGACGGATTTATGTCGAATCCACAACGAGTTTGGGATTGGTACCAATATCGGCGAAAAATCATACACGAAGCAAAACCTAATCCCGGGCATTATGCACTTGTCGAAATGGAAAAAATTTTCCCCCAATTCACCTTAATCACCCAAAACGTTGACCGACTGCACCAACAGGCTGGTTCCACGAATGTTATCGAATTGCATGGAAACATTATCGAAAATCATTGTTTCAATTGCAAAACACCATACAAAGTCGAAATAGACCTGTCGAGTGGGACAATACCACGCTGCCCTGTTTGTGGCGGATTGATTAGACCTTCTGTTGTTTGGTTCGGCGAAATGCTGCCAGTGGATGCACTCGAAGCAGCTGAACAATCTGCACGCGAATCCGATGTCTTCTTCAGCATTGGAACTTCTGCAGAAGTTTACCCGGCTGCCAACCTCCCATACATCGCCAAACAGTCGGGTGCAGTTCTGGTCGAAGTCAATCCAAACCCAACAGTGCTATCTCCTTATGTAGACTACAAAATCGCTGAAACTTCGGCAAAAAGTCTCCCGCGAATTGTCGAATTGCTCAAACAAGCAAAAGGAATGTTATGATTGTCGGCATTGGTATCGATATTATCGAAGTTGCAAGAATCAAAGAAGCGATTGAAAATTACGGAGAGCGTTTTTTGAAAAGAGTTTTCACAGAAAATGAAATAAAATACTGCGAGGAGTTTAAAGAAAACAAGTATGTTCATTATTCTGCAAGATTTTCGGCAAAAGAAGCGTTCAGCAAAGCGATAGGAACAGGGCTTACACAAGGATTCAAACTTAACAGCGTTGGCATTGTCAACAACTCCAATGGCAAGCCCGAAATCGAACTTTTAGGCGAACTCAAAGAAAAATGGGGTGATTTCAAAATTTTTGTTAGCTTGTCTCACATTAATACTCATTCTACTGCAGTGGTTATTATAGAGAAGTGATTTTGTCATAAAAACAACAAGATGGAATTAACAATTGCCTTAATTTATGTAAATTCAATAATTTATCGAACCAAAATCCTTCCGATAAAAAACAATTTCCCAAAGATTTCGTTAAATTAAAATTATCAAGAGGGAAAACTTGGCAGAAGGAAATACAAATTCACGAAAGATAAAATTTGTTTTAAAAAACAAACGTGCTTATCACGATTTCGACATCATTCAAAAATATGAGGCTGGAATTGAATTGAAAGGAACAGAAGTGAAATCTATTCGGCAAGGACGCTGCAATATTCAGGATTCATATTGCACATTTCTAAATCCAAAATCTCACGAACTCTTTTTAGTTAATTTCCACATTAGCCCATACGAACCTGCAAGCCAATTTAATCACGACCCCCGAAGACCGCGTAAACTTCTTCTTCACGCAAAGGAACTTGCCCGGCTCAAAGTCGCAGTCGAACAAAAAGGATTTACAATTATACCACTTTCGGTCTATTTCTCTGGTCCCTATGTCAAAGTTGAAATTGCCCTTGTAAAAGCCAAGAAAAAATATGATAAAAGAGAAACTATCAAGAAAAAAGAAATGGAACGCGAAATTTCTAAGAGGTTAAAAGTATGATGAAAAAAAAATTATTCCCGCCTGTCAACGAGCAAATGGACATTATCAAAAGCTTTGCCGAAGAAGTTTTTCCCGAAGACGAGTTAGTCCGCAAACTGGAAAACTCAATCAAAACCAACATGCCCTTAAAAGTAAAATTAGGATGTGACCCCAGCAAGCCCGACTTACATATAGGGCATTCGGTGGTTTTAAAAAAATTACGACAATTTCAAGACTTAGGACACAAAGCCATTCTTATCGTTGGCGATTTTACAGCAATGATTGGAGACCCTTCGGGAAGGAACAAAACTCGACCACCACTGACAATGGAAGAGACCAGAATCAACGGGAAAACATATCTCGAACAAGCCACGAAAATACTTTCGCCCGAAAATCTCGAAGTTCGTTTCAATTCCGAATGGTTAGGCAAAATGACCTTTGCCGATGTAATTAATCTTGCATCGAAATACACTGTTGCACAGATTCTTGAACGAGATGACTTTGCTTTGCGTTATAAAAACGGAATCCCAATAAGCATCCACGAAATCCTTTACCCTTTGGCACAAGGAATGGACTCGGTTGCTATCGAAGCAGATGTTGAGCTGGGCGGAACCGACCAAAAGTTCAACCTAATAGTTGGCAGGGAACTCCAAAAAGCCTTTGGCAAAGAACCTCAATGTGTTGTTCTTATGCCTATCCTCGAGGGCACCGACGGCGTCGAAAAAATGAGCAAATCACTTGGGAATTACATCGCATTGACTGATTCACCAAGGGAAATGTTCGGAAAAGTAATGTCGATTCCCGACGAATTAATAGTGAAGTACTTTAAATATGCTGCTTTTGCAAGCGAAGCAGAAGTTTCCGCAATGGAAAAAGGACTAAAAGATGGCTCTCTCCACCCAAGAAACGCCAAGGTCGAAACTGCCAAAAGAATTGTTGCATTGTATTACGACAATGAAACTGCCGAAAAAGCTTTTCAGGAATTCGAAAAAATTTTCGTAAAAAAAGACATTCCCGATGAAGTGGAGACTTTTGAAATCGAAGCAGAGCAACCGAAGCAGAATATTGTCGAAATTCTGGTGCAAAGCGGCCTTGCCCCATCGAAGAAGGAAGCTCGCCGCATCATCGACCAAGGCGGTGTTTACGTCGATGGTGTCAGAGTTTCCGACTCTAATCTTCAGTTAGACTTATCGCAAAAAAAATTGATTAAATATGGTAAAAGAAAATTCCTTTATGTAAAAATAAAAAATGGCTAAAAATGGAAAAATTATTTGATTTTTTGAAAAAAGTTGACCTATTCAAAAATCTTCAAAATGAAGAGCTGATACCAATTTTGCAGAACATAGAGTTCAAAGAGCTTAATCCCGGGGAACATCTTTACCTCGAAAATTCTCCCCGCGAGGGAATGTATATTGTTGTCGATGGAAAAATTGAATTGTACAAAAAGTCTCCATTTGGAGAAGAGAAGAAGCTTGCATTTTTCGGTAAATACGATTTCCTTTCCGAAGGGGCTCTTTTGGACGATTATCCCCATTCAACAAATGCAATTGCAAAAGAACCAACAAAAGTGATTTTCCTAAGCCGGGAAAAATTCACAAACATTTTACAACAAAACCCTGCAACTGCCTCGAAAATCATCTCCGAGATTTCGCGGGTGATTGCAAGAAGAATGAGACAAACAACAAACCAGGTTGTAAACGCCGCCGCTCAATACGTCTCGGGCCGCGTCCGAATTGAACACGACCTACTTGGAACAAGAGAAGTCCCCGCGGAGCTGTACTATGGCATTCAAACACTGCGAGCATTAGAGAATTTCGCTATCACTGGGATTCCAATTAGCCATTTCCCTGAGCTAATTGTTGCCCTTGCCCAAGTTAAATATGCCTGTGCTTTGGCAAATCACCATCTTGGCTTGCTCCCGGAAAACATTAAAAACGCAATCGTCCAAGCCTGTCAGGAAATTATCGAGGGCCGCTTCCATACCCACTTCGTTGTCGATATGATTCAAGGCGGGGCAGGAACTTCGACCAATATGAACGCTAACGAGGTAATAGCCAATCGTGCACTCGAAATTATGGGCTACGAACTTGGGGATTATCAACATTGTCACCCAAATAACCACGTCAATCTTTCCCAATCTACAAATGATGTTTACCCAACTGCACTGAGAATTGCTTTCATCAATGCTACCAAAAAACTTTTGCCCGTGCTAAAAGATTTAATCGAATCGTTTCGTGCAAAGGCAAAAGAATTTTCCGGAATCCTGAAAATGGGCAGAACTCAACTTCAAGATGCAGTTCCAATGACCCTTGGCCAAGAGTTCGAGGCTTTTGCAGTTACTCTCGAAGAAGAAGTTGAAAGAATCCAACAAAATATGAATTTACTGCTGGAAATCAATCTCGGTGGAACTGCTATCGGCACTGGAATAAATACTCATCCACAATACAGAACACTCGCCCTGGAATATCTTCGCGAAATTTCTGGCTTACCGCTTGTTTTAGCGGAGAACCTTGTCGAAGCAACCCAAGATACGGGCGCATTCGTGATGTTCTCCTCTGCAATTAAAAGGCTAGCCGTGAAATTGTCGAAGATAGCCAACGACCTAAGGCTTTTGAGTTCAGGACCGCGCGCCGGTTTGAACGAAATCAGCCTACCCAAAATGCAGCCCGGCTCCTCGATTATGCCCGGGAAAGTTAACCCCGTCATACCCGAAGTTGTAAATCAAATTGCTTTCAAAGTTAATGGAAACGACTTGACGGTTACCCTTGCTGCAGAAGCGGGTCAACTTCAATTGAATGTGTTTGAACCTGTTATTGCACAAAGCATATTTGAATCAATCGAAATGCTCAGGAATGGCATCGTAACGTTCAATTATAGATGCGTTAAAGGAATTACTGCTAACGAGAAAAAATGCAGAGAATATGTCGAAAAGTCTATTGGTTTAGTTACCGCTTTAAATCCATACCTTGGATATGAAACATCAACACAACTTGCAAAAGAGGCTTTGGAAACTGGAAAGTCCCCTTACGAACTTGTTCTCGAGAAAAAACTTCTTTCGAAGGAACAATTAGAAGAAATCTTGAAGCCGGAAAATATGATTCAACCAAGTTTGCGGCTCGATTTCACCAAAGACCGCGAATACTAAGGCATAGTTTCTCCGTTTGTTGCGGTTCGCAGTGCAAAACTTAAAAATAAAACAACCTTCCGTAGATTTTATCCTTCGGAAGGTTGATTGTTTTTCTTTCGCAAATGTTTTAATCAGCTATTGTGGGACTTTAAAATGTAAAATTTTTATTTTTCATAAAAATTTCACTACTGAGCGAATTATCTAGTTTGATTTTACAGCGATGAAACAACTTCTGTTACTGTTTTTGCAGCTTCCTCGAATGTCTTTGCCACTCTGAAATTCAAGCTTGAATTTCGAAGAATTTCAAGACCTTCTTCGGCGTTTGTGCCATCGAGCCGAACAATTACGGGAACTTTCACTTCGACTTGTTTCAAAGCCTCGACAATCCCATTTGCAACCTTATCGCATCGGACTATCCCGCCGAAAATATTTATCAACACCGCTTTCACATTTGGGTCAGAAATCATTATCTTGAATGCATTTGCGATTCTCTCGACATTGGCACCACCGCCAACATCAAGGAAATTCGCGGGTTTACCTCCCGACAGCTGAATCAAATCCATAGTCGCCATCGCCAAGCCGGCACCATTGACCATACACCCAACATTTCCATCCAACTTAATGTAGTTCAAATCGTATTTCGAAGCCTCGACCTCGAGTGGGTCTTCTTCGGAAATATCACGCAGTTCGGCATATTCGGGATGGCGGAACAAAGCATTGTCGTCGAAGTTCATCTTGGCATCGAGCGCAATCATTTTGCCATCGGTGGTCAAAACAAGTGGATTGATTTCGAGCAAACTACAATCCAGTTCTTCATACGCTTTAACCAACTGCGTTATAAAGTAAACAAAGTTCTTGAACGGCTCGCCTTTAAGACCCAACCCAAAAGCTAAACGGCGAGCTTGGTATTGTTGGAATCCAATTGCAGGGTTAACCCATTCTTTGATGATTTTCTCGGGGGTTTCTTCGGCTACTTTTTCAATTTCCACTCCGCCTTCGGTCGAAACCATAATCGTGTTTCGTCCATTCTTTCGGTCGAGCACGATACCAGCATAGTACTCTTTTTCAATCGAAACACCTTCTTCGAGCAAAAGCTTGCGAATTATTGTCCCGGCTTGCCCGGTTTGAACCGTTACAAGCTTTTTCCCAAGCATTTTAACAGCATACTGGTAAACTTTGTCGGCAAGATTTTCACCCGAAACTACATTGACGCCACGAACTTCTTTGCCAAAAAGTTCGACAGGGGCATTTGTTTCTGGGTCGTAAACAATTCCTTTGCCACGCCCCCCAGCAAAAACCTGTGCCTTGACGACGACAACTTGCCTGCCTTGCGATTCAAAATCGTTGTATGCAACCTGCCCAGCATCGTATGCCGAGAACACAACTCGATTAAACAAAACAGGAACATTGAATTTTTTCAATAATTCCTTTGCCTGATACTCGTGGATTTTCATAATATCTGTTTATTTTAATGAGACAAATTCAAAACTACAAAATTATTTAATTTCCTCTTTGCTGATAACAACCAACACCTGCTCGGAATCAACTTGCTGTCCAGCTTCCACATTTATCTGACTAATTACACCTTCGATTGATGAATATAAAGTAATTTCCATCTTCATCGCTTCGACAACAATAATTGGAGCTCCTTCGTCAACTTTTTGCCCAACTTCGACTAAAACTTTTACAACACTTCCCGGCATCGGCGGCTTAATCTGTTCGATGTTTTTGTCTTTCCCTTCTTCTTCGAGTTCAATCTTTGTCTCGGAGTCATCCGATTTTTGAATAACAAATTGTTCACCATCAATAAAAACATAAGCGAACTTATCATCGGTTGCAACGTAAACTGCTTTCTCTTCTTCGCCAATTCTAATTTTCAAGATATGGTCGGAATATGATTTGATTTCTGCATTCTTTGAGTTGCCATCGATAACAATCTGCTCGCCGTTTGTTTCAACTTGATACTTTTTCCCTTTGTAAATCAAATCCATAAAAGCTCCTTAATTTTTACCCATTGCAATTTCCCAATGCCCAAGCGATTGCCAAGGCGAAGGTATTTCCTCTTTTACATTCGAAACTCGAGCAACCTTTCGCTTTGATTTGAATGCGAATTCTGCACCAGCAAGTGCAAAGTCGATTAAATCTGGACTGGGTAAATGCTTTCCTTCGAAATGCTTCTCAATAAAATTAGTATAAGTATTGCCAGCAATCCATTCAGGATGTTCCAAAACTTTAATCATAAACCCAATCGATGTCTTGGTTCCAAGAATTACTGTATTTTTTAAAGCATTTATCATTCTTTTTCGGGCTTCTTCGCGATTTCTTCCCCAAACAATTAATTTTGCCATAATTGGGTCGTAGAAAACGGGAACTTCGCAACCCTGATAGATACCTAAATCGAAGCGAATTCCCGGTCCAGTCGGTTCGCGCAGGAACAAAATTTTCCCACTGGATGGCAAGAAATTGTTCTCTGCATCTTCGGCATAGATTCGACATTCGATTGCGTGACCATTCTGGCGAAGCTCTTCCTGCGTAAATGGCAACTTTTCGCCATTTGCAATTTGGATTTGAAGCTTGACAAGGTCTATTCCTGTTGTCAGCTCGGTAATTGGATGTTCAACTTGGATACGGGCATTGACTTCGAGGAAATAAAAATTTTTATCTTTATCCAAAAGGAATTCAACAGTTCCAAGATTCGTATACCCAGCAGCCTTGATTGCTCGGACCGCAGTTTCTCCCATACGACGGCGAAGCTCGGGGTCCAATGCCACCGATGGTGTCTCTTCGATTATTTTTTGATGCCGACGCTGTATCGAACATTCTCTTTCGAACAAATAGACTGCGTTACCATAATTATCGGCTGCGACTTGGAATTCTATATGCCGAGGCGATTCAATATACTTTTCCAAATAAATTGCATCGCTTTTAAATGCAGAAATAGATTCACGAATTGCAGAATTTACTGAATCGGCGAGTTCGGCTTCGGAACGAACAATTCTCATACCTTTGCCGCCACCTCCATCAGAGGCTTTGACCAAAACGGGATAACCAAGCTCGGCAGCATATCTTTTGAATTCTTCGATTTCCTTTGTTGCAGACTTCATCCCGGGAATTATTGGAACACCTGAATTCAACATAGTTTGACGGGATTGCACTTTCGAACCAAGCAATGACATCGACTCGGGATTGGAACCGATGAAAATCAAACCAGCGTCCCTTACCATTCGGTTAAACTCTGCTTGCTCCGAAAGAAAGCCATATCCGGGATGAATGGCATCGCATCCCGTTTGCTTTGCAGCGTTAATTATTGCCTCCATATTAAGATAAGATTTCAACGGTTGGGATTCCCCGATGTACACAGCTTCGTCGGCAAGAAGAGTGTGTAACGCATTTCTGTCGGCATCGGAATACACTGCTACGGAGCAGATGCCAAGTTCCTTGCAAGCTTTGATAATCCTACAAGCTATTTCACTTCGATTTGCAACAAGGATTTTCTTTATCATTTCGATTTTGTATCAATTTAAAACTATAAATTTATAAATTTGCTTTGAAGTTGAAAAATGATTAATGTTTACAACTCAAATTTCTAAAATTGAAAAAATTAGTAAATTTCATAAATTTTAATGACTTATAACGAAAAACATTAAACAAAATAAATAAATTTTGTAATCATAAAGTTTTAAGTTCAAATTTAATTCTTGTGGGGGCGAACCTATATGTTCCCCTCTTTGAATTACATTCTATGACGATATGTTTTATAGGGGCAATTTATAAATTGCCCTTACAAAATATTTGTTTGATTTAAATACTGAATGGAATGTCGCGAGTAATCACCGCGAACTAAATATTTCCTTTGCCTTTTCGTTACTTTAATTTCAAGGAGATTGTAATATGAAAAGGGCGTTTCTTGTAATTTTGGCTTCAATTTTTTGGATAAATTCCTCTTTATTTTCCCAAAAAATACTAATCCCAATGGATTTGACGCAAACAGACCACCTGAAATCCTACGGTTTAGCATATTGGACATTAAAGCATGGGCAAACGGTCGACTGGCTATTGAACTACCGCGGTGGCTCGTTTATGACCGACTATTCCGAGAAGGTCGAAACCGAGGCGCGCATCCGCGGCGTATCGTTCGAAATTATCGACGGAGCCACAGCCGCCCAAATTTACGCCGAAGTCCAAAGCAACGACGTCAATATGGAACTAATCCATCTGGAAAAAGCACCTAAAATTGCCCTCTATGCCACCCCGGGAACACAACCTTGGGACGATGCTGTGCTCCTTGCCTTAAATTATGCCGGGATTGACCACGATGTCATTTGGGACGAAGAAGTGCTGCAAGGCAAATTGTCTGAATACGATTGGCTCCATCTTCATCACGAAGATTTTACAGGGCAATACGGAAAATTTTGGGCTTCCTTTTCGAATGCTCCTTGGTATATTGAACAGGTTACCATCAACGAAGCAATGGCAAAAAAGCTTGGTTTTGCAAAAGTATCGGAAATGAAAAGAGCAGTTGCCCTACGAATCCGCGAATACGTTGCCAATGGTGGTTTCCTGTTTGCAATGTGTAGTGCAACTGATACCTATGATATAGCTTTGGCATCACAAAACACCGACATTTGCGAATCTATGTTTGACGGGGACCCTGCCGACCCCGATGCAAATTCAAAACTTGACTACTCTCAAACTCTTGCCTTCGAAAATTTCAAGCTAGTACTCGACCCATTTATCTACGAATTCTCAGATATCGACTGTCCGCCTAATATTTATGCGCTCGACCCCGAAAACGATTACTTTACCCTTTTCGAGTTCTCTGCCAAGTTCGACCCTGTCCCTTCTATGCTTACTCAAAACCATGTAAATGTCATCAAAGGATTCCTGGGGCAAACAACTGCCTTCCATTTGGACAAAATCAAGAAAAATGTTACAATTATGGGAATTAAGGAAGGAACCGACCAAGTGAAATACTTGCACGGAAACTTTGGAAGAGGTATGTTCACTTTTTACGGCGGGCACGACCCCGAAGATTACCAGCACGCAGTCGGAGACCCACCGACCGATTTGAGCCTGCACAAAAACTCACCCGGTTACCGCTTGATTTTAAACAATGTTCTTTTCCCAGCAGCGAAAAAGAAAACATTAAAAACTTAATAAAGCTTGCTCAAAAAGTAAGTTAAGTAATTAAAATCTTGAAAAACTTATCGGAGTTTCTTGAAAATTTCTACTTTTAACAATTTTATGGGATTCTTCGGGGTTCCATCCAAGCTGTCGAATTTATATGGAATTATCTCCTGCTCGGAGATTTTTTCGACAACATCCATACCTTCGACAACTTTACCAAATATTGTGTATTTTTTTTCTAAATACTGAGCTTCGTCTAAGCAAATGAAAAATTGGCTTAGGTTTTTGTTTGGACCGCTATTTGCCATTGCTACTGTTCCGTAGGTATAGCCAATTTTGTAAATCAAAAGATTTGGGTTGATTTCGTCGGGAAAATATCCGTCATAAATGCTTTTGCCTCCTTTCCCCCATTCATTTTTCTTCGAAGGGAAGCGGGTGCTCCCATCTCCCATTTGAATCAAAAAGTTCTTTGCAATACGATGAATCAAAGTTCCATTATAATATCCACTTCGTGCTAAACCAATAAAATTTTTGACTGTCTTTGGTGCATCATTCCCATACAGAGCAATGGTTATGTTGCCAAAACTGGTCCTCAAAATTGCATATTCGGTTATTTTTATGGAATCGGGATTCACCTGAATGTCGAATTTCAATTTAGAAACAGGAACTGCCTCGCGGTAGTTCTTATCGTTGGTATCGAGCGAGGCTGAACTACGAGCCCCAACCTTCTCTTTTGTCCTACTACACGAGCAGGCAAAAGTTAAACTTACCCCCAAGAGCAAAATGTAGATAAGTCCTACACGAGCCATAATAAAATGATTATACCAAGCAAAAATCTATAAACGATAAAGACAAGAGTTGATTTCTTTTGTAAATATTTTAAAAGGAAAGAAATAGCAAATATTCCGGAAATAAACGCAAAAAATGTTGCAATCAAAACAAAAATGATTTGTTCCTTCGTAATATTATGATAATTCGAAATAAATTCATAAACACCGCTAACCAAAACAGCAGGAATGCTTAAAAGGAATGAAAACCGAGCAGAATCTTCCCTCCGATAACCCAAAAACAAACCAGCAGTTACTGTAGCTCCCGAACGTGACACCCCCGGGAACAATGCAAGCGTTTGCGCCAAGCCAATTAGAATTGCATCAAAAAAAGTCATTCTGTCGATGGTTTTGGCAAACTTTCCAGTAACTTCTGCTATGAGCATAAAAACGGCAACAATAATCAAAGCCAAAGCAATCGAAAAAAGGCTTTTGGTTGCATCGCTTTCGATAAAATCCTTCAGAAGGTATCCAATTACAAAAATTGGAATTGAACCAAACCCGATTGCCCACCCAAGACGAGAATTATAACTTTGATTAGCAATGTTTCTTGGCAAGGAAAAAATGTTTTCCCGAGCAAAACTTTTCGAAAGAGCAAGTAATTCATTGCGAAAATAAAAAAGCAGTGACAACATTGTGCCAAGTTGAATTGTTGCCATCGAGGCACTCCAGATTTTGGGGTCGCTGAAATAATTTCCCCCAATCAATTTAGCTACAATGGTCATATGTGCCGTGCTGCTTATGGGCAAAAATTCAGTCAAACCCTGAACTATTCCAACTATAATTGCATAAAGTATTTCCAATTCGCACCTACGATAATTGAAAAACAAAAAACTTTAAGTAGCGAGTCTCTGGCATCGACATCAAAATTGGATGGTCGGGGGATTGACCACCACGATAAATCATTTTCAAATTAATTTTTTGTGAATATGCTACATCCTGAATGATTTTCATAAAAGTTGCCTCGTCGATGTGCATCGAACAACTTGCAGTTGCCAAAAATCCTTGTGGAGCGACTATTCGCATTGCATATTTATTTATTTGCCGATAACCTGCAATTGCGTTTTGAATGTTCTTTTTACTTTTTGTAAACGACGGCGGGTCGAGGATAACAAGGTCGTATTTCTTCCCATCCTGAAATTCTTTCTTCATAAATTCAAGAGCATCGGAACAAAAGAAATTTCCGTTCTTAAAGCCATTAAGTTGGAAATTTTCGCGGGCAGTTTCGATTGCGCTCTTCGAAATATCAACCAGTGTAACTTCTTTGGCATTCCCTAACGCAGCGTTTAAACCAAAACCACCAAAATTCGAATAGCAATCCAAAACACGCAAGTTCCCCGAAATCCTTCGTATAAATCGTTTATTTAGTTTTTGGTCAAGGAACAAACCCGTTTTCTGCGAGTCGAGCAAATTTACTTTATATTTTATTCCGCTTTCAGTAACTATTACTTCTTGTGGAATTTCGCCATACAGAACCTTTTCGTATTGCTCCAAGCCCTCGAGTGTGCGGAAATGGGTCGAATTTTTGGCAATTATTCCTTTGCATTTCGGGAAAATGTCCAAAAGAATTTCAACTATTTTCTCAATAAATTTCTCCATTCCCGCAGAATTGACTTGCAAAGTAAAATAATCTTCATACTTATCGATAATCAAGCCGGGTAGGCAATCCGATTCAGCATAAACAAGCCGATAGCAGTGTTCGGTGGGAAAAATCTTCTCCCGCAACTGCTTTGCATTAAGTATTCGCGATTTGAACACCTTCGAAACATCTTGTACGATAGAATTTTTTAACAAGCGAAGAGCAATTAGACTGTGCGGATTGAAAAAAGCAAGACCCAGACTTGTGCCATCGTTTGTAAAAACTTCGACAATCGAGCCGGGCTCCAACGACGGCACTTTTGCAAGTTCATTGCTATAAATCCACAAGTGTCCGCTTTCTACGCGAGGTATATTATTCGCTCGAAGACGAACCTTCTCCATCGTTTTCAGTTTTGCCAGAGTTAATCATTGGAAAAATACTTAAATTTTCTCGAATGATAAAAATTCCACCAACAACAACTTGTGAAAGAAAATTTATCCCGTGAGTAACGGTAGCATAGGCAAGAGATTCTTCGAGACTAATGCCATAAAGTTTGTTCAAAGCATTTTGGATAAGAAAATGGTAGAAGCCAATGGCTCCGGGCGTCGGGGCAACAGTATAACCTATTCCCGAAATTATAATCAAAAGGATTGCGTCATCGAAGCCAAGATTAAACTTGTGTGCAAAACTAAACGAAAAGAACATAAGATAAAGGGGAACTGTATAGAGCAACCAAATCAAGGCAGACTCAATTCCGAGTTGAAAATATTGCGAAGGTCGCTTGATAACGGTTAATCCAAGAAAAAACTTATCGAAAAGGTCTTTTAGCTTTTCGTATACTTTTGTCGAAATTGGCTTAATTAATTTATCGAGCAAAAAAATTACCCATCGCTTGTAAAAGCTTAAAATTGCCACAATAATCAATGCAATCGTAGGGTAAATTATCTTTTCGATATGGAGATTGGGCAATGCTAATTTTAGTTGCTCCCTGAAAAAAAAATACGCAATCACAAATACTAAAAGCAACGAAATTAAATCGATAAATCGCTCCACAACAATTGTTGCAAAGGTCATCGTGAAAGATATTTTTTCCCTTCTGCTATAATAAAATGGACGAATCAACTCACCGCCGCGAGGAATCAAATTGTTCACGGCATAGCCAGCCATAACAGCCGAGAACAAATTCCAAGTCGATTTAGGATTGACAATTGGTTTCAACATCGTTTTCCAGCGCATAGCACGAACCCAATGGGATGCTAACATCACTGGAATTGACAACAAAACCCAAAGGTAGTTTGCTCCAACTACATATTTCCCAAACGAAGCAAGGTCAACTTCTTTTATAGAAAGATAGACCAGCCCAATAACAAGCAAAAACGAAACCAAATAGGTAAGGAATTTTCTCCACGAAGAAATTTGTTTCTGTTTGTTTGCCTCCAAAATTCCCCTATTCAGTTTTGGCTTTTAGTGTATCCCAAACAAAGTAGACAACTAACAAAGCAAACATAACAAGCGATAGATATTCGGCACCAGCGGAACTTTCCCATTCACCAACAAATTGATATAATCTAACTCTAAAGAACAAAAGCAAAGCCCCAATTACGCCGAAAAGCGAAGCCCCAGCCATAAATCCCGAAGCAATTAAAGTTCCTCGTTGTATTCGGGCATTTCGAAGCTTTTCGTCCTTTGTTTTCTGAATGAAATGGGCAACAAGCCCCCCAACCAAAAGCGGTGTATTCAATGGCAAAGGCAAATACATTCCAAGAGCAAAAGCCAAAGGCGAAATCCCAAGCCAATTCACAAATAAAGCGATGAATACACCAACAAGATACAATATCCAATCGACTTTTGCTTGGGGCGACATCAAAGGCTGAATGACCGCTGCCATCGCATTTGCTTGGGGAGCCACCAGTGGCTCTGCCGACGCCAATGCTTTGTTGTATCGTTCAAGCAAAGCCTTATCCGCTATCTTATTTTCTATTTTGTACAATTCTTCCGCGGTGAAAATGTTTTGATTTCGGACATAATCCTCTCTCGTGAAACCATAGGAAGCATTAAGGATAAAGATGACGAGCCCAACTGTTGCAGCCGAAACAACTGCCCCAAGAAACTTGAAGCTTTCCTGTTTAATCGGTGTCGAACCAATCCAGTAACCAACCTTCAAATCTGTGATGAAACCGCCAGCCATCGACAATGCCGTACAAACAATTCCTCCAATGATAAGAGCACTTATCATTCCCTCCTTGCCCGAAAGCCCGGCTTGGGTCAAAATCAAAGAAGAAAGAATAAGCGTCATCAAAGTCATTCCCGAGACTGGATTTGTCCCAACAATTGCGATTGCATTAGCTGCGACAGAGGTAAACAAAAACGAAATAATTGTAACCGTTAGCAAAGCAATTATTGCCTGCAACGGGGTGATATTCACTCCCAACAGCAAAAACAAAAAGATTGCAACAATTGTTAGAATTATCAAAACAAGGAGAATATGCATTGGGATATCTTTCTGTGTGCGATGCAAATCTTCGGGAGATTCTACCGACGGTTTCCTTTTTTTGCCGAAACCACGAAAGGCAAGCGAAAAAGCATTGCCAATGACCTTCGATGATTTTATAATTCCAATGATTCCAGCCATTGCAATTGCCCCAATGCCAATTGGGCGAACATAAAGCGAAAAAATCTGTTCGGGCGGCATCGATGCAAAGTAATTCGTTCCACCGTTTGCTACAATCGCCCCAATCTGATTGATTAACGGAACGAAAACAAACCAAGAAAGAAAAGAACCAATGGTAATAATCAACGAGTATTTTAGTCCAATCAAATAACCGAAACCAAAAATCATCGCACTAACATTTAGATGAAAGAGAATCTTCGCCTTCTCGGCAATCAATTCTCCATAGGGAAGCACACGCGATGTAAAAGTTTCTTTCCAAAGATGGAGCGAAGAGAACATAAAATCGTAAATTCCCCCAAGAATACCACTTGTAACAAGGACTCCGGCGCTTTTGCCTCCTTTCTCCCCTGTTACAAGTATTTCAGTGATTGCGGTAGCTTCGGGAAATGGGAATTTCCCGTGCATTTCCTTAACAAAGAACTTGCGAAAAGGTATTAAAAACAAAATTCCCAGAAATCCTCCAAGCATCGAAGCAAAGAAAATCTGGAAAAACGTTGCATTAAGTTTCAAAATATACAAAGCAGGGATTGTAAACACAGCCCCAGCAACAATCACACCCGAGGATGCTCCAATTGACTGCACGATTACATTTTGCCCAAGGGCTTTCCTTTTCTTTGCAGCTGCGGAAATACCAACTGCAATGATGGAAATCGGAATCGCTGCCTCCATCACTTGTCCAATTTTCAAGCCCGAATATGCTGCGGCAGCAGAAAAAATTATCGCCATCAACAAGCCGAGAAACACCGAATAAGACGTTACCTCGGGAAACTTATACTCCGGTTGTAGGATTGGACGATAGACTTCGCCCGGGCGAAGTTCTC
>Ga0209691_1000460_pt1 | contig 28775 bp, 40 predicted proteins | sample YNPMSBMetaG_FD_187120 | JGI IMG/M metagenome (GOLD analysis project Ga0209691, IMG submission 187120) | Anoxygenic and chlorotrophic microbial mat microbial communities from Yellowstone National Park, USA - YNP MS-B MetaG (SPAdes) (version 2) ... | reverse complement strand
CCTCCTTCTCATTCGGAAATAGCCTATGCAACTGCCCGTTTACAATCTTTCCGGCCAGCCCACAGGAGCGGTCGTAGAAATACCCGAAGCGCTCCTGTCCTTTGAGCCGCATGAGCATCTCATCTGGCTGGATGTGAAGCGCATCCTTGCCGATAGGCGCCAGGGTACCCACAAAACCAAAACCCGTGGCGAAGTCCAAGGGAGCAAACGTAAACTCTACCGCCAGAAAGGCACCGGCCACGCCCGCATGGGCTCCATCCGAAATCCCATCCGCCGCCATGGTGGTACCGTCTTCGGCCCGGTCCCCAGAGACTATGCCCTCAAAATGAACAAAAAAGAAAAAATCCTCGCCCGTTGGAGCGCCTTCATCCTCCACCTCAAAAATAACGCCCTCTGGGTCGTAGAAGACGTTCAACTGGAAAAGCCTAAAACTAAAATCATCGCCAGTCTCCTCTCTGCGCTTCAGTGGGATGGAAAGCCCCTCCAGATTTATACAAACGACTACAATCCGAACTTCTACCTTTCCGCTCGTAACATTGCAAAAGTTTCCATCTCACCCGCCGAGGCTTGGAACACCTACGACCTGACCAAAGCTTCCCGCCTCCTGTGGGAAAAATCCGCCCTTGAAAACCTCTTAGGTCAGATAGAGCTATGATAGACGTCATCATTAAGCCGCTCTTCACCGAAAAAGCGACCAGCTTAGCTGCCAAAGCTAACAAGAAAGGCGTTTACACGTACGCCTTCAAAGTGCATCGCGAGGCCACCAAAGACCAGATTAAGGCCGCTATTGAAAAAATGTATGGTGTGCAGGTAGATGAGGTGCGCACGGCCCTTCTCCCGGCGAAGATTCGCACGCGTTACACGCGCAAAGCTATCAGGGAAGCCCGCATCCCCTCTTACAAAAAGGCCTATGTGCGCCTGAAACCCGGTCAAACCCTCAACCTCTACGAAAATCTCTAAGCGCTATGGGAGTCAAGAAGCTCAAGCCTACTACATCTGGTCGCCGATGGATGACGGTATCGGACTTTTCGGATATCACTAAGTCTGAGCCGGAAAAGTCCCTGCTTCTTCCGTACAAAAAAAGCGGCGGCCGGAATAACCAAGGGCGACGGAGTGCCCGCTATATCGGTGGCGGCCACAAGCGCAAATATCGCCTCATAGACTTTCGTCGGGATAAATATGGCATCCCCGCCAAGGTCGCAGCCATTGAGTACGATCCTAATCGTACCGGCCGCATAGCCTTGCTTCATTATGCCGATGGGGAAAAGCGCTATATCCTTGCGCCCCAAGGCCTTCAGGTGGGGCAGACTGTTATGTCTGGTCCCGATGCCGAACCTAATATCGGCAACGCCCTGCCTCTGCGTCGTATCCCCCTCGGTACCTTTGTGCACAACATTGAGATGCTGCCAGGGCAGGGAGGGAAGCTCGTGCGAGCCGCCGGCACCGGCGCCCAGCTCCTGAGCAAAGAAGAGCGCTACGCGGTGCTCAAAATGCCTTCCGGTGAAATTCGCCGTATCCTCTTAGATTGCTACGCTACCGTCGGGGTGGTGAGCAATCCCGACCACATCAACATATCTATCGGGAAAGCAGGACGCAATCGCTGGCTCGGGCGCCGGCCGCGTACGCGGGGCGTAGCCATGAACCCGATTGACCACCCGATGGGTGGGGGCGAAGGAAAACACTCCGGTGGCCATCCCCGTTCTCGCACTGGCCTTTACGCCAAAGGTCAAAAAACCCGCAACCAGAAAAAGCCAAGCTCGGCGCTTATCATCTCTCGTCGTCCGAAAAAATCTAAAAAGAAATAACCTATGGCACGCTCACTCAAAAAGGGCCCTTACGTTCATCCCAAGCTTCTGAAGAAAGTCCTGGAGCTCCAGCAGACTCGCCAGCGCAAAGTCATCAAAACGTGGTCCCGCGCCTCTATGATAACGCCTGATTTTGTGGGTCTCACCATAGCTGTCCACAATGGCCGTCAGTTTATTCCCGTTTACATTACGGAAAACATGGTTGGTCATCGACTGGGCGAGTTTGCTCCCACACGTACTTTTCGGGGGCATCCGGGGCAAAAAACCGATAAATCCAAGTAAGGTATGACCCGACTCACGCGCAAGGAAAAGATTGCCCAGGGCATAGAAAAGCCCTATCGGGGTCGTCGTAAAGCGCTTTTGGCCCAAAAGCTTGACGAGCAGCGTAAGCAGCGCTATTATGCTATTTATAGGGGGTGTCCATATCCGCCCCGGAAAGTTCGCCTGGTAGCTGATCTCATCCGCGGCCTACCGGTGGAGAAAGCCATGGCCTACCTCAAGCTCTCTAAGCGCTGGGCCGCCAAAGCCATGCTTAAGACGCTCCGGAACGCTATCAATGACTGGGAGCAGAAGACTGGTGGCGCTGGCAGCCTGGACGAGATACGGGTCGTACGGGTAGAGGTAGATGGCGGTCCCTTCCTCAAGCGCATTCAGCCTGCTCCGCAGGGACGCGCCCATCCGATCCGCAAACGAACCGCACATATTCGCATATATATAGGCTAACTATGGGACAGAAAACACATCCGATTGGGTTTCGGCTCGGTATCACGAAAGGGTGGGAGTCTAACTGGTATGCCCGCCGTTATTTGGCGCCGTATCTGATTTTAGACCAGCTTTTCCGCGAGTATATTGAGAAAGAGTACCCTAAAGCGCAGATTTCACGCATCCTCATCAATCGCACATCTCTCCAAAAGACACATGTGATGATTTATTGTGCGCGGCCGGGGATTATCATTGGTCGGGATGGAGAAAATATTAAGCGGCTGACGGCGGAGCTGGGGCGGATTGTGCGGCGCTTTAGTCGGGATTACGAATACCTTTTGGCTAAGGGTAAAGTTCAGCCGGGCGTGTCTACGGAGGCCCTTCCGCACGATAAGATAGAGGTGAGTTTGATGGAGGTGCGCCGGCCGGAGATAGATGCGGTGATTGTAGCGAAAAACATTGCTACGCAGCTTGAGTCGCGGATTTCACATCGGCGAGCCATGAAGCAGGCTATGGCGCAAGCCATGCGGGCTGGGGCCGAGGGCATCAAAATCCGCTGCAATGGGCGGTTGGGCGGCTCCGACATGTCCCGTTCTGAAGAGTACCGTGAAGGCCGCATCTCCCTCCAGACGCTGCGCGCAGATGTGGATTACGGTTTTGCTGAAGCCCATACTATCTACGGCGTCATTGGTGTAAAAGTCTGGATCTCTCGCGGCGAAGTTTACGGCAAAGTAGACCTTTTCCCCTGGATGGCTGAAAACACCCCTGCTACTTCTACCAAGGCGGTCAGTCGGTCCGAGCGCCGCGCTGGAAAAGAAAAAACCAAACGTCGATAGTCTATGCTGCAACCCAAGCGTACGAAGTTTCGCAAAGACCGCAAGGGCAAGCTCCTGCATGAGGGCATGATCCGGGGGACAGCCAGTCGAGGCAATCAGGTCGTATTTGGCTCCTTCGGGCTCAAGGCCATAGATGGGGGTCTCATTTCGGCCCGCCAGATTGAAGCAGCCCGGGTGGCCCTGACACGCTACCTGCGCCGGGAAGGCAAGATTTGGATTCGTATCTTCCCGCATAAGCCCATCACCCGCAAACCCCTGGAGGTGCGCATGGGGAAAGGAAAAGGCAATGTAGAGTTTTACGCGGCGGTGGTCAAGCCAGGTACCGTACTTTTTGAGTGTGAGGGCGTCTCCGAAGCAGCCGCTCGGGAGGCTTTCCGCTTAGCCGCCCATAAACTGCCCCTCAAAACCAAATTCGTCCATCGGGTAGATTATGAAGGCTGAAGAACTCCGTGCCTATACCTTAGCTGAACTGCATAAGCTGCTTCGCCAGAAGCGCGAAGAGCTGTCAAAGCTGCGCTATCAAAATGCGCAAAGCCCCTTGCCAAAGGCGCCTTCCCTCATACCGGACTTGCGGAAGGATATTGCCCGGATTTTGACCGTTATCAATGAAAAACGTCGAGCCTATTCGCAACCTAAATAATCTATGTCCGAAGAGACCAAATCCATCATGCCAGAGGGGGATACTTCTCAGAGGCCCCAGCGTGGCCGCCGAAAAGAGTTTATCGGCGTGGTCGTAAGCGACCGCATGCAAAAGACCATCATCGTTCGGGTGGAGCGGCGTGAGCCCCATCCCCTCTATAAGAAGTCTGTCAGGAGATTCAGTAAATTTGCGGCCCACGACGAGCGCCAGGAAGCGCGGGTTGGGGATGTGGTGCGGATCATGGAGACGCGCCCCCTGAGCCGGACTAAGCGCTGGCGCCTGGTGGAAATCATTCAAAAAGCCAAGTAGCTTATGATTCAGCAGGAGTCCAGACTACGCGTAGCAGACAATACCGGTGCGAAGGAGCTTCTTTGCATTCGGGTGCTGGGGGGTAGCTATCGTCGTTATGGCGGATTAGGGGATGTCATCATCGCCTCCGTCAAGGATGCCCTCCCAAATGGTCTCGTCAAAAAAGGCGATGTAGTTCGCGCGGTAGTCGTGCGCACACGCCGCGCCTATCGCCGCCCGAATGGCACCTACATCCGGTTTGAAGACAACGCCGCCGTCATCATCAATGCCGAAGGCGAACCGCGAGGCTCTCGTATCTTTGGCCCCGTGGCTCGGGAGCTGCGAGATAAAGGCTTTATGAAAATCGTCTCATTAGCGCCAGAAGTCCTATGAAAAAGGTTATCTTCCAGCAAAAACGTCGCCAAAGTAGCCCTAAACTCCACGTCAAAACCGGCGATCAGGTCAAAGTCCTCTCCGGTGATGACCGGGGCAAAGTGGGCCGGGTGATCCGGGTCTTCCCGAAAAAAGGTCTGGCTATCGTAGAAGGCGTCGCTATCATCAAAAAGCGCATTCGCCCTAAAACCAACCCCCGTTTCCCGCAGGGCGGCGTCATAGAAATGGAACGGCCCATCCCCGTGTGCAAGCTCCAAGTGATAGACCCCTCCATCAATAAACCTACCCGTATTGGCCGCCGCTGGGAAAACGGCCAATGGGTGCGATACAGCAAAAAATCCGGTAAAACGCTATGACATACGTCCCCAACCTTCTTCGCCTTTACCGCGAGACCGTCGTCCCCGCGCTCATCCAAAAGCTCGGCTATAAGAACGTCATGCAGGTCCCCCGCCTGGAAAAAATCGTAGTTTCCCGGGGTGTAGGGGCGTCTATATCGGATAAGAAACTCCTGGAGCAAGCGGTAGAGGAGCTGACGCTCATTACAGGGCAGAAAGCCATCATTGCGCTTTCCCGGAAGGATGTGGCGGGCTTCAAGCTCCGTAAGCGCATGCCCATCGGCGTCAAAGTGACCTTGCGCGGCGTACGTATGTATGAATTTCTGGAGCGGCTTATCCATATTGCTATGCCGCGTACGCGAGACTTTCGGGGGATTTCGCCGCATAGCTTTGATGGCCGGGGAAACTACACCCTCGGGATTGGGGAGCAGCTCGTCTTCCCTGAAATAGACGTGGATCGCATCTACAAGATTGCAGGGATGGACGTTACGATTGTAACGAACGCTAAAACCGACCGGGAAGCCTACGAGCTCCTCAAAGCTCTGGGCATGCCTTTCGCTGAGGGAGAACCAGTCAAAAAGAAAAAATAACTATGGCGACAGATGCTGTAATTGCGCGTGAACGTAAGCGGTGGAAGCTCTACAAGAAGTATGCAGCCAAGCGTGCCCAGCTTAAGAAGGAAGGCCGCTGGGAGGAGCTGGCGCACTTGCCGAAAAATGCTTCCCCAGTCCGGCTGCGGTTTCGGTGTCAGCTGACTGGCCGGCCGCGGGGGAACTACTTCGCTTTTGGGCTGTGCCGGATAAAGCTGCGTGAGCTGGCTCTCGCTGGAAAAATACCCGGAATGCACAAAGCAAGCTGGTGAGTATGGATACGATAGGGGAATTTTTGACGAAGATTCGGAATGCGTATCGTGCTTCCCATCCCGTGGTGGAGGTTCAGTTTTCCAAGATGCGGGAGGCGATTGCACGGGTTCTCAAAGAGCAGGGGTATATTGAAGACTATCAAGTTCGGGTAGAGGGGCCCAAGCAGTATTTACGGCTGCTTCTGCGATATGGTCCCCGTGGGCAGGCGGCGCTCAAGCAAATCACGTTATATAGCAAACCGGGCCGACGTCTTTATAGCTCTGCGGCAAACCTACCTGAAGTGGCAAATGGGCTCGGTATCACTATTGTTTCTACCTCCCAGGGCGTCATGACCGATAAAGAGGCGCGCCGGCGAGGAATTGGCGGTGAAATCATCTGTTTAGTGCAATAAGCCTATGTCACGCATTGGAAAGTTACCTATAACTGTCCCGGCTGGTATCAAGGTAGAATGGCAAAATCCCCTCCTCAAAGTGAAAGGCCCAAAGGGCGAACTCTCGCTCACCCTTCATGAAGGCTTTGACATTCGGCAGGAAGCTGGCCAGCTCGTGGTGACGCGCCCCTCCGATGAAAAAAGCGACAAAGCCCTCCACGGCACCTACCGCATGCTCATCCACAATATGTTAGAAGGTGTCTCAAAGGGCTATGTGCGAGAGTTGGAAATCGTCGGGGTAGGGTATAAGGCCGAAAAGAAAGGAGAGAACGTGCTGGTCTTTACATTGGGCTATTCGCATGATGTGGCGGTAGTCTTGCCACCGGGGATAAAGGCGGAGATCATCCAGGAGCGGGGGCAGCCGCTACGTATTCGCCTCGAGAGCGCTGATAAGCAGCTCATCGGACAAGTGGCGGCGATTATTCGGGGCTTGCGCCCGCCCGATCCCTACAAGGGTAAAGGCGTACGTTACGCGGGTGAAGTCCTACGTCTCCGTCAAGGAAAAGCAAAAGGTAAGGGCAAAAAATAGATAGGCATTATGAACGTTCTGCAAAAGCGCTTGCATCGGCTGCGCATCAAGAAGCGCATCCGGAAAAAAATATCAGGCACAGCTGAGCGGCCACGGCTCTCGGTGTTTCGCAGTAACCGGTACATCTACGCCCAGCTTATAGATGATGAGGCGGGCCGGACCTTAGCGCAGGCCTCCTCCCGGGAGGCGGAAATAGCTAATCTCCCGGGCACGCCCATCGAACGAAGCCGGGCTGTGGGGCGCCTCTTAGCTGACAGAGCAAAAGCCGCCGGTATTGTTAAGGTTGTCTTTGACCGAAATGGCTATAAATACCACGGGAATGTTCGGGCACTGGCCGAAGGCGCCCGGGAAAATGGACTTGAATTCTGAAAGTACCTATGGCTAAGCGTGTTACATCTAAGGAAGCAGGCGCCCTGATAGATCAGCTGGTTGACCTGAATCGTACAGCGAAGGTGGTGAAAGGGGGTAGGCGGTTTGGCTTTGCGGCACTGGTGGTGGTGGGCGACCAGAAGGGCATCGTGGGCTTTGGTCTGGGTAAGGCCAAAGAGGCCAACGATGCTATCCAGAAGGGCATTGAGGCCGCGAAGAAAAATCTCTATCGTATTCCTTTGCGGCGGACCACTATCCCGCATACAGTGATGGCGAAGTTTGAGTCTACTCGAGTGCTTATCAAGCCGGCGGCGCCAGGTACCGGGCTCGTGGCGGGTGGGGCTATGCGGCCCGTCCTAAGTGCGCTCGGCATTAAGGACGCCATCTGCAAAATCATCGGCTCCTCCAATCCCCACAACGTCGTGCGGGCTACCCTATCCGCGCTCATGCAAATAGAAGATGCCGTTACCGTTTCTCAGCGAAGAAACATTCCACTTCAAAAAGTTTTTAAGGGAACCTATGAGCTATCGGGTGAGAGTAACACAGGTGCGTAGTAGCATTGGCTGGCCGCGTCAGCAGAAAGAAACGCTACGGGCCTTAGGGCTCCGCCATCGCGGCCACACCGTAGAAAAAGAAGTTAACTTATCTATCTTGGGAATGCTGAAAAAAGTAGCCCATCTCGTCAAAATAGAGCGCGTATGAGTCAGATTTTGCATCGGCTCCGGCCTGCACCGGGCGCTACCCACGCCGAAAAGCGTCTGGGACGCGGCGAAGGCAGCGGCCACGGAAAAACCTCCTCGCGCGGCCACAAGGGCGACGGGTCCCGCTCTGGCTATCACCTCAAGCGGGGCTTTGAGGGCGGTCAAATGCCCCTCCAGCGCCGCATCCCTAAGTTTGGGTTCAGGAATCCCTTCCGCATAGACTACGCCCCCCTCAACCTTTCGCACATCAACGCCCTCCTTGAAAAGCATCCCGAGCTTTCCCACATCACAGCGGAGTGGCTCTACCAAAATCGGATCGTGCGTAAAGGCATGCCCATCAAAGTCTTAGGTAAGGCCCCCCTCATTCGTCCAGTTACCATTGAGGTGCATCGCTTCAGCGCAAGCGCCCTCGCTGCTATTGAAGCCGCTCAGGGCAAAGCTGTATCTTTGTCTTAAGCATGCGAGACCTGATTCAGACGCTCCGGAATATTTTCAGCATTCCCGAACTGCGGGAGCGAATCCTCTATACGCTCTTTTTGCTTACCATCTATCGGGCGGTGTCTTTTATTATATTGCCGGGGATTGATTCGCAGGTATTGTCGGAAGAGTTTGCCAGAACGCAGGGGATGGGTATCCTCGGTCTCCTCAATGCATTTGTAGGAGGGGCCTTTTCGCGGGGGTCTATCTTAGCGCTGGGGATCATGCCGTACATTTCCGCTTCTATTATCATTCAGCTTTTGACGGCTGCCCTCCCCAGCCTGCAAAAACTTCAAAAGGAAGGCGAATCCGGCACGCGAAAGCTCAATCAGTACACCAAGCTCCTCACTGTGGGGGTAGTGCTGGTACAAGGCTCGGGCTACCTGGTCAATCTCCGCACCCAGTACGCGGCGGCTATTACCATGACGCCGGGGCTTTTTACTATCGCGGCGCTCCTGTCCATGTTGGCAGGGACGATGTTCCTGGTGTGGATGGCGGATAAAATCACCGACAAAGGCCTGGGAAATGGCAGCTCACTCATTATTGCTATTGGGATCGTGGCTGAGCTCCCTCCCGCGCTCCTCAATGAAGCCACTTCCAATCCCCCTATGGTGTTTTATGTAGAAGTGCTTGCCCTTATGGTGGTGATTGGACTGGTCGTGCTTCTTCAGCAGGCTGTCCGTAAAATCCCTGTCCATTATGCCCGGCAGATGGTAGGGGGACGCTATCCGATGGGAACCGGCGGGATTGCTTCCACCAGCCACATCCCGCTCAAGCTCATGTCCGCCGGCGTAATGCCTATCATCTTTGCGCAGTCTCTGATGTTTCTTCCGGCTACCATAGCCCAGTATTTTCCTGAAAGCGACTTCTGGCTCGCCGCCGGAAGCTGGTTCTCTGACTACACCAGCATCCCCTACAATATCCTCTTCATTGGATTTATTGTGCTATTCACCTACTTCTACACCGCTATCGCTATCAATCCCCGCGATATTGCTGAGCAGCTCAAGCGCAGCGGTGGTTACATTCCGGGTATCAAGCCGGGGAAACCCACAGCGGACTACATTGATACGGTACTCACTCGGATTACGCTACCTGGGGCGCTGGCGCTGGCTGGCATAGCGATTTTGCCGGCGATCATGCGAGCTATTGGCATTTCCAATCAGTTTGCACAGTTTTTCGGGGGGACGACCATTCTGATCATGATCGGGGTGGTGCTGGATACCTTGCAGCAGATAGAGAGCTTTTTGCTGATGCGGCATTATGAGGGGTTGGTGAAGACGGGGCGAATTCGGGGGCGGACGGCGGTAGGAGGGGTCCTATGAAAGCCATGGAGGGTTGGCCTATTTACGGGGAGGCAGAAATTCAGCGTATAGCCGGGGCGGCAGACATCCTAAGTCGGATGTTTGCCGCCTTAGTGCCCTACATTCGTCCGGGCGTCAGTACACTGGAATTAGACCAGCAGGCGGAGGATTTTATCCGCCGAGAAGGGGCTATCCCCGCCTTCAAGGGATACAAACCCCCCTTTGAAGATAAAGCTTACCCCTACACGCTTTGTGTTTCTATCAACTACGAGGTCGTTCATGGTTTGCCCGCTACGCACAAGGTCCTGGCAGAGGGGCAGATTGTTTCTATTGACTGCGGGGTGTACTTGGATGGATTTTATGCCGATATGGCGTACACGTTTGGAGTAGGGAAACTTTCGCCTCTGGCGGAGAAGCTCCTGTGGGTAACGAAGGAGGCGCTCTGGCGGGGCATCGCCCAGGTACGAGCCGGTGCGTATGTGGGGGATATTGGGTACGCTATCTCTAATTTCGTAAAAAGCTATACCTTTGCGGTCGCTGAAAATCTAACTGGACACGGAGTGGGAAGCGCTATGCACATGCCACCAGACATCCCTAATGTCGGCAAGCCCCGTAAAGGGCCCCGACTGGTAGAGGGGCTCGTGATTGCTATTGAGCCGATGGTCCACGTGGGGAAAAAGTACGTAACCCGCGGGGTGGACGGCTGGACCATAGAAACGGCGGACCGCTCGTTAGCGGCCCATTTTGAGCATACCCTCATCGTGCGCCCGGAAAAAGCCCAGGTACTCACCTCCTTTGAACCCATAGAAAAAGCGCTGGCCTATGTCTAAGGAGGATTTCATTCGCATGGACGGTACCATCACCGAATCGCTCCCCAATGCGATGTTTCGCGTGCAGTTAGAAAATGGCCATCAGATTCTCGCACACCTTTCCGGGAAAATGCGAAAGTATTTCATACGGATTTTCCCGGGAGACAAGGTAACGGTTGAGATTTCACCGTATGACCTTTCCAAAGGACGCATCATTTACCGCTATAAATAGACGCCTATGAAAGTCAAGACATCAGTTCGTAAACGGACATCGGATTGTGTCGTGGTGCGGCGCAAAGGCCGCGTGTACATCATCAATAAGAAAAATCCGAAATACAAACAGCGGCAAGGCTAATATGGCACGGGTAGCGGGTATAGACCTGATTCGCAATAAGAAAGGCCCTTATGCACTCCGGTATATCTACGGCATCGGGCGCAGTAATGCCTGGGAGGTGCTGGCCAAAGCGGAGGTAGACCCCAACAAACGGGTTTCGGAGTGGACGGAAGATGAGGTGGCGCGCATTCGGGCCGTGATAGAGAACCAGTACGTTGTAGAAGGGCAGCTTCGGGCGGAAGTGCAGATGAACATCCGGCGTCTGATTGAGATTGGGTGCTATCGGGGTATCCGACATAAACTGGGCTTGCCTGTGCGTGGGCAGCGTACCCGGACAAATGCCCGTACCCGAAAAGGGCGCCGTAAAACCGTCGCCGGCAAGAAAAAAGCACCACGTAAATAATTTGAGCGTTATATGGCAACAGCAAAGAAAGACGGGCGAGTCAGAAAGAAAATCAAAGTGGCGCCTGAGGGGCGTGTGTATATCCAGGCGACCTTCAATAATATTATCATCACCTTCACGGATGCGGCAGGCAATGCGATAGCCTGGAGCTCGGCCGGGAAGGTAGGCTTTCGTGGAGCTAAGAAAAACACGCCGTATGCGGGGCAAGTGGCGGCGCAGGATGCCGCGAAGGTGGCCTATGAGGCGGGGCTTCGGGTGGTGGATGCGTATCTCCGGGGCGTAGGCGCGGGTCGAGAAGCTGCCCTGCGCGCTATTGAGGCGGCTGGCATCCAGATTCGGAGCATCCGGGATATCACGCCCATCCCACACAATGGCTGCCGTCCTCCCAACCCCAGAAGAGTCTAACCTATGGCTAAATATACAGGACCTCGTCAAAAGATTGCCCGGCGATACCGGGAACCTATCTTTGGGCCGGCTAAGGCCCTGGTGCGGAAAAATTATCCCCCTGGACAGCATGGCCGCTTCAAGCGAGCTAAAATGAGCGAATATGGTGTGCAGCTCATGGAAAAGCAAAAGGCTAAATTCATCTATGGTGTGCTGGAGCGGCAGTTTCGGCGGTTTTTCTCAATAGCTTCCCGCATGAAGGGGAATACCGGGGAAAATCTCATGCAGCTTTTGGAGCGTCGGCTGGACAATGTGGTATACCGGATGGGCTTTGCCCGTACGCGTTTCATGGCCAGGCAAATGGTCTCGCATGGCCACATCCTGGTGAATGGCCAGCGTGTCACCATCCCCTCCTACCTCGTGGCGCCCGGCGACAAAATCTCCCTCCACCCTAAAACCCGAGCGGTAGAGCCGCTCCGCAAAGTCTGGGAAGATAGTCGCAGCAATTACCCCTGGCTGGAAATCAATAAGCCTGAGTTTACGGGGACCTTCCTTTATGTGCCCAGTCGCCCGGAAATCCCTGAGAAGATTGAAGAGCGTCTCATCGTAGAGCTATATTCTAAGTAAGTCGTATGGCGTTTGTATTGTCATCGCCGATAGTTTTGCCGGAAGGGGGGGAAATCCTGGAAGAGACCCCCTTCCTCGGTCGGTACGTTTTCAAGCCGCTGGAATCTGGCTATGGGATCACGGTAGGGAATGCCCTCCGACGCGTGCTTCTGTCATCTATTGAGGGATATGCCATCGCTGCGCTGAAAATCCCCGGCGTCTTGCATGAGTTTAGCACAATCGCGGGGGTAGTAGAAGATGTCGTGGATATCGTTCTGAACCTCAAACAGGTGGCTCTAAAGCCTAAAAATGCCCAGCCGGAGAGCCGGATCTTTGTTGAGATCAAGGGGAAGGAGGTCTTCACGGCGGGGGACCTGGCGCTCCAGGCGACTGACTACGAGGTGACCAACCCCGACCTTGTCATCATGCACTTGGACCCTTCTGTGAAAGTCCAGATGGAGCTGAAAATCGCCAAGGGCCGGGGCTACCGCCTCGCCGAGGAAAATAAACAGCTCCTGAAAGACATCATAGAGCCTCACGAAATCGTCCTGGATACGAGCTTTTCGCCGGTGGTACGGGTCGTTCCTCGTGTGGAGACGATCCTCTATGAGGGACGTGCCGACTATGAGCAGCTGATCCTGGAAATTGAAACCAAGGGTACGGTAACGCCTCGGAAAGCCTTAGAGGAAGCCACTCGCGTTCTCATTGCCCACTTTGAGCGCGTCTTACAAAAGGTGGGGGCAGAAACTCCCGCAGAGCGTGCCAATCCCGAACTTATCGCCTTCCTTTCGCAGCCGATAGAGGAGTCCGAGCTGGCGCAGGCGCTGGATACGGCCACCTCGAAGGCCTTCTATGTCAAGGGTATCCGACGGGTGATAGACCTCGTCGTCCTCTCCCGCAAAGAACTGGAAGAGTATTACCCCCGCATGGGCAAAAAGACCCTCGAAACCATAGAGCGTATCCTTTCTAAGCACGGCCTGAAATTAGGTGACAACGTCTCCGCTTACCGAAACCTCATTCCAACCGAAAAAGCCGTATGAGACACGGGGATAAAATCAACAACTTAGGGCGAAAGAAGGAGCATCGTCAAGCCCTTTTGCGAAATATGGCGCTCTCCCTCATCCGACATAAACGCCTTACTACTACGGTAGCGAAGGCAAAAGCGCTGCGACGTTACATTGAGCCGCTCCTGACCCGGGCTAAAAAAGATACCCAAGCCAACCGGCGGCTGCTCTTCTCCTACCTCCAAAATAAAGAGGCTATCAAGGAGTTGTACAGCACGATTGCCCCGGCGATTATGAATCGGCCCGGGGGCTATACCCGCGTGCTGAAACTGGGCTTTCGCCAGGGAGACGGTGCCGAGATGGCGATGATCGAACTGGTAGACTTTAATCCTTTCTTGGGTGGGGAATCCCTCTCCCGCACGAAAGCAGCTGGCCGTCGCCGCCGCCCCGCTAAAACCAGCTAAGATCATATCTCCTTCCGGAGCAAAGGGGGAGCTTGTCAGCTACCTCTTTGGCAGCACTCCCTGTTTTGCCTGATCCCAACCGCATCTAAAAATGCCCTAACTTTGCATCGGGAACTTAGCTCAGGGGTTTAGAGCGTCTGCCTTACAAGCAGAAGGTCGGTGGTTCGAATCCACCAGTTCCCACATAGGCCCCCTTAGCTCAGTCGGTAGAGCAGCTGATTTGTAATCAGCAGGTCGGCGGTTCGAGTCCGTCAGGGGGCTCTCGTTTGCTGCTTCAGATCGGGACTTCGTGGTGGCTAACGTATCGGGTGGTAGCAGGGCTGGGTGCGGGGCACGTGCATGGCGTGGTGCATCACCGGTGGGTAAATAATGTGCCAGGGTTTAGCTTCGGGGCGGTGGTGGTGGAATATCCCCTTGGACGGTGGGGTTTTCGCTGGCATGTCAATCCCCGTTTAGAGTATGGGTGGGTTCGGGGTCGGCCGGATGGCTGGCAAGGCCGCGTTTTTGTGATGGGGATGTATCGCTGGCGCCGGGGCGCCCTCCTCATGGAGAGTCGTGCCCGCTACGAGTGGTTCCGGGACTGGGATGGACACCAGAGTCCGCACCAGCGGCTGAGGCCGGCGGTGTTTTTAGACTATCGTCTCAGCGAGAAGTGGCGGCTACAGGGCATGATAGAGCCGATGTATTGGGTCCAGCACCGGCGCTATGCGGCATGGAGCCTCAATCAGTGGCGGTTTTTTGGGTGGGTGGTTGTGGGAAGGGATTGGGCGTGGCGGGTGGGACCGGCGTTGTTTTATCAGGTGCAGCCCCGGCAGACCCTTTTCTTGCTAACGACAGAAGTCCAGACTCGTATAAAGAAGCCCACCTCCAGAAGTACTTTGCCACCAGATCAAACTCCGCATTCAGCCGGTCACCAGCCTTGAGAAACTGAAAATTGGTGTGCCGATATGTCCAGGGAATGATAGCTACGGCAAAGGTATCGGTGTAGAGTTTAGCGATGGTGAGGCTGACGCCGTTGAGGGCGATGCTGCCTTTTTCTACCACGAGGTGGGCGTGCGCCGGGGGCAGTTCAAAGAAAAAGTAAAAGCTATCCTGGCCTTGTGGTTGGATATCCAGGAGGGTGAGGGTGGTATCTACGTGGCCCTGGACGATGTGGCCTTCCCAGCGGCCTGCAGCTGACAGGCTCCGCTCCAAGTTGACGGGGCTATTGAGCTCGAGGGCGCCGAGGTTGGTGCGGTGAAGGGTTTCCTGGACGGCTTCCACGCAGTAGGCGCGGTGCTTAATGGCGGTGATGGTGAGACAGGTGCCATTGTGGGCGATACTCTGGCCAAGGTGCAGCTCCGAGGTGAAGGGCGCCTCAATCCAAAAACGCTTACCAGTGTGTAGCGTCTCGATGGCTCGCACATGGCCAATGGCTTCTATGATGCCGCTAAACATAGTTATCGCAGAAGGGTAAGGCTACCGCTTTTCTGGAAGGTTTGCTGGCTGCGGGTATCCAGCGTAGCGCGTATGAGGTAGAAATAAGTGCCTTCGGGGGCGGGCTGGCCGCGGTAGTTGCCATCCCAGAGGCTGTTTATATCTCGGCTGGTGTGGATGAGATTGCCCCAGCGGTCGTAGATGTAGCATTCTATGGCGGCGATGTGGCGGTAGATGAAGGGCCGGAAGACGTCGTTGATGCCGTCGCCATTGGGCGTGAAGGTATTCGGCACCATGAGGATGGGGCAGTTGTCAAAGCACAGCGGCTGGCTGGGGGGGCTTTCATTGCCGCTTGTGTCGCGGGCAGTTATAGCGAGGCAGACTTTATGCGTGCCATTCCCTTGCCAGGTGTAGGTGCGCTGGGGTTCCTGCACATAGGTCAGCAGCGTAAAAGGCCCTTGGGGTTCCGTGCTTAGGTAAATGCCGTAACTGCCTACATCGCCGCCGCAGGTGCTGTCAGGTTTAGCCCAGGAAAGCTGGATGCGGTTGTCCTCACAATCGTCCTGAATCTGGTAGGTAGTGGGGTCTGGCAGGCAGGGGGGAATGGTATCGCGGGGTGCAGCGCAGGCTTTATTGGAGGCATTCCAGAGTGGGTCTCGCAGGCCACTCACGCCGTAAGAGCCCCGAGAAAGAACATAGTAGCAGTAAGTGGTGTCGTTGCGAAGGCCCTGGTCCAGATACGTAAAGGTAGCTCTGCCTGTGGCGTACCCGGGAGTCACCGCAATCTGGACAAAAGTTCCTGGCTGGGGCGGGTCCGCCCGGTAAATGTAAAAGGTGTCATTGAGCCAAGGGACGTTTTGCTCCCACTCTAAGAGCATGGACCTGTCCCGGGGGTACAGGCGCAGGAAGAGGCTGGTGGCAGTATTGCTGGTGGCGATTTCTTTATTTTGGCCATCTAGGAGGCGGACTCGGTAGCGGTAGGGGGTTGTGCTGGTGGAAAGGGGGGCATTGGTATCCAGATAGGTATCTCCGGTCAAGCCGGTGGCAACTACTTGAAAGGCTGTGCCGGTGAGGCCGGCTGCCCTTTCCAGCGTATACGTGTAGGGCGGCGGGAAAAAGGTAGAGTCCAGGAGGAGGGGGTGATTCCAAGAGACCCAGATGGTGCCGGCGGCGGGATCGGTGGTGTGGACGCTATCTTGCGTCATGAGGGGGAAGTTGATAGGCAGGTCGATGCAGGCTTCTTCGGAGGGGCAGCTTTCCTGGCGGCCGTAGAGCGCTCGGATGCGGTAGCAGTAGCGTGGGCTAAACTCCAAATCCCGGTCAGTGAAGGTAGTGATGGTGCCCGGCACGGTACCGACGAAGGTGTAGCCGGTGAGGGGGCTTCGGCAGCAGGGGGTGTCTGTGTAGGTCTGCGGCGCCGGCGCCCGATAAACCCGATACGAGTCTGGCTGACAGGATGGCGCCTGCCACGTTAGCGTAATCTGCCGGGGGCCAGGCGTGAGCGTAAGACCGGTAGGCGGCGGCCCATTGACGTAGATTTTCGTAATGTGATTCGCCGCTAAGGGTGGACGGTTGGTGAGATTATCATGGGCATACCAGTCTACCTGGTAGAAGCCTGGGCGGATATGGGAGCAATTCGTCTGCCAGGAGAAAAGCGTAGAAACCTGGGGGGGAGAGACGCCAATCAGCGGGAAGGTGCTCGGCGTGACGGTGGCGGGGCTGGTAGGCACCTGAAAGGGGCCATTGAAGCCTTGTCCGCCGTTATTGAGATAAAAGTAGACGCTATCTCGGTTGTCCGGGTCTATGGCCGTAGCGAGGAAGTTTAGTAGCTGGCCGGCGGTAATGCAAGTTTCGGCCGGGGCAATGATACGCGGGGGATTATTGATGCAGGGTGAAACGAAAATGGCCATATCTCGGATGACGTGGCCGATTTTTCGGCCGCGGCGATACTCTTCAATCAAGATCGCCACGTTATAGACGCCGATTTGCTGGGGGGTATCCCAGGTAATGAGTCCGGTTTGCCGGTCAATGTAAAAGTTTCCGCCGAAAGCGCCGGGGAATTGGTAGTTGCCCACGGGGATGGGGTTTTGCATGCTGCCGGGGTCGTACTGCTGAGAGGGGACGAGGGAAAAGACGAGGGAGTCGCCATCGGGGTCGTAGGCGCCGGGATTGTGCGTCCAGAGGCGATTCGTACAGGCATCGTCAATCGGGTCATTCAGGAGGACGGGGGAGTTATTGCAGCCGAGGAAGGGGTTATTGGTGAACTGCGTCTCTACGTAGAAGGAGGTAGCGCCAGAGTTAGTCATATTGCGCACGTTATCTACCCGGGCAAAGTCCGAGTAACGCACCTCGTATACGCCTGGGCCGGGGAGGGTGATGGTGGTAATGTAGAGGTTTTTCTTGACGCGGGGTCGCAGACGGATACCCAGCCGAGCGGGTGCTTGGCAGCCGCCACCGCTAAGGCCATTAGCCCGGGGGATATTCTGTATGGTCTGGATGAGAGTTTTGGTACCACCGGTGACACTCCAGATTTCCAGGTCTGCGAAGCACCGGTCTACGCCGGCAGCGGCAGAATCGGTGTAGGTGGTGAGGATGATTCGGTACTGGTTCGGGCCTATGCACTCCGTGGTGATCTGGCCGGCGAGGTTGTGGGAAGCCCAGGCAAGCCCAAGAAGAAGGAGCGGCGCGACACGCATAAGAGAGGGTAGCCGCAAAATAAACAAATTTGCGGTGGTGCTTTTGGAAAGGCTTTTAGGGGCGGCGCAGGGGGTCGTCGTCGGCCAGCGGCAGGCACTGGAGCTACTTTGGGTGGCACTCATCAGCGAAGGCCACGTGCTACTGGAGGGCGTCCCCGGTGTAGCAAAGACACTCATGGCATCTACGCTGGCCCACCTGTCTGGGCTGAAGTTCCAGCGGGTGCAGTTCGTGCCGGATATGCTCCCATCGGACCTGATTGGGGGGCTTGTCTATGAGGGGCCGGGACGTTTTAGCGTCAAACAGGGGCCTATTTTCACGCAGGTCCTCCTTGCCGACGAAGTCAACCGCGCCCCGGCGAAAGTGCAGAGCGCCCTTCTTGAAAGCATGCAGGAGGGACAAGTTACCATTGGCGAGACGACCTACAAGCTGCCTCGGCCTTTCTGGGTGATAGCCACACAAAATCCCATTGAGCAGGAGGGAACCTACCCCCTCCCGGAGGCGCAGATAGACCGGTTTCTCTTTCGGGTAGAAGTGGGTTATCCGTCGGAGAAGGAGGAGCTGGAGGTGCTTAGGCGTTGGGCTCGGGCGCTCTATCCGCCGCCACCTGCTCCCCTTCTGACGGCTGAGGAGATACGCTCTTTACAGGAGCGGGCGCGCCAAGTTTCGGTTTCACCCCAAATGGAGGCTTATATGGTTCGGCTCGTGCGTGCCACGCGTGATCTATCGGGTGGGAAGCTCAAGCGGTGGGAAGGGCGCGTGAGCTGGGGGGCTTCGCCGCGGGCTGCCTTGGCTCTCCATCGGGCGGCTCGCGCCCGCGCGCTTCTCTATGACCGCAATCAGGTACTCCCCGAAGACATTAAGGCTGTGGCATCGGCCGCCTTGGCGCACCGCATCATCCTCTCGTATGCGGCCATTGCCGAAGGGCTTTCCGCTCGGGCTTTCATAGAAGACCTGCTCAAAGAAGTGCCCTATCAATGAGGCTCGCTTTGCCAAACCCATGGCTTTTCCTCCTGCCTATCCTCCTCATGGGTATTGGCCTGGCTAACCTCTACTCTATTGAAAACTTTCCTGCTCCCAGCTGGTCGTCTAACTTTTACAAGCAGGTGGTGTGGGCGGTGCTGGCCGTAGTAGGGATGGTAGTGGTGAGCCTAATAGAGGGGGCTTTCTGGCGGTATTTGGCTTATGTGGTGTATGGGGGGGCCATAGCCCTCATGGTGCTGACCGTAGTGGTGGGCCGGGAGGTCAATGGTGCCCGGGCTTGGCTGGAGCTGGGCGGACTTCGCCTACAATCCTCAGAGTTCGCCAAGGTAGCGACGGCTATCGCCTTAGCGCGGTTTATCGAGGCCTCGCCGGATTTTAGCTGGAAGCACGGGCGTGAACGGCTAATCGTTTTCGCGATGGTGACCTTGCCAATGCTTCTCTCCCTCCTCCAGAAAGACACCGGGACGGCCCTTACATTTGGAGCCTTTGCGGCGCCGCTGTATCGGTATGGGATGAGTGGATGGCTAATAGTGGGGCCACTCGTGGTGGGCGGCCTGGCCTTTGTGAGCGTGGTATATGGCTGGAAGGTGGGCGTCCTCTTAGGGCTGGGCTTAGGGCTGCTAAGTTATGTGTGGGTGCGACGTTGGAGGTGGGTGATGCTCATTGGGGCATTTCTAATGGGGTGGGCGTGGGTGGCGCCCAAGGTATACGACCTGCTGCTGGCTCCGCACCAGCGCCGCCGCATAGAAGTGCTCCTCGACCCCTATAAAGACCCCCGTGGCGCCGGCTGGAACGTCATCCAGGTACGTATCGCCATTGAGGCGGGGGGGCTTTGGGGACGCGGCTACGGCCAGGGCCTCCAAAGCAAGTTAGACTTTATTCCCCAGCGCCATACCGACTTCGCCTTTTGTGGGATCGCCGAAGAGTGGGGCTGGGCGGGTAGCACCCTCGTCATCGGCCTCTTTGTGGCCCTACTCTGGACACTATCTATCACCGCTGAAAAATCCCAGAGCACCTTCGGTCTGATTCTCGGCTACGCGCTCACGGGTATCCTCGCTATGCACTTTCTAATCAACCTGGGCATGATCTTAGGGCTATTGCCAGTCATCGGCATACCACTTCCCTTCATCAGTTACGGCGGCTCGTCTTGGCTGGCAGTGGGGTGGGGGATAGGGGTGCTTCAGCGGATATATCGCGAGCGAACCTTAAGACTTTTCAGCTAATAGGGCCTGGAGGATAGGCTCGTGGTAGACCTCCGGGCGAAGGGACGGGTCCTCTTGCAGGCACTTTTCTAAGAGGGCGCGGGCTTCATCGGTTTTCCCCAGGCGAGCCAGAAAGAGCGCCCGGTAATAGAGCACTTCTGGAGAATGATACGGGAGCTCGCTGGCTTTTTGCAAGGCTGCTTCCGCCTCTTCTTTATTCCCAAAGTGCAGGGCCCAGAAGGCCTTGTGCACCCACCAGCGGGGATTAGTAGGGGCCTTTTCCAGGATGGTTTCCAGCACCTGGTACGCCTCCCGAGTCCGCCGCTGTTGAAGAAGTTCCTCGTAGGTAGCCGTGAGGACTGCTAAGCAGTCTGGTCGTAGCCGCCGGCATTCCGTCAGGGCATGCCAGGCCTCCGGCGACCCCAGGGCTTTGAGTAGTTTGTACTTAGCCAACCACAGCTCCGGTTCCTGCGGATACAAGGCTATGCCGACATTCAGCGGCGTGAGCGCCTCCTGTAAAAGTCCAGCCTCTTGAAGAACCTGACTCTGCGCCAGGTAGTCTGTGTGCATAGATGGAACAAAGATAGGCACTTTTCCGGATTGTCAAGGCTTTTGCCTTAAGGCAATAGGCGGAGGAACCCGGGTGTAGCGTATCCTATCCTGGCCGCCATCAGGTCCATTGCTGCGGTAGAGCAGGCTTTTCAAGGCCTTGCGCCCTCATGAGGGAGAGGAATCGCAAAAGAAGGCATAAAAGATAAGCGCGTAGATAGAGCGACTCCAGTTTGACAGGATGCTTCGCACACCTTTTCCCCCGGCGAAAAGCCCTACCAGATTTCTCCGTACCTTTGCTTATGGTCAGGCGGGAAGCAGAGATGGCGTTAGCCCTCACGTACGATGATGTGCTTTTGGTGCCGGCCTACTCGGAGGTTGTGCCCGATGAGGTTGACACCACTACGCAGCTGACGTCGGGACTGCGGCTTTCTATTCCCATTCTCAGTGCTGCGATGGATACCGTTACCGAGCACGAGATGGCCATAGCGCTGGCCAGTGCGGGGGGGTTGGGGGTGATTCATAAGAATCTCCCCATTTCTGCGCAGGCGGAGGAGGTTCGGCGGGTCAAACGTTACGAGAGTGGGCTTATCGTAGACCCTATTACGTTGCCGCCAACTGCCCGAGTAGAAGAGGCCCTATCGGTCATGCGGGCGCACCGGATTGGCGGCATTCCCATCGTAGAAAAAGACCGCAAACTGGTGGGGATTCTCACGAATCGGGACCTACGTTTCGTCAAGGGGGAAGAGTATTGGGAGCCGGTGGGCCGGTATATGACGCAGGCGCCGCTGATCACTGCGCCGGAGGGGACGTCGTTTGAGGAGGCGGAGCGGATCTTGCGTATGCACCGGATTGAGAAGCTGCCCCTTGTGGATGAGGCAGGGCGTCTGGTAGGGCTGATTACGTACAAGGACATTCTCCGGCGGCGGAGTTACCCCTATGCCTGCAAGGATGAGCTGGGCCGGCTGCGTGTAGCAGCGGCGATAGGCGTGGGAGAGGAGGCTATTGCTCGAGCCGAAGCCCTCATTCAGGCCGGGGTGGATGTCTTAGTGATAGATACGGCTCATGCCCATTCGAAGCGGGTGATGGAGACGCTCCAAAAGCTGCGGGAAATCTACCCTCGGCAGGTGATCATGGTTGGGAATATTGCTACGGCGCAGGCGGCGCAGGACCTGATTGCAGCGGGGGCGGATATTTTGAAGGTGGGGATTGGGCCGGGGAGTATTTGTACGACGCGGGTGGTAGCAGGCGTGGGGGTTCCCCAGCTGAGTGCGGTGATGGCGGTAGCGGAGGTGGCCCGGCCGGCGGGAGTAGGGATTGTTGCCGATGGGGGGATCCGGTACAGTGGGGATGTGGTGAAGGCCCTGGCGGCTGGGGCCGATGCCGTCATGATAGGCAGTCTCTTGGCGGGTACGGATGAAAGCCCGGGCGAGACGATTTTGTACGAGGGGCGCAAGTTCAAAGTATATCGGGGGATGGGTTCGTTAGAAGCGATGCAGGCAGGCAGTGCGGATCGGTATAGCCAAGAGAAACGGCAAGCTACGCATAAGCTCGTGCCGGAAGGGGTTGTGGGCCGGGTGCCGTATCGGGGGCGGGCAAGCGAGGTACTACACCAGCTCGTAGGCGGTCTGCGCTCCGGCATGGGCTATTGCGGGGCTGCTGATCTCTCGGCCCTCCGAAAGGCCCAGTTTATCCGGATTACCGCCTCCGGCTTCGCGGAAAGCCATCCCCACTCTATTGAGATTATCCGGGAGGCGCCGAACTATACGCTACGCTGATGCAGCGGCCTCCCCGCGCGTTATTTGCTGGGACTTTGACGCTGGGGGTTGGCGCCTCCCTCCTGTACCTGTGGCTGCGGTTTTTTGCGCCGCACTTGGAAGCGAGTTTGGTAGGCGCATTAGGCTATCTCTTGGGCACAGTAGGGCTATTTGGGCTTTTGCCTTACTGGGTGCCCCGCCATGCGCGCACGCCTGACCACCTCCTGCGATGGAATGCTTTCATCGCACTGATTGGTCTGGCTCATAGCCTTTTGTGGCATATTCTGACAGCTGCCACAGAAAATGCTCGCCTCGCTAATCTTTTTTTGGGGATTGCGACAATGGGCCTTTTGTGGCAGATAGCCCTTCACAGTGTGTTTGCCGCTTACCTGGTTCTCATCCGCCCAACCAAAATAAAGCTCTATTTGCTATACGCCTATTACAGCTTCGTCGCGCTGAGTGCAGTATTTCTTGCTTTTCGGTTAGAGAGCGTTTCGGGACTTCTGACGCTCTTTCTGTGGGCGCTTGCTTTGCCTTTGATTTATTACTCGCAGGATGCTGTCGGCTTAGGGACCCGGAATGGGACGTACTATCTACTCTTAGTAGCGTTGTGCGCGGCGCTTTTTCTGGGGGTGGAGGTATTCCCAGGATTGTTTGGGCGGGATGACACAATCCTGGGGATTTACACGCATCTTCTGGCTATTAGCTTAGTTATTTTTTATGCTGGCCTTTTGATTGTGCCCTTAGTTACGCGTATTGGACCAAAAGCTCAAAAGAGTCAGCAGCTTCTTTCCCTGCTCACGGCTTTTCTTGAGCAGCAGCAGAAGCAGGAATCGGTAGAAGGCATCATAGAGACTGCGCGGAATACTTTGCAGGAACTGGAAACCGTACAGGGGGTGTATATGCGTTTGCGGAGTGCCGGCCCGCAAAATGGCTCGTATCCCCGCCTGGTGGAGTTTTTGTTTCAAGGGCTGCGCGTCAAGGTCCCACACGAAACCTACATTGAGACTATATCTAATACAGCTGAGGTGAGCCGTGGCCTGCCCGCCGTGGCAGCCATTGTGATCCAGCGCCCTATCATGACTATTCTCTCCTCCGTGCCCGTAGATGCCTTGCAAGCCGTGATCATCGGCACAGCCGAAGATTGCTTTGAGGCCAGTGATGTCCAGCTTATTGCGACCCTGGTAGAGCAAACCGCTCTTTTCATGGAGGCCCTGGACAGACGCCTTTATCAAGAGGAGCGCCGCCTCTCCCGAAAAGAAATAGACTTTCTCAAAGAAACTCGGGAGGCGCTCCTACCGCCAGTACCGCCTATTTTCGGAAAAGTCGCTTATCATGTCGTCTTTCAGCAGCATGATAAGACAATCGGAGGAGATTATTACCAGATTGAGGAGGTCGTGCCGGAAAAAGTAATAGATTTTTGGCTTTCAGATTGTGCTGGAAGTGGGATTGCGGCGGCTTACCAGATGGCGCAGGCTCGCGCCGCCCTCAATACCCTCTGGCCCGAAAAACTCCCGCCTGAAGACATGCTCCTGCGCCTCAATGACGCCCTACGACGCGTCTTCCATAAAAACAACTTCATCGCCGCTACTTACCTACGTTTAGACTTAGAGACGCAGACCTACACGCTCTACCGGCCCGGCAATCCCGAGATTCTCTACTGGGACCCCCGCATCCAAAAAGTCGAGATCCTTCGGCCCGCCGGCGTCGTCCTGGGCAATGCGAGCTCTACCCTCGTGCGGCGTATTCTGGAAAAGCATTCGGCACCGCTCATCCCTGGCGCCACTTGGCTCTTCTTCAGCGATGGCTTTACCGAAGCTACTAACCTCGCCGGCGAACAGTTTGGCTTAGAACGTCTCCTGCACCTCTTCCAGACCCATCTCGCCGAAACGCCCGAAGCCATCGCCCGCCATATCCTCCAAGCCGTCCAGGACTTCGTCGGCGATACCCACCTCGGCGACGACGGCACCCTTATCGTCATCAGATACCAACCTTAATTGCCTAACTTTGTATCATGGAGATGCAGCTCACCCTGAGTCCGGCAGCGGATGCGCTTACCGTCACCCTCGCCGGCGAATTAGACTCCCTCAGCGCCCCAAAACTCTACGACCAGCTCTCCCAAACCCTCAAACAGCATTCGACTGTCAAAAAAATCACCTTCGATTGCCAGAACCTCTCGTATATCTCTAGCGCAGGAGCAGGCATTCTACTTCTGAGCTTGGACAACTTCGGCCATCGCGGGGTAGACTTTGAACTGCGCCATGTCCGCCCAGAAGTCTATAACATCCTCGACCTATTAGGCCTGACCAAGGTCATGTCTGTCTCCAATGGCTAAGTACGCCCTGGACTTCTCGGCCACGCCCGACAACCTCCCTATCATCCGGCACTTCGTCCAGGAGCACCTCGCCTCCCATGTGCCGGACCCCGTACGCCGCAACCAGTTCACCGTCGCCGTGGAAGAACTCTGCGCGAACTCCATCATTCACGGCAATCACAGCGACCCCGCGCAAAAACTTCGCCTGGAACTGCGCATACAGGGACAGCAGCTCCATATTTACCTCTACGACCCAGCCCCGCCCTACGCCCTCCACAAATACCCCATGCCTCCCCAGCTCCTCCGAAAAGACACCAACCGCCCAGGCGGCCTGGGAATATACCTCATTCGCCAGCTCATGGATAAAATCATCGTCCGCCGCCGCGGCGAAAAATCCATCTATCACCTCGTCAAAAATCTAACATGAGCGCCGCCGTAGACCCCGAGGAACGCGCCCTCCGACCAAAAAAGTTAGACGAATTTATCGGAAATCGCCCCTTTCTGCCAAATCTGCGCGTGTACATAGAAGCCGCTCGAGACCGCCGGGAGCCTTTGGATCATGTGCTTTTTTACGGGCCGCCGGGACTGGGAAAAACCACCCTGGCCTACATCATCGCCAGCGAGATGGGGACTAACCTCATCACCACCAGCGGCCCCGCCCTCCAACGCCCCGCTGACCTCGCCGGCATCCTCACCCGCCTCGAAAAAGGCGATGTGCTCTTCATCGACGAAATCCATCGCCTCCACCCAGCCGTGGAAGAATTCCTCTACAGCGCCATGGAGGATTTCCGGATAGATATCGTCCTGGATAGTGGCCCCCACGCCCGGACCCTCCAGCTCCGACTCAAACCCTTCACCCTCGTCGGTGCCACCACCCGAATCGGCCTCCTCACCGCTCCCCTCGTGGCACGCTTCGGTATCACCATCCATGTCGATTATTACACGAAAGAAGAGCTTTCGCAGATAATCCTTCGCTCAGCTGAGCTTCTGGGACTAATGATTACACCCGAGGCGGCGTTAGCTATCGCGCAACGTAGCCGCGGCACGCCCCGCACAGCCAATCGCCTCCTCCGACGCGTGCGTGACTTTGCCCAGGTAGAAAAACGCTCGCACATAGACCTCGCCTTCGCTGAGAAAGTCCTAACCGCTATGCAAATAGACCCCGCCGGCCTGGAAGATATTGACAAGCGCTTTCTGCAGACGCTAATCGACCGCTTTGGCGGTGGGCCGACGGGCATCCAAACCCTCGCCGTCGCCATCGGCGAAGAGGCTGAAACCTTAGAAGAAGTCTACGAACCCTACCTGATCATGGAGGGGCTCATTGAACGTACGCCGCGTGGGCGCCGGGCTCTGCCCCGAGCGTACAGCCACCTTGGTCGGGTACGCCCTTCGGCCTCCTCGCTTTTCGACACCTAAAAAAGATGCTGGCGCTGGCCCAGCAAGTGAAAGCGCTGGCTCAGGGCCTCGGCTTTGAGGCGTGTGGCATCACCCCCGCTGAGCCGCTCATAGAAGCCTACGAACGCTACCTGCAAGCCGTCTTTTCGGGGCGGCTGACCGGCCTCCGTTATCTCACCGAAAACCCCACCCTCCGCCAGCATCCCCGCACCCTTCTCCCTTCCGCCCAGAGCCTCATTCTTTGCCTCAAAAGCTACTACCAGGGCGTTCGCCTACACCCGCCTATCGCTCAGTATGCTTGGGGAGAAGACTACCATCGTGTTCTACGGCGAAAGTTGGATATTATTTCAGATTACCTTCGGCGAAAAGGCGGCCTTGGCACCGAAGTGCGCCCCTTCGTCGACACAGCCCCCATCTTGGAAAAACCCTACGCCCAGCAGGCGGGCCTCGGCTGGATTGGGAAAAATACTTTGCTCATCAGTCCGAAGCTGGGCTCTTATACCTTCATCGCAGGGCTGGCGACGAATCTCCCCCTGCCGCCCGATGCGCCATTGGCGAAAGACCTATGCGGCACTTGCCAGCGGTGTGTGGAGGCTTGCCCCACCGGTGCGCTCGAACCCTACAAGCTGGATGTGCGGCGGTGCATAGCCTACTGGACGATAGAGGCGCCCGCCCTATCCGAAGGCATGCCTCCCACAGGCGAATGGCTTTTCGGATGTGACATCTGTCAGGCCGTCTGCCCCTGGAATCGGTTTGCCTGGCCGCATGGCGAGATAGCTTTTACGCCGCAGCCCTACGTAGCATGGGATGTCGAGACGTGGGCAGCGGCGCCTAAGAGTCAGGTACGCCGCATGGTCCGCCTTTCAGCCCTGCGGCGAGCCCGCCCAGAAAAACTCCTGCATTTAGCCCAGCAGAAACACAACGGGAAACACTTGGAGGAGAGGCCAGGTAGAGAGCAGGTGGAGAGATAATGCCGAGGCAGAGGCGGCACCTCTTGCTGTGCCTCAGAATGAGGGTCCTGCCCCCCACACACGCCTCTCACCCGGAAAAAGTAAAAAGAGGTTTTACAATCTGGCATCCTCCTCCATTGGGTGCTGTTTGCAGAAAAAGTTGTACCTTTGCAGCGGTATGAAGACGCTGCGGATTATTGGATTGGCGATGGCGCTTTTCGGCGCCCTCACGCTACAAAGCTGTAAAAAAGACCCCTGCAAGAATGTCACCTGCCAGAATGGGGGCACTTGCCAAGATGGAAACTGCCGATGCAGCCTGCCCTGGGAGGGATCTAAATGCGAGGTAGATGCCCGAGATAAGTTCGTGGGCCTCTGGCGAGGAACATCCCAGTGTCAGGGGGGGGATGGTCCGGAGGAGGAAGTTCTTTTTATTACAAAGAGTAGCACCACGCCGGATCTCATTATCATTGAAGGTGTAATTGATGGCCAACTAACCTCTTCCTCTGAATTCAGAGTCCCTAGCCAGACAGTGAATGTGGATGGCATCGGTGTAACAATTAGTGGCAGAGGTAATCTAAATGGCAATCAGCTCAGACTGACTCTCACTTATACGGTACAAGGAGGAGGGACTTTTACATGTACCGGTACCTATAACAAGCAATAAGGTTGTAAGACTTTACTAAGCTGGCACAGGTGGGCAGCCTCCAATGAAGAGAGATGTTTTGGGCGGCGGCTAGCCCTGTGGGCTGGCCGCCGCCCCGCAAAGTGCCACCGACTCGCATTCAGAAACTCTATTATATCTACCTTCGCCCTAATAGGAGCGCCCTCTGTCGTCCTCCTTTCCACATAGGGATACGGTCATTTTCCAAAGCAAATTACCAGAACGGGTTAGCCGGTGCATCTCCGCGCGTATAAAGGAAAAGTTTGTACCTTTGTGCCAGTATGAAGATGCTGCGCATGCTGGGTTTAGCGATGGTGTTCTTTGGCGCCATGACAGTTAGTAGCTGTAAGAAAGACCCTTGCAAAAACGTAACTTGCCAAAACGGCGGCATCTGCCAAGATGGAAACTGCAAGTGCAATCCCCCCTGGGAAGGCCCCCGTTGTGAAGTGAAGAAAGACCCTTGCGAAAACGTAACTTGCCAAAACGGCGGCGTCTGCCAGGATGGAAACTGCAAGTGCAATCCCCCCTGGGAAGGCCCCCGTTGTGAAGTGAAGAAAGACCCTTGCGAAAATGTAACTTGCCAAAACGGCGGCACCTGCCAAGATGGAAACTGCAAGTGCAATCTCCCCTGGGAAGGCTCCCGTTGTGAAGTAGATGCCCGAGATAAGTTCGTGGGCTCCTGGCGAGGAACCATCAACTGTGGGGATGGTCCGGAGGAGGAAGTTCTTTCTATTACAAAGAGTAGCACCACGCCGGATCTCATTATCATTGAAGGTGTAATTGATGGCCAACTAACCTCTTCCTCTGAATTCAGAGTCCCTAGCCAGACAGTGAATGTGGATGGCATCGGTGTAACAATTAGTGGCAGAGGTAATCTAAATGGCAATCAGCTCACACTGACTCTCACTTCTACGGTACAAGGAGGAGGGACTTTTACATGTACTGGTATCTATAACAAGCAATAAGGTTGTAAGACTTTACTAAGCTGGCACAGGTGGGCAGCCTCTTAAGGAGGCTGCCTGCTTATGTGTTTTGAGATAGGCTGAGTAATCGCTCAAAGGCGTAACTTTGTAGTGATAGATGAGAAGGCCTGGTTTACTTGTTATTTTAGGAGTGTTAGGTGCTCTCGTACTGAGTTGCAAGCGAGGCAGCTGCGAAAATATCACCTGCCTCAACGGCG
>Ga0209691_1000459_pt1 | contig 28796 bp, 28 predicted proteins | sample YNPMSBMetaG_FD_187120 | JGI IMG/M metagenome (GOLD analysis project Ga0209691, IMG submission 187120) | Anoxygenic and chlorotrophic microbial mat microbial communities from Yellowstone National Park, USA - YNP MS-B MetaG (SPAdes) (version 2) ... | reverse complement strand
TAGAAAAGGTGGAAAAGTAATCCTTAAACTATCCGTTAAGCCAGAAAGAAGAGCTTGGATTAAGGGATTGTTTGAAAATATCGATAATTTTTCTCCCCCTTTGGATATTTCTAATGCATAATTCGGGTTAAAATAAAGAAGGGGCGAAAATTCGCCCCTTTTTTCATTTACCTTTCTATTATTTCATTATTATCGCTTCAAATTATTAGTTTCAGCAAGTATTGTGTCGGTAATTGTAATTGTTCGTGCAGCTGCTTCGAATGCCCTCTGTGTTGTAATCATATCAGTAAACTGCTCAGCAAGGTCCACATTAGATTGTTCAAGTGCACCAGAATAAATCCTTGTCGAAGAGAAAGTTTCGTTTGCAGTTCCGAAGATTGGAATTCCGCTATCGGGGGACACAGAGAAGAAATTATTGCCTTCGCGAACCAATGCATCTGGATTTGCGAAACGTGCGATTGCAACTTGCCCAAGCAATTCTGTTTTGCCATTTGTGAAGGAGCCCCAAATTTTGCCGGTGTCATCCACCGAAAGGTCGGCTAACCCACCCGAAGTGTAACCATCCTGATAAGAAAAGCTAACAGTGCTTGTTCCTGCAAATTGAGTAATACCTTGCAAAAGATTGGCGGTAGGGGCAAGTTCAACATTAATGTTTTTGGGAGTTGTTGCATCGAATACATCCTGCCCCAGTGCAGTGTTTAAATCCGATGCATTAATGGTCAAACTTGTAGGTGTGTTAATCGTGCCGTCGGGGTTGAATGTGATGGTAGTTGTTCCCAAAGTCAGTGCATTCCCATCGATAGTAGCCGAAAGAGACCATTCGTTTGGATTAGAAGTTTTGGTAAAAGTAAAGCTAAGCACGTGCGAAGTTCCATTGTTATCGTAAATTGTTATACTTGTAACGGCGGTGCCATCTGTTGCAGTGTTTGCGTCAAGATTGCCAACTAATCGGATATTCTGGGTTTGGTTTGGGGGCGAAATAGTTGTTGTCGGAATTTGCAAATTGGAAATTGTCTTATTTAACGAACTAATCCCGTTGGCATCCCGAATAATAAAACCATTAGCATTTCTGACAACACTGTAGCCTTGCAATATAGCGCCGGTTGTTGGGTCAATCAAATTTCCTTCGCTATCGCGGATTATTGGTGCGGAACGGGAGAAATATTGTTTGCCATAAAGTTGATACACAAAGAAACCATCGCCTTGAATTGCCATATCGAGCGATCGACCAGTGTTTTCAATTACACCCTGCGAAAGGTCGGCTACAACAGAGCCAACCCTAACACCAAGTCCAAATTGCAAAGGATTCAAACCACCATTTTGCCCTGTTGTGACATTTGGAGCTCTCCCACGATTATATACCTGATTAAACTGTTCTACAAAATTCACACGAGAGCCCTTAAAGCCGTAGGTATTGATATTTGCGACGTTATTTGCAATAACGTCGAACCTTCGCTGATGGCTTCGCAATGAACTTGTTCCGATTGAAAGTGCTCTTGAAATTGACATAATACCTCCCTTTTTTGTTGATAAATATGGTTAAAAAATTCTTGTTTTTAACTCCTCGGTCGTTCGGAGTATCTGGGGAGCCTCCTGCCATCGGGCGAGGTCCAGCTCCGCTACGATTCGAAAATCACACTGTCAATGTTCGTAATTACACGCTCCTCAAGATTGTTGTTCGAAAATACCGTTATAACTGTGCGATTCGGAATTGAAACCAAAAACGACTTGTCCGAAAAAACGACAAGGCTTTCGCGACCGCCTTTTGCTTCGACAGTTTGAATTGCATTATGCAATTTTGCAATGTCGGCATCGGTAAGTGAAATTTCACGGCTTGTTAGCCTTGCTTTTGCATGGGCAGAGAATTTTAAGTTGTTGACCTCTGCTTCGAAAATTTTCTGGAAATCACTTTTGCCAAAAGCGGGATTTGCCGGTGCAGGGACTTTCGTTTGGCGAAGTGCATCGACCCCACCAATTGGTAAAAACGGCAAATTCACCCCATCGACTTCCATTTCCCTTCTACACTTTTGTTTTGACAGAAATCAAATTCTTCAAAGGAATTTCAACGTTATCAATCACCAACACAGTCCCATCGGTTTTAAAACGAATCGCCTCGATTTTGCCAGTGGCGTATGTCGAAACATTAAATGTGCTTCCGTTTGGATTAGTTACAACAATCTGGGCATAATACTCTCCCGCAGGAACTTTGTTGCCCGAATTATCCGTGCCATCCCACGATATAGAATGTTCGCCCTGTTCGAGGCTTCTGGAATCGAGGGGGAATCTACGAACTTCACGCCCGCTCGCATCTTTGATGATTACTTCCCCCTTTTGAGCAGTAGAATCGAGCGAGTAGCCAATTGTTGGGGTGTTGTCGCCGTTAAAATACATCTTGTTAGAATATGCGGTGGCGTAATCGCCAAGCACGGTGCCCATAACAGTTCCTTCCAAAGTTTGTTTCAACTCCTGAAAAATTGAATTTTGATTTTCCAGAATTGTTCGAATATTAGTCAATTGCTCGAGTTGGGAAAACTGGGCAAGTTGCGCTGCAAATTCCATATTGTCGATAGGTTTCATCGGATTTTGTGATTTCAACTGTATAGTCAACAATTTCAAAAAATCATCCTTGCCCATCGAGGTTTCCTTTTTTGTGGCAATTCCAATTGCATTACCACTGGCGTTCGCTTGATTGATGCTGGAAATCATTTTCCCTCCATATATTTTCGAAATAATTTTCATTCTTTGTCCTTAAATTGGCAAATGAGCGAAGGAATTGTCGACGGAGATTTTCCTCCTCGTTTCGTCCTTCATTTCGGTAATTGGCAAATCCCGAAAGCAAATTCCCTTCGCTTTGATTAACAAACTCAAAATTTTGCTTGTCGAATCCAAGCGAAGCAAGTTTATCCTTTAATGTCCCAATTTGGCTTTCAAGAATTTGCTGTGCTTCTTTTGTTTCGGTCTTAAACATAACTTTAACTTCGTTATTCACCACTGTTATATCAACAATTACCATACCAAGACTTTTTGGACTCAATGTAATCTCTGCTCTCGCTGGGAATTGGTTAACTGATTCAACAAATGAAGATATTTTCTGTGGCAACTCGGAAATCCTTGCTATATGAATATTTGCACTGGGCTTAAGTGTTTCCTTTGTTAACTCACTTTCAAATTTAACTTGCGAATTCAGTTGGTTCAATGTTGAAACCTTGCTCGGCTCGGGTTCGGTAGTTTTATCAAAATTACTTATGTAATTTGTTGATTTTTCAACAGGTTTCTGTTCAGTTTTATCCCTTTGTTCAAATTTATGTTGATTATCCGAAAAATTATTAATTTGACTTTCGTCCACATCCCGATTTAGTTGCTCATTTTTCAAATAATTTTGGTCGATTAAATTCAACTTTTGGTTCGGTCTTTCACTTTTTTCCAAAGATTCAGAAGGTTCATTATCTATGATGGATTGAAAAACGCTTGGAATGTTTTGATTTATTTCTTTTCCCTTTTCTATTTTAACCACTGGCTTGGAAAAATCAATATCTCGTGGTGAATTTAAAACAAAGGTGTTGAGCATATCCGAAAATGAGCTATTTGTTTCAGTTTTCGAATTATAAGAATTAAACATCTTAAGAAAAACGTTATCCGATGATTGACTAATTTGTTTTGCTACCTCCGAAAGTGAAAATTTATGATTGCCATAAGAAGAAAAATTGTTATTCAATACAGGAAACACTTTTTTCGTGTTTTTGTAGCCCAATTCTTGTTTCGAAGCCGAAGACTCTTTGGCTAATTCATTTAATACTAATTTATTCGAATTAATTGCCTTATTGTTTTGCTGTGAAACCTGTTCCCTTTCAACTTGCTCGAATTTCCTTTCATTTTTCAAACCCTGACCACCAGAAATTTTATCAGGGATTGAACTTGCACATTCATTAGGATTTTTCTTATTTGTTTCAATTTCTCCAACTGAAACACTGGTTTTTAGTAATCGCTTGACCACAGCGTCAACTACTTTTTCTTTCGGCTTTATAAAACCATCTGCTTTTCTCCCATTGCCAGTAGTTTCCTTTGAGCTGTCTAATATTTCTTTATCATAAATACCTTTTGCTTCAAGATTCCCAGCAAAATCTTCATCAGAAACCCTATCTTTGGGTAAATATTGATGATAAGTTTCAAAAGACTTTGATTCATCGAAAATCCTATTAGACTTTGGTGAAAAATTAGATACATCAGAAATAGAGGGAGTTTGTGAAAACAGTAAATTCTTCCTATCTTCATTTTTTAAATGAACTGCCCCCTCTTCTTCTGGCGAAAAAGCTTCGGAAGAATAAGCTAAAATTGTAATCGAATTAAGACGATTTTGTAAAATTTCATCCTTTGGATTAGGTTCTAAACTTTTGTCGGTATGTCGTGGTTCAATTATCTTTGAAAATTTTAAATGACTTATGGTCGGTTGAGAAAAGTGCACTACATTTTCTGAATTAATGTTCAGCCGTTTTCCTTTTGCTTCCTGTTGTTCATTCCCTAAAATTTTAAATTCTGAATTGGTGTTTTCAGTAGGTATAATTTTTCTTTCTTTGATAGGATTTGGATTTTCTAACCCAAGCAAGGATTCAATGAATGGATTCAAAAAGTCGACAGCAGTAAGGTCTTCCGAAAATCTATGTTTAATTTTCGACTTCTGGTTTAAAAATTCACCAGAGTTTTGTTGAATATTGTCAATAAAAATTTCAAGCGTCCTTGCATTCATCTTGGCATCCTGCCTAATTTATTTTATTTAAAGAACTTATTTCACTTTTTAAACGAAGCTTCTAAAATCCGGGCGCTTCGTTCAGGAGAAAGAGCATCAATAATCTTGCCAGCTTTTTTCTTTGACATCGATTTCAATATTGACAGTGCCTGTTGTTCAGCTAAATGTTCAAGAATTTTTGCAACTTCCTGTGGATTTGAATTTTCAAATATCTTTGCAAATGTTGAATATACCACTTGCTTGGCGGAATCTGTGGTGGCTTTACCACTTTTCGAAATCTGTTCAAATCGAAAGTTCAGCTCTGCAATCATCTTGTCTTTTTGTTGAATCTGCGCCAAAAGAGTTTGAACTTGGCGGGCTTTCTCATCGTATTTCCCTTTCCAATCCTTTAAACTATCGCTCAAGTCCTTGTTGAATTTTTCCAAACCTGTGAATTGATTGCTCAATTTCTTTAATGAATCCTGAAGATACTTGGAATAATTCGAAAGAAATTGATTTTCTGCAACAATCGCAGATGCATTAAATGACTTTTGGAGCCACTCGTCATATTCGCGACGAGAAAGAACAATCATAGGCTCATTTTTGTATTCTGTTTTCAACGCCTCGACTTTTTCGGTCTTTGTTTCTTCCTTTAAACCAAAAATCTCGGGAAAAAATTTATACAATCCCAAAATAATGAGAAAAATAAAAATCAACGAACCAACAACGATAGCAAGCACGATTAATGCTTGTTTGACATTCATTCCAGACCTGCGTGGTTTTTCCTAATTTCCTTCTGAACAGTTATTTCATCCAAGAGTTTTGTTTCTTCTCGATTGACTTCGTACATATATGCCTCGAATTGCCGTTCTTTAAGTTTTTGAAGAACTTTTTCCTCTTTCATCGCTTCAACAAGACGCTGACGAAGGATGTTTTCGATTTCTATGATTCGTGCCAACTGACTCCGAAGGTTTTCGATTTCATCTTTAACAGCTTCCTTATGATAATTTAATGCTTGTATTTCAATTGCTTTGAAATGCCCATTTCGGTTGTTATTCAACATAGCAAGATATTCTTGATTTTTTCGAATTTCTTCCTCTGTTTGAGTTCGATAATACAAAACTTTTTGAATATTCTCCTCAATCTCCTTTACTTTAAAGGTTTTAAGGTTTAAAAAAGTTTCCAATCGATAAGAAAACTTCTTTGCCATTTTAACTTCTCGATGTTATTTCAATTAACCTCTTTACAGTTTCTTCGAAACTATGAGTTTCATCAATATCTTGGCGAAGGAAACTGGTAAGAACTTCGTGCATAGAAATTGCACGGTCGATTTTGGGATTTGTGCCTTTTTGATAAGCCCCAACGCTTATTAAATCTTCTGCATTCCTATAAGTTGCAAGATTTTCAATCGCAATCGATACCGCTTGCTTATGTTCTTTCGAAATAATATCATTCATAACACGGCTAATGCTTTCAAGCACATCAATTGCAGGATAATGCCCCATCGATGCCAGTTTTCGCGAAAGAACAATGTGCCCGTCCAATATTCCGCGTGCAGTATCAGCCACTGGTTCATTTAAATCATCTCCTTCGACGAGAACCGTATACAGTCCTGTGATAGAACCTTTAACACTTGTGCCAGCTCGTTCCATAACCTTTTGTAAAAGAGCAAATACACTCGGAGTGTATCCTTTTGTAGTTGGGGGTTCTCCAATTGTTAGCCCAATTTCCCTTTGAGCCATAGCCAAACGGGTGGATGAATCCATCATCAACATTACATCAAGCCCTTGGTCTCGAAAATATTCTGCGATTGTGGTTGCAACCAACGCCGCTTTTACCCTAACGAGCGAAGGAGCATCGCTTGTAGCAACTACAACAACCGAACGATTTAATCCCTCTTCGCCCAAGTCCTTCTCTAAAAATTCCCGAACCTCTCTACCTCTTTCACCAATTAAGGCAATAACGTTAATGTCTGCACTGGTCTTCCTTGCAATCATACCAAGAAGAGTAGATTTGCCAACACCCGAGCCCGAAAAAATGCCAATTCTTTGACCTTTTCCCAGAGTTAGCAAGCCATCTATTGCCTTGATTCCAGTTGCAACGGGTGTTGTTATCCTTTGTCGTTGCAAAGGACTTGGAGGCGAAGCATATACAGAACGCTTTTTGCTACTTTGGATTTCCCCTTTTCCATCAATTGGGTTTCCCAAACCATCCAGAACTCGACCAAGCAATGCATCGCCAACCTTGATTTTCAATGTTTCACCAGTAGCGACAATTTTAGTTCCGGGCTCAATTTCAATCAGATCGCCCAGAACCATCGAAAGAATTTGATTGTTTCGGAAACCTACAATTTCGGAAGTGCTTATTACTTTTCCATTTTTATTTACTAAATGGCAAATTTCTCCGATTTTAGCTTTCGGTCCCTCGCTTTCTAAAACTAAACCTATAACTTTGGTGACCCTTCCAGTATTGACTAAAGTGTCAATCTTTGGTATTTCTTCTATTATCTTATCCTTAATTTTAGAAATCTCAAACATTTCCCTCGTCAATATCGTTTGTCAAATTCGACAAGGCAGACTCAATTTTCTTAAGTTGAGATTCAATTGTTGCGTCAATCTGGCCTATTTCTGCTTCGATAATACAACCACCTAAATTTATTGAAATATCGGGAACGATTTCCACAGATTCGAGCTTTGGCTCAGCCAATAATCTACTGTTAACTTTTTCCAGAATTTCAATATCGTCGGGATTCAATCTAATTTTAAAAATCTTCTCATTATCCAAAATTTCGAGTGCTTTCGCCACTTGGTTCTCAATTACCGTTGGATTTGCCTTGATTTCAGTTCGCAAAATATGTTCTGCAACTTTTATAGCAATTGGTACAATGGCGTTCTTCAACTCTTTAATCTTGTGGGAAAACTCTTGCGTTAAATTTTCAGTGACTTGGTCAATTCGGCGAACCCAATCTTCCAATTTGTTAAAATCCTCTGCCAAAGCCAACTGGGTTGCTTGCTGGCCATCTTCGAAGCCTTTGTCGTAGGCAGATTGGACTTGCCTCTGAATTTCTTCCTTTTCGAATTCGATTTTCTTGACTTTGTCAAGATTTATATCAATAGGCTTACAATAATTAGGAATTGAAAAATAAATTGTAAACAAAGGCTTGGGTAAAACTTTTTTGGCTTGCTTCGGACGTTTGGGTTTGCTCTCTGTAAAATCATCGAAGAAGGACTCAAAGTCGTCGTATTCGGGCTTTACGGCTTCGCGGGTCAGCTCTTCGAATTGATATAATTCTATCTCAGGTATAATTTGCTTAATAACTGAGCTTTCTAATCCACTTTTATTTGTCTTTTGCTTGTCCTTCTTGCTTAATTTAACTTTGAGCGTATGCATTTTTTAACAAATAAAACTATACAAAAATATCTTCTCGACCACGGCCGCCAATAACAATTTCCTCCTGCTCTTCAAGCCTCTTAATAATATCGACAATTCGCATTTGGGCTGCTTCGACTTCTTTCAATCGCACAGGACCCATAAATTCAAGTTCTTCTTTAACAACCGCCGCCGCTCTTTCGCTCATATTCTTGAATATCTTCTGCTTAACTTTTTCATCGGAAACCTTAAGTGCAAGTGCAAGGTCGCGCTTATCAACTTCGCGCAAGATTCTTTGAATACTGCGGTCATCCAAGGTAACAATATCTTCGAACAGGAACATCAGTCGCTTAATTTCTAATGCCAAGCCATAATCTTTCTCTTCAATATGTTCAAGGAGAGATTTAGCAATAGTCGCATTGCTCTTGTTCAATATATTTGCTACAAGTTGTGCACCACCAGCAGAAGCCAGACTCTGCGAAAGTGTTTGCTCGGCAATTTGGTCAACAACGTGCTCAACCTCTTGTAGCAATTGAGGCGAAACCTTGCCAAGCTTGGCTATTCTCAAAACGGTTTCGATTCTCAATTGTTCATTAAATTCCGCCAACACTTCTGCGACTAAATCGGGAGGCAAATGGGACAAAATTAAGGCAATGGTCTGCGGATGTTCTTTAACAAGGAAATTAGCTAACTGCTGAGGGTCTGCTTTCTTTAAAATGCTAAAACCTCGTACACTTGTTAAAACACGAATTTTTTCGATTATCTCTTTTGCCCGGTCGTAACCATAACTTTTTTCGAGTAGTTGCTGGGCATATTCCAGACCACCCTCGAGCATAAAGCTTTGGGCAGTCATCAAATGGTAAAATTCTTCGAGAACTTGGTCAACAATTTGGGCAGGCAAGTCCTGTAAGTTGGTGATTTCCAGTGCGATTTGCTCAACTTCTTCGATACTAAGTTGCTTAAAGACTTTCGCAGCTGTGTCTACATCGAGCGACATTAAAAGAACAGCAGCTTTCCGCTTTGGCGTTAAATCTTCGTATTTATATTCTTTCTTTTTCATAAGCCCGTTTTTTTTAAACGAATTTAATTTTCATTTAATTTTAATAAGTCTCTCGTTTTTGTGGCTCTTCTTGTGTTAGATACATCCTGATAAGTTTAGCTGCATCGGTTGGATTCGTTTCGATGAAATCCTTAATTTTATCTTTAATTTCAATCTTCATCAAAGCTTCTTCGGTCAAAAGAGGAGCTTCGGCAAGCTTAATCGAAGGTTTTTTGATGATGGAAAGGTCTATGCCTTCTTCTGGGATTGAAACTCCGCCAGCCTCTTCGGTCAAAAGCAATTGCTCGGGGATTTCTGTTGGCAAGAAAAGCATTTGTTCTTCGGTTGGTCTTAATCCTTCCAATTCTCGCTCAATATCAACTTTTTCTTCTTCGAGTAACTTCCTTGGTTCGGGCAATGCCATTGCTATTCTTGCTGTTTCCTTGATGTGGCGAGAATGGAAGAACAGATATATAACTAAAGTTATAATAAGAATAGCGGCAATCAACCCCCAAAGTCGCAGGTATTCAGGTTGTAAATACCACGGGCTCGTTGGCTGTAGTACTTCAGGCTCTGGAACCTGAGTGTCGAACGGAACATTGACAATGCTTATTTGGTCATTACGATTTGGGTCGAAACCAACGGCATTTTTAACAATTTCTTCGAGTTTTTTTATCTCTTCCTCAGTTCGAGGAATATATTCAACTTGCCGTTTTCCGTCTTTCTCGACAACTTTATAAGTTCCGTTTATCAACGCTCCTACAGTTATCCTTTTTATAGTACCCACCCCATTAACGATCTTTTCAATTGTTTGGGGAATTTCATATTCAGCAATAGTATTGGACTGCTCAACCGTTCTGTTCGGTGCGGGATATTGCAAAGAATCAACTGTTTTTGCATTGTTCGAGGTCGATTGCTCACGGCGAGCCACCTGTTTATCGGGATTAAAATCTGTTATCGTCTTTTCAATTTGGGTGAAATCTAAATCAGCCGAGACACGAACTTCGGAGTTTCCCGGTCCGAGGACCCCATCGAGAAGCGATTGAACCTTGTTCGTTAAATATTGCTCCACTCTGATTTGTTGCTCGTGTTGAGTTTGGGTCTTTCCAAGAAGTGAATTCGGGTCGAGTTCCGACTCGGAAATGATTTTACCTCGGTGGTCAACAACTGTTACATTGTTTGGTGTCAATCCTTCGACACTCGCCGCAACAAGGTTTTGTATACCTCGAATATTTAATTTGCTAAGCGCATTTTCACCTGCAAGTTGAAGAGTAACAGATGCGGTGGGCTGTTTTTGTTCCTTTTCGAATAAGGCTTTTTCGGGTATAACAATATGAACACGAGCCTTTTTCACACCATTTAACGAACTAATAGTTTTAGACAATTCTCCTTCGAGTGCTCGACGAAAGTTCAACTTTTGCACAAACTCGCTCATCCCAAGATTTGTTTTGTCGAAAATTTCGTATCCAACGACACCACTCTCGGGCAATCCCTCGGCAGCAATGCTCACTCGTGTGTCGTAAACTTTGTTTTTATCCACTAATATGGTTGTTCCATTATCTTCCAATTTGTAATTGATTTTCTTTTCCTTAAGTTTCTCGACAATTTTGCCAGCCTCGTTCGGTTCCAATTGAGAAAACAAAACAGCATATTCAACTTTGTTGCTGGTTTTGACAACGATGTAGATTAGCCCAAACAAAACTGCAAAGGTTACACCAAAAAGAACAATCTTTTGAAGTAAAGACAATTTGCTAATAAAATTTGATGCTTGCCCAAAGATACCAGATTTTGCCATAAAATTTCAACCTTAAACTTGAAGTCTAATAATTTCGCGGTAAAGGTCTAAGAAACGATTTCGAATTTCCATCAACAACTGGAAACTTGTTTTGGCTTTTTCGGCAGCAATCATAACTTCGTGGATATCGACTGGCTCCCCTTTGATAAAGTTCTCTTGCAATTCAGCCGATTCCTTATGCATTTGGTTTACCTCTTCAATCATCTGCTTCAATGTATCGATAAAAGAACCACTCGAAGCAGATGTTTTTTCCTTTGATTTTATCAGTTCCAGCTCAAGTTGCCTTTGTAAGTTTAATTCATCAAGACGAATAGGCATAAACCCTCCATAAATTGTTAAACACGAGCATCGATGATTGTGCCTTTTGCATAGTTGTACGATTGAACCTTGCCATTCCTATTGAAAAGGATATGATTCTCTATTTTATTCGAACTTTCGGGAAACATTTTGATAAAAAATTCCCGTTCCTGACGACTTATGATACTATTCTGGTCTTTCAATTCAAGCGAAAGCTCATCCTTCTTTTGTTCCTGCTTCTTTTGAGGAGCAACTTTTTGTACGTTCTCGTTAATCAACTTTTGAATGTTTTCCGCTTGGTTGGTATTTCGAACCTCATATTGCGAATACACATTCAAAGGATTAATTTTCATAATCTATCTTAAATATTAAATATCCAACGAATCTCGTGCCACATTTTTCGCAGATTCAATAACCGAGACATTTGCCTCGAATGCTCGCTGGGCGGTTATCATCTCCACCATTTCGGTTACCACATTGACATTTGGATAACGAACATAGCCATTTTCATCGGCATCAGGGTGCGATGGGTCATAAACTAAACGACCTTCGGACATATCTTTCTTAATTTCGATATCTAAATATTGGGTTTCGGGAATTTTCTGCCCTATTTCCGACGGAACTTGCTCCTTTAAAATTTTCAACGGACCCAAATAGTTATTGAATTCTCGATGGAACGCACTATCATCCTCTTTTGCTCGGGCAATTACAATTTCCCTTCGATAGGGTTCCCCATTCTCGGTTCTTGTTGTATTTGCATTTGCAATGTTTTTAGCAATTGAAGTTAGCCTTTGCCTTTGGAGAAGCAAACCTTCGCTACTTATACGAAATATTTCAAAAATGTTTCCACCCATACAACATCAAATTTATTCTTTTCTATATCACAACAATAAGTATAAATACTTAAAAACAAATCACATTTCACGAATTCCAGTTATAGCCGAATTCAAATTTGCAAAATACCGTTTCAGCAATTTCGAGACAAAGCGAAATTTGATTTGCGTCTCTGCCAAAGTAGCCATTTCTCGGTCAATATTTACATGCGATTGCCCAGCAAAGTATTGCTCGCTCACGCTTGGCTCGAAGGTTTCCACTTTTGGCTCTGGCAAACTTTCAAGCTCGCTTGTTGTTGCTGTATTTACCTCCGAACCAATCTTTATTTGATTCATTGAATTCTGAAAATATTCTTCGAACTTTACATGTTTTGGCGAATATCCAACAGTGTTCACATTGGCTATATTTTCCGCCGTGGTCTTTAATCTCAAAGTATATGTGTCTAATGCTCTTTGCATCAAAGGCAAACGCTCTTTAAACAAATACAACTTTATCGACATTGTTCCTTTAAAATTTTCATAAAAAAAGGAAACAACAAATTTAATGCCAACCACCCTACATTCCTATCCTGTTTCAATTCAAAGATTAAGACAAGAAAATAGATATTGATTAATGAACAATTTTAACCATTGGCTACTTTTAATCAATAACAAGGCTAAATATGAACAATCTTTGCTTGTCAAATTGGGATAATCTTATCAAAGTAAAAATTATTTCTTTTTTGTGTTGGCGATAGCACTTTCGGTTTTATCCTCAACGGAAATTTCGAGAACATTCTTTATCTTGGCTAATTCAATCAAGAACAAATTCATTTTCTTGGGACTTTTAAAATCGGCAGAAATTCTCCCGTGAAACTTGTCCCGAATATTCTCCTGTGCAATATTCTCCCTCAAATTGATATGGAATTTATCGCTCTCGTCAATGATTTGTCGAAGGACGCCCTGCTCGTCTTTCCCAACATACTTAATAACCTTGAAGAACTGCCCCGTCCTTGTCTCTTTTTCCTTCGCTCTTGCTTTTTCGATAAACTTGCGAATTTCATTTATTGCATTCAAAGAATATGGTTTCAAATTCTCTAACTCTTCGGGCGTCAACAAAATTTCCTTGCTAAAGTAAAACTCAACCTCATCATTTTGTTGAAGAACATAATCGAATTTTTGGTTTTCCTCTTTTTCGGTTACGGGGTTTCGAACCTTTGCAGTTATCAACTTAAATGCATCTTCGCCATATTCTCGGAATGCCAAATCCAATATAGTCCAACCTTTGGGAACATAATTGTATATATCCTTATTAACAATTTTGATAAAAATATTTTCGGTTCGAAACATTCGTTTTGTATAATAAAGAATCTTTTCCATCTTGTTTTCGGATGTGCCTTGAATCAGAAAATCCATAATTTCCATTAGTGCATTGTATTCCTGCTCATTGTAAAAATATTTCAGGTCACGTTTGTTTAAAACTTCCTGAATGTTCAGTTTTTCCAAAGTATCGGAAGGCACGATTCTGACAACTACTTCGAGTATTTTCCTATTGTTAACTCCTAATGTATATTTTTGAATTGGAAACTCTTGCATAATCAATCTTGAAGGAATGCTTGAGTCATTAAGAGTTTCCGATTCAAGAACATTAAAGTATTTAGAAAGAGTTCCCGCGATAGCAATAAGTTTATCCTTGTCGAAAACGCTCAAAGGGATGTCGATAAGAAGATAAAAATGAGAATAATTGTTTGGTAGTTGCCAATTCTCTCGTAAAAGAGCCTGATAGAGGTCGAAAAGCCCTTTGTGTGCAGGAAGCAAAAGTATTTGTTCGGAGATTTTCCGAAGGGCATCACTCAAAACTTCTTCAATTTTATAATCTATTAGAAGATTCACAAAATCTTCGTGCGCTTGGGTGTGAAATTGAATTAGTTTTTGATATTGAGATTTTGCACTTTCGGGATTGTCGGCAATTATATGAAACAAACAATAATCGCGAAGTTCGCGGGCTACATCTTCGTATTCCAAGATTTTAACAATAGGCAAGTAGACGTTAATCGTTTGCAGGGCAATTTCCCTCCGACGCTCTGCTCGCTTTATTCCATAGAGTGTTAAGATGTTATGGTATCTATCGGCTAATTTGACGAAGAATATTTTGGGATTTTTTAGCCCATATTGAAGCAACTTCTTAATCGTTGCAATTTCTATGTCATCGAATGTGGCTGGTTTATCGATGGATAAATTAAATGTTCGTTCAATGTCGACATTACTCGTTATCTTTGTGACTCCGTCGACAATATCGGCAACTTCCTTGTTGAATTCCTTCTTGATAAAATCATAGCCAATATGCTCGGGTTTATCTTCGATGCTATCGTGAAGTATCGTTGCAACCAATGTATTCAGGTCGTAAAACTTAAATTTCTTCAAAAGTATGTGTGCAGCTTCGAAGAAATGAGTATAAAACATCGTTCCATCGCCACGACGGTCATCCTTAAATAGCTCGTAAACAATACGAGCTGCCTTTTCGACACTATTCTTATAATGGTCAGTAAAATTCTCTTTAACTGCATTACGAGTAGTTTCGAGGAGAATTTCAATATCTTTCTCTATGTTTCCCGTGTATATAGGCTTGTAATCGAAATCGATTATTCCCCGATAAACCGGGGACTTTGGAATGCGAATCTCTTGTTGCTCATTCTCTTCTAAATTTTTCGACATATTTTAAATCCTAATTCAGATATTAAAAACCAAAAATTACTAAATTTATTTTTGATTTTTTTGAAAATACTTGGATACTTTTAACTCATAAAAAATCTTTTCCCAAAAGTTTTGTTGTATGGGCGAACAATTATTCGCCCTTACAAGATATTAAATTACGTGATGGCTTTACGGAAAATCCTCGTTCGTGACCCTAACGGGATTCATTACAAAAAGACATCGGATGTTTCGCAAACATCCGATGTCTGAAAAATTTTCTAAATGCAATTCATAAATTGCCCCAACGAAAGAGCAAATTATGATAAATTTTAAATTTCAAAAATAGGGTGGACTGCATTGAGAAATTACCATTAGTAAATTGTTGCTTTCTGTTTGTTTCGATTTTGTAATTTCAAAATTTTAATAATTGCATAATACGATGATTAAAAACATTTTTAAAATATCAAAATTTCAAAAGAAAATTTTTGCTCTTATTCCATTATCTGTTTGCTTTTCGATTTTTCAAATTTACAATGCCATTTCTTTGGAACCTAAAATTAAATGGACATTCAACACAAGAGATGCTTGTTTCGGGCAATCAGCAGCAGGCGACATCGACGGCGACGGAAAATTGGAAATCGTTTTTGGATGTTATCGGAACGATGGTAACATCTACGTCCTTAACGGCGAAGATGGTTCACTCTTGTGGAAATATTCAACCGCTGTGGGTTCCACCGAAGGATGCAACGACGTCGCCCCTTTGCTTTATGACATCGACAAAGACGGCTTGCCAGAAGTGATTGTGCCAAGTTCCTGCACACCGAAAACCTACTGCTTTTCGGGCAAAACTGGAGAAGTGCTTTGGAGCGTTCCAACTCGTGGAAGTGATTCTCCGCCAACCGTTGCTGATATAGACAACGATGGCGAGGATGAAATACTCCACGGCGAATTCGGCGGATACGTAATCTGCATAAATGCTCGTTCGGGTTCGGTGGAATGGGAACTTGCAGTGGATTTAAATTCGTGGATACAAACTGCTCCCACAATTCTGGATTTAAATGGAGATGGAGCTTTGGATTTTGTTGTTGCAACTTGGAATTTCGACAAAAAGGACTGCATTTTTGCTTTTAATGGAAAAGACCAGAAAAAACTTTGGAGCTACCCTGTGAATAATCATATTTACCACGGCACTGCCGTAGCCGATTTAGATGACGATGGCAAACCCGAGTTGGTTATTGGCTCTTACAATGACACTTTGTACTGCTTAAATGGCGAAGATGGTTCCACGAAATGGAAGTTTTATGGTGGCGGTGGATATTTCGGCGCACCAGCAGTCATAGGCGATTTAGATTCCGATGGAAAATGTGAAGTTTTTGCCATCAGCTCCTTCTTTGTCTTCGCAATTTCGAACGAAGGAACGCAAAAGTGGAGATTTGTTGTACCAGATTATGAACAAGCCTTTCGTGGAGCAGTTTTAGCCGATGTAAATTCTGATAAAAATCTCGATGTAATTTTTGCAACCGACGGCGGAAAAGTCTACGCTCTCGATGGATTTACAGGAACACAAATTTGGGCGGTCGACCTCAGAGCAGACTTTAACGACCCACGCTTTGGCTTCGACAATGCACCCTTGATTGCCGATTTCGATGGCGATGGTCAACTTGATTTATTCGTTGTTGGTGGCTATGCTAATTACCCCGACTTCCAGAATAATTTTGGAAGAGCATATATGCTTACCATCGGGAAAGCAAATGGACCGCCTTGGCTAATGTTTCAAAATGACATCCGTCGTCAGTCATCCCTTTGCAGCTTCCCCTCGGGAATTTCTAATGAAGATATTACATCCGAATACTCGAAAGTCAATATATTTATTGATTACGATGATGAGCATATTATCATCGATTTATCGCAGAAATTTGAAATGGATTGTTCAGTCAGAATATTCGACATTTTAGGAAAGAGTTTGATGAACTTGGAACACCAGAAATTTCCTCTTTATTTAAACAAACACAAATTTATTTCAGGAGTTTATTCAATTGTTCTTAATTTTAAAGATGGCAAAACAATAGGCTCAAAATTCCTCGTATGGTGATTAAATAGATAAATAATAATTTTGAAAAAGTAACTTAATATTTACAATCTGAACCGTAGTAATTGAAAAACAGGCACGAACGGAATTCCCATTCAAACCAAAAGGTTACTCATTAACAAGAGTCGAATTTATCGTGTTAGACAGATACCGTCCGAAGAAATTTTGGTGCTTTTAAATATCCTCTAATAGTTTTGTTTAGCCCGACTTTAAAGTAATTCTTCAATAAGCTTTTTGTTATGCTCAAAAGCAATTTTTTCAAAATTTTTCATAATTTTCCGCCATCCAAAAATAAATTTACCAAAAGTAATTTCAAACCGAAATTGTTTCTTAGGCAACCCAAGATAAAAATACGGTATTCCAAGCCTCGCACATATTAACAAAATTTCCGGTTTAACCATTCGCTGCATAAATTTGACAATAAAATCAACCTGCGATTCAGTTGGCAAAGATTTGAACTTCTCCAACTGACTTGGGGTAAAATAAGGGCGAATTTCGATTGGTAACTCCATAGAACCTCCTTGATTTTGTTATACAAACAATAGGAGCCATTCGACTTTACGAACGACCCATTCTTTCAATGAAGCTATCTATAAAATGATTAGTTTCTTTTGATGATTGCAAAGAAACTTGTATTATTAATTTCCTTGACCTATCAGAAATTCAAAACTAAATCGCTTTGTGACCCTGGCAGGAATCGAACCTGCGGCCCCCTGATTAAAAGTCAGGTGCTCTACCCCTGAGCTACAGGGTCAACAAAATTAAAATGCAAAATTACGAATAAAAAAATGTTTAGACAAAAAGGAATGAATTTTATTGTATTCCTAAAACAAAAATATGTCTAAATATAAACAGGTTTAATGCGATATGGAATTGGGTCTTCGAGTCCTGCCTGCTGAAAGCCACGAAGTCGAAGTGCACAAGAATCGCATTCCCCGCAAGCCACCTCGGTTTCGCGATAACAACTCCAAGTAAGTTCAAAAGGCACACCAAAGTTTCTGCCCAGCACGACGATATCCCTTTTCGTTAAATTTATCAATGGTGTTTGAATTTGAATATTTGTTGTGGGCTTTGTTCCGAGATTTATCGCTTTCTCGAATGCATAAAAGAAGTCCTGACGGCAATCTGGATACCCGCTACTATCGGATTCAACAGCACCGATGAAAATTGCACTGGCGCCCAAAACTTCAGCCCAACTCGTTGCAATAGAAAGCATATTCCCATTTCGAAAAGGCACGTAGGTTTGTGGAATCTCTTTCCTATTGAACGCAGCCTTTTCGATTTCAACATTCGTATCGGTTAGAGCAGACCCTCCTATGGTTTTCAGATAATCTATGGGGACGACAAGCCTCTTATCGATTTTGAAGAAATCGCATAAATCATTAAAAGCTTTGAGTTCCCGTTGTTGGGTTCGTTGGTGATAGGTTATATGCAAGCCTGCAACTTTGTAGCCAAGCGAAATGGCAATGGCAGTAGTAACGGCTGAATCCATACCACCACTCATTAAAACAACTGCAAGCTTTTCTTTGTTCTCCATTTCAATACCTCCCAAATTTTTTCATTCGTAACTTCCATTTACTAATTTTAGACGAATTATTGAAGCTTGGCTGAATGTGAGCTTTTTTATCGCTTTGTTTCCAAAGGAAGGCAGAGATTACAGCAATCAAATCTTGTTCTTTTTTCTTTTCTTCTTCAAGTTTAGAAAAATTGAATTCATTTTCCAAAAAGCCAGTGTCATAAGTCCCTTCGATAAATTTAGGCTCCTGCAATACTTTCATCAAAAAAGGAATGCCAGTTTTAATCCCACAAATCTTAAAATCATTAAGAGCCCGTAACATAACGGCGATAGCTTCGGCACGGTCTTTCCCATAGGCAATTAATTTAGCAATTATTGGGTCGAAATGAATTGACACTTCTGAATCTATTTCCACACCGCTGTCCAAGCGAATACCTCTGCCGTTTGGTTCGCGCATATAAGTAATTCTACCAGTCGACGGCATAAAATTGTCGAACGGGTCTTCGGCATTAATTCTGCATTCGATAGCGTGCCCTTTCCATTGAATATCCTTTTGCGAGAACGAGAGTGGATAGCCCGCGGCGATTCTAATTTGTTCCTTGACAATGTCGATGCCCGTAACAAATTCTGTAACAGGATGTTCGACTTGCAATCGAGTATTCATCTCTAAGAAATAGAAATTTTTGTTCTTATCGAACAAAAACTCAATTGTTCCAGCATTGACATATTCGACTGCACGGGCTGCGTTTATAGCGACCTCGCCCATTCGATTGCGAAGTTCGGGAGTCAACACCGTCGAGGGTGCTTCTTCAATTACTTTCTGGTGTCGCCTTTGGATTGAACAGTCGCGTTCGCCAAGGTGAACATAATTGCCGTGTTCATCGGCAATGATTTGAATTTCGATGTGCTTGGGATTTTCGAGCAATTTTTCGATGTAAATTGAACCATCACCAAAAGATTTCAAAGCCTCACGGCGTGCAGATTCAAAATTTTCACGAAAATCCTCTTCGCGAAAAACTTTCCGCATTCCTTTGCCGCCGCCCCCAGCTGATGCCTTAAGAAGTATTGGAAAACCAATGGTTTTTGCAATGTCCACAGCCTTATCCAAATCGTCAATTGGTTGGCTTGTTCCGGGGACAATTGGAACGCCAGCTTGCTCCATCAATTGACGCGCGCGAGTTTTCGAACCCATCGCATCGATGGAAAAAGGTTTTGGACCAATGAATTTAATCCCGGCATCGCGACAGGCTTGGCTAAACGGGGCTCTTTCCGAAAGAAATCCATAGCCGGGATGAATCGCTTGGGCTCCGCTTTTCTTAGCAACACTAATTATCTGGTCAATATCAAGATAAGCAGCTCGGGGCTGCTCTGAATACAATTCGTAAGCATAATCGGCATATCGCACATACGGAGCTTCCTTATCGACTTTGTGGTAAATTGCCACTGCTTCGATACCCAATTCGTGTGCAGCACGAATCTCCCTAACTGCAATTTCCCCTCTATTGGCTACAAGTATTTTTTTAAACATATTCGAAAATCAAAATAACAAATTCGTAATTTAAAACAATTTTTTCATCTGAAAAAATAGAAAAGGATTAGAATATAAAAAGAGTTGCAAAGTTTAAACTTTTGCTTCTTGGCTAAGATTTATACAGATTTAGGCAAAAACACATTTCATATACAAACAAAAAAATTTTTTAAAAAACAATTGTAATAAGTTGTCAACAATGGAATTAGTATGTTATAAAACCTCAAAATTAGTTTATTGCTTACATAATCCACCCTCTAATTGTACTTTAAAACTCAGACATCGGATGTTTCGCAAACATACGATGTCTTTTGGGAATGAATTCCGTTTATTTAATCATATTGCCGTAGTGCTCAAACATATAATCTACAACAGCTTTGGCTTCGTTTGGTTTTAGACCTTGATTAGGCATTGGTGGATAAGCAGGGTCAACTTTAACAGGATTTAGAATAAATTTTACCATATCGTCTTTGCGGTTTGCATACTTTTTCAAAATTTCTTTGTGCGGTGGTCCAACAAGCTTGGTTTCGAATTGGTGGCAAGCAACGCACTTTGATTTATAGATTTCTTCCCCATTGACAGCGACTTCGACTTTCCGCCCAGCGAGGGAAAGCTGTTGCTCGTGATATGCAATGTAATCTTTTGCTATTTTGAATTCTTGTACTTTGTTCGAAACAGCCAGAAGTGTTGTTTCAGAGGCAAAGAAAAATGCAAAGGCAAAAATGGAAAAGATAAAAGCAGTGCGAGCAAATGTTGCTCTTTTATTTTTGAAAGAGTAATAAGTTAAAATTAGTGAAAATAAAAGAATGAGTAAGGAAATAATAAGAAACACAAAATTTTGAAGCGTTACGAGATTTTTTGGAGTAGTAAGATAATAGGCAAAAAAGAAAATTGGTAGAATATTGCCAAAAATTAGCGTATTAGAAAGCAGGCGGCGGGCTGTTGTATAGTCGGTAAACTCGTTCCCTTCCGATTCAATTCTATCGATAGAATATGTTCTGAAAATGTAACCTAACGAAGCAATTACCAAAGCGATACCAATAAATACAAGAGAACGGGAAATAACATCGAATGAAAGAAATTCAAAAGGCTGAATTCCCGAAAATTTGAAATTTGTAGTGATTGAAACACTAAATATCCCAATTGTAAAGAAAGACGAGAGGAAGATTGAAACAATCCCTAAAACATATAACAAGAGAAAAAGTTGGCTAGATGTTGATTTATAATGGAGTTTAAGTAGAATTTTAGAGACAATAACAAAAATTAAAAAGAGAGCAAAAGATGCTATGAACACAATTGCAAAATCCTGGGGTGCCTTTTGAAGAAATTGAACAAGGCAATAGTAAACAGCAAGCAAAGGTATTAGTCCCAACCCAAAAAGTCCTAAGTATCCTTTGCAACAATGTTCGAGATATTTTTGAGATACAATGTAATATTCCGAAGAACTTTTAGATTTTAAATAGAACCAAAAAGAGTAAATCAAATTCCCAAAAAGATAAGCAAAATATAGAATCAAAATTGAAAACCCGATAAAGAAAAGGATTTCCAAAAGTTTCAACACTTGGGTAGAGTGTGGAACAGCAATAATTTTCAGGAAATCCATAACCACCTCTAAATGTTTAACAACTTATTAAAAGTAAGTATCAAAGAAATAAACAGAACGAAAATGTTCAAATTGACGAAGGCAAAACGATAGAAGCCCCGTGGTTGGAGCACTGTCACCATTTTATGGGTTCTTGCCAAAAGGAAGAGCCCAAGCAAAACAATTGCACACAAAGTAAACCAACTTATATGGTCAAGCAAAGAAATAATCCAAAAGGAACAAAGTACAAGTGCAACAATCCAAGAGAACGAAATTCTTGAAAGCTGCAAAGGCGAAACTTTATCGGTCAGGACTGGGAAACCAGCGCGCCTATAGTCGTCTTCATAAACTATTAGAAGAAGCCAAAAGTGAGGAATTTGCCAAATGAAAAAGAACAAAGAAAGCGCAAGATTCAAAGGATGTTGAATTTCGTTGCCACCCATCATCCATCCAATCATTGGGGGAATAGCACCAATAAATGCACCGGGAATTGCTGCAAAAGGCGAAACCCGTTTCAATGGTGTATAAATCCCATTGTAAATCACAACAGCAGATGTTCCAAGAAGTGGTACTAAAATGCTTTGGCTGCCAAAGGCCAAAACACCAATTCCAAAAGAGATAAGCAAGGTAGAAACAACAAACCCAAAAGCTGGGGAAATAACTCGTCGCGGAATAGGGCGATTCCTCGTCCGGTTCATCTTTCCGTCCAACCGCCACTCTTGAACTTGGTTCAAAGCCCCGGAGCCGCTTGCAAGAAGAAAAACTCCTGTTAGCAAATACAGAATCTCTGTCCCAATGTACTTTGTTGAAAGCACATATCCAAGGGCGGAACTGATAGCCACAGAAACTGCAATACGCAATTTAATAAAAGTAAGTAATTCCTTTATTTTCATTGCTTGTTCTTCACAAAATTAGAATATAGAAGGTCGACGATGAGCTCTAATTCCTCGTCCTTAATCTTATTAAGCATTGATGGCATTGCTTGTTTTTCGTATCCTTTAACTATCATTGTCTCGGGGTATAAGATTGATTCCCGAAGATATTCTTTGTCGATTACAACAGTTGTATCTTTTCCTCCAACATTAACCCGAGCAAATTGTCGACGAAGCTCGGGGAACGATGGTCCAATTCCTTTCCTTTCGTCAATGTTATGGCATTGGACACAACCTTTGGCAAAAAGAATTGCATAACTTCCCGATAAATAATCTTTGTATCCTTCGGAATGCGAAGCCACATACTTGCGTAAATAATCATCATCAACTTCCCCATTTAGCCACTGGGCAAATTCCTTTTCGGGCACCACATAAACTCTCGTATACATTAGAGAATGATTCAATCCACAATATTCGGCACAGGCAATATCGAAAGCACCAATCTGTTCAGGTTTCACTACCATATAATTTTCCCTACCCGGTACAGCATCTTCTTTGATTCTAAATGCTGGAATGTAAAAAGAATGATTAACATCCTGCGAAACGATATTGAATTTCACAGGTCTGCCAGCGGGCAAAAATAATGTGTCGGTAACTTTCCCATTATCATAGTAAAATTTCCAAGCCCACATTTTAGCTTCGACTTTAACATTCATTGCGTTCGGCGGGACAACGCGTGATTCTTTGTAAACAGAGAAGCTGTAAAAAAACATTGTTAAAACTAAAGCAACGGGAATTATAATCCAAACAACTTCAAGAGTTTTGTTCCCTTCTATCTGCGATGCGATAGGATTTTTCTTTCGATTATATCGAATTACAAAAATTATCATAGCAAAAGTAATTATCAAAAGCAAGGCGACAGAGATGCCGATAATATAAAGCATTACACTATCGACATTCTTTGCATAATTTGAAGCAGACACAAACATTGCAACCTCCTATCTAAAGAAAATATCCGTTGCAGTTAAAATAAAAATTGAAGCAAGAGTAACAAGAGCAACTAAAAGGAAGATTCTAAAAATAAGGTCATCAAATTTGATATGCATAAAGTAGCTAACAACAAGGGTAGATTTTACAAAAGCTATTGCCAAAGCAACAAAAAGTGCTATGCGTCCAAGTTCTATTCCAGCAACTGTTACGGTTAAAACAGTCAATGAAATTAAACTTAACCAAACAAGAAAGTATGTTCCGTAAGGTATCAAATGTTCTTTATGTTCTTTTTCCACTTGAACCTCCCAAAATTAATGAAGCAAATAAAACAATGGGAAAAGAAAAATCCAAATCAAATCGACAAGATGCCAGTAAAGCCCAGAATTTTCGAGCTTAATGTAATCGTTTTTGCTGATGCTACCCCGCAACAGAAAAACCAGCATAAACAAAAGAATAATCATTCCAATAATCACGTGAAGAGCGTGCAAACCCGTCATCGAATAATACATTCCGTAAAAAATGATTTCGCCATTTGGTTTACTCAGAAGTTCAGGGGAATTTGGAGCAATTCCGTGATGGAATTTCGCTGTCCACTCAAAGTATTTAATCACCAAAAACGCCAATGCAAAACCAATTGTTGCAAGAAGCATAGCAACCGAAAGCTTTTTCTTTCCCCGTTGAATTGCGGCAATCGACAAAGCCATAGTCAAACTGCTTGTCAAGAGAATTATGGTGTTTAAAGTGCCAAGCACAAGATTCAATTCCGAAGCTGCAACAACAAAATCCTTTGTATATTGAAGCCGATATGCCATATACAAAAGGAATAAGCCCCCAAAAAGCAGAAGCTCGGTGAAGAGAAAAAGCCACATACCAATTTTAGCTCCAATCGCATCTTTGTGTTGATGCGGGATAGACAAGTGCCGAGCTTGTTCCGTTTTTTCAGATTCCGAAATAGCAATTGGTGTAGAAATCTCAGGATTTTCCATCCGAATTCCCATTTATTATTGAAAAATCATAAGGTCCGTGATTAACAACAGGTATTTCCTCGAAGTTTTCTGCTGGCGGTGGAGAGGGAATTTGCCATTCCAAAGTAACCCCGCCCCAAGGATTCGCCTCTGCTGGTTTACCTTTAAACAAAGAGTAAATCAAATTGCCAAACATAATAGCCAATCCAGCAATTAAAATCCAAGAACCAACTGTTGAAATTATGTGCAAAGTTTGGTATTCGGGCAAGTAACTCCAATAGCGACGGGGCATACCATTGTAACCAAGGATAAACATTGTGAAATACAACATATTAAAGCCAATAAAAATGAATGGTGTTGCCCAGATTGCCAGTTTCTCATAATACATTTTTCCGAACATTTTCGGAAACCAATAATGCAATGCGGCAAAAAGGATTATCGCAGTCCCACCAAACATTACATAATGGAAATGGGCAACAACAAAGTAAGTATCGGTAACGTGGACATCGGTTGCAAGAGAACCAAGAACAAGCCCAGTCAATCCACCAATTGAAAAAAGAAATATAAACATCATAACATAAATCAATGGTGCACGCAATTCAATTGAACCTTTATAGAGGGTTGCCACCCAGTTGAACACTTTAACCCCGCTGGGAACAGCAACAAGAAAAGTTAGCAGAGAAAAAACTGCCCTCGATGTATTGCTCATTCCACTGCTGAACATATGGTGAGCCCAAACAAAATAGCCAATTAAAGCAATAGCAAGACTTGAAAAAGCTATAACTTTGTAGCCAAAAATTGTCCTTCGTGCAAACGTCGGTATAATTTCCGAAACAACACCCATTGCAGGCAAAATCATAATATAAACTGCTGGATGGGAATAAATCCAGAACAAATGTTGGAAGAGGAGTGGGTCGCCACCAAGTGCTGGGTCGAAAATTCCAACGTGCAGTGCCCTCTCAATTATTACCAAAACTATCGTAATTCCTACCACTGGGGTTGCAACAACTTGAATCCAAGCAGTAGCATATAATGCCCAAACGAACAACGGCATCCTAAAAAATGTCATCCCGGGTGCCCGCAATCTATGAACAGTTGTTATAAAATTCAATCCCGTAAGAATCGACGAGAACCCAAGAATAAAAGCCCCGAGCAAAGGAAGAATGACATTCGTAGTTGTTCTTATGCTGTAAGGCACATAAAATGTCCAACCTGTATCGATTGGACCGCCCTGCAAAAAGAGCGAAGCAATTGCAAACAAGCCGCCAATAATATAAAGATACCAAGAAAGCAAATTCAGTCGCGGAAATGCCACATCTCTTGCACCAATTTGAATTGGGAGGAAAAAGTTGCCAAAAACAGCGGGAATACCCGGAATAATGAAAAGGAATATCATTATAATTCCGTGCAAAGTAAAGAAGGTATTGTATGTTTGTGCATCGACAATGGTTTTTCCAGGAGTTAACATTTCCAATTTCATTAAAAACCCTAAGGTCACACCGACCCAAAAGAATGTTACCATCGAAACAAGATAAAGTATCCCAATTCGCTTATGGTCGGTGCTAAGTATCCAGGCAAAAATTCCTTTATGTGTCTTATGTTCTAAATAATTTTCCAACCTTTCAGCAAGAACACCATTAGCCATTTTTCACCTCTTCTTTTGTTTTTTTCTTTTTAGCAATTAGGATAACAAAGAAAACAGATAAAGCAATAAGCATTATAGTACCTGCTACCCTCGTTACATTGAACATATACTTGCGCCCTTGAGGGTCGTAGGAATAGCAGAATTTTAAAATTCTATTCACAGTTGGCAGGGGCAAACCTTTCTCTGCTTCAAGAACAGCCATTTTAAAATCGAAAGGATTAAACTCGGTACCAAAAAGATAGCGGATGATTTTGCCATCAGGAGCAATTGAATAAAGGGCTGCCCCGTGTATAAAATCTCCTTTGCCATCGGGTTTAAAATAGAAGCCAACCGCATCGGTGATTTTTCGCACAGAAATACTATCACCAACCAAAAAGTACCAAGCATCGGGACTAATTTGGCGCTCAAGTCCTTTTAGATGATTTTCTTTCCATTTCTTTGCCTTATCCCAACTTTCGGTATGGTCGAAACTTATTGTAAGCAACTGATAATCTTTTCCGGGAACAATATCAGCCCGATCAACGACCTCCGATACTCCTGTCAACAAAGGACTGCAAATTCCCGGACAATGGTAATAAACGAACATCAATATCGTTGGCTTTTTAATTATATCTCGAAGAATTACTTTCTTTCCTTGGTCATTAGTAAATTCTAAATCCATCGGAAGGTAGTTGCCAAGCTTTTCAACAATTCCAACCTCTACATCTGCTTTCAAAAGGTTGGAACCTAAACCCAAAATAACTATTAGCAAAATAAACAACTTTCTCATAACTAATTCATACTTAACGATAAAACTTTGTTTGTAAACTCTTTCTTTTCGTTTTCGGTTGCGGCTATAAATTTTGGCGAAAGTCCATTTCGTGGAATATTAGAAATCATTAAATCCAAAATACCACCTTGGTTTTGTACATTCAGCAAAAAAGAAGCGAAAGCTTTTGGGTCGGAAACATACCGGCTAAACTCACTTTTGGCAAGAGCAAAGGCTATTGCTTGTGCTCGTAATACCTTTGGATTATTCTCGGCAATCAACTTTTCCATTGCCTTGCCAATAGGTATATTTGCTGGTAATTCATACGATTGGGTTACGCGAAAAGCGGCGTCAAGTTCGGCGATGTCCTTATCGGTCAAAGGTGGGAAATCAGATGCAAACTTTCGGATAGTATGATACAAAGCAATCCTGTCGCGGGGCGAAAGGAAATCGTAAGCAGTCATACCCGAGCCTGGAATACCTTCCTGTAAAGTTTTATACACAGCAGCTATAGTTCGTCCGTTTTTCCAGCCATCGGATTTGGTGAAATTTCTGGGAGGCGGATTCAAGCCTTTCCCAGCAATTCCGTCCCCTTTGCCAGACTCGCCGTGACAAGTTTGACAAGTAGTACGATACAATTCTTGACCCCGGGCAAGCATCTCTTGGGTTGGATTTTTAATTTCTTCCAACTTTACTCCTTCTACTTTCTTCCCAAGTCGCAATTCTACATCTTTGAAAAGTTTTGCCGAATCGGGCTCGTCATAAGGAGTAGTATTTTTGTAAAAATTATCGAGATTGTTCAAAAAAACAATTCCCAATGCGAAAATAACTATGAAAAAGAGCAGAAATGAATAACCAAACCAACGAGATGGATGCTTAAAGATTTCTTTAAAATCAATCTCATCATAAAAATAGTCAAATAACTTTTTCATTATTTATCCCTATCAAAATTACATTTAGTTCAAACTAACTCAATAGAATAAAACGAAAAAATTTTAATTTTATTTATTCTCAATTTATCTTACTTTTTACAAATGGAATTCCAGTCCTCTTTTCAATTTCGGGTCGCCTATTGGAACTAAATTCACATTTTTGGAAAGTATGCAGAAAAGTACTATTAGCAAGCCAACAGCAAAAACTGGAAAAACTAATTCCATCCAACCAAATGGAACCCCACCCTTTGAATATGTGGGCATCACCACCCAGAATAAATCGTAGTAATGTGCAAACAAAACCCAAAGAGCAGCAATTTTAAGTCGCAACGGGTCCATCTTTGCTGGTTGAGGCAAAAGCAAGATGTAGGGAACAATGAACTTCACGAAAATTATTCCGATCGAGAAATAAAGCCAAGAACCAACACCACGATTGATAAACCAAAAAGTTTCTTCGGGCAGATTGGCATACCAAATCAACATAAACTGGCTAAATGCAATATAAGCCCAAAAATTTGTAAAAGCAAAAATCAACGCCCCCATACTATAATAATGTTCGCTACCCAAACCATCGACCAAAAACCCTTTTTCATTCAATGAAATTGAAACAAAAGTAAACACTCCAAGAGCAGCAAGAAAACTGCCAGCAAAATAGTAAACACCAAAGATTGTAGAATACCAATGGGGTTCTAAACTCATCAACCAATCGATTGCAAAAAAAGTTAAAGTAACTGCAAAGACTGGCATAAAGACGGCAGAAACAATTGTATTCTTTTTGGTCAAACTTTGGTCGAAACTTTTATCCTGCTTCCTCGAAATTGATGTGAAAAGGTAATAAAACAAGAACCAGAGCAGTAATGTAATAATCAACCGCACAATAAAAAAGGTTTGGTTAAGATAAGCGGATTTATTCTTCAATATTTGGTCAACCTGAACTGCTTCGGTATGAGACCAATGATAGAGCGAATGAATGCTGCTCAAAATGGGTATAGCCAAAATTGGCAGAACAAGTACAAGTGAAGCGGTAATTTCGGCAATTCTTCGGAACGGCACGCTCCAAACCGCACCTGTAAGATACTCAATCCCAATAAAGAACATCGAACCTACTCCAATGCTTGCAATCCAAGTGAACACAACTAACAGGTTGAACGAAGCACGAGCAGAATTCGTAATATAAGCAAGAACTACACCAACAAAGCC
>Ga0209691_1000451_pt1 | contig 29034 bp, 25 predicted proteins | sample YNPMSBMetaG_FD_187120 | JGI IMG/M metagenome (GOLD analysis project Ga0209691, IMG submission 187120) | Anoxygenic and chlorotrophic microbial mat microbial communities from Yellowstone National Park, USA - YNP MS-B MetaG (SPAdes) (version 2) ... | reverse complement strand
CAGACCTGCCACAAATGCCTGCACATCCACCCTGAGCAGGGTAAGTCCTACCGCAGCGGCAAGTTGTTCAAGTGTGGACACTGCGGGTGGGAAGGGGATGCTGACTATAACGCTGCTCAAGTAATCTCTCTCCTTGGGGCGACTGTAAACTCGCCTGAAATTCCGAAACTTAGCTGTCCTCTGGGTCAGCTAGGGATTGGGATAAAGCCCGCACCCTGCGCATAGCGCGGGTGTCGGGTAGTTTACTTACCTCCAAAGCCTCAGCCAGCGAAGCGGCTGTCTTTCGCTGTCCGGAGCGCAGCAGCATATCTAGCTTCAGGATCCGCTCTATCTGACGTAGCATTGCTTACCTTGGCCAGGATGAGCGCATTCTAAACAACTCACCTGGCAAAAATACTTCCGACTTCTCTAAAGATTTGCTGAAGGCTGAAACTTCTTGGGGACGGGGATCAGCATGAACCCCAATTGGACAGGCTAGACAGAGCGGAGAGCGACCTCTGAGGCTGCCTAGCCGGCCTGGCTGCGCAACTGCCGTAGCAGCCGCTCGAACTCTTCCGGCAGAGGGGCGGTAACCTGCAGCGGCTGGCCGGTGCGCGGGTGGACAAAGGAGAGCTTCCAGGCATGCAGAGCTTGGCCGCTGAGTTTGACGGGGCTGGTTTTGCTCTGGGTGTAGAGGGGATCCCCGACAATGGGCAGGCGCAGGTGGGCGGCGTGCACCCGAATTTGATGGGTGCGCCCGGTCTCCAGCTCAAACTGCATCAGGGTGTAGTTGCCCAGGCGCTCCAGCACCTGCCAGTGGGTTACCGCCGCTCGCCCTTGGCCGGGGGGCAGGACGGCCATCTTCTGGCGATCCACCGGGTGGCGGCCAATGGGGGCAGAGATGGTACCTTGGCTTTGGGCTGGCCGGCCAAACACCACCCCTAGGTAGATGCGCCGAGCGGTCTTGGCTTGAATCTGAGCCTGCAGGTGCTGGTGGGCCTGATCGTGTTTGGCGATCACCAGGGCGCCGGTGGTGTCCTTGTCGAGGCGATGGACGATCCCCGGACGCTGCTCGCCGTTGATCCCAGAAAGGCGAGGACAGTGGGCCAGCAGCGCATGCACTAGGGTGCCGCTGGCATGTCCAGGAGCCGGGTGCACCACCAGGCCGCGCGGCTTGTTGATGACAAGCAGATCCTCATCTTCATAGAGGATATCTAAGGGGATCCGCTCCGGCTGCAAGGGGGTGGGGGTGGCCGGCGGGATCCGCACCTCGATTTGATCCCCGGCCTGCAGGGGGCGATCCTTATCCAGGCAGGGCTGGCCGTTCAGCCAAACTTGGCCCTGGCGGATAAGCTGCTGCAGGCGCGAGCGCGACAGCTCCGGCAGTTGTTCTGCCAACCCCCGATCCAGCCGCAAGCCCTGCTGTTTTTCCGTCACTCTTACCTGGCGAATTGCTGCCACCGGATCCCTGAGGCCTTCCATTTGCCCTGTTGCCGCCAACTGCTGCTTTGAAAACATGGTGGCAGAGCGGTTACTTTTGCATTAGATAAAAAAGGTCGAAGATTTGTGGCAACCTTCTCAGATGGATCCTGGCGAGATGGCTTTGTGTCAACCCCTTCTCAGCCTTTTCTAGGGGGTTGCGCCGGGATTTTAACCAGCGGAAAACCCTCAGTACAGTGAGGGTATAGACCCTCAAAGCCAGGCCAGATTCTGGCTGGGGGATGGTTTTTGGCTGCACGTAAGTATTGCAGCCGTGGTTCACATTTGAGTCTGATGGGCATAAGGAGACAGAGCATGTCGGATGGAGCAACGCTGGGATCCCAACTTCAACAGCCCTCTCAACGCCAGCTTGGCTCAGAGCCGCCCTTGGTTGTGCCCCTCACCGAAGTGGGGCTGCGGGACGTGGCCCAGGTGGGCGGGAAAAACGCCTCCTTGGGAGAAATGCTGCAGCAGCTAGCCCCCAAAGGGATCCGCGTGCCCCTGGGGTTTGCCACCACCGCCCATGCCTATCGCCAGTTCATCGCCGCTGCCGGCCTCGAGGAGAAGCTGCGGGAGATCTTCAAAGACCTCGATATCGAGGATGTGCGGAACCTGCGCGAGCGGGGCAAGGCCGCCCGCACCTTGATTTTGCAGACGCCTTTCCCCCCAGAGCTGGAGCAGGCCATTGCCAAGGCCTACCAGGAGCTGTGCGAGCGCTACGGCCCCGATACCGATGTGGCGGTGCGCTCCAGCGCCACCGCCGAAGACCTGCCGGATGCCAGCTTTGCCGGCCAGCAGGAGACCTACCTCAACGTGCACGGGATCAAGGCGGTGCTGCAGGCCTGCCACCGCTGCTTTGCCAGCCTGTTTACCGACCGGGCCATCTCCTACCGCCAGATCAAGGGCTTCGACCACTTCCAGGTGGCCCTCTCGGTGGGGGTGCAGAAGATGGTGCGCTCGGACTTGGCCTGCTCGGGGGTGATGTTCTCCATCGACCCAGAAACGGGCTTTAAAGACGCGGTGCTGATCACCGCCGCCTACGGGCTGGGGGAAAACGTGGTGCAAGGGATCGTCAACCCCGACGAATACGTGGTCTTTAAGCCTACCCTGAAGCAGGGGCGGCGGCCCATCCTCTCCCGCAAGCTGGGCAGCAAGGCCCTGAAGCTGGTCTACGACGAGGAGGGATCCCGTTCCACCAAAAACGTACCCGTCCCCGAGAGCCTGCGCCGGCAATATGCCCTCAAGGACGACGAGATCCTGGAGCTGGCTCGCTGGGCCTGCCTCATCGAAGAGCACTACTCGGCGCTGCGGGGCCGCTTCACCCCCATGGACATCGAGTGGGCCAAAGACGGGATCAGCGGCGAGCTGTTCATCGTCCAGGCCCGCCCTGAGACGGTGCAATCCCAAAAGGCCGCCAACCGCCTCAAGACCTATCGCTTTACCCAGCCGCAGGCCCGCCCAGAACCCCTGGTGCGGGGACGGGCGGTGGGAGAGGCCATTGGCCAGGGCACGGCCCGCGTCATTTTGGATGTGCGCCGCTCGGATCAGTTCCAAGCCGGCGAGGTGCTGGTGACCGAAAAAACGGATCCCGACTGGGAGCCGATCATGAAAAAGGCCAGCGCCATCGTCACCAACCAGGGGGGCAGAACCTGCCATGCGGCCATCATCGCCCGCGAGTTGGGGATCCCGGCCATTGTTGGCTGCGGCAACGCCACGCAGGTGCTCCGCTCCGGCGATCCTATCACCGTCTCCTGTGCCGAAGGGGAGGAAGGGCGCGTCTATCCTGGCTTGCTGTCCTACGAAGTTACAGAGATCCCCCTCGAGGAGCTGCCCCGCCCCCGCACCCAACTGATGATGAACGTGGGCAACCCGGAAAAAGCCTTTGGCCTCAGCGAGATCCCTTGCGATGGCGTGGGGCTGGCACGGCTGGAGTTCATCATCGCCAACCACATCCAGGTCCATCCCTTGGCTTTGCTCCACTACGAGCAGGCCGTCAAGGAGGAGCCGCGCCTGGCGGAGCTCACCGCCCAGTACCCTGACAAGCCGGAGTACTTTGTGGACAAGCTGGCCCAGGGGGTGGCCACCATCGCCGCCGCCTTCTACCCCAAGCCGGTGATCGTGCGGCTGTCGGACTTCAAGAGCAACGAATACGCCCACCTGCTGGGCGGAGCCCGCTACGAGCCCCATGAGGAAAACCCCATGATTGGCTGGCGGGGGGCCTCCCGCTACACGGATCCCCGCTACCGCGACGGCTTTGCGCTGGAGTGCCGGGCCATGAAACGGGTGCGGGACGAGATGGGCCTGGCCAACGTCATCTTGATGATCCCCTTCTGCCGCACCCCCGAAGAGGGACACAGGGTGCTGGAGGAGATGGCCCGCCACGGCCTGGTGCGGGGGGAAAACGGCCTGCAGGTGTACGTCATGTGCGAGCTGCCCAGCAACGTCATCCTGGCCGACGAGTTCTGCCAGATCTTCGACGGCTTCTCCATCGGCTCCAACGACCTCACCCAGCTTACCCTGGGGTTGGACCGCGACTCCGCCCTGGTGGCCCATCTTTTTGACGAGCGCCACGAGGCCGTTAAGCGGCTGATCGCCCAGGTAATCCAGACGGTGAAAAGCCACGGGCGCAAGATCGGCATCTGTGGACAAGCCCCCAGCGACTACCCCGACTTTGCCCGCTTCCTGGTGCAGCAGGGGATCGACTCCATCAGCCTCAACCCCGATTCCCTGCTGAAAACCCTGTTGGTGGTGGCCGAGGCAGAAGCTGGCCGATAGGCCCAGGGGGCGGCGCCGGGATCCCGTCTGCTGGGTTACAATCTTCTCTGCTGTGTTGCCATCCCCGCCATGATCCACGAACTCTCCATGCCGGCCCTCAGCTCCACCATGGAAACGGGCAAGATCGTCGCCTGGCTGAAAAACCCCGGCGACCGGGTGGAGAAAGGGGAAAACATCCTGGTGGTGGAGTCGGACAAGGCGGACATGGACGTGGAGTCCTTCCACAGCGGCATTCTGGCCAGCATCCTCATCCCAGCAGGGGAATCGGCGCCGGTGGGCGCCCCCATCGCCCTCATTGCCGAAACCGAAGCGGAGGTGGCCGAGGCCCAAGAGCGAGCCAAGGCCCTCTCTAAGGGTGCTCTACCGGCAACTGCACCTACTGCAGTCCCCACCCCCACAGTTCAACAGCCAACCCCTGTCCCTGCGGCGATCCCCACCCCCACCCTTCCAACTGGCTCCAACGGGGCCGGATCCCAGCGGATCCTGGCTTCCCCACGGGCGAAAAAATTGGCAGAAAGCCTGGGGATCGACCTGCGCACGGTGCGCGGCTCCGGCCCTGGTGGGCGCATCGTGGCCGAAGATGTGGAGCGGGCTGCAGCTCAGGCCGCCTCTACGCAAGCGGCAGCTCCCCCCCCTGTCTCTGCGGCTGCCCCGTTGGGAGAAGTGGTTCCCTTGAGCACGTTGCAGGCGGCGGTGGTGCGCAACATGAACGCCAGCTTGGGCGTGCCGGTGTTCCACGTCGGCTACACCATCACCACCGACAGCCTGGATCAGCTTTACCAACAGGTGAAGCCCAAAGGGGTAACCCTGACGGCCCTTTTGGTGAAAGCGGTGGCCCTGACCCTAGAAAAGCATCCCCTCCTCAACGCCAGCTACACGGAAAACGGGATCCACTACAAAGCCGAGATCAACATTGCCGTGGCGGTGGCCATGGAAGACGGCGGCCTGATCACCCCTGTGCTCAAGCAGGCCAACCGGACCGATCTCTACGAGATCTCCCGCCGCTGGAAGGATCTGGTGGAGCGGGCGCGGCGCAAGCAACTGCAGCCGGAGGAGTACAACAGCGGCACCTTTACCCTCTCCAACCTGGGCATGTTTGGGGTGGATCGCTTCGACGCCATCCTGCCTCCCAACCAAGGAGCTATTTTGGCCGTCGGCGCTGCTCGCCCCACCGTGGTGGCCACACCAGAAAAAGCCATCGCCATCCGCTCCCAGATGCAGGTCAACCTCACCTGCGACCACCGCGTTATTTACGGCGCCCACGCGGCGGCCTTCTTGCAAGATCTGGCCCAGTTGTTAGAACAAAAGGTGGGATCCCTGACGCTGTAGAAGCTCAATAAGTGGGCAGGCTGGGATCCACCTCAAGAGCCCAGGCGTGGATGCCGCCGCTGATGTTGTAGACCTGGCTGAAGCCGTTGGCCAGCAGCCACTGGCTCACTTGGGCAGAGCGGATGCCGTGGTGGCAGAGGACAAAGGTTGGACAATGGGGATCGAGCTCCCTCAAGATTTGCTCGCGCCACTCTTGGTACTGGCTCAAGGGGTAGTTGCGAAACCCGAGGGCACTGAGATTGGCCAACTCCAACTCGGCCGGTTCCCGCACATCGATGAGTTGCAGAGGGCCAGCCTCGGGATCCCTCAGGCGGGCAGCTAGCTGCTGCGGCGCAACCGAGCGAACGAAAGAGGACATGGCTGACCTGTAACCCTATCTGGACCCGTTCTCAGGATATAGCGGCTCAGCGTCTACCCTGGTCTGCTTGCCATTGTTGCAGGTCGTGGTTGGCCGGCAACCCTTCCTTCAGCAACCCCCTGTCGAGTTACTTGGGGCAGCCCCCCTAGAACTCCAAATTTCTCGAAGAAATTTTAACTGTACTGATTGCGGATCCTCTGCCAAGTTCAATAGGGCAGGGATCCCTTTTGGGAGGCTCTGCTTGAGAGAATTGGATCCCAGGGGTTCATCCGGGCTCTAGGTATCCGCAGTTCTGATAGGCTTGACCGATAGGGACTTGCCAAGGATTTTCCACCGATGAAAGGCCCCCTTTCCACAGACGGCCAAGTATCCCGATCTAGCTGGCGAACCGGTTCCCTCTTGCTGACTCTGTTGGCAGGGATCGCTTTCGGCTGTGGAGGAGGAGGCACGGGCAACTCTCCTCCCCCACCATCGCCAGGTGGTGGGCCCGTCATCCTGCAAGTGGATCCAGCCAAGGGCCCCTTTACCAAGCTGGCCGATGCTGTGGCACAGGCGCAGCGGCTGCAAAATGCCACAGAGGGGCTAGAGGTGCTGATCCAGATTTTGGGGGCGGGCAAGGAGAGGCTAGAGAAGGATCTGGCCTTGGATGGGGGCGACGGCACCAATGGCGGGCGGATTCGGATTACCAGCTCCACAGCTTATGAGATCCTGGCCGGGTTGTTCGACGTGATCGTAGCCAGCCAAACCAGCCTGCAAGGGGTGGAGGTGGTGTTGGAAGGCGGAAGGGTGCAGGTCAACGGTGGCACCTTTCAGCCGAGCAAGGTTACCCTCAACGACCCCCGCTCCAACATCTTGGTCAACGGCAACGCTGCCGTTTTGGAGGGAGCTTTAAACCAATTGGCCCAGATTTTTTGCCAGCAATTTTTGGATCCCTGTGTGCAGGTCTCGGGCAGTGGCCGTATTGCAAGCATCTCAGTCAGTGTCAGCAAGGCAGGAGGCGTAGGTGTAGGCACTGTGCCGGGGAGTAACCCGCTCCTGGAGAACAACGCGATCCTTCTGCAAGCTTTGGGAGCTTTGGCAGTTCGCTACAGCAACAACTCCGGCGGGATCTTCCGCAACAACCAGATCGAAGGGGATCCAGCCACCGCCGCGGCTGGCTTGGCGTTGCAGGCGCGGCAAAGAGACATGGCTGGCACCACCGGGATCCAACTGGATGGAGCGGGATCGGCGCCAGCGATTCAATCCAACCGGATCGGCGTGGGCAGGATAGTCGGCAGTGTCGGCATTCGCATTTTGCAAGGAACCCAGGCTCGCACCATTGTTGGGAATACGTTCCTAGCTCGGGGCGAGGGCGCGGGGGTAGCCATTCAAGTGGCCCCCGGCACGCCAGAGGCAGTAGTCGCTGCCTACTTGGCCGGCAACAGCTTCCAGGGCAACTTTGCTGAGAGGATCGGCGGCGGATCTGCGCCTACCCCGATACCGACAGTTACACCTGCCCCAACCCTGGCTCCTACCCCCACTCCGAGGCCATCGCCAACTCCTCGGGTGCTCGGCACCGGCCCTATTCAGATTACTCTAGCCTGGAACACTATCGATGAGCTTGACTTATATGTCACGGATCCCGGGCAGCAGACGGTGTTTTTTAACAATCGGGTTATCCCTTCTGGAGGACGGCTGGACGTGGATGCCAATGCCGACTGCGTTGCCGTAACGGAAAACCCTGTGGAGAATGTCTTTTGGGCCTCCAGCCCGCCCTCAGGCCTGTACCTTATTGAGGTTTATTGAGGTGAGCTTGTTCCGTCGCTGTTCGCAGGTAACCGCTCCCGTTCCGTTCACCGTAACGGTTCGCAAAAGCGGAAGCGCCGCACAAACCTTCAGCGGATCGGCCACCTCTCCTGGCTTGGCAGGTAGGTTTACCTTTTCCTTTCCCTAAAGTTAGCTAAAGCTGGCATCCATCCATCTTGGACACCCCCATTCAAATTAATTCTTGACTCAGGGATCCAGAAAACTTTTCTCCCACAAGTTCAAACAGCCATAGTAGCCACAAAACACCTTCTTAAAGCAGAGTCTACATCCCCTCTCCCCCTGGGAGAGGGGTCGGGGGTGAGGGACAGCAGTGCCGAGTGTTTGGAAAGTGAAAAAGCTGTAGTCTTACTTGAGACGACAATACCGCTGCCGAACCACCCATATACAAACAGACGGGATCCCTACTCCAGGGATCCCGGTCATCTGTTCAGGCTATTCTACGGCGGCCTTGGCTGATTTCGCTTCCGCCTCTTTGGCTGCTTTCATCTCGGCCAGAATCTCCTCCGGTCGCTTGCCGGCCCGCTGAGATCCGGCAGGCAGCTCGTGGGGATCGATCACCCCCTTGGGCAGATAGGCAAACTCCCGCAGCGGCGTCACCATCGGGTCTTCCGTGACCTTGGAAGGCAAGCGGCCCAGCGCCACCTGGTGGTAGTTCAGCTCGTGGCGGTCGTAGGTGGCCAGTTCATAGTCTTCGGTAACCGAGAGGCAGTTGGTGGGGCAAAACTCCACGCAATTGGCGCAGAAAATGCACACCCCAAAATCGATGCTGTAACTGTAGAGCTCTTTCTTCTTCAGCTCGGTGTTGTAGACCCAGTCCACCACCGGCAGGTCGATGGGGCAAACCCGAACACAGATCTCGCAGGCAATGCACTTATCGAACTCAAAGTGAATGCGTCCCCGAAAGCGCTCAGAGGGGATCAGCTTCTCAAAGGGATACTGGACAGTTACAGGCCGGCGGTTCATATGGTCGAAGACCACTCCCATCCCCTGACCGATGTACTTGGCTGCTTTGAAGGCATCGCTTACGTATTCGCCAACGCGCTTGAGAAAAGTCATGGCCTGTCCTCTCCCTCTCTCGCTTTCTTTACTTTTCATTCAACCCCCGAAAACGCTCGGGAAGGCAAGTTTCAAAGCCGCCGTCAACAGCAAATTCACAAACGAGACGGGCAGCAGAAATTTCCACCCCAAATCCAACAGCTGGTCAATGCGCACCCGCGGCAGGGTCCAGCGCAAGAGGATGGCCAAAAACACAAAGATAAAAGCCTTGACCATCGTCATGAGAATGCCCAACACCGCCGCGCCGATCTGCAAAAAGGGGTTGTCCAACGGGATCCCGAGCCAGGCGGCAATTGTTTCCACCGGCACCACAAACGACCAGCCGCCCAAGTACAACACCGCCGCAATGAGAGAGGCCAGCAGCAAGTTGGCGTAGGATCCCAGGTAAAACAGGGCAAATTTCATGCCGGAGTACTCCGTCTGGTAGCCGGCCACCAGCTCCTCTTCGGCTTCCGGCAAATCAAAGGGGATCCGTTCGGTTTCCGCCAGCGCCGAGATCAGGAAAATGACAAAGCCAATCGGCTGCCGCCACACGTTCCAACTGAGGATCCCCAGCCCACTCTGCTGCTCCACGATCCCCACGGTGTCCAGGCCGTTGCTCATCAGCACCACCGCCAGCACCGACAAGGCCAAGGGCAGTTCGTAGCTAATTGACTGGGCCGCCGCCCGCAGCCCCCCCAGCAGAGAATACTTGTTGTTGGAGCCGTAGCCCGACATCAACAGGCCGATGGGCTGCACGCTGGAGGTGGCGATCAAGAAAAACACCCCGATGGCGATGTTGGAGATCAATAGGTTCTGGCCGAAGGGAACCACCAGATAACACAAAAAGACCGGCAGGAAAACCAGGATCGGCCCCAGCGTGAACAAAACTGGGTCGGCCAAGCTGGGCAGCACATCTTCCTTCGTTAAGAGCTTGATGCCATCGGCAATCGGGATCAGTACCCCGTGGGGCCCAGCCATGTTGGGGCCAATCCGCTGTTGGGCCGCCGCCGAGATCTTGCGCTCTAGCCAGGTCATGACCATCACTCCCAAGGTGGCGGCGATGACCATGAGCAACATGGGCAAAGGTACCCACAAAGCGTGGGCAGCGCCTGGGCTCAGGCCCAAGTTTTGCAGGGCTGTTTCAAAACCAAGCTGTAGGTCAATGCCGGCGGCTGTCATGGGGTTGAGTGGCTCCCTAGAGACGGTGAGTCAAAAAAGGCACTGGAGTCTGTGGATCTAATAACTAGGCTTTGCCGTTGGGATCCGACTGAGGGGGACGGTGGCGGCGGCGCAGCTCCTGCTGAATGATGGCCTGCAGGCGGGCGTCGGATAACTCTTCGGCGCGGCGGCGCCTTTCTTCTTGGTACTTGGCCCATTGCTTGGGACCGATAATCGCGGCAATAGTTACGACAATCAGGAGCGGCAGAAGCAAGATCGCCCAGGCCATCGCCCTTGTCCTCCCTTTCCTACGAGTATCTTAGCGATCCACCTCCCCCATAATGATGTCGATGCTGCCCAAGATGGCGATCATGTCGGCCACCTTCATGCCGCGAATGAGCTGAGGCAACACCTGCAGGTTGACAAAGCCGGGTGGACGGATCTTCCAGCGCCACGGACAGACGTTGTCGTCGCCGACGATGTAAATGCCCAGCTCCCCTTTGGCGCTCTCCACCCGTACGTAGGCCTCTCCTTTGGGGATCTTGAAGTTGGCCGAGGGCTTTTTGCTGATGAACTGGTAGTCGCCCTTGTTCCACTCCGACTTTGGCCCCTCCAGCATGCGCTTGGCTTCCAGATTTTCAAAGGGGCCACCGGGCAGGGCCTTCACCGCCTGCTGCACAATTTTGCAGGACTCGCGCATCTCCTTCATGCGCACTCGATAGCGGGCCAGGCAATCCCCCTCTGGGTAAACCGCCACCTCCCAGTCGAAGTCGTCGTAGCACTCGTAGTGATCCACCTTGCGCAGATCCCAGTTGACGCCGCAGGCCCGCAGCATGGGCCCAGACAGGCCCCAGTTGATGGCATCTTGCTTGGAGATGACCCCTATCCCTTCCAGCCGCCGGCGGAAGATGGGGTTGTCGGTAACCAGCCGCTCGTACTCATCTACCTTGGGCAGGAAGTACTCGCAAAAATCGAGGCATTTTTCCGTCCAGCCGTAGGGCAGATCCACCGCCACGCCCCCGACGCGGAAGTAGTTGTTGTTGATGAGGCGCATGCCGGTGACGGCTTCAAACAAATCCAAGATCCACTCCCGCTCCCGCATGGCGTAGAGGAAGGGGGTTTGGGCGCCCAGGTCGGCCAAGAAGGGGCCAAACCAGAGCAGGTGGTTGGTGATGCGGGTCAGCTCCAACATGATCACCCGCAGGTAGCTGGCCCGCCGGGGCACCGGGATCCCAGCCAGTTTCTCGACGGCGTTGACGGTGATGGCTTCGTTGAACATGCCGGCACCGTAGTCCCAGCGGGAGACGTAGGGCAGGTACTGCACCACGGTGCGGTTTTCGGCAATTTTTTCCATGCCGCGGTGCAGATAGCCAATCACCGGCTCGCAGTCGACGATGTTTTCGCCATCGAGGGTGACCAGCAGGCGCAAGACCCCGTGCATAGAAGGATGGTGCGGCCCAAAGTTGAGCAGCATCCGGTCAGTACGGGTCTCGATCATGGGCATGGGCATGGCCGCCGCCTCCGCAACTGAAGAATGTTTATGGTCTGCAACATTTGCAGTATAGCGGCTTTCCCGCGGTTCCTCGAGCTCTCGGGCCATCAGGGATCCCAATTCTTGCTATTGAGGAGCTCTTGATGACTCAGCTAACGTGAAAAAAAGGAGGGAGAGCAATGGCTGGTTCCCCTACAAACAGCTCCTCTCGACGGGAGCAGCAGCATCCGCAATACGACACCGATCGGGCTCTTCTCAACGAGCTGATGGCCCAAGTGCAGGAGAGCCCCCCCTCGGATTGGGTGCTGGCCGAAGTGGCCCGTCTGCGCATCCGCTACCACGGCTTTCCCGGCGCCTGGGATCTGCAGCGGGATTTGGATCAGATCTTGGAACAGTGGGGCCTGAGCGAAGAGGAGCTGTTTGCCCGCACCCGCCAGATCCACGCCCGCGGCCAGGTCTACGGCCGCAGCTTCAGTACACGGGATGACTGGGCCTAGGCAGCAGCCTTTATGGAAGGGTGTCTATCCTTCTGCCCCCTTTTTTGGCAAAAGAGGGGAGTTCCTCCATCCTTCATCAGCACCTGGGAAACTAGGAAGCCTGGAGCTGCTCGGCAAAGATGGGATCCAGAGGCACATCCAAAGCGGCGATGACCTTGGTCCAGAAGTTCATAAAGCCAATCCAGGCCGAGAGCTCCACCAGATCTTCGTCTGACCAAATGGTTTTGAGGCGGGCAAAGAAGCTGTCGGTCACCACCATGCTGGGCACGGTCATGCGCTCGGCGTACTCGATGGCCAGCTTCTCGGCTTCGGTGTAGAGGGCGCTGGTGCGGGCCTGGGCCACCGCGGCAATTTTGGCCGGGGAGGCGCCGTGTTTTTGCGCCTGCAGGGTGTGGTAGGGCAGGCAGTAGTGGCGGCAGCCGTTGATCTGGGCAATGCGGATGCTGACCAGCTCTTTTAGCTCCTCGGGCAGGTTGGGGTTGTCGGTGTGCAGCGCTCCGTACAGGTTCATCACCGCCCGCATCAGCTGCGGCTTGTGGGCCATTACCTGTAGCGGGTTGAGGGCGGTGCCATAGGTTTTTTCTAGGCTTTCGTAAACCTTCTGCAGTTGCTTGTCGGCTTTTTCCGGAGGAACAGGAGGGATCCGCATGGATGATCTATAAAAAATTGCAGCATTCTCGACTTTAGCGCGTTTGGGGGATATCTCCTCCTGCCCGCCACAACTAATTGCCCAAGGACTGCTCGAGGGCTTCTACCTGCTGTTGGGTAGCTGTAGCCCCTTGGTTGAGGGTTTGCTGGAGCTGTTCCCGCGATTGGTAGATCTGCAGCGGCCCTCCCTGGGGGATCCCTTGCTGGGCGGCTTCTGGGCTGGCCTGCTCTGGACTTGGCTCTGAACTGAGCGGGTTGCGGTAGAGCCGGTTCACCACCAGAAAGCCCACCAGCACTACGGCAGTTGCCACCAAAAGTCGAACCATACCCGGATCCCTTGCAAGCGTCTAGTTCTAGAATGCCCAAAAAGAGTATCAGGTATCAGAGGTCGGGCAAAATGGCGCAGACTGCTCAGCCGGTGCGGGTTGGCATTGGCGGCCCGATGGGATCCGGGAAGACCGCCCTGGTGGAAAAGCTCTGTCTGGCACTGCGGGATCCCTTGTCTTTGGCCGTGGAGACTAATATACCCGCGAAGATGCCGAGTTTTTGGTGCGGGCCAAGGCGCTGGCGGCGGAGCGGATCATCGGCGTGGAGACCGGCGGCTGTCCCCACACGGCCATTCGGGAAGACGCCTCCCTCAACCTCGATGCCATTCAGGAGCTGGAGCGCCGCTTCTGTCCCCTGAATCCCATCTTGGTGGAATCGGGAGGGGATAACTTGGCGGCCACCTTCAGCCCAGAGCTGGTGGATGCCTGCATCTATGTTATTGATGTGGCCGAAGGGGACAAGATCCCGCGCAAGGGGGGCCGGGGATCACCCGCTCCGACCTGCTGGTGATCAACAGGATCGACCTGGCGCCCTATGTGGGGGCGGACTTGGGGGTGATGGAACGGGATGCCCGCCGCATGCGGGGAGACAGGCCCTTTGTCTTTACCAACCTGCGCACGGGCGAGGGACTGGATCAGATCCTGAGCTGGCTGAAGCGGGAGGTGCTCTTTTGCCCCATCCAGGCTAACTCCCCCTCTGTAAGCCGCCTGTGACCTTCGGCAAGGCCCTCTTGAAGATCAGCCGCCAAGGCGAACATGCCCGCATTTGGGAGTATTCTCAGGCCCCCCTGCAATGGCTGGGATCCCCCGGTGAGCCGCCCCTCTATTACCTGCGCAACCCCAACGGCGGCCTGCTGGGCGGGGATCGCCACCGCATCGCGATCGAGCTGGGGGCAGGCGCAGGGCTGGCAATTCGCACCCAGGGGGCAACCCGCCTCCACCCCGGCCTGATCCGGCAACAGGCCAAGGTCAAGCTGGCCCCCACCAGCCAACTGATCTGGATCCCTCACCCGACCATTCCCGGCGCAGGAGCAGACTTCCGCCAACAGGTGCAGATCGAGCTGGATCCCAGTGCCCGCCTGGCCTATGCCGAGATCTGGACGGCCGGGCGGCTGGCCATGGGGGAATGCTGGCAGTTTCGGCGCCTTTCCAGCAGCTTGCGGGTTTGGGTCGCTGCCGGGAGCCCATCTGCTAGCCGCCAGAAAAAGCTCTGGCTGCAAGAACACATCGATCTCCGCTTTCCCCACCAGCATGTCTCCACCGCGTCGGTGCTGGGATCCCATCTCTGCTGGGGATCCCTGTATTTGCTGGGGGACTGGCCGGAACCCACTTGGCCGACCGTTCACGTCAGCGGGACAGAATCCCCACACTGGCTGGTCAAGTCTCCGGATCCCGTCTGTCAGGGCTGGATCCTGCGCCAGGTGGGGCCACAGGCAGAGGCCATCTGGCAGCAGTTCGGCCAGGTTGTGCAACAGCTTGCCGCGGCCCAGAGAAGCTCAAGCCAGGGGTGGTAGGCTAGGGCTGGCTTCACCCGACCCGTTGCCCGAGATCATGAACGCGGCCCGACGCATTATCAAACGTTCTGTTCGCAAGGGACGAAGTCGCTGGCTGCTCCTCTACGAAAGAGGAATGGCTCTGCTGGCCCTGGGCAACCTGTGCTGGGTGCTCTTCGACCTCAGCTACGTGCCCTGGCGGGACTTTTGGCTCCAGGGGCGGGTGCAGATCTTCGGCGCCTTTGGCCCTCCCATTCCCCTGCCCATCCTCTCCCAACAGACCAGCCGCTCCCCGGTAACCGACCTGTATGACCCGGTGAAAGGCATTGAGCCCAACCCGGAAACCCAGCGCTACTTGGCCCTGGTGGATGAGCTGCGCCAGGTCACCCTGCGCTTTGGGGTGGAGTCGGAAGCGGCGGCGCCGCTCCTGGCCCGCTTGCGGCAACTGAGCGACGAGATGATCGAGACCAACCCCTTTCAGGCCGCCAACAAAACCGGCCAGTTTGTGCGCATCCTCAACTTGATGCGGGAGCACATCCCCGGAGCCGACTCGGCCAGGGCCGCCTTCGCCCGCTTCTGGACTGCCGAATACTTGGCCAGCGTCGATCCCAAAGACGGGATCGAATTTTTCCAGGCCCGGCTGCGCCCCCTCTTCGAGACCAACTACTCCCGCCCCATCGGCGAGAGCGGCAGCCCCGTGGACTTTTTTCCGCTGCTGGATTTTCCCTTTGTGTTGCTGTTTGGGCTGGAATTTGTCCTGCGCACGGTGGCCATCAGCCGCCGCTACACCGGCGTCAATTGGCTGGATGCCATGCTCTGGCGCTGGTACGATGTGCTGCTGCTGTTGCCCTTTTGGCGCTGGCTGCGGGTGATCCCCGTCACCATCCGGCTGGGACAGGCGCAGTTGCTGGATCTGGAGCGGGTCCGGGCCCAGGTAAGCCAGGGCTTTGTCACCAACTTCGCCGAAGACCTGACCGAGGTCATCGTCGTGCGGGTGATCAACCAAATCCAGGCATCCATCCAGCGGGGATCCCTGCCCCTGCTGCCGGCAGCCGATCCCTCCCGCAGCTACATCGACCTCAACGAGATCAACGAGCTGGAAGCCATTGCCAACCTGGTTTTTCGCACCGTCCTCTACCGCGTCTTGCCCCAGGTTCAGCCGGAGGTGGAGCAATGGCTCCGCTACAACCTGGATGGCCTGCTCAAACAACTCCCCGCCCTGCAAACCCTGGAACGGCTGCCCGGCCTCGGATCCCTGCCCAGCCAACTGACGGAGCGCCTGGCCGGCGAGCTGACCACCACCACCTACAAAGCCTTGACCAACAGCTTCGAGGATCCCGTCGGCTCCAAGCTGGTGGCCCAACTGTTGCGGCGATTTGGCGAAGTCTTGGCAGGTGAACTTACCCAGCAACATGCTCTGGATGAGATCCGCTCCCTGCTGCAAGACTTGCTGGAAGAGATCAAGATCAACTACGTAGAGCGCCTCTCCCAGGAAGATCTGGAGGAGGTGATGGAGCAAACCCGCAAGCTGCGGCAAAAAGCCCAGCAACTCGAGCAAGCCCGCGGCGCGTAGGGGTGGTTGACGAGGTTTCGCCGGTTCAGTAGGATAATGGTTCAAGCCTGGGCGAGTGGCGGAACTGGTAGACGCACCGCACTCAAAATGCGGCGGGAAACCGTGTCGGTTCGAATCCGACCTTGCCCATGGCAAAGCGACTCTAGCCTTGGCGTTTGCTCTTGAGAAGGAGCTGCCTCCATCGACAGGATCCCACTCCGGCAACTGGCTTTTCCGAGCTGCGTAAACTACCCGGCTCCGACCGCCCCCCCTTCCCTCCCAACCCCCCGTATACGGGGGGCAGGGGGATTGAGGGGGGTACAGTGCGGGGCTGCTGCGGCTTCTAGCTGAGGGGTTCCGGTTAGATGGCAGCCCAGAAGCCTGCAAAGCCGTGAAGGGTACCTTGCCGATTGCCTGGGGAACCTGGGCTCCTTTGGGGGATGGCAAGCTGGCGGTGGCCTTTGGGGTCTTTTGCTAGGGAGAGGGAGAAAGCTCCCCGCCGGCTGATCCCAAGCGGCGCACCAGTTGCCAACCCTCTACCTCGGCCAAAGGCTGCAGCCCCAAATCCTGGAGCGATAGCTGCTGAGCTTGGACGGGAGAGACCCACAGGTAATCCCCATGTTCTCCTGCTTGCAGGGCGGCGTCATCCACCCATCGCCCTGGGTTGGGGGTGTAAAAGGCGATGGCCTGGGCCTGACAGACATCTGGCAGACCACTGCGGCCAATGTCCACTACGGGGAAATCGCCCTTGTCAGAGCCCAGCATCTGTTTCCAGTCCAGCTGGGCAAAGGCAGGATTGAAATTGCCGAAGTCAGGCCGCAGGACAATGCTGACCAGGGCAAGGATGCTGGCAGCTAGGAGCGTGCCTACCCAGAGTTCGCCGGCATAGTGCAGCACCCGCCGCCAGCTCCAGAGCACCGGCAAGAGCAGATACAACAGGCCGATTGCCACCAACGACCAGGCATGGGGTTGGAGCAGCTCCAGTCCCTCGACGTCCCGCCTGACGGCCACCCCCAAACCCAAAAGCAGCGTCCCCACCGCCGCCAGCCCCCAGGAGAGCACCTGGGCTAGGGGGGGTTTATTTCGCCGAGAACCTCGTTCCGCTGTTGCCACCGAGCCGGTGCGGAGCGGAAACGGCAGAGCTTGATCGAGGACTACCCCCGCCAGGAGAGCCAGCCAGGGATAGAGCTGTACCGTGTAGTAGGGGGTTTTGGTGGGGTAGAGCTGCAAGAGCAAAAACAACAGCAGGGGGAAAGACCAAACCAGCAGGGTGGATCCCGGCTTTTGCCGCAGCAGCAGCCAGCCTCCCACCAAGGCCAAAACTGTCCAAGGGAAGCCATGGATCGGGATGTGCCAAAAGTAGTACCAGCCGCTGGCATCGGCATGGAAAGGTTCTCGCCCCAGATCCCACACCTTCCCCACCAAGGTGGTCAGCACCTTTGTGCCGTACACCCCCATGGCCGGCACCAGCCAGAGGCCGAAGATCCCCAGGCCCAGCAAAAGCCCCAGCCAAAAGGAAGCGGCTCCCAGCCAGTGCCGCCGCTGCTGCCACAAGTAGGGGATCACCGCTGCCGCCGGCACTAGGATCATGGCGCTTTTCATCAACAGGCCCAGCCCAAAGGCCGCCCCCGTCAGCCAGAACCAGCGTCGGTGGCCGCGGCTGCCGTTGACCAGGGCCAGGATCCCCAAGAGCTCCAGACAGGTCAAGGGCACATCCTGCCCCACCAGCCGCCCCTGCTGCACCCAGAGGTAGCAGAGGGGCAAAACCGCCATGCCCAAGAGGGCCGCCCGGGTTGGCAAAAAGGCTCGCCCAATCCAGCCCACCAGAGGAATAGAAAGCAGAGCCGCCAGGATCCCGGGCAGCCGCGCCGCCCATTCGTTGATGCCGTAGAGGGCAAAGCTGAGGGCCACGCTCCAGGTGAGCAGAGGGGGTTTCTCGAAAAAAGGCTCCCCCAAAAAAGTCGGCCCCAGCCAGTTGCTCCCCCGCAGCAGCTCGCGGGCCATCTGGGCATAAAAGCTCTCGTCGCAGCCGGCCAAACTGGGATCCGCCCCCGAGAGCACAAACAGCGGCACTGCCAGGCCCATGATCACCAGGCTCAGGCCCCAAAAGGACAGCAGGTGCGGGTCGCGGCGAAACTGCACAAAAGAGCTGGATCCGGGCAGGGATCCCCCGCCAGGAGAACTGCCCAAACGGTTGGGGTTGCCGAAAGGACGCATGAACAAGCCCTCTGGAACGACACCAAGTAGCCGCTCTGACCAGACTAAACTCTGCGACAAGGGATCTGGCCTTTTTTTAGCGCTACGCACCACTGACGCGAAGGGGAAGCTCCAGGGATCCAGAGGCGCTCTCCAGCTTATCTGCCAGACAGGTCAAGCCCTGAAACCAGCATGGGGTTGCAGGTGCAGTTCGACCATAGTAGAAGTTCTCCCCCGTCGGTGAACTCCCAAAACTCAGCCCTGGTGGATCGCAGCTCTTGGCAGATGCTCTCAACAGCCTCGACAACACCGAGGTGGCCACCAGTTCTTGCAGAGCCTCTGCATCCTTCCCGCCCCCACCGGTTTCAGGCGGCGAGGGCGACGCCCAACCCAATTGGGAGCTGTGGGTATCTCGTTCACGGTGGCTCTGCCCAGCAAGGGGCTGCCTCAATACTCACTTAGCAGAGCTTCCACAAACTCGTAGCTGGAAAAAGGCCGCAGGTCCTCCAGCCCTTCGCCGGCGCCGATAAAGCGGATGGGCAAGTGCATCTGCTGGGTAATGGCCAGGGCAATCCCCCCCTTGGCGGTGCTGTCCAGCTTGGTGAGGATGACGCCGGTTAGCTTGGCCACTTCGGCAAACACCTGGGCCTGGCGCAGGCCGTTTTGCCCTTGGGTGGCATCCAAGACCAAGAGGCTTTCCACCTTGGCTTCGGGAGCTTTCTTGTCAATGATGCGGCGGATCTTGGCCAGCTCCTCCATCAGGTTTTTCTTGTTTTGCAGGCGGCCTGCCGTATCCACCAGCAGCAGCTCCGTACCTCTGGCCTTGGCGGCGTTGATGGCATCAAACACCACGGCTGCCGGGTCGGCATTGGGAGACGGGTTGGCGATGACATCCACCCCCGCCCGTTCTGCCCAGATCTTGAGCTGCTCGACGGCAGCAGCGCGGAAGGTATCGGCGGCAGCAATTAGACACTGGTAGCCGGACTCGCGGGCCACATGGGCAATTTTGCCGATGGTGGTGGTCTTGCCCACCCCATTCACGCCGACGATCAGCCAAATGTTGAGCCTGCCCCGCTGCGGCGCAAAGGTGGGATCCCCTACTGTCAGCATCTGGCGCATCTGCTGCTTGAGGTACTTCACCGCCTCCTCGGGGGGCACCACCTCCTCGCGCATGCGTTTTTGCAGGGCCTGGATGATCTGCTCAGTGGCCTCAACTCCCACATCCGCCTGCAGCAGCATCGTCTCAATTGTTTCGACCGCCTCTTGATCAAGAGGCCCCCGGCCTATTAGAGCCTTTAACTGGTTGATCAGGTTGAGGCGGGTTTTGCCCAAGCCTCGCCGCAGCTTTTGCAGCCAGGAGATCTCTTCTACGGAGATCTCTTCGGGCTTGCGCCCTTGGGCTGCCAGGATCTCGGCTGACCAGCGAAAGCCCTCGTCGAAAACCACCTCTTCCGCCGCCGGCTCTGGGGGCGGGGCAGCCACGGCTGCCGCCATTGGCTCCGGTTCCTCCACAGCGGTTGCCTTTAGGGCTTGCAGGCGCTCGGCAGCACGGGGGGCCAGATCAAAGAAGGAGGCCGCAGCAGCCGACTGCTCAGGAGGCGATGGGGGAGAGACTGCCTCAGTTGCTGCAACTGCTGGGGCAGAGCCCTCGCTTGCAGGCGATTCTGCTGCAGGGGTGGCTGGGGAGACAACCTTTGCTTGAGTGGCTTGGGCAGCAGCTCGCGCTTTCAGGTTGGCATAGGCGGCCTTGGCAAAAGCCAAATAGTCCTCCGGCGACATCGCTGCCGACTCTGCCGCTGGGGGAGGCGTCGACTCGGCATTTGGGGGAGAAGATTCTGCTTCGCCCTTGAAGTCGGTGTAGCGACGGCGAAACCAATCGAAGGCCATAATCCCACCTCTACTTTTGTTTTCCAGTTTGGCAGAGCAGCTCTCTTTCGGGAGCGCGGCTCTGCAATCCTGGGGAACGGCGCAGCTCCTTCAAGCGAACACCACAGTCTTGTTGTGGTAGACCAGCACGCGATTTTCCAGGTGATAGCGCACGGCCCGGGCCAGGACTAGGCGCTCCATGTCGCGGCCCTTGCGAATGAGGTCGGCTACTGTGTCGCGGTGACTTACCCGCACCACGTCCTGCTCGATGATCGGCCCTTCGTCCAGCTCCTCGGTGGCGTAGTGGGCGGTGGCGCCGATGATCTTGACGCCCCGCTGGTGGGCGCGCTGGTAGGGGTTGGCGCCGGCAAAGGCAGGCAGGGTGGAGTGGTGAATGTTGATCACCGGCGGCGCCTGGCGGAGCAGCCACCCGCTCAGCACCTGCATGTACTTGGCCAAGACCACCAGGTCAATGCGATATTCCTGCAACAGGGCGAGCTGGCGGGCCTCTGCCTCGGCCTTGTTCTCCGGAGAAACAGGGATGTGGTAGTAGTCAATGCCAAAAGAGCGGGCCAGCGGCTCCAAATCGGGATGGTTGCTGATGATCAAAGGAATCTCCGCCAGCAGCTCCCCAGCCCTCTGCCGCCAGATGAGATCCAGCAGACAGTGGGGCTGCTTGCTAACCCACACCGCAATGCGCCGGCGCGTGTCGGAAAAATGCAGCTCCCAGTTGGCCTGGATCCCGCGGGCAATCCCAGAGAAAGCGGGGACAATCTCCGAGCGTTCCAAGCGAAAGCCCTCTAGGTCCCACTCGATGCGGCTCAGGAACAGCCCTGCCTCGAGATCTGTGTGGTGGTCGGCGTGAAGAATGTTGCCGTCGTAACTGTAGATAAAGTTAGAGAGCTTGGCTACCAGCCCTTTTTGATCGGGGCAAGAGACCAACAGGGTGGCCGTGGGCATAGAGGCGCAAAGAGCTCGCCCCTTTACCCTAGGGCCTGGATCGGTCTCCGAGCAAGCACCCCTGGCCAAGGGGTTTCAGTCCTGTCGGTTGATCTCCTGCAACAACCAGGGATCCACCGGCCGACCATCCCAACGCCTGAGGTCGATGCGAATCCCCATCGTCGCCGAGGAGCCGGCAGGGGGCAGCTCCTGGTGAGATCTCGGAGTCGGAGGGGTTTTGGCCGTGTTGCCGCAGCCCGGCTGCTACCTCCGCCGGAGCAAAACGAACAGGTGCGTGATCTCCATGCCGAAACAGAGCAGGTTGCAGCGGGGCATAGACTAGGCAGCATCCGCCGTTGACGAGCCCTCGGACGGGGATGCGGCGGCCACAGGCTCTGCTTCGGCAGCCGGCTTTGTGGACGGGTCGGCTGTGCCGGTCGAGTTGGTTTGGGTTGGGGCTGGAGCTGCTGTTTTGGCGCCCTTGGGAGCGGCTGTGCGGGCGGCCTTTTCCAGCTCCTCGGCTTCCTGGGTTAACTGGGCCTCAAACTCTCTGGCGGCATCCTGCAAGCTGCGCAAGGTTTTGGCTAGGGCACGGCCAATCTCCGGCAGCTTGCGCGGCCCAAACACCAAGAGGGCCACCGCAAAGATAACCAGCATTTCCGGCAGTCCAACGCCTAGAAAGTTCATAAGCCCTGGGATCCCTTCGCTTCCCTAGCCTGACATCTTCTTGCCCTTGGCCGCAAGCACTTTCCCCCCTCCAGGGCTTGGGGCTTTCTTGGCAAAGGTCTGTTGCCGTCTTGGCTGGGCTGGCCGGCCAAGCCAATTGGAATGGTAAAATTGCGCTATATCGCTACTTTAATGATTGGCCTAGGCTTGCCCATGCTCCAAATTCTCCAGAAGCTCCTTGGGGATCCCAACGATCGCAAGATCCGCAAGTACCTGCCTGTTGTCAAGCTGATCAACTCGCTGGAGATTGAGATCGCCTCCCTTTCGGATGCGGAGCTCAGGGCCAAGACCACCGAGTTTCGCCAGCGCTTGGATAGAGGGGAGTCCCTCGACGATCTCCTGCCCGAGGCTTTTGCAGTGGTGCGGGAAGCGGCCAAGCGGGTTCTCAACTTGCGCCACTACGATGTGCAGCTCATTGGCGGCATGGTGCTGCACGAGGGCCAGATTGCCGAGATGAAAACTGGCGAAGGGAAAACCCTGGTCGCCACCTTGCCTGCCTATCTCAACGGCCTGACCGGGAAAGGGGTTCACATCGTTACTGTCAACGGCTACTTGGCCCGGCGGGACTCGGAGTGGATGGGGCAGGTGCACCGCTTCCTGGGCCTGACCGTCGGCCTGGTGCAAGAGGGCATGTCCACCGACGAGAAGCGGCGCAGCTACCACTGCGACATCACCTACTGCACCAACAGCGAGCTGGGCTTCGACTACCTGCGGGACAACATGGCCACCGACATCAAAGAGGTGATGCAGCGGCCCTTTAACTACTGCATCATCGACGAGGTGGACTCCATCCTCATCGACGAGGCCCGCACTCCCCTGATCATCTCCGGCCAGATGGCCCGCCCCTCCGAAAAATACCTCAAGGCGGCTCAGGTGGCGCGGGAGCTGATCCGGGACGAGCACTACGAGGTGGACGAAAAAGCCCGCAACGTCATCCTCACCGACGAAGGGTTTGAGGCGGCGGAGCGGCTGCTGGGGGTCTCCGACCTGTTCGATCCCAAGGATCCCTGGGCGCACTTTGTCTTTAATGCAGTGAAGGCCAAGGAGCTCTTCATCCGGGATGTCCACTACATCGTCCGCAACCAAGAGGTGGTGATCGTGGACGAGTTCACCGGGCGGGTGCTCCCCGGTCGCCGCTGGTCGGACGGGCTGCACCAGGCGGTGGAGGCCAAGGAGGGGGTGCCGATTCAAAACGAGAGCCAAACCCTGGCCACCATCACCTACCAAAACCTCTTCCTGCTCTACCCCAAGCTCTCCGGCATGACAGGCACTGCCCGCACCGAGGAAGCCGAGTTCAGCAAAACCTACAACCTAGAAGTCACGGTGATCCCCACCAACCGGCCCATTCGCCGCAAAGATGCCCCCGATTTGGTGTACAAGACCGAAAACGCCAAGTGGAAAGCGGTCGCCGAGGAGATTGCCCACATGCACGCCCAGGGGCGCCCTGTTTTGGTGGGAACCACCAGCGTGGAGAAATCCGAACGCCTCTCGGCCATGCTCAAGGAAATGGGGATCCCCCACAACCTCCTCAACGCCAAACCGGAGAACGTGGAACGGGAGGCGGAAATCATCGCCCAGGCAGGACGCAAAGGTGCTGTAACCATTGCTACCAACATGGCCGGGCGGGGCACGGATATTATTTTGGGCGGCAATGCGGAGTACATGGCCCGCCTCAAGCTGCGGGAACGGCTGATGCCCAAGCTGGCCCAACTGGACGCCGACAACCCCCTGGGATCCGTTCCCATGGTGGGACGGGGCGGTGGGCAAGGGTTTGGCGGAACCTCGCCCAAGCCGAAAAAATCCTGGACGGTGGTCTCTCCCAACTTTTACCCCTGTGAGCTGTCGGCCCGCACCAGCCAGGCTTTGGACGAGGTGGTGGCAGCCGCAGTGGCCAAGTATGGGTTAAACCGCCTGCCGGAGCTGGTGGTGGAAGATCTCATCGCAGTGGCCTCGGAGAAGGCGCCGGTGCAGGATCCACTGATCTTGCAACTGCGAGAGGTCTACAACAGCATCAAGGCCGAGTACGAAAAGGTCACAGAGGCCGAACACGAGGAGGTGGTGCGGCTGGGGGGCTTGCATGTCATCGGCACGGAGCGCCACGAGTCCCGCCGCATCGACAACCAGTTGCGGGGCCGCGCCGGACGGCAAGGAGACCCTGGCTCCTCGCGCTTTTTCCTCAGCCTAGAAGACAACCTGCTCAAGATCTTCGGTGGCGAGCGGGTGGCCAAGCTGATGGACATGTTCCGGGTAGACGAAGACATGCCCATCGAGCACCCGCTGCTTTCCAGCAGCCTGGAGAACGCGCAGCGCAAGGTGGAAGTGTATTACTTTGACCTGCGCAAACAGGTGTTCGAGTACGACGAGGTAATGAACAACCAGCGGCGGGCCATCTACTCGGAGCGGCGGCGCATCCTGGAAGGGGAGAACCTCAAACCCAAGATCCTCGACTACATGCGCAAGACCGTTGAAGAGATCGTGCGGGCCCACGTCAACCCGGAGCTGCCGCCGGAAGAGTGGGAAATCGACAAGCTGACCGCCAAGATGCAGGAGTTTGTGCCCCTGCTCAAAGAGAACCTCAAGGCCGACGACTTGCGGGATCTCTCCTATCAGGAAATCCTAGACCACCTGATCAAGCAGGCGGAGCTGGCCTACGAGGCCAAAGAGGCTTTCTTGGATACGTTCGAGCCCGGCTTGATGCGGAAGGCGGAGCGCTTTTTCCTGTTGCAGCAGGTGGACACCCTCTGGCGGGAGCACCTGCAGCAGATGGAGGCGCTGCGGGAAGCGGTGGGCCTGCGCGGCTATGGCCAGCGGGATCCCCTCATCGAATACAAGAACGAGGGCTACGAGCTGTTCCTGGAGATGATGGACAACATCCGCCGCAACACGGTCTACAACCTGTTCGTTTTCACGCCCCAGCTCGTGCAAGTGCCACAGGTGGCACAAGCCGTCCCGGCGCAGGCAGTGGCTGCCAGCCCCGAGACCGGTGGGGTGGTGGAGGCCGATTTCGCCGAGGACTAGGTTTACCCTATCTCCTGGGAACGACACCTCAGCGTAAGGAAAAGCCCCGACAAGGCGGAGCAATAGCCAGAAGGGATCCCCACTATTGGGGAAGCCGCTTCTCGAAATCCAGATCCGGCAAGGGCAGATTGGCCGAGCCGCCTCCTTGGCCGGTGAGCATGGCCAGGCGGCGGGAGACCTCGTCGTCGAGGGCCATTTCGTCCAGTTGGGCGGCAAGTTGCTCGCTGCGATCCTCGGAGAGCTCGCTCAGGGCGCGCGCCTTGAGCTGGCGAGCCTGGATGGCGTTCTTGGCCGCCTCAAATTGGGACTTGGCCGAGTCAATGCTATAGGCGTTGTTAACGCGGGTCATCTGTTCAAGGGCTTTGTTCACCTCGTAGATGTCTTTGAGGTTGCTCAGCTCGCTCTTGTAGGCCGCCAGCCGCTCTTTTTCGCGGGCCAGCTTTTGCTTGGCAGCGGTGACGTAGCGCTCTGCTGTTTCCACATTCTCCTTAAGCGGGCCGAGAATCGCTTCAATGCGCAGCGCTTCTGCCATGGCCAGGCGGGCGGCTTCTTGATCCCCCCGTTGGGCGGCCAGGCGGGCTTTGTTCTCCAGGGCCCGGTACTCGCGCACCTTTTGCATGTATTTCTGTTCGGCGCGCTGGTAGGCGGCCACCTGGGTGGCGACGGCTTCGGTGAGGCGTTGCACCGTTTCTTGCATGGCCCGCAGCGATTCTTCTGCCACCATCACCGCCCCTGTGCCGCCCTTGTCCACTGGGATCCCCCACAGCCAGTTCCAAGTGCCGACAATAACGCTGCCGGCCCGCTGCCCAAAAATGCCGTAGATGATCTTGCGCGCGCCCATGGCTTGCCTCCTTGTCGATGGCTGACTCCTACTGTATTCAATCTTTTCCGCAACTGGGAAGGTCTGCGGGATCCGGCAGGCCGGCAAAGTCAAACCCCTCTTCTCTCAAGGCCGGGATCAACTGGCGCGTTACCTCGGCTACTTGGGCTCCCCCCTGGACACCATCATGGAGCACGATGAGGGAGCCGGGCCGCACCTGGGCCAGCACTCGCTCCACCACTACTGCCACCGGCGGTTCCAGCCAATCTTCGGGCACCACGCTCCACATCACCGGGAAGAATCCCCAGCGGCGCAGATCCACCAGCGTTTGCGGCCAAAACAAGCCGTTGGGCGGGCGCACAGCCCGATATTCTTCTGGGATCCCGCCGCAGGCAGCCACCAGGGCGGCTTGGCTGCGCCGCAAGCCGCTATGCAATTCGCTGCGGCTGAGCTGGGTAAAGGAGCGGTGCTGCCAGCCGTGCAGGCCAATCTCGTGGCCCTGTTGGCGAATTTGCCGCACCAGGTGAGGCCAGCGCTGCACCCGTTCCCCCAACACAAAGAAGGTGGCTGGTACCTGAAACTCCTGTAAAACTTGCAACAGGGTCGGCGTGTATTCAGGGTGAGGGCCATCGTCAAAGGTAAGGGCCACCTGTCGCTTCTGAGGATCTGGCGGTAAGTCCCAGAGAGCCTCAGGAAAAAGGGTCTTGAGGCCCTGCTGCAGAAGGGGGTAGAGGGCAGAGGGGAGGATCTGCGGCGGCCAAAAGGGCATAGATTGACCTCAACTTTCCAGAGAGCCCCTTGTTACCCCCAACTGGCTGTACAGCTTTAGCTCCCGCCACAGTTGAGAGCCACTCATCTGGCCCTGGAGGAGCTGTTGATAGCAGCGTAGGGTTTGCTGAACCTGCTCGGCAGACTCCTGCAAGAACTCAATGCGCAGATATCGCAACCCCAGCGCCAGGAGCTGCGACACATATTCTGCCCCAGTTTGGGCTTTGCCATTGTAGAGGGTGTTGCGGCAGCCGGCATCGGCTTTCAAAATGTGCTCCACATTGGCCCTGTCCCTCAGCCTTACTTCGTGCTTTTCGCAGGGGCGGCCACAGTTGGTGTAATCCGTGCCACTGGACAAAAAGGCGCAGAAGACGCAGTGCTCCATGTGGAACATGGGCATGTGCTGGTGGATAGTAACCTCGTACCAATGGGCAGGGCCAGCCTGCAGCAGGGATCCCAGTTGCTCATGGTTGAGGTCATAGGAGGCCGTCAGGCGCTCCAGGCGGTAGCGGCTTTTGAAATAGTGGGCGGTGAGGGGATTGGCCACGTTCAGGGAAAAATCGCCGATGCAGCGCTGGTTGGCAAAAAAGCGCAGGTGGTCGTAGTTGCGCACCAGGTAGCCATCGGCTCCTGCCGCCAACACTTGTTTTAAAATCCAGGTCTCTCCCGGCTTGGTGATGCGGGGTGGGGCCGCCCACAGCTCCACCTCAGGGTGAGCAGCTTTGGTAGCGCGGATAACTTCTCGGTAGCGACGGGGATCCTCAAACTCCAGGTAGATCTGCCGGATGCCACAGGCAAGCGCCGCCGGCACCTGCTCCGGCTCCCGCACCAACACCACTAGCTGGGGCGATCCCAGCTCGGCTTGCTCCTGGGGCGGCAGCAGGTCTTGCCAGCGGGCTTCAGGATTGAGCTGCCAGCGGCGGGGCCGGGCCCGCAGCGCTTGCAACTGCTCCACCGCCTGGCGCCGCATCTGGTTGAGGACGCTGACCGGCAGCATCACCTCTCCCTCCAGGGCGTTGTGCAGGGATCCCAGCCGGAAGGGCGTGCCCCCTAGGCGGCCCAGTTGCTGCCGCAGCTTCTCGTCGGTGAGGGGCTGCTGGCGAGCGGGTTGCAAAGGCAGTGGGGAATCCACCTGCACCACGTGGCCCTCTTCGTCCCGTAGGATCAGGGTCAGTGGCAGTCCAGCCTGGCCGTGCACTTCCAGGTGGATGGGGCGTTGAAAGCGAGGCTGATCCCCGGCATAGCTCTGGCGCAGGCGCTTTTCTAGCTCCGGGTCGCTGGTCTTCCAGAGGCGATCCCCCACCCGCAGGCGTTTGCAGTCAACGGCCCCCCGGGCAAAGCCGAGCCAGGCCAACCCCTGCCTCTCCTGCACGCAGTAAACCCGCCCTCCTTGCTCGGGCAGCTCCGGCTCTCCCTGGTCAAAGACCACCCCATCCCCCGGCTTGAGGGGGGCTTCTAGGCGCACCCCCACCTGATCCCCTTCGATCTTCAGCACCTGCCCCAGGTAAACCCCCCGCTTTTTGCCAAAACGGGCGTGTACCAGCTCCTGGTTGTTGATGCCCCGCAGCCAGCCGGTGGACAAGCCGCGGGAAAAGCTCATCTCCAGCTCATACCATTCCTGGGCTGAGGGCTGCCACGCCTGCCCTGCCCCCAGAGCGTCCAAGGCCCGCCGATAGATGCGCGTTACATTAGCTACATATTCCGGCGATTTCAGGCGGCCTTCAATTTTCAAACAGTGGATCCCCAGCTTGACCAGCTCCGGCAGCACCTCCAGCCCGGCCAGATCCTGGGGGCTGAGCAAATACCGCTTCTCGCCCAAGTCGCGCCGGATCCCGTCCACCACCAGCTCATAGGGCAGGCGACAGGCCTGGGCGCATTCTCCACGGTTGGCCGAGCGTCCTCCCAGGGCTTCGCTGGTCAGACATTGCCCGGAGTAGGCCACGCAGAGGGCCCCATGGACAAACACCTCCAGAGCAATTGGGGATCCCCTCTCTTCCAGATGGGCGCGGATCTTGGCTATTTCCTTGAGGGAACACTCCCGCGCCAGCACCACCACCTCGCAGCCCAGCTCGGCGGCAAACTCAGCTCCCACGCCGCTGGTGACAGTCATCTGCGTCGAGGCGTGGATGGGGAAATCGGGAGAAAGATGCCGAACCAGGCGGGCAATGCCGACATCCTGCACAATGACCGCGTCTACTCCCGCTGCTGTCATCGCGCGGATGTACCGTTCCGCCTCCTCCAGCTCCTCGGGAAAGACCAAGGTATTTAAAGTTACGTAGCCCCGCACCCCGCGCCGGTGCAGCCAGGCCATCAGCTCCGGCAAATCCGCTTCGGTGAAGTTGCGGGCGCGCAGGCGAGCGTTGAACCGTTCCAGCCCGAAATAGATGGCATCGGCTCCGTTTTCCACCGCCGCCTTTGCACACTCCCAATCCCCCGCTGGCGCAAGCAGCAGCGGCAGCTCGGCGGGCAAGGCCGCCGCCAGACGTTCGGTTTTGAGGGAACTTATCGAAGCGCTCATGAGAAGAACCCTGAGAAAAAACAAGGGATCCTCTCCCATTCAAAAGCAAAAAACCTGAGAGCAGGATCCCCCTTGCCTCAGGCCAAGCCCTACTGCCGGCGGGCCCTTGACAACGCAAAAGACCGAGGTCTCAGAAAGCCTCAGACCGTCCGCCAACTACAGCGCTAGCAGCACATTCAGGATCCCGGTGAGAATGGCACTGAACAGGGCCAGCGTAATGTAGCGGCCAACAGCCGGGTCTTCCCCCAGGAGC
>Ga0209691_1000440_pt1 | contig 29500 bp, 37 predicted proteins | sample YNPMSBMetaG_FD_187120 | JGI IMG/M metagenome (GOLD analysis project Ga0209691, IMG submission 187120) | Anoxygenic and chlorotrophic microbial mat microbial communities from Yellowstone National Park, USA - YNP MS-B MetaG (SPAdes) (version 2) ... | reverse complement strand
ATTTTTCCATATATTTACAAGGCTACAATCACTTGATTAGAAATAATCAAAGTAATGAGGCGCCCCTAACTCTTTTTACTATATGGAAATTTGTGTGCATTATATGCACAAATTTTTCCATATATTTTTTCAAGGAGTTTAAGGCCGCTACTCAAAATTAGCCAAAAAATATTTCTTCTTATTGATATTTAGTATCAAAATCTCATAAAATTGAGCACTAAATTCATGAAAAGATTGTAAGGAATTTAATTCTTCAATATTTTTAAGTTTTTTTGAATCACTGTTCAACAAGGCTTCTAAAAATTGTATCTCTTTCAATTGAGTAAATAACGTATTCCTCACTTTTGGAGCGATTTTTGCTTGTATCAAAAAGAATGTACTTCTATCTTTTATAGCAATTAGATCATATTTGCCTTTTGAGGCCGCACTTCTTATACAATAATACCCTAAACTCTCAAAATATCGTATTATCCAATACTCAAAATTTCTTCCTCTTCTATATTGATTCATATATATCCTTTGGAACTGGAATCAATGTATGCTTACAATGAAAATGATATGGCGGCCTATTCTTTGGATCGTTCAAATCTAAGGAATCAGGTATATTTGAACTTCCATTCACTAAAAACTTGCCTTCATATTGACTACAAATAGGACAACTTGTATTATGTATTGATACTCTATAAATTGAATATCCTTGCTTTAATTTGATTAAAGTATTTAATTTTCTTGCATAATAAAGTCTAAGTGGCCTTTCATAATTAAAATATAAATACTTCTTTTTAGCTGTGAAAATCAAAGGATGAATGACTTTTAATTGATTTTTTAATACAAGCTCTTTCATTTTATCTTTAGATAAATTGAATCGAGATTCTAAATCTTTTTGAATAGATAAATATTCAATATCAGATAAAATAGCTTCAATTTGAACATTATTGGCGGCTATTATTTTTTGTAAATATTCAAATAATTGACTTTTGATTAAATTTAATCTAAAATCATAAAATTCATTTATGAGCTGCAAAGCTTTGTTTATATCCTTATTCTCTATTGCCTCTTTTAAGGTCTTCTTGAAGTCGCTTAATTTCATTTATGTTCTCCTTTATCTCTTTTTGATACTTATAAATAATTTCAAGCTCCTTCATTATTTCTTGTAGAGTCTCCATTTTGTTCCTCCTTTAATTCATACTTGATAGAATTTAATTCTAATTTTTTAATTGCTTTAAAATCAATTGTTCCTTCAATAAACAAATAACAAATGGAAGTGACTAAAATTATGACAGCAAAATATAAAGAATCAATCTTATTAAAATAAGCCAATATGGCGGCTATGCTATAATTTAAAATAACAATCAAAAATTTTCTACTATAAAATTTCATACATTTACCCTCCAAATTTTACATACTTTATGATACTTAAAATGACTATAGTCATACTCAATATGGCCACTACAATTTCTAAAAATAAATTCTTTCTTTCTATTTGTTTTCTTATTTCTGCTACTGTTATTTTGATTGTATCAATATCCTCCTCTACTCTATTGATTTTATTAAGCACTCCGTCTAAAGTCTTTCCAGAAATTAAATCTAAAGTTTTTTGTTCTTGAAAAAATAATTTAATCTGTTCAGTAATAGCTTTTAATTCAGCCGTATTTTCTTTTATTACATTTAATAAAACTTCAATGATTTTAGTCTTATCTCCATTCTCCATTAAGCGCCTCCATTATTAAATACTTCTGGAAAATAAGTATCAAATAAAGTAAAATCAAAATTGAATGGATCTACTTCAAATAATTGTCTTAATCCAGCAATTTTGCCGGCCACATTATGTACATAATTTACTTGTTGTACAACTTGAGGCTGTAATTGCAATTTTTTTGATTTTTCTAAATCAATTTCAACTTTAGTTTTTCTTGGCATAAGCCTCTCCTTATTATAATGTATTGTAAATATTTACAAATTCTACTTCACCCTTAGTTAAATCTAATAAATCAATAAGCTCTTGTTTCGTTTTATTCATTAAACTATCTTTAAAAATAAAAGATGCTTTATAACATTTTTGTTTTCTTTCAAGCCATATAGCATACATATTATTTAAATCATCTATTGTTAGGACTACATCTTGATTACCATGAGCCCTCCATTCAATTGTTGTAAGATTGGCCATTTGCATTCCTTTCATAGCTTGTTCTATATTTATAATATCAATAGGCCTTCCATCAAAATCATATCCATTATAAAAAAATGGAGCTGTTATCTTTTTTTCTCGTATGACAGTTATATTTTGTCTCACTCTTTCATAAAGAATATTGAAATCAAAATCCCAGTCCTTTATTTCTTCATTATAATAGAGAAAGTTTATATCTTCATAAACATCTTTTGGATTTTTAGTTGTGTATTCAGTATACTCTTCTGGAAGTTTATTAATTTCATTTATCACAAATTCCTGTTTAGTTTCTTTATGATATAAAGTAGTGCCTCTATAATCTGGAACTATGCTCCATTTTTGCTCTTGTTCATTAAAAACAAAACATTGATTTTGTTGTAATAAAGAAAAATCAGGAGCAATTTCAGTACAATACATTGGCATTATGTATTGACCTCGTATAAAAGGAGCTACCTCTTGACCTTTGTATTCTTTTGTATCTTTATCATAAATGTATATTATTTTATAATTCATAAAAGCCTCCAATTATTCATATTTTATAGCGGCATTTACTGAAATTCTAAATGGAGCCGTTTCATCACTGCCAGTATCTGATGTAGAAAGTTCTTCATACATAAAAATATGAGGAAAATAATAAGCGTTTCCTATCTCTGAAAAGCCCCATACATCCCACCATCTATCCACGTATGTATGATTATGACTTCTAAATTTATCAAAATCAAAACTTCCAAGAGAATTACCATTGTACTGCGTGTACTCTGAATTTGTTCCAGTAATTCTTAAAAAAGCTCCTTTAAAATCTGGCAATCTAAATTTCTTTGGATAAGTTGTAGGGTCAATAGCTTCTAAGTCTATAAAAAGGCCTACTTGGCTTGTTGCAGTTGAAACAAGATTGTTATCTTGTGCAAATTGCCATAATTCGTAAAAATCAGTTTTACTTAAAACTCCTCCATTTAAGAATATAAATCCATCTGGTAAATTATTACTATAAATCAAAATAATAGTTCCTATTGGAAATTCAGAAAAATCTCCATACTCTCCAGCTCCATAATACTTTATTTCCACAACTTTATTTTGATCTGCTGAATTAAATTCAATATATCCAGTTCCTTTATATAATGGATCATTAGATGGATTATAATAATCAACTCTAAATTCTCCTTGTTGTGGAGGAGTACCAAAAGAAACTTCTACAAAATAAGTATTTGTATTAACATCTTTTACTTGTATAGAAGTTCCAACAAGTGGAGCCTCTTTCAATTTAACTCCAAATAAATTTGCTTCCTCTATATATCTTACTGTGTAAATTTCAGTTAATAAAGTTTGATATAAACTTCCATTAAATGGATTAAATCTAAAAGTTTTCTTTACAGCTCTCATACATTATCTCCTTTCTAATAAAATTTTTATAATTTCTCCTTCTGAAATCATTCCTTTTATAAAATTCTCAATTTTAGCTTCTTCTCTATCAAAAGTTAATTCACAATAATTTTCTCTATTACTTAATCTATACCTGATTTTTTTACAAAACATATTAAAATGTTGCCATCCTAAATATTTAAAATATAACTTATCAAAAAATACTCTCATACTTAATTTATTATCATTCAATTGAATTCCTATAAATCTTATTAAAGTAGTTGGAATTCCAATTTTATACAAAGAAAATCTATAACTATTAATTATGGTGGCTATTTCATGTTCATTAGGAGCATTTAATCCATAAATTACTTTAAAATTAAAATTTCTTCCTTGATTAAGTAAATCTTCTATTTTAGCATAAACGTAAAGAGCATTGATAAAATATTCTCCTCCTAAATCTACATAATACATCTTTTGTGATGGAGCTGTTAATTCAACTTGTAATGAGCCACTTCCACTAATATAATCAGTTGTAGTAATAGTCTGAGTCGCTGTAGTATCATTGTTATCATAAATCAATTGATTTAAATCATCAAATTCAGTGGCTACTTCAAATAATTCATTATACAATGATACGATTTTATAATTTCCAATTTTTCTTATTTTATCCAATGGAACTTTTTGAGCCTCTCCTTTGTATTTTGGCCGCTTATACTCATTTAAGAAATTTCTTCCTATTTCAGAACAAGTAGCATCATCAAAATATTCAGGCACCATTAAGTCTTTTTGTTTTATTCCATAAGCATTAATACTTGCTCGATCTGACAAAGGAAATCCAGCTGGAATAGTCCATCCAGTCTGTCCAGTTCCTTTTGGAGCCTGTCTTTTCACATAAATATGATTATAAACGTTCTCCATATCTAATTTAAGCTCCACTAATTGCTTTTCAGAGAAAATTATATCCTCAATACCCGTATTTTTTTCTTTTAAATGAATATTTCCTAATCCATCAATATACACATAACAATTAATAGCATTTGCAAGTGCTTCAATCATTTTAAAGGCATTCTTTTTATCAATTTGTAATGAAATAGGAATAGCATAATTACTACTTACATTAAAATTAGCCTCTTTAACTTTTAGAATAGGATATTCAATAGCCACTTGTGTACAAATATCTTTGATTATATCCTTTACAGTCGTGCCACTTACATAATTTTTAGAAATTCCTACATCTTTAAATTTCTCAATTAGTCCTTTACACTTTAATTTTATTTCTTTTTGATTATTAATATCATAGCTCTCATACACATATCCTAAGTATAGAGGCTCATTTTTGACGGCTATACCTAAATAAGTTCCTGCTGGAATCTCAATATCTACAGTTTTACTTAAAGTCACTTCAGCTGAATTACTTCCATAAGTATCAAGTGTGAATGTAGCCTCTTTGATTGTAAAATTGTAGCCGCCTCCAATGAATGTTATAGCTCTTTCTCCAGTAATTCCATATAATGATATATCACTCTCTTCTAAAGTGATTAATCGAGTTTGAGGGAATTTTACAACTTGTCTTAATACATTTTCTCTTAGTATTTTATACTTTCTTATCATATAATATATCTATTCCTATATTCTATTGTTAAATTAAAATTACTTGCAATATTAAAATAAAAATTCAAATTATTAGTGCCTTTTTTCAATCTAATAAAGCCGCCTCGTGCCACTTGTGTAGAAATATCAACTTGATTATTATTCTTCTCTAAATAAATTTTACTTTCCATTCCATCTATTACTAAAATATCTCCTAAATTATAGCCACTCGTATCAATTTCTAATATTTGAGCCTCTCCAATAATTTTGATATAATTAAATCTATTCACTAAAGATTTAATCTTAATTATTGGATATGTATCAAATTGAGGAATATTAATTGTAGGAGCAGTAAAAAATCGTGTATTAACATAAGATCGTGTAATTATTATTGGATTATAATCAAAGAACATCCCATCTAAGGCGACTAAAATTAATTTTAACTCCGTATACCTATATTCATTTCCACTTAGGCTAAAAAACTTTTTAATTGATTGTAATTTTACTTCAGCATAAATATTATTATGTTCATCTAAGATATAACATCTATCCGCTGTAAAGAAGCTGTAAATATCATTAACTACTACTCTAAAATCATAATCATTCATAGCCACTAAAGAGATATTTAATTCTATTTGTCTTTGCTTAATTGTATCTTTTCCTAACACATTGATTCTATCCGTCCCATAAACAGGAACAAAGCTTATATCTTTATCTACATCATCATAATTTACTAAATACGCCGTTGTTATTGAACTTAAATCTAATGTTTCATTTCTATTATTAAAAAATTTTATCTTCATATTAGCGCCGTCCTTATTCTATCAGTGATTTTTACACTTATAGTATTAATTAAATTATCGTCAACTACTCCTTGAATATAAATACTATTAGGAGCAAATTGAATATTTATAGATTTTTCTTTAGATCCTTCATTACCTAAAGCAATATTATCGATAGCATTATACAACATTTTAGTTTTTTCTCTATTAATTACAAATTCTCCAGCTTGTACTCTTGCTGGAATATTATCATAAGTCTCTCTTCTTTGATTACTATCAATGTATCCTCCTTCTTGTAACGCTAATTCTCTAGGAGGTGGAGGAGGAGGCACAGCTGCTACCATGCCCATAGCCCTCATAATATTATTATATACCATAGCTCCTAAGGCTAATAAAGTAGGAATAAATATAAAAGCAAATATACCAGTCTGAGCAGCGGCCATTGCCATACCTGCAGCTATACTTGCCATTGCTAATGCTAATTGTACTCTTAAATTCATTAAAGACAGCATTTTATTCATATTAAATTCTGCTAATGTAAACATATAATCAGCTGTAGCTTTTTCTTTCTTTATACGTTTTTCTTCATTTAATTTTTGTTGTTGTAATTGTTGCTCTTTTTTTGCTTCATCTTCTTTGAGTTTTTGTTCTATTAATTTTCTCTTTTCTTCATTACTTAAATATTTCCATTTTTCTGCATCAAAAATTCCATGTTGTTGTGCTAATTGATTTAAATATTCTGTTTCTTTTTTAAGATTTTGTTGTCTTATTTCATCTCTAAGTTGTTTAAGTTTTTCTTCTTTTTCTCTTTCTAACTGTTCTAATTGATTGTGATAATCTTGAAGAATAATCGCTTCATTTACCATTCGTTCATAAGAAGTTAAACTTAAAGCCTCATTTTGTGCTAATCTATCTTGTAATTCCTGTTCTAATTGTTGTTTCTTTAAATTATATTCCTCTTCGATTAATTCCTTTCTCCTTTGATACTCTTCGTCTCCTAGAAATTTAAGCTCATCATAAAAATTTCGAATATCTTCTAACATTTTTTTGTGAGCGTCTCTATTTTTTTCTATTAAATTACTATAATAATTTGTAGTAGCTTCCAATAAATTATTATATAGATAATTAATCCATTCTTGTTGTCGTTGCATTACTTCCCTTAATACTCTCATTTTTGTTTGTATAGATTGAAATAAATTTTCTAATCCTTTTACCAATGATTGTATAACATATCCAAAAGATTTTCCAAATGTCTCCTTTAAAGAATTTAATTGCCTACGTAAATTAGAAGCTTCATTAGATAAAGCTTGAAAAGCCTCACTTCCTTCAGATACTCCACTTAATTGTTCATTTATGAGAACTAATTTATCTTTTATACTATCAGCTATTCCTAAAAAATCAAATGCTTTATCAGTTAATTGTGAAAGGCCTTCTTCACTAGTACTAAATGATATTAAATTGAACGCTTTTAAAGAAACAAATGTTTTATCCAATAATTCTTTTATATTTTGTACAGTTTGTTCATTAAGTTGTAAAGAAATTTCTATAATGTGTTCTTCTGAAATTTCTTCAACTTTTTCTTTAACTTTTTCTTTAAGTTTATCTAAATCTTGTGGAGAAATTTGAGGCTTAATATCCATTTGTTGAGAATTTACTTTAAATTCACTAAACATATTATTAGCGTCAATTAACGCATTTGTATAAATTGATTTAAAATCAAGAACAATAGATTTTACAATAGCAGATAAAATATTAGAAGCATTAGTTCCTGTATTTGTAATAGCATCTAATAACTCTTTTGTAGCTTGTTTAGCGGCTGCAATATTTCCAGTTAGAGCCTCCTTCATTGCGACAGCCACTTTCAAAATGACTTGTACTACTCCTTGCGCTATATTAACTATAGAATCAAATGTACCTCGTGCAATTGTTCCTATCGTATTGAATGAGAACATTATTACATTTTTTATAGTAAGTCCAACTACTACTACCCAGAATAGAACTTTATCTAACGTTGATTTAATAACTGTTGGATTGAACGTAAATGAAACTAAATCTCTATTAATTTTTATTGCATTAACTTTAATCAATTGAGATTGAGCCTCTTTACTTTGAGCCACAACCTCTTCAAATCCTTTAGTTAATAATTTTAAAGAATTTTGTAAATTATTTTTAGAGGCTAAGGCTAATTGTTCAGCTTTTTTACTCTCTTTTAATTGATTAATATAATCAATTTGCGCTTCAGTTAATCCAATATATCTTAATTTTACATTTTCTAAGTCTTTAGAACTATTGATAAATTCTTTTATAGCATCAACTTGTTGCTTTTGGGCTTCAATATATTTATAAATAATATAAACTATAGCAGAAAGAGCGGCGGCAATTAAAGCCATTGTTGAAAGTAATATTCCATATTGTATAATTAAAGTTCTTAATATAATCAATATTCTTTGATAAGAAGTTCCTAACGCTTGATTATTCCATATTTCCTGAACTTGTTGTACAATGTATAATTGCTTAACTCCTATCAAAGATAAAAAGGCGCTTATAATATTTTTAATATGATAAAATATAAATGGAAATAATGAAATCAAGATTTTTAGCCCTCTTACCAACCATGAAATTGACATATATACAGAAATTAAGGTAAAGCCCCAACTCATTAATGTTCCAATCATTCCTAAGAATCTTCTAGATCCCTCTCCTAAAGAGAAATATAAATCTTTTAAAATTAAAACAAGTCCTCTAATAAAATCTGTAATTTGTATAGTAATTTCAGCAAATGGACGAGCTAAATCTCCTAAAATGGCGCCTATACTCATTTTGATTATCTGTAAGTTATCTCTAACTCCTTGCATTAGTCCAGTTACAGTTTGACTTTGTCTTTCTAATACTCCTCCATAATACTCAGCGCCATTTGCTAATTGATTGAATAAATCCTTAAATACCTCTGCAGTAATTTTTCCTTCTTTAATCATTTGTTGGAATTCAGATGTAGAGGCTCCTAACATTTTAGAAAAAGTAGCCATTATAGGAATTCCTCTTTCAGCAAATTGATATAATTCTTCTAATTGTAATCTTCCTTTACTTACAACTTGTCCATAAATCCTAGATACATCTTCTACTGATACTCCTACCGCTGAAGCAACTTGTGCTACTTCTTTAGTCCTTTCTACTAATTCTTCAGCGGCTATTCCATAGTTTAATAATAATTTAGTCGCTTTAATTAATTGATCTGAATCAAGTAAAGGATTTTCGGCTGAATATTGTAAAACTTTAGATATCAGTATTTGAGCATTTTCTAATCCTCCAACAAAATTACTCATTGCAATTGCAATTCTATTTATTTCATCTCCTACTAAAATCAATTCTTGTTTAAATTCATTAATTTTATATAATCCTAAAAGTCCAAGTCCTCCTGCAATAGTAGATGAAATGGCTTGAGCGAATTTTTGTTTAAATTCAGTAAATAAACTGCCACTAAATAAAGCGCTAGTAATTTTACTAAATTCTAAAAAGGCTCCAGTTAAAGTAAAAATATTTTTTCCAACTTCTCCTAAAATTGATAAAGTACTTCTAAAAGTAGTAGATAAAACATTAGACACATTTTGTCCTGTATTAATAAAAACATTAGAAGTATTTTTCACAAAATCAACTAAGCCAGTGTACTTATTAATTGTATAAAGTAAATCATCTCCAAATCTTCTAAGCGCCGCTCCACTTTGATTCCAAACATTCACTAAGTTTTCTCTTGTTAAGTTTGCATTTAAAGCTATTAAAGATACATTAATTTTATTAGAGATATTTCCTATTAAATTTTCAAAATTAATTAAAAGACTTCTAACTAATGAGAGGCTATTTCCAACTAAATTGATTGGAATATTTAAGGCCGTGAGGCTTTGCCCTAATCGTAATAGAATATTTTGAAAACTTAAAATTATTGTATTAACTACTGAAAGAATATTTTTAAAATCACTAATAAAGTAAGTATTTAAGAAATTTAAAGCATTTATAAAAGCCGCCTTAAATTCTCCAAATATGATACTTCTAAAAGTTGTAAAAAAAGTTATAACTAATTGATTTATACTAATCAAGTAAGTTTGTAATCCTGCTAAAAAGGCGCCGCTTAGAGATCTAAAAAATACTTGTATAAATGATAAATTTCTTGATGGTAATAATGTACTTAATCTACTACTTATTTGATTTATAAGTCTTAATAAAACTGAACTAATTGTATTCTCTAAAACAATACTTCCTTGTATTAATTGAATTCTTAATTGTAATAATACTATATTAATAAAAGTAAGTACCTTAGAAAAGGTATCTCGTAAAGTTGGAACAGCGGCTGTAAAAATATTTCCAATTTGATTTTTTGTTAAAGACGCTAATCTAAGAACTGAAGATTCAATTAATAATGTTAATCTTAAAAAACTTAAAGAAATTATTTCAAAAATACTTTGTAAATCAGTAGTAATTCTATAAGATAATCCAATAAACATGCCACTTTGAGCATATTGATTTATAAGTGTAGTTCTTAATAAATTAAAAAATAAAAAGATAGAGCCACTTAAATCCGAAATAATACTTGTAATCAATGTTGGAGTGAATGTAAATACTCTAATTAAGGCCTCTCTAAATTGTATGGAGCCTGTAGAAATAAAATTAAGTATATTTTGAAGAAAAATGTTATTAATATTGCTAAAAATTGTATTAAAAGTCGTGAGGCCTGGAAATACTCTTAAATATCCTTCAATTGCATCAAAATTAGCTACAAATAGTGTTCTTAATCTTGCACTGAATAATTGTAAATTAATCAAAAATCTTAATAATAAGTCGCGCTCATCTCCTATTTCTCTGATTAAAGTGGCCTTTATTTGTGAAAAGGCCAAAGAGACTTGTCTTTGTTGTGATAATAAAGATTTAGCTAAACTATCTTCTGATAAGGCGTCAGAGAATAATGAAAATTCGGCTCTTGTTAATCGATTTAAATTTTTAATTTCATTAATCCACTTTGGAACAAAGTTAGTTCTAAATAAATTAGTGATATTTCGTAATTGTTGAGTTATAATCTCTTCAGAAATAAATTGTACTTTTTGTGATTTAATTAAATTAGAGAGCTCAGTATTTATAATTTGTTGATTTGCTCTTAAAATACTTGGAATTCGTCTAAAATTTGGAATTACTTCTTGTACAAAAGACGTATAAACGGATACTCCTAAATTTTTAAATTCTTTAGCTATATTTAAAGAAGCGTTGGCTACTACTTTTGATATTTCTTCAATTGGAGCCACTAAAACATCAAAGAATTGTGATCGTACATAAGAATATGTAAGTCCTAAAATTACTTTATTTCCTCCTAATAGTGAATAAACAACAGTTAAATTATTTAAAGTATTCTGAAGGTCTGCATACGCTCTTAAAAGAGAACGAGTTACATTAAAAGTAGTCTTTCCAAATTCAATTGTAGCAATTGTAGCTTCTTTTAAAGCGGCCGTTCCATTCTCTACTTGATCTTTAATGTCAAATGACTTAGAAAGATTTTTTGATTCTTTTTCTATAGATTGAATATTAGACTTTAATTGCTGTGAGGCTTTTTCTGCTTGAGAAATATCAATCTTAATTCGTACTATAGCCTCATGCATCTCAGCCATTTCTTATTTCTCCATTTTGATTTACATATTTCTTATATTGCTCAGCTATATAATCAAATATAGATGAACTATTTTGGTATCGAGGCGCCTTTTCTACTCTTGTATAAATTAGCCCATCTATTTGGCTATTGATTTTATTAATTAAGCGCTCTTTATCCTTTCTATCAATGTTTGGATTATTTATAATTTCTTTTTTCTCTTCATTCAACTCAATGATTTCTAATAATAATGAATAATAATGAAAAGCATACTTATTCAAAGGAAACTTCAAATAAGGAAAATATTTTCTTAATTTCCATTCATAGTAATCAAAAAGAAGAGAATTCATCACTTTATCCTCTTCTCCTTTTTTTTTACCTCTTCTTTGTTTAATAATTCTAAGAACTTATCACTAATTACTTTTATAAGCTCTTCTGCATAGGAATTTACAGAGAATATGTATTCTAAGTATGGAACTAAAGTATCAAAGTTTTTTACTTGAATTTGTAAAGACTTGATATTCAATTCATTCATTTTTACAGAAAGATCTGTTAATATTTTTCCTAAATTAGCCCTCTCTTCTTCTGTTGCCGCTTTTTCAATTTTTTCTTGTAAATCTTCAAATTGCTCCATCAACTCCTTTGATTTATCAGCAATATCTGAAAGCGATTTTAATCTTTCAGGAGTTGGAGTATTTACATAAATAGAAATTTCTTTAGGCCCATCTGTATCGATTACTTCTAACATTGTGGCTAATCTTTTCTCATTTTCTTTAGCAATGTTTAATTGTAATTTTTTCATAAGTTTAAATTCCTCCTTTTATGATATATCCTATAAAAATATATAGGCCAATTTCAGCAGCTTTTATAATAAAATGTTTTTCATTTTTTGGAACTTCAATGTATTCACAAAATCTTTTATTAGAATAACAAATTTCATAAGTTTCAATAATTGTATATAAGTCCAATCTTTCTTTTTTAATCAAAGAGACTTCTTTATTAGTGCCATTTAAAATGTCCATAAATAATGTATATCTATCTGCAATACAGTCGGCTATTTCTTTCTTTGTTTGATATAACTCAGTACATAATCTCCGTAAATTCTTATCTTTTACTCTAATAAGCTCAGTATTACTTCTGCAACTGCTCACGAATAAAATCAATATCACTATTATAATTAATCTTTTCATTGTTAGTTCCGTTATTTAATTTTTTAATGAGCCGTTCTCTTTTATTAATAGCTAAATAAATATAAATGGCAGCGGCACATAATAATGCCACTGCTCCTAAATAAATCAATTTAAATTTAACTTTATGGAGTAAGATCTCCAACATAATTAAGTACCTTAACTGTTTTTCCATTAACAGTCATCTCTACTGGATAACAATAGAACATCACTTTAAAGGCTCTTTGATCTGAAGCATTAAATTTTACTTCTGCATCAACTTCAGGACAAGCTTTAACAAACGTCCAATGATATGGAGCATCATATTTTACTTCTCCCTCTTTGATAGCAAATAAGTGAAGAGGCTTTGCGGTATCAGAATCACGTGCTCCTAAAGGTAAATATACAAATAGATTTTTATAATTTACAGTACTTGGATTCCATACTCCTTCAAATCCTGACAATACTTTAATTAATCTTTCTACAGAAGGCTCTAATATTTCTGTTTCAACGGTACATTCATAAGAAGTTACAACTCTATCGGCTGGGTTGTCTCCAGTCTGAATTGATTTTAAATCAGTCTTTCCAAATTTAATTTTTACAGAAACATCGCTTGTTTTTCCTAAATCTAAAGCTCGTATTTTATAATAATTACTTCCACTTAAAGATGAAGGAGCATTTTTATCTAAAAACAAATTTGTATTATCAACAATTGTTACTACTCTGTAATATGTAGAGCCACTTAGAGTGGAAAAAGAAATTACATCTCCTTCTCTCAATTCACTTGTAAAACTAGTTCCTGTACCAACTATATGAGTTAAATCACTTGCATCTACAGCCACTGTTCCTGTTAATTGTAAAGGATTTAAATCTCCATAGTATAATTGACAGGCTCCTAAGGATAATTTATCTCCATCTCCTATAATTGAGTTTCCTAATATTGGATTGTAAAATATCATATATTCCTCCTTTATTTAAATTTTAATTTTAAATTAAAATAAATTTTTCCTTTATCAAAATTTAGTCCAGATAATTCTTCAATTAAGAATTCTTCAGAATCATATTCCAATAGCTGCCTATCTGGATTTATAACTTGTAGTAAATCCTTATAATGTTGCAGCATTAAAACATCATCAGTATAATCAAAATAAACAAATACAATATATGTTTCATTTTTTCCGTAACACATATTAAATGAAGTAGGCTTAAATAAAATATAATTTTGATAGCCATCATTGTCAAATAAATTATAGAATACAATCTTTAAATGAGGCTTTTTACTTTGAATATATAATAAAAATTTTTGTAATTTATGCATTTTTAGTGGCCTCTTTTAAAATATTTATAGTTATCTTTTCGGCTATATCCTTTAAAATCAAAGGTATTTTAGACTCAATCCAATGATCTCCTACATTTCCAGCTTGTTTAGATACGGGCCCTTTTACCCAGTCTGTAGGGCTTCTTTTTTCTTCTTTGGATTCTACGGCTCTTCCATCATGCCATCTTTTAGCATAAGGAACTAGATGTCCTACATAAATAGATTGAGTGGCCTCATCTACTACATGGAAATCAGAAGCCCTTAATTTTCCTGTAAGTATTGGAGGAGTAGGAGCTTCAAATAAAGAATAATATCTTAATTTTATTGCCACTTCATTTAATTGATTTTTATTTAATTTAGTCATAGCCACATATCACCTTAAAAAGCTTTCCAAATGTTCGTTCTGTAGAAAGTATCTTAAACTTATGATTATTAAAAACTATAAAATCTTTTAATTGTGGCTCTATTTTATCACTTACTACATTAATGAGAAATTCTCTATAATATTCATGTTCTTCAAATTTATAAAGAGAATGAGTTTTGAGATCATTTCTTTCTTTATAATCTAAGATAAAAATCAAATGAGTTTTTTCAGTTGCTGTTTTAGTAATTTCATTAATTGCAACTAACTTCTTTAAAAGAGCCACTTGTGCCATACTTTATCCTTTAAATATTCTTCATGCAAAGAATAATTAATATGCTTTCTTTTAGAGATAGTCACTCCATCAATTTCAATAAATGGAGACTTAACATTGATTCCATGAATCAAAGCTACTTTATATCTCTCATCTTGGATCAATTCAAAAGCCTCTTCTAAAGAAATTATATAATTCTTCTCAATTGCTTTGGCTTTTTTATACAAGATCCATTCATATATATAATAATCAGAATTTACATAGTAATATTCTTTAATATCATTAATTGGAAACAAAGTCGTTTCAATATTTAGAGCTACTTTTAAAATGTTTCCATTAATTTCTGTTATTTTAAGAGGCCATTCAATAGAATCAATGAGTAAATAATCAGAGGTAGAGAGAGTATCGGCAGTAGTATATTCGTATTCAGAAATTCTTTGAATACTACTACTGCCTTTATAAATTTGAGAAATATCGGCATTTAAATTTTGTAAAAGCCTCTTAAATTCTTCAACTTTCATATTATGCGAAATTCACTTTCAATACTTGATTTTTATTTAGTATACCAGCGCCAAATTTAATTCTTGTAGCCCAGCTTACTGTAAAATGTTGTACATTTAAACTTTCAGCTGTATCATCATTAATTGCTACATACAACTTATTAAATAATCCTGGAACTACTAAATAAGCCGTATTATTGTTATCCCATTCAATTTGATTAGTATCAATTACTTGTATTGGATATGTTCCAATAAATACAGAAGAAGTTATTCCAGGAATTGGAGTAATTGTATTTAAGGCTACTCTTACTCTTTGTAATAATTGAGCATTAGATGGAATTAACAATACAGCCTCAGTTATATTTCCAACTAGATCTCTGTTATCATTTTTTAATTTTATCACAGCGTCATTGAGTGTGTTAATATCTTTTTCAGTTGGTGTGGCGCCAGTTGTATCATATAATACTTGATCTCCAGAAGAGGCTCTTTGTTCAGCTACTTGCTTAATTAATTTTCCTAATTTTTCATATTTGCTATTAAATAATTTTACTCTATGTAATTGTAGAATATCTAAGAAAGCGGCATAATTTCCACTTCTTAATAAATCAATCTTAGCCTCAATTCCTGTTGCTAATTCAATCATATTGATTTTAGCTTCAGTGCCAGTTATATTAGAGAATTTTATTCTATTTCCTTTTGTGATATCTGTTATAGTAATTCCTTTTCCATCAATAACTGGAGTAGAAACTGTGCTTGTTTCAAAAGGAACTTCTCTTTCACTAAATAGAACTCCTAATCTATCATCAATAGCCTCAGCCTCAACTAAAGCCTCACTAACGGCTAATTTAAATTCATAAATATCTTTATCAGATACGAAAGCAGATAATTCAAGTCCAGCTTTCTTATATTTTTTTAGGTAATATGGAAATACAAAAGCACTTTTTACATTCATTAAAGCTTTTTTTCTGTTTAGCTCACTTTCAGACAATAAATTCTCCAAAATGATTGAGGCCTTATCTTTATTATATAACTTATACCCAGCTTCAAAAATTTCATTTATTCTGTTCATAAATATTCCTCCTTAATTTACCTATTGTTTAAATACAATATCAATTGTTGTAGCATTTTGCTTAGATTCATATACATAGCCTACTGGAATTCCTGTATTAACTTTATTAACTTTTTTAGTAGAAGTATTTAAGTATACAGCCTCGCCAGCTGAATAATTACCAAGATCGCAAGGCCATTCTACTATGTCGGCCTCAATAACTACAGGAATAACTTCTCCAACTGTTCCAGATTGTAAGGCTATTCCAACAACATCATTGATTTGTAGTACATCTCCTTTGGCCACATCAGCCGCTAATCCGTAATTAATTAATTTTGCACTACTTAAAGCACTTCTTAAAATTGCCATATAAGTTCCTCCTTTTTAAAAGTATTTTTTTTCAACATTATTTTGTTGCTGAGTTTTCTCAGCTTGTTCATATTTTGTACTTAATTTTTGTAAAGTTGAAGATACATCTTCTAAAATTACATTTAGACTTTCTTTATTAGACTCATCATACTTAGATTCAATTAAATTAGTCATTAAAATATCTAATACATCTTTTTCTTGCTCATATACTTTTTTAATTACATCATTTCCATTCTTGTAGATCTTATCTTCTATGATTTTCTTAATTTCAGGCACTTTATATCTCTTAATTTCAGATTTATACTTATTAATAAGCTCTTCTTTCTCTTTAATCATAGATTGTAAGATGCTTCTATCATTTTGTAGGGCCTCGAATTTCTTGGATAAAGTATAAGAAACGGATGGATATTTAGATTTTACTTGAATTTTATCGTTTTCTATTTCAATAGTAAATAAATCCTCTCCATATAATTGGATTGGATCTATATTGTAATTTTTTACAAATTCTTTAACTTCTTCAAAAGTCATAATTTTCTCCTGTTTTGTAGGACTACTTGCAATATAAGCTAAATCATTATATAAAAATTGTTCTAATGTTTTGATATTGTAGTAATTATTTAAATTTTTAATTGCGTTAGCATTCTTATAACGTGGCTCAAATTTTCCTTTTATATTAATAGCTACTCCATCAATTATATTATTTTTTAATTCAACTGAAGCCACTAAATCTGTAATTTCAATTTTTCCATCTTCAAATAATTCTTTTAAATCCTCTTCAGGAACATCAACATAAAGTAAGACTTCTCTTTCTTGATTTAACTTATTAGTCGCCACTAAAATATCTAATACTCTTCCAATAACTTTTCTTTTTACTCCTTCATTATAAGTATGAGCTGTATAAACTAAAATATCTTTAAGCTTTGGATTATGCCTATAAGTCTCATCTAAGATTGTTTCATCTACAAATACTTTTATAGTTTTTAAAGTGTTCTCATCCGTAAAATTCATATAACGTCTAAATGGAAGTATTGGCACATAAAACTTCATAAAGATTCTCCTATTTTTTTAATTTCTTGCTCTACATTAATATCAATTGAATTAATATGAAAGAGAAAAGTCTCCAAAGATATAGCGCCAAGTTCATACAATTTAAATAAAATATTCATTTTTTCTTCTATTAAATATTTAGTCTCAACTCTGTAATTAATTTTTAAATCATTGTAGTCAATGATGATGCTATTATTTTTAAGCAGCCAATAATAAAAGTCTTTCAAATTATTTTTTATAGAATATACTTCTTGATTTGTTGAAACTCTAATTTGTTCTAACATTTCAGTAGCAGTCGCTCTATTGGACATCAATTCAGGATAGCCTAAAAGATAAATTGGAAGTCCAATTGTGGCACTTAATAATTTTAAAATCTCTAACTTTTGATCTAATAAAATTTGTACATTTTCAACTTTAATTGATTTAATTTCATAATTAGAATCTTTTTCTAATAAAAGTACATCTCCTAATTTGTATTGGCCATTTTCTAATACTTCAATCAAATTATCTCTATCAGATTCAGTTAATCTGAAAATTTGAATTGGATGTCCTAAAATCTCAGTAATTATAGCTAAAATACTTTCAAGCCGTTCTAATCGTTCAAATAGTGGTACACAATTATGTAGATCTGTATAATCAAATTGATTTTGTAAGAGCCTTCCAATTAATGTATAAGAAAATACATATACATTGTTGAGCTTTTCTTTATAATCTAATTCAATGTTAAAAAATCCATTGTCTAAGCGCTCAATGTTTTTTATTTTTTTATTGAAAATATCAATAAATGTAGAAGTTTTTAAATCATAAATAGCAAAGCCGTCACGTTCTAAATAATAAACTAATTCTTTAATGTTTAGCAAATTTTGATCAATAAATTGTTGAGCTTGATTAGTAGTAGCACTTACAATATAATCATTTGATAAAAAAGATTGTCTAATCCTAAAAGCCAAATTAGCATAGAAATTGTTATTATTTAAAAGTTCTAAAAATTTATTTCTAGTAGCCCAAAAATCTGTGATTTTAGGACTTACTATCTTTCTAATCAAGTTAGTTGAAGAGGCCGTAATACTTTTCTTCTGGATTTCCTCTTGTTTAGGCTTTCTAAATATAAAAAAATTCATGTATAAGCCCATTTCCTTTCTATCGCTATATATATATTATAATACAAAAAAGGAAAAAAGTTTACTCTTTTTTTATCCGATGTTCAAAAAAATCAAAATATATTAGGAATTTTTTATGTATTTAGGACAAAAAAGTATTAAAGGGCCAAAGAAATAGCCTAAAAATATATGGAAAAATTTGTGCATTGTATGCACACAAATTTCCAACTAATTTTTTAGGCTATTCCTTTATATTGTTTAATCAAGTAGAATGGACTAATAAATAGCCTAAAAATATATGGAAAAATTTGTGCATTGTATGCACACAAATTTCCAACTAATTTTTTAAGGATTAAATACACTATTTCTTTGGCACTTTAGAACTTTCTATATTGGATTTATAAAAAGTTCTCTATACTTCTATTGAGTACTACCTTCCTATTTGGAGAGGCTATCTCTACTTGTGCTAAATATGATACACAATCAATTAAGTCGTCATTTTGGACATTAGGGTATGTAATTAAATAATCAATGATTAACTTTTGATTTCTTGGAATATATAATTTTTGCTTTATAATTGGAATAGCCTCCAAAAATCGACCTTCTTTATTTTTATTTTTAGGCTTAAGGCCACGAAATTTGTATTTTTGAATTAAATAATTTCCATGGCCTGCCTCTTCCACAAATACATAATATACATTCTTTGATTTGAGATAATCAAGTATAAAAATTTCTTGTTCTTTTGCTGTTAATTTCTTTTGTAGCGCTTCAACTAAATAAATTTTATTGTCTTTTTTGTAATATAAAATCAATGCAAAGAAGTCTGAAGAAGAATTAGCTTTATAAGTAGTATCAATGATACAAAAAGATACATCTGGAGAAGCTGGCACTTCTTCTGGATCTATTATATTTAATTCTTCTTTTGTTAAATAAGTCTCAATAGATTCTAATGGATTTTGCTGATATAAAGATTCAAATTCAAGTGCTCCTATTTGTTCTTTAATTCTTAAAAAATCTTCCGTAGTTTTAAATGGATGAAAATTACTTTCTTGATTTTTATTTAAAGCTGGAATTTTAATATTTTTGAAATCCTGTTCTTTAACTAAATAATTACAAAAATCTTGCTTAGTCCATCTTGTCATAATACAAAAAATACTTCCATATTGAGGATTATTTAATCTCGTAACTAATCCAACTTGATAGAAATCAATTAATTTTTGAGTATACTTTGGATTACGAACATCGTCCCATCCTTTGTATAAATCATCGATTATTATTATGTCAAAGCCGCGACCAGTAATTGAGCCTCCTATTCCTCTTGAGTATAAATAATTATTCGTAGCGGCGATTTGTAATTCATTTTGTTTTCCTTTTCCTTCTATCAATTCATAATCTTCTTCTAACACTCTTTTGATTAAATTACTAAAATTAGCCGCTAAATCATCACTATAACAAACATATAAAATTTTTAAATCTTTAAAATTAGGAAAGGTTAGACTTGCAATTACTAATAATCTAAAAGTTTCAGTTTTTCCTATTCTTGGAGGACAATTAATCAGGAGATGTTGTTGAGTTAATAAAGCTCTACAAAAAGCGAATACAAATCGTTTGTGCGGCTTAAAAAATTGAAAATTAGGAAAATATCTATCACGAGTATGAACTAAATGGGCAATAAATTCTTTTCTTTGTTGCTTAAATAATTGTATAGCCTTATTTGTTCTCTCCATACAACTTTCCTTCTAATAAAAATCTTTGAAGCTTAATTTTATCTTCTAAAGATTTATCTCTGCCTCTTTGTAAGGTCTCTACATCAAATTTTGATTTATCAATTAAATTTAATTCGTAAGCAATGGCCCTCATATCTCCTCTTGATTCTGAAATAGCACTTAATTTATCTCTTAGTTCTATATATCTTTCAATAAGCGCTAGTTCTTGTAAATCAACTAATTCTTGATAGAATTCCATCCTTATTCGTTGAGCTTTTTCTCTATTTTTATAATAATAAAATAACGCATCTTCAATAGATAGTCCTTTTTTAAATAGTTCAAAAATTTCTTTAGCCTCTTGTTTATTCATACAGCCGCTCCTTTATTTTGAATTAAATCTAAAACATATTGCTCCATTTCTTTGATTGTATTTTCAAAATAAGTACTAATTTCATTGATTTCATTTTTATCAAAGTGAATTTCTATTTTTTCAATTCTATCATTAGCCACTAAAATCAAATGTGACTTATTGAAAAATTTAGAATTATACTTAAATTCGAGCATATTATACAATATGATTTGTCTTTTGTAATATTCAAATTTTTTATTCATTATATTGTCAAATTTTCCAATAGATGTTTTTAATTCATATAATTCATTAGTATCAGCATTAATATAATCTATAAATCCTATGAAAGGGTATCCTAAAAAATCTACTTGTAATCTATACTGATAAATTAATTTAGAATCTCTAAAATGCTCTAATAGGAAGTCCACTGCTCTTTGGATAAATTTCATATCAGCATAATCAATACGTTCTATATTCCATTTTGATCTATCAAAAGTCACAGATACATTTCCAATATCTAAATTTTCTGTGGCTATTAAATCACAAAGAAAAAAATCTAAAGATTGCTTTGTTAGAACAATTGGATCTCCATCATTAAATTCTTTTACTCTATAAAATATACGCTCGATTAATTTTCCAATAATTAAAAACTTAGTCACAGTGGAAGAAGGCTCTTCCTTATAAATATAAGTCCGAGCCCAATCTTCCTTATCATACAAAAAATGATTAATAAAAGAAAATGATAAGTATTTTTTTCCTGTGATTTCTAATAAAATCATTTATAATCTCCTTTGAAGGACGTCTTTACCTACAACTTTAGAAATTAAGCGAGCGAATTCAATATACATATCTACTATAGACTCACTTAATTGCCTTTTTGATTTTTCTAATAGTTCTTTCTGTTCTTCTGGAAGCTCTAATACTTGTAACAGTACTTTAATCATTGAGACTGAGATAAATAAAATCCATATATCAGCTCCTAAAGACATATATTTATATAGGCCAACTGTGAATTGCTTATCTAAGATAAAATCTAAAATCCATAAGATTAAAATCTTTATAGCAAAAAATACACTTAAAGTGGCAAAGACTGTACTTAACAATTGATTTTTCAATATAAAGAATGATATTGTAAATAGAAAAAGATTAATATTAGCCATTACAGCATTCTTATATTCCTTTGTGAAAAATGTGTAAAAGTAATAAGTAAACTTAATCAATAAAAATTTAAGGTAAATTGGTATCATTGAGTTCCTCCTTCCTTAAATTATAGTATTTATAATAGTAATGTAAAATTGTACAAAAATGCAATAAATGTGGCCCTTTTTTCACATTTTTAAAAATTCTAAAAATTTTTTGCCATCTTGATATATTTGTAATATCTAAGATCAAAGAATGTGTGGCGTGCTCATTATAATAATATAAGCCATGACAAATTTTTGGAAGGACTAATCTTGAATAAATTTCTTGAAAAGATAAAAAATCAACAGAAATTTTTAAATAAGCCTCCATTGTTCTATCATCCATTAATAAAGTAGGATAGTCTAATTTAACATTAGCCTCTAATATTTCATTTGAAGCAAAGACTGTAAAGTATTCAAAATGATATATTAGTCCTATATCCGTACTTTCAATTTTCTTTAGATTTAATACTTGAAAATTAGGCTCCATCAGTGGCTTAAAAGTAATGTCCGCTATATACAAATGATTGTCTATATTAGATAAAAATTCAATAAAGTAGTAATAATTTTTTACAAATTTTTTTTTCATCCAAGGGCCTCCACATACTTTGAGTTTCCTTTAATTCTCTTTAAAATAGTCTTATAAAATTCTACAGTATTGTAACCTTCGTAATGAATATGAAATTTTCGTCCATAAGCATAATAAGATAAAATAAATCTAAGATTAAGCGTGTGCTTATAATAAGAAAAACATATCACATTTATAATTTCATTTTCATATAGAACATTGTAATACTTAATCTTTTTAGGCCTGAATCCTTGAGGAGTAAATTCCTTAAATGCTTTATTAATATCATTCATTTGTAAAATTTTAAGCTGAAGAGTAGGCCTTAGAAATACATCTAAGGCTCCATCATACACTTGATCCCTAATTATATCAAATTTTAGGCTCATAGTGGCTCCTTCTATTGTGCTTATACTTTACTTTTAGATCTATACATATATTGTTTTATAATATCTTCAGTAGATTCTTCTCTAACTCCAAAATGAACTTTTTTAACTACATACGGATCTATTATGTAAATAAATGGAGAAGAGTTTTCAACTCTACAAAAAGCAGTATAATCTTTAGTTCCTTCCTTCTTTACTACACTTACTTGCCGCACATTTAAATTTAAAGTCATTTTAAGTAGATGTTTTAAGGCCTCAAAAGTTCTAATCTTTTGTGGCACGTTATCCTCGTCTAATCTTTCTTTGATTAGTTTAATCAAGGTGTCTAAGTTTTTGTAAACTGTAATCTTAATGTAAATTTTATTCATAAGCAACTCCTTTTATTATAGTTTTATTAGAACTTCATAGTTTAGCCTATAAGCGCTAAAATATTATCAAACATATAAATTTTCTCCTTTTTTATGATTTAATTGCATATTTGTCTATAACTCGTAGATTCATTCTTTCAGCTAAATATTTATATTCTTTATAGAGTTCCTCATTTTCTGGATAAGCCTCTAAATAATTGTATGGCAATAATACATAAATATGATTTTTGACTTTTTCCAATATTTGAAAATATTCATTCCTTCTATGCATAGGCCTATATGCCATAGAAGAAAAATATCCAATACGATCTAATAAAGTTAAGTCATTATAGGCCAAAGCATAATCAAAGATTTGTTCGCTTACATAATGAGATAATGGATAAAATTTAGGATTTTTTCGTAATGTATGAGATCTAAACAAAATATTTGGATTAAAAATTTTCTTATTTTTTAGTTTATGGATTATTGTAGTCTTTCCTACTTTATTTGGCCCTTCTAAAATTATAACTTTTTTTAATTTAAGCTCTTCAAAAAGAAAATCTGGAAGTTCTTCAAATAATAATTCATTACAAATTTCAATTTTATCTTTAAAAGTAGGATGTACTTCAGGAATTTTCAAAGACTTGTCCCATAAATATAAATATTTTCGTTTTCCATACAATGTATTTATCAAGTCTGAGTAAAATAATAAAGAGTAATCGTTTAATTCTCTATCTACACATTTTTTATCACAAATGATTTTAATTTTACGGATTTCCTTTTTTCTAAAAATCATTATGTTCCTCCTTTATATTAGGATTCTTATGTTTTTTCTGTTTTTTATTCTTTTTAACTTTTTTCTCATTAAAAGAAGGAAGACGGACATCTATTTGATGTCCTATTTCTTCCATTACTTCATCATAGAGTTCTTCTTGTTCTTTAAGATCATGCCTATATCCTAATCGCTTATATTTCATAGAAGCTCCTTATTTTATTCCTTTAATATAATCTAATTCTCCATTTACAAATTTTTCTAATAAATAAGCGTCCATGAATTCTATAATCATAGAGTAGTCGCCATTTGGAGCTTTCGCAAAGGCCTCTCTCCAGTGTTTTAAAAATTCTCGCTTTTGGCTAAATGACAGATTTTCGTACCATTCGTTAAGTCTTTTTACTTGTAATTCGTTTACTGTTGTAATCATATTGTTCTCCTTTTTTTAGATTTTTTACTAGAAGGATAAAAAGCTGAGAGATCTATTTTTTTATCATTTGTATAAGATGAGAGGCATAAAGTCTTTTGATAAGGCTGCCTCGAGTCTCTCTTAACATACTTTGTTTTGATACAAATATATTTATTTTGTGAAGCGGCCGCCATAATGATTCTCCTGTTTATTCACGCTCAAAAATAGTTCCATAGAAACGAATTTTATAATGCCTAAATACTCTTTGAGAAAAATTCAAATAAGACTCCTCTAATTTAGGAAGTAATTCTATATTTAATGGAGAAGAATCAAAATGTAAGGCGGCTTTTAAGATCTCACAATACAGTTTAATATCTTCTTTGCTAAACTCTGTTTGGTGTTTTGGCCTACTTTCAAGTTCTTCTACAATTGTATTCAGCTCTTCTAAATTGATTTGTTTTGTATCCATAGTTATCTCCTTTTTATTAATTAGTACATTTTTATTATGAATTTGAATCTTTATTATATTTCCAATCTAATTCATCCAAAACTATTGTTTCTATTACTTTTCCTGTTTCTGGGTCTCGTACTCTTTTTACAATTCTCATTTTTCTCTTTTTCTTCTTTTCCTCAATTTCTTGAAGAATTTGTTCTATTTCTTTATCAGTTAAGACTCCTTTTTTTTTGGCTTCTTCATCTGGAGTCTCTTTTAGTAGAAAAGTTCTTTCTTCTTTGATTTCTATTTTATCATTAATTGAAGACGCACTAAATTCATTTTTTTGTTCTATAGGCTCTTTTGTAATTAAGAGGCTCTCTTTTTTCTCATTATTTATATCATTGGTAAAAAATTTTTCTAAGTCTTCTAATTCTTTTTTAATAGATTCAGGAAGCTCTTCCTTAGTTTGTTGGCCAGAAGGATGAATTAAATTTTTAATTAAATCTAAATATCGTTCCAAATAATCTAAATCAAAATTTTTTAATAAATAAGCCATAAAGAATTGTCTTCTTTCTTTAGACTCTAAAACAGTTGGCCAGAAGCTTTTGATGAATTCACTTATAAATTTATATATGATTTTTCCTTTTTCTTCTTTGTTTAAAATATTTAATTTATGTTTTTTTCCATATAGATATAACATCAATGTAATAAAACGAGATTCAGATCGTCCAGAGTTGGATCTTAATAATTCATCAAATACATAAGTGTCATGTTCAAAATATTCGGAAAATGCTGATACTAATATTTTTAATCTTGAATAAATTGGAAAATCAAAGTAGTATGTTGAATTGCCTTCTTTTATGGCTCCAGCTTCTAAGAATAATTTTTCTTCAAGTGAAGTGGCCCATCCTTCTCCTTTATTTGATTGTAATACACTTAGTTCTCTTTCAATTTGTTGATCTTCTTCTTTTAATTTAGATAAAATATCACTTGAGGTATAATTTTTTAATTTCTTTAAAGGATCTTGTAAAAATTCTTTTATAGCCTCTATATAGATTTCATCTTGTCCTAAAAACATTAGGCCTTCAGATCGTTTTTTAGCCATTTCTTTAATGATTAAAATCATATTTGAAAGAGAAAAATTAGTTGGAACTATGTCGGCTTCAATTTTATTTTGGCTAATAGCTTTAGCATTTTCTTTATTAAAATTATATTTTTCATAAATCAAAGCTTTTATGTGAGGAATAAGTTCTAAAATTTTCTTTTCTTCAGCTCTTTTTAGACTTATAAATCCTTTAGAATGCTTAATATTAGTTTGAATTAATGTTCTACTCATAGGCTGTAGTAATTCATTAATTCCATTTCCTTTATACTCCTCAATATTATTAAGAAAATATTTTATTGAAGAAAAGAAGAAAGTAAATCCTTTAAGCCACTCCTCAACAGATAAAACTTTTAAAGTATATGTATTTTTTAAATTTTTAAATTCAGAAAATTGTGAATGATATTTTCTTAATAATCCAAAAACTTCTACTACAACAATTTTTCTCGAAATTGTAGAATCCATTGGTAATTGTAATTCGTGATTCCCAATAAGAATTACTCTTTTTGGATTTTCTTCTAAACTAATCACTTCTTGATTTTTAAATTTTTCTTCTTTAAATATAGGCTCATTACTCTCTATATTTTTAATCAATGGAAAAATAGCATTTGTAGATTCTGTTGTATCTAATCCAATCCAAGCCATATCTTCTGTTTTTAAATTACTTAATGGAAAGCCTTTTGGAGATATCGAATTTAATGGAGAAAATGGAATATAAGGCTCATAAAAAATCTTAATAAATGTAGATTTTCCAGTTCCTCCTTGGGCTCCATCATGAATTGTAGAGGCAATATCTTTAAATATAATCAATTTGTTAGGAAGAGTAGTGGATGGGCAGGCACTAAATCCAAGAAATTTTAAAATTTGTTCAAATTCTTTATTGTCAGGATTAAGTTCTCCAAAGAATAATAAAGAAGCTAATTTCCCTTGATAGGTATTGTTTTTTAAATCATCTAATGAGATTTTATTAGAATTTATATTTTGTATAATTTCTTTTATTTTATTCATATATGTTTTTTTTGAATCTTCAGATAAATTTCTTGTAATATATTCAAAAGGAAATGTTCTTTTTTGAGATAAAATAAGTCGCTCTTCAAATTCAGTATAATGTTTTAATTGTATTGTTTTATCTTTTTCTGATACAACAATAAAATATTCTTTTGTTAATGGATAAAAATGTGTATGTGTATTGACATTTGTAAAACAATGTAATAACTTATCTGATGGAATTTCTTTAATCCAGCGACTGGAAGATAAGTAATCTTTAATCTTTTGAGGAGTTAAATATTCAATAATAAATTCTTTAAAAACTTCACAAGCTGTTTCGGCCTCGTCCTCAGGCATATTTTCAAAAAATATTCTATTTTCAATATACTTAAGGATATTCATTTTTATAGCTTCAGCTTTTGTAGATTGAAATCTCAATGTTCTTGGGTCATTATATGGAATACAAAAAGCTCCTTCAACTTTATAATAAGTATAAACTGAATTATCTTCTACACAAATATGCGGCACTTCTTCAAAATATAAAGATAAAATTTTATTTATGAATTTTTTTAGATTTGTTTTATTAAGTTTAGATTCTAATTTATTTAAGAAATCTTGGAATTCTTCAATACTATTGTATTTTAAGAAAATATATCCATTTTTAGTTTCAATTGTATCTAATTTTATTTCTACAGAATTAGTCCTCATTGGCTTATATCCCTTACAGAAATCTCGAATATCTTCATGAAGTATTCCATAACGTTCAACAGAATTTTTAGCACTTTCAACTGTTCGTTTAATTTCATCATCTCTTAATGTATGGTCTAAACTTCCAATTCTTTCCATGATTTGTGTACAAATTTCTACTACTTCCTCAATTGGAGTAGGCCTTTTGTTATGTATTTTATCATAAGAATAAACTAAGATTGAATAAAAATAAATTGAATTATTTCTATTGCCTCTCTCAAAACTTAATCTATTAGGAAATCTTTTAGAGGCTAATATATAAAATTCTTGTAATCTTCTTAGGCTTCTATCTTCAATTTCCTTTAATTCTTTTTGTTCTTCATAAGTTAAAATTTGTGATTTTTCAATTAAGTTTTTATAAACATTCATTTTAAGTGGCTTAATGTCAAAATAATACTCTTTATTAATTATTTCATAATTATGTAATTCAATACCATCTGTAAATAAAATAAAACATAATCTATTGATATTTTTAGTGGCTATATCAATTGAAAAATCAAAAGGAATATTATTTTTAGTTTTCCATAAAAGAATGGCCTTTTCTAAATTTTTATAAAAAGCTTGCACTAATTCAGGATTGTATTTATTTTCTTCAAAGTCAGCAGCAAATAATAATTTTAATCCTGTGCCAGTTGGACTTATAAAAGAAATTAATAAAGCCTTATACTCATCTTCTGATAAATATTCTTGTAAAAGAGACTGAAAAGATTTTAGACAAGATTTTATATTAGTAGCCTCTTCCTCTCCTAAATCTTCTTTTTTAGTTGGGCCACTATAATCAATGTCAATAATAATGTAGCCACTATATACACATTGATCCATTGGAACAGTTCGATCATTTAATGTAGAAGCAATAATAGCTGGAAGATCTTTTTTAAGTTCAATTCGTTCTTTTAATAAGAAAGATCTAGAACTTGCTATTTTGAATATTTGTTCAATAACTTGATTACTTACTTTTAAATCTCTTAATATATTAATAAGAATTTGTGGAGTATCCTCATCAATGAATGGATCTTGTAATTTTTTATGTAGATAAATAAATTCCTGTAAGGACATTTGCCTTATAGGCTTTAATACACTTTTATTTGAGTATACATTAAATTGAATTTGTGAAGCTTTAATCATGTATTACCTCCTATGGTATTAATAGTACTGTTATTTTGTACAAATTTGCAAAAAATTGGCATAACTTTTCTCTTTTACTAAAAAAAAGTTTAAATCAAAAAGAGAAAAAAGAAGCGGGCGTTCGAGGTTGAGGAATAGAGGAGGATGGAAAATAGCCCGCATTTGTGGAGTCTTTTTAACTCCTAATAAGCTTATAAGTTTATTAGGACAGTCTTTTAGTCGAGCTATTTTCTTTTTTTCCTTCTCTATTCCTTTTTTTACCTCGAACATCCACTTCATATATTATTATTATAGTCATTTTTTTTTATTTTGTACATCACTTTTTAATAAAAAAGTGCATTGAAAAAAAATTTTTTTTCAGTCTAATACTTTTAGGTATTCAATTAATAGTAAAAGTAGTAACGGCTTATTTTTTAATCTTTTTGTGATATATATAAAAGAAAAAAATCAATAGGAAAAATTATGTCCTTATGTTCTAAAATTTCCAAGTGGCCAAAGAAATAGACTGAATATTTTTTTAAAAAATTAGTTGGAAATTTTTGTGCATAGGCTGCACAAATTTTTCCATATATTTACAAGGCTACAATCACTTGATTAGAAATAATCAAAGTAATGAGGCGCCCCTAACTCTTTTTACTATATGGAAATTTGTGTGCATTATATGCACAAATTTTTCCA
>Ga0209691_1000425_pt1 | contig 30233 bp, 31 predicted proteins | sample YNPMSBMetaG_FD_187120 | JGI IMG/M metagenome (GOLD analysis project Ga0209691, IMG submission 187120) | Anoxygenic and chlorotrophic microbial mat microbial communities from Yellowstone National Park, USA - YNP MS-B MetaG (SPAdes) (version 2) ... | reverse complement strand
CACGCCGTCGGTCCGCTCGGGCAGATCAAGCCGCGCGAGCTCGCGCCTGCCCTCGGCATCGAACAGGCAGAGCACGACGCGCGTGGCGTGGTCGGAAAAGAGGGCGAAATTGACGCCAAGCCCGTCCCAGCGCGCCCCGAGCGGATAGGGAGCGCCTGGCTCGAGACGGTCGGGCAGACGCGTCATCGCGGCCCCACGAGGAACAGCGTCGCGAGCGGCGGCAGGGTGAGCACGAGCGATTGCCCGTGCCCATGCATCGGCACATCCTCCGCGGTCACGGCGCCGCCATTGCCGAGATTGCTGCCGCCATAGAGAGCGGAATCGCTGTTGAGCCGCTCGGTCCAGACGCCGCCGCGGGGAACGCCCACCCGGTAGCCGTGCCTCGGCACCGGCGTGAAGTTCGACACCACGAGAACGGGAGCGTCCGCCGCCGCGCCGAAGCGGAGGAAGGCGAAGATGCTCTGGTCGCGGTCATCGACGACGGACCACGCGAACCCTTCCGGGCGCGTGTCGTTGCGGTAGAGCGCCGGATGGGAGCGCAGGACGGCGTTTAGGTCACCGACCCAGTGCCGCATGCCCGCATGCATCGGATCGTCGAGCAGGTGCCACGGCAGCGAGGCGGCATGGTTCCACTCCTCGGGCTGGCCGAACTCCCCGCCCATGAAGAGGAGCTTCTTGCCGGGGTGGCCCCACATGAAGCCGAGATAGGCGCGCAAGTTGGCGAAGCGCTGCCAGCGGTCACCCGGCATCTTCGCGAGCAGGCTCCCCTTGCCGTGCACCACCTCGTCGTGCGACAGCGGCAGGATGAAGCGTTCGCTGAAGGCGTAGAGAAGCCCGAAGGTGAGCCTGTCGTGGTGCCAGCGCCGGTGCACCGGGTCCTTCGCCATGTAGGCGAGGGTGTCGTTCATCCACCCCATGTTCCACTTGAAGCCGAAGCCGAGCCCGCCGTGCGACGCGGGGGCCGTGACGCCCGGCCAGGCGGTCGACTCCTCGGCGATCACCGTGGCCCAGGGCGCGTGCTCGGCCACCGCCTCGTTGAGCTCGCGGAAGAAGGCGATCGCCTCGAGGTTCTCGCGGCCCCCATAGATGTTCGGGATCCACTCGCCTGGGGGGCGGGAATAGTCACGATAGAGCAACGACGCCACCGCATCGACGCGCAACCCGTCGCAGCCGAAGTCCCGCAGCCAGGTGAGGGCGGACGCGATAAGGAAACCGCGGACCTCGTGCCTGCCGAGATTGTAGATCAGCGTGTTCCAGTCGCGGTGGAAGCCCTCGCGCGGGTCCTCGTGCTCGTAGAGGGCGGTGCCGTCGAACCGCGCGAGCCCGTGCGCGTCGGCCGGGAAATGGGCGGGAACCCAATCGAGGATCACGCCGAGGCCCGCCGCATGCGCGGCATCGACGAAGCGTCGGAACGCCTCCGGCGGGCCGAACCGGGCCGTCGGCGCAAAGAGGCCAATCGGCTGATAGCCCCAGGAGCCGTCGAACGGATGCTCGGTGATCGGCAGGAGCTCGAGATGTGTGAAGCCGAGCTCACGGGCATAGGGAATGAGACGTTCGGCAAGCGCGTCCCACCCGAGCACGCCGCCGTCCTCGCGCCGCATCCACGACCCAGCATGCACCTCGTAGATGGTCACGGGCACTTCCGGCGCGAGCGGCGGCCCGCCCGTGCGCAGATGAGGGGGAAGCGGCCTCGGCACCACGGAGGCAGTGGCCGGGGGATGCTCCGCCTCGCCGGCGCAGGGATCGGCCTTGAGCGGCAGGAGCGCGCCGTGGGCGCCGATGATCTCGTACTTGTAGCGCGCGCCTGGGCCGACATCGGGGATGAAGATCTCCCACACGCCCGCCTCGATGCGAAGCCGCATCGGATGCCGCCTCCCGTCCCAGGTGTTGAAGTCGCCCACCACCGAGACGCGGCGCGCGTTCGGCGCCCAGACGGCGAAGCGCGTGCCGGAGACCCCCTCGACCTCCATGACATGCGCCCCGAGCGCCTCGCCGAGCCGGCGATGCCTTCCTTCGGCGAAGAGGTAGAGGTCCATCGGCCCGAGCAGGGGCGGGAAGGCGTAGGGATCGGCCGTGTCCTGCACGCCCCCCGGCCACTCGATTCGCAGCCGGTATGGCCAGCGGAAGGGGATCATGCCCTCGAACAGGCCTTCGTGCGGCGTCGGCGCGAGCGACGCGAGCAGGCTGCCGTCGACCGCATGGGCGGAGACGGCGCGCGCGCCCGGAACGAGCACCCTCAGCCGCCAGCCGCCTTCCTCCCGATGGGGCCCAAGCAGCGAGAAGGGATCGCCGTGCCGCCCGGCGGCGAGGGCGGCGAGCGCGGACTCGTCAGTCACGTTGGCGAGCCCGCGACGCCCGCACCCGATTTGCACGCGCGACGTCCCGCCGCGTGACACCGTGCGCCGATCTCCGCTGCCGTTCCGTCGAGCACCCCTCCGCTCCTCATTGCGGCGGGCAGACTAGCCGAGGGTCAGGCGCGCGCGTCAACGCGGCGGGAAATCAGCCGGGGCCGGGGCGACGCGGCGGGCGACGCCAGGCGCGCCGGAGCAGGAGGAAGACCCGGTAGGCGAGTTCGGCGACCGGCGCGACAGGCCGGCTCGCGGCGAGACGGCCGAGCAGGCGGAACCCTGGAAGCGCGCTCCAGAGAGCGGCGAAGGCGCGGGCGCCGCTCACGAGCGTTCCGTCCGACGCGCGCACATGCATCCGTGCGAGCGCCGCCTCGCGCTCGAGCCCGGGGCCGAGCGCCTCGGGCGGGCAGGACGAGACGTCCACCCACGCGATCGCCTCCGCCCCTGCGCGGCTTCGATAGTGCGCGATCTCGCGCCGGCAGAGCGGGCAGGCGCCGTCGTAGTACACGGTCGCGGCAGGGCGGGTGGTGTCCATGTGCGAGAGGTGGGCCTTGGCCGGCGGTCGCCAAGGCTTGCGCGGCCTCTACCGCACGCCATCTCCGGGGCAGGTCAACGGAACGGACCAGACCATGAATGCCACCACCGGCCATGCGCCGAGCCCGCCCCGGGTCAGCACGCCTGCGTCTGCCCTTCCCGCTTGGCTTGTCGGCGAGCTCCGCTCCGACCATGCGGGCGAGACCGGAGCGGTGATGATCTACCGCGGCATCCTCGCCGTCTCGCGCGACGCCTCGGTGCGCGCCTTCAGCGAGCGCCACAAGGCCACCGAGCAGGGCCATCTCGACCTGCTCGAGGCGCTCCTGCCGCCCGGGCAGAGGAGCAGGCTTCTGCCGCTGTGGCGCATCGCCGGCTGGCTCACCGGCGCGATCCCGGCCCTGTTCGGCCCGCGCGCCGTCTATGCGACGATCGACGCGGTCGAGACCTTCGTCGACCACCACTACCAGGCGCAGATCGACCGGCTCGACGCTGAGGGAATCCACCCCGACATCCGCGCCCTGCTCGAGCACTGCCGCGTCGAGGAGGTGCACCATCGCGACGAGGCGCGCGGGCTGGGCGATGCGCCGCCAGGGGCGCTGTTGCGCTTCTGGTCGTGGCTCGTCGGCGCCGGGTCGGCCGCCGCCGTCTCAGCTGCGCGGCGCCTCTAGATCGCGGATCGCGACCGCGACCGTCACGAGCCCGACGAGAACGACGAGCGCCTCGAGCACGAGCGTGTGCCGCGCGGGCCCAAGCCGCGCGACGACGAGAGCGGCGAGCCGCGAGCCGGGAACGGTCGCCGCACCCAAGGCGAGGCCGAGCAGGACGAGATCGGGCGGCAGAAGGCCGGCCCAGCCATAGCCGATGCAGCGCACGAGATGCATGGCTCCCGAGACGAAGGACTCGGTCGCGAGCAGAGCAGGGCCACAGAAGCCCGCCCCGAGCAGGAGCGGCAGGAGCAGCACGCCCGCACCCGTGGTCATCCCCGAGAGGATCCCCGTCACGGCGCCACCACCGGCCAGCACCGCCGGGTGGCCCAGAACGGCACGGCCGGCGAGAGCGCGCCGAAGCGGCACGGTGACGACGAGGAACGCCCCGACGACGAGATCGGCCATCGGGCTCGAGAGTTCGGCGAAGGCGCCCGAGCCAGCGAGCGAACCGGGCAGGACGCCCGCAAGCACCGGCACCGCCCGGCGAAGCGAGAGCCCCTGCCGGAAGGCCCAGATCCGGCCGGCATTGGTCAGCACCATCGCCACCGCGAGCACCGGCACGGCGATGCGCGCGCCAAGAACGGGCAGGAGATAGGCCGACATCATCAGCCCGGCGCCGAAGCCGGAGAGCCCCGAGAGCGTGCCCGAGACGAGCGCGAGCGCGACCGCCGCGGCCCACTGCCACGGCTCGAGCACGCCGCCTCAGCCGCCGAGGAAGGCCCCGCCGTTGACGTGGATCGCCTGGCCGGTGACGTAGCGCGCACCGGGGCCGCAGAGATAGCGCACGGCGGCGGCCACCTCCTCCGGCGTGCCCTCGCGGCCGACGAGCGTCTTCCGCCCGGCGCGATGCCCGGGCGCCCCAGGCGTGGCCGACCCGCCCGGGCCCCGGGCGGTGGCGATCATTCCCGGAACGACAAGATTGACGGTGATGCCGTAGCTCGCGAGGTCATGCGCGAGCGCGCGGGTGAAGCCCGCAAGCCCCGCCTTGGCGGTGACGACATGCGCGCGGTGCGGCGCCCCCGTGTGGCCGGTGAGCCCGCCGATGTTGACGATCGTTCCCGCGCCGGAGCCCTTGAGCGCAGCGAGCGCCGCCTTGGTGACGTGGAAGGCGCCGTCGAGGCAGACGTCGAGCACCGCGCGCCAGGCGGCGAAGTCCATCTCCTCGAAGGCGACCTCGCGCCGGATCGCTGCGTTGTTGACGAGGATGTCGAGCCTGCCGAAGGCCTCGAGAGCGGTGCGCACCATCGCCGCGGCGGCTTCCGGGTCGGCCACGTCGCCGAGCGCGACGGCGGCGCGCCCCCCGGCCGAGCGGATCGCCGCGGCCACCGCCTCGGCCTCGGCGGCGTTCCGGCGCGCGTTCACCACCACCGCCGCCCCTGCGTCGGCGAGGTCGCGCGCGATCGCCGCGCCGATGTTCCGGCCCGCTCCGGTGACGAGGGCGACGCGCCCTTCGAGCTCGCGCGTCATAGTCGTTCCGGTTTAGTGACGACGGGAGGAGAGACCGACGCGCGGCGCGTCGAACACGGACCGGGCGAGGGAGAGCACGGCGCGCGCCTCGTCCTCGCTCCAGCCGCCGTGGCGACAGTTCGCGACGCACTTCGCCTCCAGCTCCTCGCGCGTGAGCGGCTCGGAGGCGCCGCCGCGGAAATGCGGCTGCCTCTCCTCGACGACCGATCCGTCGTCGAGCTCTTGCCGCACATGCCCGGTGAAGGCGCGCGGGTAGGGGTTCGCGGGGTCGACCACGTAGGACACCTTGGCCGCGAGCGCACGCAGCCGCGCATCGGCCACACGCTCCTCGGTGAAGGCGTCGAGATAGGCGCCGTCGAGCAGGAAGCCCGCGGCGATGCCGTAGGGAACCGAGAACTTCGCCGCATAGGCGTTCGGCACCGCACGCTTGAGCGCGAGCGGCTCCCACAGCCTGTGCAGGATCCCCTCCGCCATCTCGCAGGTGATGGAGACGATCCGCCCCGGGGCGATGCCGCGCGCGGCGAGGCGTCGGGCGCAGTCGATGTAGGGGTGGATCATGGTGCCGCAGGCATAGGGCTTGAACGCGATCGTCTCGGCAACCCAGCGCTCGCCGAAGCCGTCGAGCAGTGCGCCCCAGTCTCCCTCGGTCGTGTGCGCGGAGCCGTTGAACAGCCCGTGCCTGCCCTCGAACACGGTGAGCGGCCCGACGAAGCCGCCGCGTGCGAGCAGTGCTGCGCGCACCCCCGCCTGCGCCGCCCAGCCGGCGTGGACGCGCTTCGTCCACGACCCGTCGGCGAGATACTCGATGATGCCGGAGGCGAAGGAGCCGGCGATGCCGAGCGCGTGCGCAAGCGCCGCAGCGGGGAGCCGGAGCGCCACGCCCGCCCCGAGGGCGGCGCCGATCGCGCCGAACACGGAGGTCGGGTGGAAGCCGGCCTTGCGCACCGCCTTCGGCACCACCGTTGAGAGCCGGCACGTCGCCTCCGCGCCGACGGCGATGCCGGCGAAGCCATCCGCCCCAGAGAGCCCGAAACGTTCCGCAATCGCAAGAACGGCGCGAACCACCACCGCCCCCGCATGCACCGGGCCGCCCTCGAGGGTGTCGTCATAGTCCTCGCCATGCGCCGCCGTGCCGTTGACGAGGGCGGCATCGAGGGCGGTGAGAGCGCGGGGGTGGCCGATCACGGTCGAAGCGCCTGCGCCCTCGGCGCTGTCGAGCACCGCCGCGACATAACGCTCCCGCCGGGCTCCGACGCAAAGGCCGGCGATGTCGAGCACGAGCCGCTCGGCGGTCTCGCGCATCGCCTCCGTCGGCCGCGCCGCGCCCGCCGCCGCCGCAAGCCGTTCGGCGATCGTCATGTCTTCCTCCTGAACTCGGACCAAAGCGACCAAAGGGTGAGCGCTGCCGCGGCCGCGAGCAGGGTGGCCGCCACCGGGTCCTCGACGAACACGGCGTGGTCGCCGCCGGAGATGACGAGGCTGCGGCGGTAGTTGCTCTCGAGCATGAAGCCGAGCACGACGCCGAGAACGAGCGGCAGGACCGGCACGCCCGCAAGCCGAAGCAGGTAGCCGAGAACGCCGAAGCCGAGCACGAGGCCGACATCAAACAGGCTCTGCTCGATCGCGTACACGCCCGACACGATCAGGCAGAGGATGGCGGCGAGCAGGTAGGGCTTCGGCCGGTTCACGAGCCAGAGCGCGGGGGTGAGGATCACGAGGCCGAGCAGAAGCATGGCGATGTTCGCCGCGAGCAGGCCGCCATAGAGTCCCCACACGACCTTGGGCGCCTTCTCGAACAGCAGCGGCCCTGGCGTCAGACCGTGCACCAAGAAGCCGCCGAGCAGGACCGCTGCCGAGTTGGAGCCGGGGATGCCGAGCGAGAGAAGCGGCACGAGAGCGGTGGCGGTGACGACATTGTTCGCCGCCTCCGGCGCCGCCACGCCCTCGGGCGCCCCCTTGCCGAAGGCTTCCGGCTCCTTCGACCTGCGGCGCGCCTCGTTATAGGCCATGAACGCCGCGATCGTGCCGCCCGCGCCGGGCGTCACCCCCTCGACGGTGCCAATGCCGCAGCCGATCGCCTGCGCGAGCAGGAGCCTCCGCATCATCGAGAGGCCCGGAAGCGTCAGCCGCGTGTCGCGCGCCTCGGCTCTCGCCCAGGCCGGCTCGCCGATCTGCACCAGCATCTCCGCCACCGCGAACAGGCCGACCATCACGAGGATCGGCCGGATGCAGCCGAGGAGCTCAGGCGTCGCGAAGGTGAAGCGCGGGACGCCGGAGACGGGATCGGTGCCGACGGTCGAGATCATCAGCCCGAGCCCGGCGCCGATCAGCCCCTTGGTCAGCGAGCCGCCGGCGAGCGAGGCGATGACGGAGAGGCCGAGCACGGCGAGGGCGAAATAGGCCGCCGGCGTGAAGGCGAGCGCGAGCCGCGCCAGCGGCTCGGTCGCGAGCACGAGCACCGCGAGGCCGAACAGCCCGCCGACGAGGCCGGAGACGAGCGAGATGCCGAGTGCCTCGCCGCCGCGGCCCTGCCGCGCCATCTCGAACCCGTCGAGCGCGATCGCGGCGGAGGCGTTCGTTCCCGGCGTTCGGATCAGGATTGCCCGGATCGAGCCGCCATACTCCGCCCCGACATAGACGGAGGCGAGCAGCACGATCGCCGGGACAGGCTCCATCCCGTAGGTGAAGGGCAGGAGCAGCGCCATCGCGATCGAGGGCGAGAGTCCGGGGAGCGCGCCGCCGAGGATCCCCCAGAGACAGCCGGCGAAGGCGAACAGGATGGTCACGAGACCATCGGCGGAGAGGAGTGTCAGGCCGCCTCAGAGGCCGCCGAACAGGGAGCCGACCGGGAACGGGATTCCGAGCACGACGACGAACATCAGCCAGAAGACGCCGGCGAGGCCGGCCGCGAACAGGGCGGGCGAGACCCCGCGCGCCCCAGCGAACCAGGCGACGGCGGCGCCGAGCAGGCCGAGCGCGGGCGGGTAGCCGAGCAGGGGCACGGCGAGCACGTAGAGCGCAACGAGGCCCGCGAGGCCGGCGGTGCGGCGGTGATGAGGCCGCTCGCTGGCCGCGCCAGGGGCGACGAGGGCGGCCCGCAGCATCAGCACAGCCCCCGCGCTCGCCATCAGCCCGGCGATCATCAGCGGCACGCCGCCGGGGCCGACCGAATCGGACAGCAGGCTCACCGGAAGCGCCGAGGCCATCGCGGCATAGCCGCCGGCGAGAGCGAGGGCTGAGGCGCCGAGCGCGAGGTCGGCCGCGCGGCTCATCGCACCACGCCGAGCTCGCGCAGCGAGGAGGCGGTCTCGGTGGCCACACGGGTGGTGAACTCGCGCGCCGCCGCCCGGGGCAGGAGAAGCGGCGTCGGCACGAGGCTCTCCTTGGCGTAGACGGCGCGATAAGCGGGGCTGTCGAGCACGGTGCGCAGCGCGCCCGCCCAGAGCTCGGCGATCTCGTCCGCCATGCCCTTCGGCCCGGCTAGGCCGCGGAACTTGGTGACGACGAGGTCGATGCCCTGCTCGCGCGCGGTCGCGAGCGAGGGGGTCGTCTCGAGCCGGCTCTCGGTCAGCACGCCGAGCAGGCGGATCCGGCCCGCCTCGTCCTGGGCATTGATCTCCTGGATCTCCCCGATGCCGAGGTCGAGCGTGCCGTTCAGCACGTTGATCATCAGGTCGCCGCCGCCCTCGTGCGGCACCACCGCCGCCCGCGCGCCGACCAGCCGGTTGAGACGCTCAAGCGCGATCCGCTCGAGCGAGGCCGGGTTCGCCGCGCCCCAGCGCTGCCGGCCCGGGCTTGCGCGCGCGGCGTCCATCGCCTCGGCGAGCGTCTGGAAAGGCGACTGGACGCGGGTGTAGATGAGCTGCGGGTCGAGGAAGACGATCGAGAGCGGGTTGAGGCTGTCGTAGCCGAACTCGGGGCGCGACAGAAGCGTCGTCTGGATGTAGGTCGGCGTGGTCGCGTAGACCATGCCGCCGTTCGGCTGCGCGCGCGCGACCCGTGCGACCGCGGTGGCTCCCGACCCGCCGCGAACGTTCTCGACCGCGAACGAGACGCCCATCACAGGGGTGAGGTGCTTGATGAGCTCGCGCAAGAAAACGTCGCTGCCGCCTCCCGGCGAGGAATGGGTCACGAGGGTGACGGAGGGAAGGGGATAACGCGTCTGCGCAAGTACCCGAGGGGCGGCGAGCGGCACGGCGGCGGCCGCGACCGCGAGTGAGCGTCGTGTGAACATCGTTTCCTCCCTCTCCACCCCTCGGGCTTCGCCCGTGGCGGTGGTTTTGTCAGCGCCCCTTGAACACCGGCTTGCGCTTCTCGAGGAAGGCGCGGCGGCCCTCGATGTAGTCCTCCGAGGCGAAGCAGGCGGCGACCAGCGCGTCGACAGCGGCGCGATCGCGCGCGCTCTCGTCCTTCAGCACCTCGTTGATGACGGCCTTCGCGGCCCTGACCGTGAGCGGCGCGTTCGCGACGATCGTCGCCGCGCACTCGGCCACGCAGGGGCCGAGCTCGGCATCAGGCAGCACGCGGTTGACGAGGCCCATCGCCCGCGCCTCCTCGGCCGAGAAGAGCCGGGCGGTGAACAGCATCTCCTTGGCGAAGGCGGGGCCGATCACGTCGACGAGACGCTTCATGCCGCTGTAGCCGTAGCCGAGGCCGAGCTTCGCGGCCGGAATGCCGAAGCGGCTGTCCTCGGCGCAGAAGCGCAGGTCACAGCAGACGGCGAGAGCGGTACCGCCGCCGACGCAGGCGCCATGGATCTCGGCGATCGTCGGCTTGGGGAAGCCGTGGAGCATGGCGTAGACGCGCTCGGTCTGCGCGTTATAGGCGCGCACCGCCTCCTCGCTCGCCCGCTCGCTCTCGAACTTCGAGATGTCGGCCCCCGAGACGAAGGCCTTGCCGCCGGCGCCGGTGATGACGACGACGCGCACCTCGGGGTCGTCGCGGAAGTCGGCGAGGATCGCCTCGGCCGCCTCCCACATCTCCATCGAAACGGCGTTGCGCCGCTCCGGGTTGTTGAAGGTCATGGTGCCGATGCCGCCCGCCTTGGCGGCGAGCATCTTGTCGGTGGTGAGCCTCAGGCCATCGGGCATCGTTGCGGTCCTCAGACGATCTGCCGGGAGCGGAGGTCGGCCACGGCGCCGGCGTCGTAGCCGAGTTCGGCGAGCACCTCTTCCGTGTGCTCGCCGAGCTCGGGCGGCGGCGCGGCGAGGCGCGAGGGCGTGCGGGAGAGCAGGATCGGCTGCGCGACCAGGTTGATCTTGCCGCGCACCGGGCTCGTCACCGGCGCGGCGAGGCCGAGATGCTTCACCTGCGGGTCGGCGAACACCTCGGCGATGTTGTAGATCGGGCCTGCCGGCACCCCGGCCTCGTTCAGAGCCGCGACCCAGTGCGCCGAGGTGTTCGTCTTCAGCACCGCGCCGATCTCGGCGTTGAGCGCGTCGCGGTTGCGCGACCGTTCCGCTGCCGTGGCGTAGGCCGGAGTGGTGATCCAGTCCTCGCGCCCGAGCGCCTTGCAGAACCGCTCCCAGATCTTGCCGCCCGCGACGGCGACGTTGATGTGGCCGTCGGCGGTCGGGTAGACGCCGGTCGGGATCGAGGTCGGGTGGTTGTTGCCGGCCTGTTTCGGCACCTCGCCGTCGACGAGGAAGCGGGCGGCCTGGAAATCGAGCATGAACACCTGGGCCTGCAGGAGCGAGGTCTGAACCCACTGGCCCTTGCCGCTCCTCTGCCGCTCGATGAGAGCGAGCAGGATCCCTTGGGCGCAGAAGATGCCGGCGCAGAGATCGGCGATCGGGATGCCGGCGCGCACCGGCCCCTGGCCGGGCAGGCCGGTGATGCTCATCAGCCCCCCCATCCCCTGGGCGATCTGGTCGAAGCCGGGTCGTTCCGCATATGGGCCGTCCTGGCCGAAGCCGGAGATCGAGGCGTAGATGAGGCACGGGTTGATCGCGGCGAGGCTCGCGTAGTCGATGCCGAGGCGGAACTTGACGTCGGGGCGAAAGTTCTCGACCAGAACGTCGGCCCGCTCGACCAGACGCTTGAGGATCGCCACCCCCTCCGGCGCCTTCAGGTTCAGCGTGATCGAGCGCTTGTTGCGGTGCAGGTTCTGGAAGTCGGGTCCGTGGCGCGGGCCGCCCAGCTGGTCGCCCGCCTCGAGACCCTCGGGCATCTCGATCTTGATCACGTCCGCCCCCCAGTCGGCGAGCTGGCGGACGCAGGTCGGGCCGGAGCGGACGCGCGTGAGATCGAGAACGCGAAGGCCGGCGAGCGCTTCCGAGGCCAGAGGGAGTGACATGCTGGACGCCCCGCTTGGTTTCTGCGATGCGTGTAGCACCGTTGTCCGCACCTGTAAACTGTCAACAGTTTGCGTGAGGCGCCGGCAGATGGCACATCGCAGCGCATGCTCGACACGCCACCGGTCCCGGCCGGACCGATCGACATCGTCCGCACCCAGTCGCTCACCACCCTGGTGCAGCGCGAGCTCGAACGCCTGATCCTCGCGGGCGAGATCAAGCCCGGGGAGCGGATCAACGAGCAGCACGTCGCGCAGCGGCTTCGGGTGAGCCGCGGGCCGGTGCGCGAGGCCCTGCGCGGGCTCGAGCGCGCGGGGCTCGTCGAGGCGCGCGTGAACCGCGGCGTCTATGTGCGCGAGGTGTCGGTCGAGCAGGCGCTCGAGATCTACGAGATGCGCGGGCTGATCACCGGCTTCGCCTGCGCCCGCCTCGCCGCCGCCTCGACCGCCGAGCAGCGGGCGGAGCTCGCCGCCCTCGTGGAGCGGATGGAGCGCGCCGCGGCAGACGGCGACCAGGCGCTCTACTATGCGATCAACCTCGAGTTCCACGACCGGCTGATGCAGTTCGCGGGCAATGCGCGCGCCAAGGCGATGTATGACGCGCTCGTCAAGGAGAGCCATCTCTGCCGGCGGCGCAGCCTGTTCAACCCGCGCAACATGGCCGAGAGCAACGCCGAGCACGCGGCGATCCTGGACGCGATCCGCCGCGGCGATGTCGAGGCGGCGCGGCGCGTCGGCGAGGAGCACATCGTCGCCGGCCGTCGCCGCTTCCTCGACGCGGTGGCGGCGACGGGGGCCGGCTGAGGTCGGGCGGCCGCGACAGGCCCGCCCGCGCCGCCTGCGGCCGACCGCGTTCGGCTGACGTCCCGAAGCGGCGCCACGGCGCTGCCGATGCTCCGTGCGGACGGCGTTCCCGTCCGTTCGCGGGCCGCGAGGCTCAGGGCAGCCCCTTGGCGATGCCGCCATCGACATTGACGGTCTGGCCGGTGACGTAGGCGGCACGCGGCGAGGCGAGCCACACCACCATCGTCGCCACCTCCTCGGGCGTGCCGAAGCGGCCGAGCGGGATCTCGCGCGCGAACTCGGCGATGATCGCGTCAGCCGGCACGCCGCGCTCCGCCGCTAGCCGTTCGGCACGCTCGGTCCACAGCCGCGTCAGCGTCCGGCCGGGTGCCACGGCGTTGACCCGTATCCCCTCAGGCGCGAGCTCGCCCGCGAGCGTCTTGACGAGGCCGAGCAGCCCCGCCTTGTGCACGTTCGACACGATCTGGTGCGGGTGCGGCTGCCGGCCCGAGGCGGCGCCGAGGATCACGATCGCCGGGTCGGTGCCTTGCGAAGAGCCGGCAGGGCGGCGCGCACCAGCCGCACGGCGGAGAGCACGTTGAAGGTGTAGTTGGCGAGCCAGTCCTCGTCGGAGAGCGCCTCGAAGGCGGACCGGACCGAGCCGCCGACGCAGTCGATCAGCGAATCGAGGCCACTGAGCGCAGCGATCGTTGCGGTGACGAGGCGATCCGCCTCGCCCGCGACCGTGAGGTCGGCGGCGAGCGGCACGGGTGCGTTGCCAGTCTCGCGGGCGATCGCCTCCGCCGCCGTGGCGAGCGCAGGCACGCTCCGCGACGCCATCGCCACGCGCGCGCGTTCCGAGGCGAGGAGCCGCGCGGTGGCAAGCCCGATTCCGGCCGAGGCGCCGGCCACGAGCACGCGCCGATCTGCAAACCCGAGATCCATTCCCCCCTCCCTCGCGATCACCGAACCGCCCGTCGGAGCGGCAGGCCGGGTGACGAGCACGCCGATGCCGGCATCCCGACCCAGCGCGGAGGCCGGCCACCGCCGCGCCAGGAGCAGGACGCTCGACGCCAACCCTTAGCCTGTCAACGGTCAACACATCAGACATGAGAGCACCGCGGACGAAGCCCAGCCTCGCGCACGCGCTAGGCTGCACGGCCCCGCGCGTTGACGGTTGACACTCGAGCGGCTTGAGGATGGCGCGAGAGGGAACTCAAGCCCTGGGCCAAGATGGGGGAGGAACGCGCATGGCCGCACCACGGAGGACGCTCCGGCGCCGGAGGCTGCTCATCGCCGCGACTGCGGCATCGCTCGCCGCCCCGCGGGTCCTCCGCGCCCAGGCCTATCCCGACCGCCCGCTGACCATCCTCGTGCCCTTCGCCACGGGCGGCTACAACGACCGCTACGCGCGCGCGATCGCGCCGTTCCTGCAGAAGCATTTCGGCCAGCCCGTGGTGGTCCAGAATCGCCCCGGCGGCGGAACGATGCTCGGCAACATGTACGACCTGCAGCAGCCGGACGACGGCTAGATGGTGATGGTGCACTCGGCCGGGCCGTTCATTCCGCTCTCGATCATCACCCGAAACGCCCCCTACACGGCCGAAGACTTCTGGATGATTAACCTGCCCTCGCGCGACGCCACGCTCGTCGCCACCGCGACGACGAAGCCGATCGCGACGATCGAGGAGGCGATCGCGCAGCTGCGGCGCGACCCGCGCAGCCTCAGCGTCGGCATCCAGCCCGCCTCGGCCGACCTCGTGAACCTCGCCCTCCTGATGCAGGCCTCCGGAATCGACCGGTCGCGGATGCGTATCGTCACCTATGACGGCGGCGGCCCGGCGCGGACCGCGACGATGGGCGGGCATGTCGATATCGGCCTCGTCGGCGGCGAGGGCTTCCTGCCGGTGACGGATCGGATCCGTCCTCTGCTCGTCTTCGCCGACGAGAAGGTGGAAGGCTTCGAGGAGGCGAGGCTGATCACCGACTACGCAAAGGCGAACGGCTTCGCGCCCGAGTTCGTCGACGGCTCGCAGCGCGGCTTCGTGGTGACGCGACGCTTCCGCGAGCGCGCGCCCGAACGCTACCGTTTCCTCGAGCAGGTGATCGAGCGCACGACGAAGGACCCCGAGTGCCTCGCCGCGCTGAAGGGGCAGCAGCTCGCCACCACCTGGTACGGGCCGGAGGCCTCGAACGCCGCCTATCTGCGCAGCGCCGCGCTGATGCAGAACTACGCCGATCTCCTCAAGGGCGCCTGACGCGGCCTCGCGCGGGGGCGTCGTTGCAGGGGGCAGACAGGGAAGGCAGGCTGCGCCGGATCGCCTGGGGCGAGCTCGCCCTCGTCACGGCACTCGCCGCCCTCGCGCTCGCCTACCTGATCGATGCCCGCTCGGTCTCGCTCTCCGTCAACAACCTCCTGCTCGTCCAGCCGACGGCGATCCTCGTCCTCGTGCTGTGGGCGGTGATCGCGGCGGGCTGCCTCCGCCGGGGAGCGGACGCCGCGCCAGCGGCCGCGGGCGATCGGGCCGGCCGGCTGCGCACGCTCGCGATGGTGGCGGCGTTCGGCCTCTTCATCCTCGCGCTCGAGCGCATCGGCTACGACGTCGCGATGGCTCTGTTCGTCGCCGCGGGGCTGTTCGTCGGCGGCGAGCGCCGGCCGCTCTGGCTCGTGCTGTTCCCGCTCGCCTTCGCCGCGGCGGTGATCCTCGGCTTCCGCGCCCTGATCCCCTACCCGTTCCCGACGGCCGTGCTCTGAGGCCGCGATGATCGACCTCGACGCCGCCGGCTCGGCTGTCACGCTGCTCGCGGGCTCGCTCGAGGCCTGGATCTGGGTCGTTCCGGGCCTCCTGATCGGCCTCGTGTTCGGCGCCATGCCGGGCATCTCCGTCTCGAGGGCGATGGCGCTTGTGCTGCCGGCGACGCTCGACATGGAGGTTTTGCCGGCGATCATCTTCCTCGCCTCGGTCTACACCGGCGCGGGCTTCGGCGGCTCGGTGCCGGCGGTGCTGATGAACATCCCCGGCACCTCCTCGGCGGTGGCGACCACCTTCGACGGCTACCCGATGGCGCGGCAGGGCCGGCACAACGAGGCGCTCGGCCTCGCCCTCGTCGCCTCCTGCCTCGGCGTGCTCGGAAGCTGTGCCGTGCTGTTCGTGCTCGTGCAGCCGATCGCTGAGCTCGTGCTCAAGATCGGGCCATTCGAGATGGCGGCGATCGCGATCTGGGGCCTGGCTCTGCTCGGCTCGCTCGGCGGGTCGTCGCTCGCGCGCGGGCTGTTCGCCGCAGCGATCGGCATCCTGATCGGAACCGTCGGCATGAACACCGCGGGCTATCTGCGCGGCACCGCGGGCATCCCCGGGCTGCTCGACGGCGTGCCCACCATCCCGGCCATGGTGGGCCTGCTCGCGGCGAGCCAGCTCTTCGCGCTCGTGAACACGCGCTTCCTCGTCGAGGCGAAGGAGGACCGCAGGATCAGCCTCGCGCGCATCCTCGCCGGCGGGGCGCTGGCGCTGCGGCACCCGAAGACGCTCCTGCGCGGGTCGATCATCGGCGCGCTCGTCGGCGCCACCCCGGGGGTGGGGTCCTCAATCTCGAACCTGCTCTCCTATGCCGAGGCGCGGCGCGTGTCCGAGGACCGGGACAGTTTCGGCAAGGGCAACCCAGAAGGCGTGATCGCGTCGGAGAGCGCGAACTCCTCCTCCGAGGGCGGGGCGATGGCGACGATGCTCGCCCTCGGCATCCCGGGCGGCGGGGCGACGGCGATCCTGCTCGCCGCCTTCGCGATGCACAACGTGGTGGGGGGGCCTCGGTTCATGGACCAGAACCGCGACCTCGTCTACGCCATCATCCTGTCGAACTTCGCCCAAGCCCTGCTCCTGCTCGTCGTCGGCACCGGCTTCGTGTTCGCGGCAAGCGCGATCATGCGGCTGCCGCTCCGCGTCCTCATCGCCTGCGTGCTCGTGCTCGCGACCATGGGCGCCTTCGCGATCGAGGGCTCGATCGCCGGGCCCGTGACGTTGTTCGTCTTCGCCGTGCTCGGCTGGCTGATGTCCTCGGCGGGCTACCCGGTCGCCGCGGTCGTCGTCGGGCTCCTGCTCGGGCAGCTGATCGAGACCGCGCTCCTGCGCGCTTGGCAGCTCTCGGGAGGCGACCCGGCTGAGATCCTCGAGCACCCGGCGGCGCTCGTGATTGTCGTGCTCATGATCGCCTCGCTCGCCGCCACCGCGTGGCGCGACCGCCGCCTGCGGCGCACCGAAGATCTGATCACGCCAGGCTGACCTGGCGGGAGGGGATGATGCTAGAGGAGAGCCTGATCGTCGCGCTCGGCCCGGCGCGCTACCGGGTGCAACGGACGTGGGGCGACCTGCCCGCCGGGGCCGGCGCGCCGACCGACGTCGCCTGTGCCGCGGCCGTCCGCCTTCAGGCCGGGTCGTGATCCGTCCGACCCTGCGCGGCCGGCTCGACCGTGTCGCACACATCGTCAAGGCGGTGACGCAACAGCACCATCGCGATCTTCTGCCGCTGCTGCGGCCGGTCGTCGCCTCCGATGCCGTCATCCTCGATGTCGGCGCCCATGCCGGCCAGTTCACCAAGCTCTTTGCGCGGCTTGCTCCGCGCGGCCGGATCCTCGCCATCGAGCCATCCCCCTACGCGCTTGGGATCCTGCACCTCGTGGTCGCGCTGCGGCGGCTCCGTCAGGTCGAGATCGTGCCGGTCGGTGTCTCGGACGCTCCGGGAACGGCCACGCTTCTGACCCCGATCAAGCCGTCCGGTGCCGTCGGGTTCGGCTTGGCGAGCTTCGCGCGGCGGGTCGACCGCGCGGCGCACCGGTCGGACGCCGTTGCGGTGGAGACGCTGGACGCGATCGCGGACCGCTTTCGGCTCGCGCGCATCGATCTGGTCAAATGCGACATCGAGGGGTTCGAGGTGCACGCGCTCCGGGGAGCGCGGCGCCTGCTCGAGCGCTTCCGCCCGGTCCTGTTGCTCGAGATTTCCTCAGCCTCGCTCGCGCGCGCGGGCGAGACCCCGGACGCGATCTGGTCGCTTCTGGCGCCGCTCGGCTATCGCGGCCGGCGCCTCGGCGAGCCGGCGTGGGACGACGGCTTCCGCGGCGATGGCGACTATCTGTTCGCCACGCCCGACCGGACCGAACTGACCGATCCCCCACTCCGAAGCGTGGCGGGCGATCGTTCGCAGCGTCGGCTGACGCCGGCCGGCAGAGCGTAACCCCTGCGGCTGCGAGCGCTGCCGGTGCCTCGCTGACCACGGAACCGCGGCAAAGCCGCCGCGCTGCAAAGGGGGCGACGCGGTGAGGCGCGGCCAGGCTTCGCGCATCGCATCTCGCCTGTCGAGCGAGTTGTCCGCGCGGGCGGTCGCGGCCGGGCTTGCCCGCGCGTCCTCTGGCGGCCACGCCTCAGGGGCTGTCGAGGGAACGGGGATTCCGGCTTCGGCTGGCGTCGCCTGGCGGCTGCCCAGCCGGACGGGTGTTCGGCTGGCGGAAGAGCGTGCGCTGCGAGGGGCTTCGCCTTTGCTCGACCGCGGCACTTGATCGATAAAAGATATAAGGATAACTTTATGAGGCGTCGGTCCCGCGCGAGCGGGCGAAGAGGGAAGTCCGTACGGGGAATGCCCCCAAGTCGGACGCTGCCCCAGCAACTGTCGGCGGGAAGTCGCCGGTCCAAGCCTCCGTCGGAGGCGTCACTGTGCCACGGCACGGGAAGACCGGACCGGCGATGACGGGCGCGAGCCCAGCACCCGCGAGCCAGGAGACCTGCCGACGCCGTGCAGCCCGTTACTGCGGGAGCGCGCCACCCTTTCGACCGGGCTGGGTGCACCGGGCGACGGAGACCGACTGCGATGACGATCGCCAGCAATCTCGGCTACCCGCGCATCGGGCCACGCCGCGAACTCAAGACCGCCCTCGAAGCCTTCTGGGCCGGCAAGTCCACCGAAGCCGACCTGCTCGCTACCGTAACCGCGCTGCGCGCCGGCGCGCGCGCGGTCCAGCAGGGCAGCGGCATCAGCCATATCCCCTCGGGCGATTTCGCTCTCTACGACCACGTGCTCGAGACTGCCTGCGCCTTCGCCGCCATCCCCGAGGGCTATGGCTGGTCGGGCCACGGGCCCGCCGGGCTCGCAACGATCTTCGCGCTCGCGCGCGGTGCGCGCGGCACCGCGGCGGAGCGGGAGGCGGGCATCCCCAGCACGGCCACGGCGCTCGAGATGACGAAGTGGTTCGACACCAACTACCACTACCTCGTGCCGCGCCTCTCGGCGCGAATGCGCTTTCGCCTGCTGCACAACCGCTGGGCCGAGGCTTATGCCGACGGGGTGGCGCATGGCACGCGCACGCGCCCCGTTCTGCTTGGCCCGGTCTCGTTCCTCCTCTTGTCCAAGACCGAGGACGGATCGCGCCCGCTCGAGCTTCTGCCCGCCCTGCTGCCGGCCTACGCTGAGGGGTTGCGCGGCATCGCCGAAGCCGGCGCCGCCTGGGTACAGATCGACGAACCCTGCCTCGTCATGGACCTCCCGCCCGGCGCTGCGGAGGCCTATCGCACCGGCTTTCGTGCGCTTGCGGATGCCGCGCCGGGGCTGAACCTGCTGCTGACCACCTATTTCGAGGGCCTGCGCGACAATCTCGCGCTGGCTACCTCGCTGCCGGTCGCTGGCTTGCATGTGGATCTCGTCCGCGCGCCCTGGCAGCTCGACGACGTGCTGGATGCACTCCCGAAGGATCGCTGGCTCTCTCTTGGCGTCGTGGACGGCCGCAATGTCTGGCGCACCGACCTGCGCCGGGCGCTCGCGCAGCTCCGCGCCGCCGAGGCGGCGGGCTTCGGCAGGCGGCTGATGGTCGCGCCCTCTTGCTCGCTGCTTCACGTGCCGCACAGCGTCGCGATGGAGACCACGCTCGACCCAGCGCTGAAGCGCCGCCTCGCCTTCGCCAACGAGAAGCTGAAGGAGGTCGCCATCCTGGCGCGCGCCGTGGACGAGGGCGAGCAGGCCGTCGCGGCCGCGTTCGAGGAGAGCGACCGGGTGCTCGCCGAGGCCCGCCAGGATGCCCGGCTGCACGATCCGGCGGTCGCTGCGCGCCTCGCTGCCATCACGCCGGAGATGGAGCGACGGGCCAGCGCCTATCCGGTGCGCGCCATCGCGCAGGCCGCGCGGCTCCGCCTACCGAAGCTGCCGGTGACGTCCATCGGCTCCTTCCCCCAGACGACCGAGGTCCGGGCGCTGCGCGCACGCCTCGCCCGCGGCGAACTCGACCAGGAAGGTTACGAGGCCGAGATCAAACGCCTGATCGCCGACGCGGTGCGCTGGCAGGAGGAGATCGGTGTGGACGTACCGGTCCATGGCGAGTTCGAGCGCAACGACATGGTGAAGTACTTCGGCGAACAACTCTCTGGCTTCGCTTTCACGAAGCACGGCTGGGTGCAATCCTACGGCAGCCGCTGCGTCGCCCCGCCGATCATCTGGGCGGACGTCTCGCGCCCCGCCCCGATGACCGTCCGCTGGTCGACCTACGCGCAGTCGCTGACGGACAGGCCGATGAAGGGCATGCTGACCGGGCCCGTGACAATGCTGCAATGGTCCTTCGCGCGCACCGACATCCCGCGCGAAACCATTTGCCGGCAGATCGCGCTCGCGCTCCGCGACGAGGTGGCTGACCTCGAGGCCGCCGGCATCCCGATCATCCAAATCGACGAGCCGGCCTTCCGGGAGGGGCTGCCGCTGCGCATGGCGGACCGTGCCGACTATCTCCGCTGGGCCGTCGCCTGCTTCCGCCTCGCCTCGAGCGTGGTGCGCGACGACACTCAGATCCACACCCACATGTGCTACAGCGAGTTCAACGACATCATCGCCGATATCGCGGCGATGGACGCCGACGTGATCTCGATCGAGACCGCGCGCAGCAACATGGAGCTGCTTGAGGCCTTTCTGGACTTCGACTACCCGAACGAGATCGGGCCGGGCGTGTGGGACATCCATTCGCCCCGCGTTCCCACGGCCGAGGAGATGGCTGCGCTGTTGCGCCGCGCGACCAATCGTATTCCCGTCGAGCGGCTGTGGGTGAACCCCGATTGCGGCCTCAAGACACGCAGCTGGAGTGAGGTCAAGCCCGCGATGTTCAACCTGGTGAACGCCGCTCGGAAACTGCGTGCCGAACTGACGTGACCGAAAGCCCCGCGCCCTGGATCGCAGGGCGCGGGGCTCCCACGCGACGTGCGGTCTGGAACGACGCGCAGCGGCCAAGCAACCGCGGCAGCGGCGGCACCGCGCCGCGCGGGCGGGCGCCACCTTACCCCTTCCAGCCGCAGGCCGAGAGCGCCTCCACCATGTGCGCCGGCACGGGCGCCTCGACCGTGATCGTCTGGCGCCCGGCCCAGCCCGGGATCGTCACGCTCCGCGCGAGAAGCTGCAGTCCCTCCTCAGCCGCCGCGCCATGCAGCCGGTCGCCGAGGATCGGGAAGCCCGACGCGGCACAATGGACGCGGAGCTGGTGCGTCCTGCCCGTGCGCGGCGCGAGCGCGAGCCAAGTGATCCCCCCACCGCGGCCGAGCACGCGCCAGGCCGTCACCGCCCGCTGGCCGCGCGGGTCGGGCAGAACCCGCCACCCGCCCGCGCGCGTGCTCACCTTCGCAAGCGGCAGCGCGATCTCCCCCGCCTCCGCTTCGGGCCCGCCGCGAACGACCGCCCAGTAGGTCCTGCCGATCCGGCCCTCAGCGAACAGCCGCCCGAGCGCGGCAAGCGCCGGGCGCGTTCGGCCCAACACGAGGCAGCCGGCCGTGTCGGTGTCGAGCCGGTGCGCCGGCTCCGGCCGGCGGCGCTTGCCGAAACGGAACTCCTCGAGCCAGTCCTCCACCGAGGCTCGGGCGCGCGGGCCGGGATGCGTGGGGAGGCCCGCGGGCTTGTCGATCACGAGCACTGCCTCGTCGCGGAAGAGAAGCTCGGGCTTCCCTACCAGGGCGTTCCGTCCGCTCGGGTGAAGCGTCTCCCGCCGTCCGGGCCAGGCTCGGCACGGAGATCGTCGTCCGGATAGGTGACGACGTCGCGCTCCGTCGCCCGCGTGCCGACGACGAGGAACAGCCCCTCCGAATCGCTCTGGTTTACGAGGTGGTGCGCATCGCCGGTCCCTGCCGGGACGCCGACGGCCATGCCGGGGACGACCTCCTGCTCCCCGTCATCGGTGACCAGGGTGAGCACCCCCTCGAGAACGAGCACGAACTCGTCCTCGGCGCTGTGGGCGTGGCGGAGCGCGCTCGCCGCACCAGGAGAGAGGCGGACGAGGTTCACCCCGAACTGGCCGAGGCCCAAGGCGTCGCCGAGCCGGCGCACGTGCCGCCCCGCCACGCTCGCGCGGAACGGCTCGGGGTAGGCCGAGCCGCTCCGCTCCTCGACCGCGTCGACGGGGATCGCGCGCGCCATCGCCTCAGGGGATGAGGACCGTCGAGCCGGTGGTGCGCCGCCCCTCGAGGGCGCGGTGCGCCTCCGCCGCGTCCTTGAGCGGGAAGCGCTGGTTCACCTCGATCTTCACCGCTCCTTTTTGCACGACCTCAAACAGGGCGGCGGCGGAGGCGGCGAGGTCCTCGCGCTTGGCAGTGTAGCTCGCGAGCGTTGGGCGGGTGAGGAACAGCGACCCCTTCGCCGCGAGCAGGCCGATCTCGAACGGCGGCACGGCACCGGAGGCGTTGCCGAAGGACACCATCAGGCCGAGCGGGGCGAGACAGTCGAGCGACTTCATGAAGGTCTCGCGCCCGACGCTGTCATAGACGACAGGCAGCATCTTGCCGCCGGTGATCTCCTTCACCCGCGCCTGGAAGTCCTCGCGCGTGTAGACGATCGGGTGGTCGCAGCCATGCGCCTTAGCGAGCGCCGCCTTCTCGTCCGAGCTCACGGTGCCGATCACCGTCGCGCCGAGATGCTTCGCCCACTGGCACATGATCAGCCCGACCCCACCGGCGGCAGCGTGGATCAGGATGGTCTGGCCCGGCTGAACCTTGAAGGTCCGGCGCAGCAAATACTCGGCCGTCATGCCCTGGAGCATCATCGCCGCCGCCATCTCGAACCCGATCGCGTCGGGCAGCTTGACGAGACGGTCGGCCTTCAGCGTGCGGTACTGGGCGTAGGCGCCGATCGGGGCGGTGGCGTAGGCGACACGGTCGCCCGGCTTGAGGTCGGTCACGCCCTCGCCCACCGCCTCGACCGTGCCGGCCCCCTCCATGCCGATGGTCGCGGGCAGGGCGGGCGGCTTGTAGAGGCCGGTGCGGAAATAGATGTCGATGTAGTTGAGGCCGACGGCCGCATGCTTGACGAGCGCCTCGCCGGGGCCGGGCGAGGGCATCGGCACCTCCTCCCAGCGCAGAACCTCGGGGCCGCCGTGCTCGTGGATTCGGATGGCGTGATTCATCGCAGGCTCCCGGTGCAGGTTGTGGTCGTTCTCTCGTTTCGCGGTCAGGCCGGCCGGTCAGGCAGGCGGGAGGACCTGCTCGAGGGCGAGCAGGTGGCGTTTCGTGTCGAGCCCCGCACCGCCCGAGTAGCCGCCGAGAGAGGCGCTGCCGACGACACGATGGCAGGGGATGATGATCGGGATCGGGTTCGCACCGCAGGCGGCGCCGACGGCGCGGGCGGAGCTGCCGAGGCGGGCGGCGATCTCCCCGTAGCGCATCGTCTGGCCCGGGGGAATGGCGCGCATCGCCTCCCAGACGCGGCGCTGGAACGGCGTTCCCGCCGGCGCGAGCGGCAGGTCGAAGCACGTGCGGGGATCGTCGAAATAGGCTTCGAGCTGCCGCTTCGCCTCGACCAGCACCGGCGTCCGCTCGCCGCTGCCGGCGCCGCGGCCCCATTCGAGCGCGATGATGGAGCCGCCCTCCTCGAAGACGGTGAGTTCGCCGAACGGCGAGTGCAGCGAAAGGTGCGGCACGGCTTCCCCATCTGGGCCAGGGCCGTCCTCCGGGGCGGCGCATGGCGGGGGGATTTCGCGCCCAGGCGAGCGGGGCGTCAAGTCGCCACCCTGCCGCCCAGGGGTCGCGTCCGGGACGGCTCCGGCGGCTTGACGGGGCCGGAGGTGCTTGCTGCGATGCGGCAGCATGCGCCACGCCTCGACGCCGGAGACGCCATGCCACGCCACCGCCTCGACGCCTCGCCCGAGACCGTTCACTGGGGCTACTTCGACTCGTCCCTGCAGCCGGTGCTGACCATCGCCTCCGGCGATACGGTCGATGTCAGCTGCGTCTCGGGGCGTGACGCGGCTCTGCCGCCGCCCGAAAGCGGGCTCGCGATCCCGCCGGCGCTCGCGGCGATCAACGAGACGCTCGCGCCGGAGCTCGGCGCGCACATCCTCACCGGGCCGATCGCGATCGAGGGCGCCGAGCCGGGCGACATGCTCGAGGTTCGGATCGAGGCGATCCGCCCAGGCGCGGACTGGGGGTTCTGCCTGGTCCGTCCGCTCTCGGGAACCCTGCCGGAGGACTTCCCGCTCAGCCGCGTTCTCCACATCCCGGTCGACCGCGCGCGCAACACCTGCCGGCTGCCCTGGGGAACCGAACTCCCGCTCCGCCCCTTCTTCGGGGTGATGGGGGTGGCCCCGCCGCCCGCGTACGGGCGGATCGCCTCAAATCCCCCGCGCGAGCATGCGGGCAATCTCGACAACAAGGAGCTCGTCGCCGGATCGACCCTGTTCCTGCCGGTCTGGGTGTCTGGGGCAAAGTTCTCGGTCGGCGACGGCCACGGCGTGCAGGGCGACGGCGAGGTGTGCCTCACCGCCCTCGAGATGTGCCTCGACGGCACCCTCACCTTCATCCTGCACAAGAAGCAGGGCAGCGCGCCCCTGCTCTCCTTCCCCCGTGCCGAGACGCCGACCCACTACATCTCGATAGGGCTGAACGAGGACCTCGACCTCGCGATGAAACAGGCCCTGCGCGAGATGATCGCCTTCATCGCTTCACGGTCGAACCTCGCGCCGCTCGACGCCTACCAGCTCTGCTCGCTCGCGGTCGATTTCCACGTCACGCAGACGGTCAACGGCATCAAGGGCGTGCACGGGATGCTCCGCAAGGACCTTCTCTAGCGGCGCCCGTCCGCGTGGGCGGGAGTTGTCCACAACTTTCTCGCCGGGAGGCGATTACTACCGGTTGTGGGGTCCTGTGCCGATCTGATACCGTATGTGGTAGAGGGCGGCTGGATGGGAGCCCAAGCGATGGAGTGGACCGAGGAGGCGATCGCAACCCTTCGCCGGCTCTGGGCGGAGGGGCACTCGACGGCCGAGATCGGCCGGCGGATGGGCATCTCAAAGAACGCCGTGGTCGGCAAGGCGCACCGGCTCAATCTCGCCGCGCGCCCCTCGCCGATCCGGCGCAGCCCCGGGGCGCCAGCGGTGCCGCGCGCGCCGCGCCCTGCGCCGAGGCCAGCGATGCCGCGGCCGGTGCCGATCCTGCCCGTGCTACCCGGCCCGGTCGGGCAGCGGCCGCCGGCAGTCGCCCCGAGCCGCGTCGAGCCGACGCCGCGGCCCGCGCCGCTGCGGACGGGAAGCGCCACCTGCTGCTGGCCGATCGGCGAACCGGGCAAGCCTGGCTTCCGCTTCTGCTCGGCACCGGCGCTCCCCGGGAAGCCCTACTGCGAGGAGCATGCCGCGCTCGCTTATGTCCGCGCCAAGCCCGACCGGCGCGAGGACGCCGCCTGAGCGACGCTGACCGCCCGGCCGGCCAACGGCAGGCCGGGCGATGACCGTCAAGCCGGCCGATCGGCCGGTGCTTGGCATCGCCTTGATGCTCGGGGCCTTGTTCCTGTTCGTTCTGATGGACAGCGCGATCAAGGCCTCGGTCCAGTCCCTGCCGGTGCTGCAGGTGCTCTGGGCGCGGTTCCTGTTCCACATGCTGATCGTCTCGGCAGCGCTGCGTCTGATGGGCCGGCGTCTGCCGCCGCGCACCGGCGCGGCGCGGCTTCAGGTCGTGCGCTCGCTCTGTCTCGCCGCGGCGAACCTGTTCTTCACCGCCGCGCTCGTGCACGTGCCGCTCGCCGAATGCGTGGCGATCGGCTTCGTCTCGCCGCTGATCGTGACGCTGCTCGCCGCGCGGATGCTCAAGGAGCGCGTCGGCTGGCAGCGCTGGACGGGGATCCTCGTCGGCTTCGCGGGCGTGCTGATCATCCTGCGGCCGGGTGCCGGGGTGACGCATCCGGCCGCCCTGTTCGTGCTCGTGACCGCGGCCGTGTTCGCCGTCTATTCGGTCCTGACGCGCCGGCTTGCGGGGATCGACGACGCCTTCACCACGATCTTCCACACCGGCGTCGCGGCGACGGGTGTCACCAGCCTCGTCGTGCCGTTCGTCTGGGTGTGGCCGAGTGCGGGCGGGTGGGCGCTTCTCGCTCTGCTTGGCATGCTCGGCGGGGTTGGGCATTTCCTGCTGATCCTCGCGTATCAGCGGGCGCAGGCCTCGGTGCTCGCGCCCTTCGCCTATACACAGATGGTCTGGGCCACACTCGCGGGCTTTCTTCTGTTCGGCGAACTCCCCGACGCTGTGGCGGTGGCCGGCGCGGTCGTCGTCGCCGCGGGCGGGCTGTTCGTGCTCTGGGCCGAGACGCGGGGCGCGGCCAAGCAGGCGTGACCGGAAGGGGCATTGCGCCCGGGCGCGCGCGGGAGTAGGCGCATGCGCACCATGCCAGCCACGATCGACCAGCGCGAGGGCGGCAGGGCCGGCGGCCAGGCGCCGGCGGCCCCGGCGCGCCCGCTCGACGCCGCCTCGGTCCGCGCCGCATACCGGCGCTGGGCCGGCGTCTACGACAGCGTGTTCGGCCTCGTGTCGAAGCCGGGGCGGATGCGCGCGCTGGCGGCGATCAACGCTCTTCCGGCCGAGCGAATCCTCGAGGTCGGGGTGGGCACCGGGCTTGCCCTGCCGCATTACGCGGCCGGCAAGCGCGTCACGGGAATCGATCTCAGCCCCGAGATGCTCGCGGTCGCGGAGCGTCGCGTGCGCGCGGGTGTCGCCGCCACCATCGAGGGGCTCCACGAGATGGACGCCGAGGCGATGACCTTTCCAGAGGCCAGTTTCGATGCGGCGGTGGCGATGTTCGTCGCCTCCGTCGTGCCGAACCCGCGCCGGCTGATGGCGGAGATGCGCCGCGTGGTCCGCCCCGGCGGAACGATCCTGATGGTGAACCACTTCCTCGCCCCGCCGGGTCTGCGCCGCGGCATCGAGCGGGCGATGGCCCCTCTCAGCCGGATCCTCGGCTGGCACCCGGATTTTGCGATGGAGAGCGTGCTCACGCCTGGACAGATCGCGGCGGCGCGTTTCGAGCCCTGCCCGCCCTTCGGCCTGTTCACCCTCGTGACGCTGCCGCGCGACGCCGCCTGAAGGCGGAGGCGCGGAACGGCGAGACGGCGGCGGCGAGAGCGAAACCGAGCCCCGCCATCACCGCAATCATTCCGGCCGCGTTGAACCCCTGCGCGGCGCCGAGAGCGGCAGGCAGGAGCGCGGCCGCTCCATAGCCGGCCAGCGCGATGCCCGCACCCGCGGCGGCGGCAAGCACGAACGTCATCGCATAGCGGTCGGTCAGGAGACGGGCGATCGCCGCCGGGCCGATCAGCGCGGCGATCACCAGGATCGACCCCACCGCCCAGAACGACGCCACGCAGGCAGCGGCGATCAGAAGCATCAGAAGCGCGCGGACGGGCCGCGGGTCGAACCCGATCACCCTGCCGAAACCGGGGTCGAAGGCGGCAAGCCGAAGCTCCTTCCACAACAGGGCGAGCACGAGCAGCGTGACGGCGAAGATCGCCGCAAGCAGCATGAGCTCGGGCGGCAGAGCGGCGAGCGCCTCAGCGTCGAGGAGGCTTCCGAACCCGGTCGCCTCGGGCCAGACGAGGGTCTCGAGGATGCCGAACAGGACGCAGTCGAGGTCGAGATCGACCCGCTCGGCGCCGGACCAGACGAGCATCAACAGGCCGAGGGCGAACAGGCCCGAGAAGACCACCCCCATCGCCGCTCCGGCCTCGAGCCGCGCCAGCCGACGGATCAGGCCGATCAACGCCACCGCGAGCACGGCGGCGGCGATCGCTCCCGCCACCATCGGCAGGGCGGCCCGGGTGCCGGTGAGCCAGAAGCCCGCGGCGATGCCGGGAAGCACGGCGTGGCTGATCGCATCGCCCATCATGCTGTTGCGGGTGAGCAAAAGAAGCGTGCCGAGCAGGCCGCAGGTGACGCAGGTGAGCAGGGCGGCGAGCATCGGCACGAGGTCGAGCTGGAAGAACTCGGCAAGCGTCATGCCCGCGCTCCGTGGCCCAGAGACCCCTCGACCGGCGGCGGCACGGGCTCCCGCGCGAGCGCCGGGTCGGCCGCGGCAAGCCAGGCTTCGACCTCCGCCTCCACCTCGGGGGGAAGCGTGTGCTCGATCAGGTCGGCGCCGCGATGGGCGGCGAAGGCGCGCACCCCGCCGGCGCGGGTGAGGTAGATCTCCCACACCCTGTGGCGGCGCACGACCCCCCGGGCGAGCGCGGTGCCCTCCTCCGTGAGCCGCAGGAACCCGGGCTCCCCTGCGGCCGTGAGAAGGCCGGCGGCGCGGGCGGCGCAGGTCACCAGGGCGAGGCGCGCCGGGCCCCAGCCCCAGGCCTCGGCCACCGCCGCTGCGGCGAAGGCGCCGTCCGGTCCGAGGCGCTGGCGCTCAAGCTCCTCCCAGGCGCCGCGGAGGAAGTGGTCGCGCGCGATGCGCCAAGACAGCCGGGCATGGCGGAGGAGCGCGGCGAGCACGCCGCGCCCGGGCGAGAGCAGAAGTGCGGCGACGAACAGGGCGCAGGCGACGAGGGTGACGACCGCCCCGGTCGGCAGACCCGGCGCGGCGGCGGAGAGAGCGGCACCCACCCAGCCGGAGACCGCGCCGAACAGCGAGGCGAGCGCGGCCATCACCCCGAGCCGATCGGTCACGAGGCGCGCCGTCACCGCCGGGATCACCATCAGCGCGACGACGAGGATCAGCCCGACCGCGCGCAGGCCCGCCACGGCGACGAGCAGCATCAGCGCCATCAGAGCGAGATCGAGCAGGCGAACCGGAAGCCCGGTGGCGGCGGCGAAGGCCTCGTCGAAACAGAGCGTGCGCAGCGGATTGAACAGCAGAAGCACCATCGCCACCGCGCCGGCGGCGAGCATGCCGAGCGCCCTCGCTTCCGCCTCGGCCATGCCGGCCGCCTGGCCGAGGATGAAGTGCGCAAGCCCCGCCTGGCCACCGGTGGGACGCGACTGCACCACCGACATCAGCACCACGCCGAGGCCAAAGCCCGCCGAGAGCACGAGCGCCATCGCCGCATCGTCGCGCACCCGCCCTGTCGCCGTGGCGGCGCGCACCGCGAGCGTGCCCAGCGCGGCCGATGCCGCCCCACCTGCCATCAGGAGCCACAGGTTGCGCGGATCGGCGCCGGCGAGAGTCGCCCCGATGAAGGCGGCGGCGACCCCGGGCAGGGTGGCGTGCGCGGCGACATCGGCGATCAGCGCCCGGCCGCGCAGGAGCACGAAGCAGCCGACGAGACCGGCGGCGAGCCCGAACGCGGCGCAGCCAAGCACGACCACGGTGGCGTTGTGGCCGAGCCCGAGGCCGAGCGCGGCGAGGAAATCGTCGGCCGCGACCATGGCGTGCCGTCAGGCCCTCGGCGCGGCGCCCGGAGCGCCCGCCGCCGCCGCGACCGCCTGGTCGAGAAGCGACAGCCGCCCGCCATAGGCGAGGGCGAGGTTCTCGGGTGTGAAGGCCTGGCGCATCGGCCCCGAGGCGATGGCGCGGAGGTTGAGCAGGAGCACGTGGTCGAAATAGTGCGGCGCGGTGGCGAGGTCGTGATGGACGACGATCACCGTGCGCCCCGAGTCCGCAAGCCGGCGCAGCACCGCGACGATCGCCTTCTCGGTCGCGGCATCCACGCCGGCGAAGGGCTCGTCCATGAAGTAGAGATCGGCCTTGAGAGCAAGGGCGCGGGCGAGGAACACGCGCTGTTGCTGCCCGCCCGAAAGCTGGCCGATCTGGCGTTCGGCGAAGTCGGCGAGCCCGACCTCGGCCAGCGCCGCCCGCGCCGCCTCGCGCTCGCGCCGGCCGAGGGGGCGGAGCCAGCCCGCGCGCGGGTAGCAGCCCATCGCCACCACGTCGAGGGCGGTCGCGGGGAAGTCCCAGTCGACGGAGGCGCGCTGCGGCAGATAGCCGACCCTGCGGCGCACCGCGGCGAGCGGCTGGCCGAAGATGCGCACCTCGCCCGAGATCCGAGGAACGAGGTCGAGGCAGGCCTTGATCAGCGTGGACTTGCCCGCGCCATTCGGCCCGATCACGGCGACGAGGCCGGAGGGCGGCGTCGCCCAGCTCACCTCCCACAACACCGGGGCGTCACGGTAGGCCACCGTCAGGTGCCGAACCGAGAGGGCGGGAACAGGGAGGGAGGCGGGGGTGCTCATCCCGCGAGCCGCCCGCTCATGCCCCTCGCCGGCGCCGTGCCGCCCAGCGCGCGGGCGATCACGGTGGCGTTGTGGTCCATCATCCCGATATAGGTGCCCTCGTAGGTGCCGGGCGCGCCCATCGCGTCGGAGAAGAGCGCGCCGCCGATGGCGACGCGGTGGCCCCGCGCGGCAGCGCCCTCGACCAGCGCGCGGACGTTGCGGTCGTTCACCGAGGTCTCGACGAACACCGCGGGGATGCGGCGGGAGACCAGGAGCTCGACGAGGTCCTGGATGCGGCGAAGCCCGGCCTCGCCCTGGGTCGAGAGGCCCTGGATGCCCTCGACGGCGATGCCGTAGCGGCGGGAGAAATAGCCGAAGGAGTCATGGGCGGTGACGAGCACCCGGGCGTGCTCAGGGATCGAGCCGATCACCCGCATCACATAGGCGTCGAGCGACTCGAGGCGCCGGGCGAGGTCGTTGTGGTTGCGGCGGAACGTGCCGGCGTCGGCCGGGCGGAGGCGCGCGAGCGCGTCGCGGATGCGCTCCGCCGCCTTGGCCCAGAGGGTGACGTCCATCCAGACATGCGGGTCGTCCTTGCCGTCATCCTCCTGCAGCAGATGGTCGGCGGCGAGCAGCTCGGTGACGGCGAAGACGGGCTTGCCGCCGCGGGCGAGGCGGACAAATACGTCCGTCATCTGCCCCTCGA
>Ga0209691_1000423_pt1 | contig 30270 bp, 21 predicted proteins | sample YNPMSBMetaG_FD_187120 | JGI IMG/M metagenome (GOLD analysis project Ga0209691, IMG submission 187120) | Anoxygenic and chlorotrophic microbial mat microbial communities from Yellowstone National Park, USA - YNP MS-B MetaG (SPAdes) (version 2) ... | reverse complement strand
CAGTCAGGGGCGCGTGATTGGGGTACTCTCGGTACAGAGTAACACGCCAAAAGCATTTCACGATCGCACACTCCGCTTTCTGGTCGCGCTGGCCAATCAGTTGGCGATTGCGCTCGAAAATGCCCGTCTGTTTGCCGAACGAGAACGACGGATCATTGAGTTAAACAGTATCAACCGCATTGGGCAGATCATCGCCGCGACACTTGATCCGAAGCAAATGCTGCGTGATGTCCATCGGCATTTGCAAACGTTCCTTTCACTCGACTCCTTCGTGGCAATACTGTACGATCCCGAAAGCGGCGAGATGACCCTTTGCTACGAAGTTGATGAAGGGGTCGAATCGTTTACCGAGTATCGTCAGCCACCTGTACAGGGCAGTTTGACCGAACATATTATTCGGACACGCCAACCACTGCAATTTTTCGATCTGAGCACCGAGCGCGAACAGGCTGGTTTTCACTTCCAACCGATTTCGTTTGGTTCAGATCGCCGATCATCCTCTTGGCTAGGAGTACCATTACTGATTGGTGAGCAAACCGTTGTTGGAGTGCTGGCAGTCATGAGCTACACTCCCGGCCTTTACCGCGAGCGTGAACGCGCATTTCTAACGACGATTGCCAACCAACTGGCCCTAGGGGTACAGAATGCGCGTCTGCTCGAACAGGCTCAGGCACAGGTTGAGCGGCTCGCCATCGTGAACCGGGTCGCGGCAGCAACCAACGCTCTCACCGATTTGAAAGCTATCTATCAAGAGATTGTGAATGCAATGGCTATTGCTACCGGTGTCGATCAGGCGCGGATGGTGATATACGATCGCGCCAGTGGGTATGCACCGGCAGTAGCTGAATACGTTCATAGTGGGATCCTGGATCAACTACGGATTCAACTGTTCGATAATCCATCAGTTGATTGGCTGGATCGGGAGAAGCGCCCACTCGTTTCAGAAGATGCCCAGAATGACCCACTCTTTGCTCCATCGCATCCGATTTTCCGTGCACTTGATATCCGCTCGATCGGGATCATCCCAATTATTCTGAACGACGAAGTGATTGGCGCAGTAGGTCTAGACTTCGTTGGACGATACGGTACCTTCTCACCCCAGACTCTTGAGCTGTGTCAGACAATTGCCAATCAAACCAGTACAGCCATTGCCCGTGCGCGGGCAACGGTTGAGGCCCAGCGCAGTGCTGAGGCAACGCGCCAGAAAGTTCGTGAACTGTCCACCCTACTTGATGCGGCTCGTATTCTGTCGTCGTTGTTACGCCCCCAAGAGGTGCTGAACAAGCTCCTAGAACTGGTAAGTCGCCAGCTTAACGTCACGACGGTAGCTCTGTGGACGATCAGTGAAGGGAATCTACTCATACCAGCAGCCCTTGATGGCATCCCTGCTGAACAGGCGCGCACGATGAGGGTGCCTATCGGCCAAGGTTTTACCGGACGGGTTGCTGAAACCGGTCAACCACTGATCATTGAGGATGTCAATGAGTTGGGTGGGTCACTCTACCCCAACTACCAGCGCCGCAATAACTTGATTTCGTTTATGGGCGTACCGGTCATCTATCGCGAGCAAATTATTGGTGTGCTCAGCGTGATGACCAACTACCGACGGCAGTTTACGAATGATGAGATGATGTTACTGGTCGGTTTAGCTGACCAGGCAGCCATTGCGCTGGAAAATGCGCGCCTGTTTGAAGAGCGTGAGCAACGAATTGCCGAACTCTCTATTATCAATCGCATTAGTGCCGCAGTTAATGCTTCGTTGGATATTTACGAGCTGATTGAGAGGCTCCATCAGGGAATCAGCGAGATCATTGATACGAGCACCTCACTCATCGGATTGTACGACGAGAGTACCAATACGATCAGCTATCCGATCGCTTATGATCGTGGTAAGCGGCTTGTACTTGAACCGAGACCTCTAGGGAGTGGTACCAATGCCTGGGTGATCCATAATCGGCGTCCGCTGTTACTCAGCACTGCTGCAGCAGCGCGGGCGATGGGATTGGTGATCGACCAGGGCCGTGTCGGTGATGAAGAGGCAATAGAAGAATCGTACCTCGTCGTACCGATTATCTACGGTGATCAGGTTCTTGGTGTCATTAATATCCAAAGCTATTCACCCCATGCGTTTGATGAAAACGATCTCCGCTTTGTCACAACGGTCACCAATCAGGCCGCAGTAGCGTTGAATAATGCCCGCCTGTTCAGTGAAATCAGACAAAACGCCGCTGAGATGAGCACGCTGTTTGAGGTGTCTCAAAATCTGTCGGGTACGCTCGAACCGGATACCATTCAGATGTTGCTGGCTGATGCGGCGGTACGCTTGCTGCGCGCTGAACTTGGCGCCGTTCTCCGGCTTGATCGCCGGAGGAACATCGAACGGCAGGTGCTGATCGATGGGGTTGAATTTCGCGAAGATATACAGATCGATTTTCGGCGTGATGGTTTGACGGCTGCCCTTCTTCGTCGCGATCAGCCGATTGCCATTAGCGATCTGGCAGATTTTGAGAATAGTGGTCATCACGCCCTGAAATGGGGTGTGCGTAGTGCGCTTGGCATTGCCGTCGGTCCTCTCGAAGAGCGGCTAGCGGTTATTTGGGTCGGTATGCGCCGACCGTATGAATGGACAGCACACCAGATTTCACTGCTATCGATTCTCTCCAATCAGGCTGCTCAGGCACTCAAGAGTGCACAACTCTTTGCCAACGAGCAAAAGCGGCGCCATCAGGCCGATATGTTGCGTGAAGTTGCACAATCGTTTACCTCAACCCTGGCGCTGAACGAAATTCAGACATTGGTGTTGACACAGTTGCAACGGATCATACCGTATGATGACGCAGCCATGCTCTTGCGTGATGAGGGTTACGGTGATCTGCGTGTAGTTGAAACACGGGGTTTTGGTGCTGAACAAACGTTAGTCAGCAGGATTGCACTGGAAGATAGCAGCCTCTTCCAGACTATGGCCATTGAACAGCAGCCGGTGTTCATCGCGAATACCTGGCTCGATCCGCGTTTCAATGAACTGCGTCGTCTAGGTTGGCGTGATGGCTCATGGATTGGTGCACCACTGCTGGTTGATAATGAATTGGTCGGAGTGCTTGCTATTAGCGCCAGAGAGCCAGATAGTTACGACGAAGAGTCACTGGCCGTTACTTTTACCGTTGCCAGTCAAGCCAGTCAGGCAATTCAGAATGCACGATTGTTTGATCAGATCAGTAATCTGGCCGCTGATCTCGACATGCGTGTGCGAGAACGTACTGCCGAACTCGAGCAAGCGACACGGTTGCTCTCAGAGGAAAAAGAACGGCTGGAAGCCGTTAACCGAATTACCCTGGAACTGACGACACAGCTTGATCTCAACCTGATCATCCAGCGCGCACTCGAACTCACTTCCGAAAGCATTGGTGTTGAGCGTGGCTCTCTCATGCTGCGTGATCCTGCTACTAACGATCTGGTTTGTCGGGCTATCCTGAAAGGCCGTGGCCAGGCAGAGATTGCAAATATCCTGCTCCGCTTTTCAGATGGTACTGAAGGCCTGGCTGGCTGGATTATCCAACATCTGGAACCGGTCAATATTCCTGATGTCGAGCGCGATCCGCGCTGGATTAGGGAAGCCGGTCGGGCTGAGAAGGTTTGTTCAGTGGCCGGTGTTCCGCTCCAGACCAGCGATACCGCAATCGGTGTCTTGATCTTGTCAAGCCCAGAGCGGCAGTACTTCAGCGACTCGCAGATGAACCTGCTCGGCACGATTGCCAGTGTGGTTGCTGCTGCTGTGAACAATGCTCAGCTCTACAGCTATATCAACGATCTGGCGCTACGGAATGCAGTCTTGCTTGAAGAGCAGCGTGAAGAGACTTCTAAGAGTGCGGCCGTCTTCCGCTCAATGTCGGAAGGCGTGATTGTGCTCGATCCACAACAACACGTTACGCTGTTCAATCCTGCTGCTGAGCAAGTACTGGAAATCGCAGCGGATGATCTCTTACATCAACCGTTCAGCCACCTGGCCGAGATTGGTCACGATGAAGCCAGTCGTCGCCGCGCGCAAACGATATATAACGGAATTGTACAGGGACTGCGTCGAATGCGCGAAACGCAGAAAATTTTCAGTACGTCGATTGATCTTACCGATCCAAGCCAGGTCATTGCCGTCAATATTGCGCCGGTACGCAGCCCTGATGGACAACATTACGGTGAAGTGGTCGTTTTGCGCGATATTACCCGTGAAATCGAGGCCGACAAAGAGAAACGCCAGTTTATTTCAGACGTTAGCCATGAGCTGCGGACACCGCTCACCGCTATTAAGGGATATGTTGACGTCTTGTTGCTGACGGCAAGTCTGAATTTGACACCGGATCAGATCAGCTACCTGACGATTATCAAGAATAATACCAATCGGTTACGGGCACTGATTGAAGACATCCTCGAATTCTCGCGACCCGACTCAAAGAAGAAACTAACTTTTACTCAGGTCGATATTCCTACCGTGATCGAAGAGGTTGTACAGTCGCTGCGCCTCGAATACGAGCGTAAGGGCATGAATGTGCGGATTGAGACTTCACCATCGTTGCCGCCAGTTACGGCAGATCAAAAGCGGGTGAGTCAAATCATCTTCAACCTCTTCTCGAATGCAGTGAAGTATACCTACGAAGGCGGGTCGATCACGGTGCGCGCCTTCCTCAACCGGGCGAATATGATGCAAATCGAGGTAGAAGACACCGGCGTAGGAATGTCACCGGAACAGTTGAAGAAGTTGTTCCGCCCGTTCTACCGTGCCGATAACCCGTTACGCGATATTGCCGGTGGTACCGGGTTGGGCTTGAGCATCGCCAAACAACTGGTTGAAATGCACGGCGGTGAAATCTGGGTAACGAGTGAGTTAGGAAAGGGTAGTACCTTTGCTTTTGCAATTCCGTTGCAGCAAACGGTAAACGGTACCTCTGATGAGGGGGTGGAAGTATGAGTGTTATCCACCTCGATAACCGTCTGGCACACTACGAAGTTTTTGGGCGCGGTCAGCCGATCATTTTCCTGCATAGCTGGATCGGCTCGTGGCGGTATTGGGTACCGATCATGGATCTGGCCGCTGAACGGCATCGCGCCTACGCCTTTGATTTCTGGGGATTCGGCGAAAGTGACCGTCGCGGTAATCAGTTTACTGTGCCGACGTATGTCGAGATGCTGATTCAGTTCATGAACCGCCTTGGCATTGCCCGTGCCACGCTCGTTGGTCATGGGATGGGGGGTATGGTTGCGATCATGGCCGCGCATCAGTATCCCGACCGGTTTAACCGTCTGTTGACCGTTGCTACCCCGCTTCATGGTCAAGTTCTGGCCCAGCATATCAAGCCAGGCACCCTGTCGCGATTGCTGGGCATGAATACCAGTCAGAATGGTTGGGCGCGTATGGTGCGCACGCTCCAGGTGGCCGATCCGGAGATTCAGCAAGAAATTGAAGAAGATACCTCAAATCTGGGTGAGCAAGTACTCTCGCAAGTTCACGAATCGTTGTTAGAGACAGATTTACGCCCACTCATTATCTCATTGCAAACACCACTCCTGGCCGTCTACGGTGGTAAAGACCCGATTGTCAATCCGGCTCACGCTTCATTCCTCAACGAGCTGGCCGAACGACCGATTCAGTTGCTGGTGCTGCCGAAAGCCAGTCATTTTCCCTTCCTCGAACAGGCAAACACCTTTGGCCGGTTGCTGCTCGACTTTCTTGTTTCGCAGGGTACGGCGATTGAGATTAAAGAAGAGTGGCGCCGCCGCGTGAATCAGCGCGAGTATTTGTAAGACCAGGCGAAAGTGCCGGTAAAGCTTTTCCGGCGCTTGGTGCTAAAACAAGTAGTTGTACAACGATACTCCCGACCATCCCCGATTCAGAGAAACGACTACCCTATCGTAAACTACACAAGCATACGTCCAGTGTGGATTGAGAAGCTGTATCTTCACCTCCTCTGGCACTTAGGGAGACTCAATCAGCATTTGTCTCTGCAGACTCAACCATCTCAGCAGCTTGCAGCGGATGCCCCATAATAAATATCCGACGCTTGATCCTTCCTTCGGCTGGTGGTAGCGTTTCCATCGTTTGGAGTAATTCGTAGATAGCCTCACGCACGTGCTTGAACTCTTCCTCAGTAGCATAGAAGACATGATCGCGGGCCGCAATATTGTTCAGGTCTGGATCACCGCGTTTCAATACATAATCAGCCAATTCCTGAGCGACAGAGGTACCGTACAGGCGAACGTGGTCGGCAAACTGCTCGAGACCGCCTGGTTGATAGACGTCTGCTGGATCGATCAACCCCTCGTTCGCAGTAAAAAATCGCTCCTCGATACCATTGACAAGCCTCATCCGGGCAACGTGGATAACGCCGGCATCGAGCAGCTTGTGAATGTGTCGGTACAGCGAAGGTTTAGGAACATCCGGTAAGACTTTGGCCAGTTGATTGATCGAAAGTTCAACACCGTTGAGGGCCTGAAAAATGCGCATACGTACCGGGTGGTTGATTACTGCGAAGTTTTTGAGTGGCATCGTTGACACCTTTTGCTATGAAAAAATTGTTTCCAATATCGTTATTGAATATAATAATCTGGAAAATCCAAATTTGCAAGTCGCGAATACTGATGGTCACGAATGACCCGTTAGCCCATGTGCGACATCGGAGCGTTTTCCGCAGATAGTCATTTCCAGTTGGAGACTATTCCGCTGATGGGAATGACGCTGAATGTACGGTACCGTGCCGCTGCCGATGTCGAGGCGGGAAGATGCAAACAGTGTCGATTGCGCCGGGTTGGGAATGGTGCTGAACTAGAGATGATCGTACAACCGTTGAGGCAAGAGGTAGATCGAAGGTGGCAAGACGACTACATCGATGGCACCATACCTGTTAGCAGGATAGGATTCGGTACCATCTGTATGTGAGACTACTACAGATTTGATAGGACCTTCTTTCCAAACTGGGTATTCTCCGTTTGACGCACCCCCTTTTTGTTGGTATGATCGCTCTATAGAGGTGAATCAAGGGTTTGCTATCCCTTGTCTGTAACAGGAGTTTTCTATGCCCGGTGACGACAAAACCGAGTCACGAAAAGTTGATCATATTCGGATCGTGTTAAACGAAGATGTTGCGGCAAAGGGAGTTGCTACGGGTTTTGCTGCTTACCGTTTACCCCACCGGGCATTGCCTGAACTTGATCTGAATGAGATCGATACCCGCACGACCTTTCTTGGGAAGCCAATTTCAGCGCCAATCTTGATCAGTTCGATGACGGGCGGTACATCGAGTGCCGAGAGGATTAATCTAGCCCTGGCTGAGGCTGCGGAACACCTCGGTTTACCAATGGGGGTTGGATCGCAGCGGGCAGCAGTGATGGATCCCCGCCTAGCCAGTACCTATCAGGTGCGACGGGTCGCGCCGCGGATTCCGTTGTTAGCTAATGTTGGTGCGGTTCAGCTTAACTACGGGTTTACCGTCGATCATTGTCGCCGTGCGGTAGAGATGATTGAAGCTGATGCGTTGATTTTGCATCTCAATCCGTTGCAAGAGGCTGTACAGCCTGAAGGCGACGTTAATTTCAAAGGCTTGCTGGCAAAGATTGAACAGGTCTGTCACTATCTGGAAGTACCGGTGATTGTCAAAGAGGTCGGCAATGGGATTGGTGCTGCCGATGCTGTACGGCTCTACGAAGTGGGAGTACGGATTATCGATGTTGCCGGTGCGGGTGGTACCAGTTGGAGTGAGGTCGAGCGTTTTCGGCAGCCTAATGATACCGGTCGGCGGGTAGCCGGTGCCTTCGCCGACTGGGGATTGCCAACAACCGAGTGTATACGTGAGGTACGTGCAGCTCTACCGGATGTCACCTTGATCGCATCGGGTGGCGTGCGGAGTGGTGTTGATGTGGCGAAGGCTATTGCATTGGGAGCCGATCTCGCCGGTACTGCCCGACCTGCGCTTTTCGATGCCATTCATGAGCGTGGTGCTGAGGCAGTTATTGAAGGGTTAGGTGCATTTATCCGCGAGCTGCGGGTCGCAATGTTCTGTAGTGGCTGCGCTGATTTGCAGGCTCTGCGCAAGGTGCGTCTTGTTGCGCGTGCGTAGCCTGCCGCAACGGCCAGCGTATGTTTGTTCATCACCTTTTTCTGCGCGATTTTCGTAATTATCGGCGACTTGAGATCACACTGGCGCCGGGTACGATCCTTTTCTACGGACCGAATGCTGCCGGCAAGACAAGTCTGCTGGAAGCTATCTTTTATCTGGCAACAACACGCTCACCTCGCCTTAGTAATGATCGCGAATTGGTGCGTTGGGATGCGGTTGGTGAAGCAGGAGCGCCTCCTTTTGCCCGCATTGCTGCCGAGGTAGAACGTCGCATCGGAGCGGTGCGGCTTGAAGTGTTGGTGCAACGACGAGCCGATGATGATGGCCAGCCGCTGAACGGAGCACAGAAGTTGGTGCGGATCGATAAGCGACCGGCACGAGCAATCGATCTGATCGGCCAACTGCGTGTTGTGCTCTTTACTCCTGCCGATCTGACACTGGTTGATGGTGCGCCAACCGAACGACGTCGCTACCTCGATATAACCCTCTCACAGCTTGATGCGCATTATGTTCGTACTCTGGCACACTATCAGAAGCTCCTGTTGCAACGCAATAGTTTGTTACGCGCATGGCGTGAACAACGGCGCGTGCCGCGTAATGTTGATACTGAGCTGGCGTATTGGGATCAAGAGCTGGCCGCTGCTGGTGGTTATCTACTGGCCGAACGGTTGCGTGCAATCGTGGAACTGAACGATGTGGCTGGTCCTCTCTATCGTGCGATCAGTGGTGGAGAGAATCCGTTGCACATCGAGTATGCGGCTAGTTGTGATCTCGGTTCGGCACGCGATGCCGGTAGTCTGGCCGAGCGTCTCCATCTTGCCTTCGCCGCTCTGCGTAGCGATGAATTAGCCCGCGGGCAAACGCTCTGTGGCCCGCACCGTGATGACCTGATCTTTACGGTTGCCGGAATTAATCTTGGTCGCTACGGTTCACGTGGTCAGCAACGTTCAATTGCACTGGCTCTGAAGCTTGCTGAGGCCGGCCTGATGCGACAGCGCGGTGGTGATGCACCCGTGCTGTTGCTCGATGATGTATTGAGCGAACTGGATGCTCAGCACCGCGCTCATCTTCTCGAACTGGTGTATCGTCCTGATCAACAAACTTTGCTGACAACGACCGATCTCAGTGATTTTAACGCCGATTTCCTGACAAAAGCTCAGCGTTATCGGGTTGAAGATGGTCGCGTGTTCCCCGGTTGAAGGCGGCCATAGATAAACGTTAGTTGACGTAATGTGTCGGCTAATTCTGCACTGAGTGCCTCAGCCGGACATCGCCAGGCCCAGTTGCCACCTAATCGCCCAGGGGTGTTCATGCGTGCTTCGGTACCCAGTCGCAAGACATCCTGGAGTGGGGTAATGGCATACTGCGCAACTGACATGAGGCCCAACCGCATTAAATCCCACGCAATATCAACCGTCTGTTCGTCACGACCGAGGTACCTGAGTACGGCAGCCCGTGTGTCTGGATCAAGCGTAGTGAACCAGCCAACAGTTGTATCGTTGTCGTGTGTGCCGGTATAGACGACATAATTCGGTGTGTAATTGTGTGGTAGGTAAGGATTGGTCGGGTCATCACCAAAGGCAAACTGAAGCACCTTCATACCGGGCAGGTTGAATGTCAGGCGTAGCGCTTCAACATCGGGTGTAATCAAGCCAAGGTCTTCGGCGATAATGGGCAGTGCACCTAATTCAGCTTGCAAGAGGCGAAACAGGTCGGCGCCTGGCCCTGGTACCCAACGTCCTTCAACGGCAGTGGGTGAACTTGCCGGCACTTCCCAGTAAGCTGCAAAGCCACGAAAATGGTCGAGACGTAAGACATCGTAAAGCGTCAATGATTGACGCATACGCGCTACCCACCATCGATACCCGGTAGCTGCCATGCGATCCCATCGATACAGTGGGTTTCCCCAACGCTGGCCGGTAGCGCTGAAATAATCCGGTGGTACACCGGCAACAACAGTGGGCATACCTTGCTCATCGACGAAAAAGAGATCGCGATTAGCCCAAACATCAGCACTATCATCGGCAACGAAGATGGGGGCATCGCCGATGATCAAAACACCGTGATGATTGGCGTATGCTTTCAGCGCCTGCCATTGGCGAAAGAAGAGAAACTGAAGATACCGATGGTAGTCAATCGTTGCGGCCAGTTCCTGGCAGGCGAGTTCGAGGGCGGTCGGTCGGCGATCACGGAGATCAGGTCGCCAGTTGTGCCAGCTTCCCCCACCCTGAGACTCTTTGATCGCCATAAACATGGCATAGTCGGTGAGCCATTCGCTGTTATCTTCGCAGAACTGATAGTAATCTTTCTGGAGACGAGAATTGCACCCGCTCTGAAACCGTTCAAAGCTGCGCCAGAGGAGAGCGTATTTCGCAGGAATAAGAGCGCCGTAGTCAACGTGATCGGTGGGAAGGTTGCCAAGTGCAGACCGCGCTTCCTCAACGGTGAGCAAGCCCTGTTCAATAATATCGTCGATGCTGATCAGTAATGGATTACCGGCGAACGCTGAAAAACACTGGTACGGCGAATCGCCGTAGCCGGTTGGACCGAGCGGGAGTACTTGCCAGAGTGATTGTCCTGCTGCGACCAGAAAATCAACAAACCGATACGCCATTGGTCCCAGGTCGCCGATTCCCCAAGGGCTGGGTAATGATGAAGGATGCAGCAAAATCCCACTTGCCCGTTGCAGATCAAATGTTTTGGTTTGCGCATGTGCGCTGGAAGTTGTATTCATATGCGATTCAACCCACATCTACGGTTTACCGCCAGATGTTCTTGTAACGAGAACTAGCCGGTATTGTAGCATATTGTTGTGGTTGCAATCAATTGGTGAACGTTGCAAAGAAGGCGCTATTAGTATTTTCGCGAGCGCGGGCCAGCGGCCCGCGTTGTGCGGTGCGTGGCTAAGCCATCGTTTGGCGCATCAGCATACACCTTCTTGCAGGCGGGTGAAAGTAGACGACGTTGTAACGAGAGTCGGTGCGTATCCTCATACCAGTGCTGTCAGGACGCAGCGGGTATCATACTGCCAAAAAACTTGTGCAGCACCTAGCGAAGGTGCACATTGACAGTCAAGCTGCTCTCGGATATACTCGCTCTGTAATCGGGCGCTCCACGATAGCGCCCTGATTGGCGATGATGCCATCAGGGAATCCTCCCCGTCAGAGGTGTTAATCTGCGCAAAACCATCCCGGCGCAGCAGTGACTTGTTCATTTGTTGCGCCGCTTCATTGTTCGTGTTAGGGGTTTGCAGATGCTCAAAAAGGAGTCGACCGATGAATGTCCGTCTTGCTCGCTGGTCATTGCTGGTTCTTACGCTGTTAAGTCTTGTGTTGGCAGCGTGTGGCTCACAGCCAACCACCGGCTCAACCCCTGTACCAACCGCCGTCTCAACCGAACCAACGACACCATCTGCCGGTGAAGAGTTTATCTTCGGTATGGTATTGGTTGGGCCGATTAATGATGGTGGCTGGAATCAGGCTCACTACGAGGCAGCCCAGTACGTGGTTGAGAAGGTACCAGGGGTCAAATTCATTTACATCGATAAGGTGAATCCGGCAGATCGTCCTAATGTAAAAGTCGAGCAGGCCATCGAAGAGTTGATCGGCCAGGGTGCTCGCCTGATTATCACCAATTCGGCAGAGTTTGCCGATGGAACAAATGTTGCTGCTGCGGCGCACCCCGAGGTGGCCTTTATCCATGCGTCTGGCGATAAGGTGTTAACTGGCGAGGCGCCGCCGAATGTACGAAATCTCATGGGGCGCATGGAGTACGGTAAGATGATCGCGGGTTGTGCGGCGGCCTTGACCACTGAAGCCGGCCGTCTGGCCTACCTTGGTCCACTGATCGATCCGGAGACACGCCGATTGGTGAATTCGTCTTATCTTGGCGCACGGTATTGCTGGGAAACCTATCGTGGTCGTCCGGCTGAAGAGCTGGCATTCAAAGTGACCTGGATCGGCTTCTGGTTCAACATTCCAGGCGTTACCCTCGATCCAACCAAGGTTGCAAACGATTTCATTAACGAAGGTTACGATGTTATTCTCTCTGGTATTGATACGACTGAGGCGCTGGTTGAGGCAAATAAAGCAGCTCAAGCTGGGAAGCGGGTCTTTGCTATACCCTATGACTTCAAAGGGGCCTGTGCGCAGGGTGAAGCGGTTTGTCTCGGTGTGCCCTACTTCAACTGGGGACCTGATTACAAACGTTTGGTGGAACTGGCCCGTGCCGGTAAATGGGAGCCAGCCTGGGAATGGACAGGGCCGAACTGGAGTAATTTGAATGATCCTGATACGAGTATGATCGGTTTTGTTAAGGGTCCGGCCCTCAGTGCGGAAAACGCAGCGAAGCTCGATGAGTTTATTGCTAAACTGGCCGATGGAAGCCTGAATCTCTTTACCGGGCCGCTGTACTATCAAGATGGGAGTGTCTTTGTACCAGAGGGTCAGGTTGCCGATGACAAGACCATCTGGTATACCTCTCAGTTGTTGGCCGGTATCGAGGGGCAGAGCGCTCCATAGCATATAATAGAGGTTGAGACGGGTCTGCGGTGCCCGTCTCAACTTTTCCGAAGTTCTCATCTACTACGTTGTGAGAAGCCGTTTAAAAGCGAATAGAAGCGATAGCGCACATACTGATCGGTGCCAGAACCACAAGGGTGAACCCCACTGCATTGCGATAAGGAAGTAGGGAATCGTCTTCAGACAGGTTCAGCGTTTGGTGTTGTGAACCGGTCGAGCGTATACCCGGCCGTTCACGACGTAAACTCACAAAACCCATGCGGATTGCGGTTGAACAACTAACAAAGCGATTCGGTACCGTGTGGGCGAATAATCGCCTCACGATAGAGTTTGCTGCCGGGCAGATTCATGGTGTGCTGGGTGAAAATGGTGCCGGTAAGAGCACACTCATGAAGGTGTTGTCCGGCTATCTTCGTCCAGACGAAGGACGGATTCTGTTTGACGGTAAACCCTGTCAGTTGCGTGGGCCGGGTGATGCATTGGCTGCCGGGGTAGGTATGGTGCATCAGGAGCCGCTCGATATTCCTGCCTTTACCGTGCTAGAGAATCTGCTCTGCGCTGCGCCGCCAGGGGTCTTTCGTTCATGGCGAGCTGCCCAAAGAGCATTAGAGGAATTAGCTGAACGTCTGGGTTTTGCAGTCGATCCGGCAGCCCGACTCGATCAGTTGACAATAGGTCAGCGGCAGCAGGTCGAAATTATGCGGTTGCTGTTGTGCGGTGCGCAGGTGCTCATTCTCGATGAGCCAACTACCGGCATTACGGCAGCGCAAACGCGCGCACTGTTTACCGCATTGCGTCAGATTGCTGCTGAAGGTCGCACTGTCTTGTTTGTGTCACATAAACTGGAAGAAGTTGCTGAACTCTGTCATACGGTGACTGTCTTGCGAAATGGTGAGGTGGTACCACCAGGTCAGTTGGTGATGCCTCAACCGCAAGAGTATTTGTTGACATTGATGTTTGGCGATGCCGGCACAACCCCCCCTGTTTATCGTCCGCTACCATCGATTGATAGTCCACCGGTATGGGAACTGCGTCAGGTGACGGTGCGCAGTGGCACGCTCCATCTGCTCGATCTCAACCATCGCTTTGCTGCTGGACGCATTATCGGGCTGGCTGGGCTAGATGGAAGTGGTCAGCAAGTCTTATTACGTTTACTGGCCGGTCAATTAACGCCTGATCGTGGACAGATATTGGTGAATGGTCGTGATCTCAGTGGCGCAGGTGCGATTGCTTTTCGCGAAGCCGGTATTGAGTATTTGCCGGCCGACCGGTTGCGTGATGGTCTGATCGGTGCTTTATCACTTGCCGAACACTTTGCATTGCTGCAACGAACAGGAGTGATAGTTGATCGTCGCACTGCTGAAGAGTTGGCCCGCCAGGCCATTGCCGAGTATCAGATAAAGGCGACTCCGCTGACACCGATTGCGGCGTTATCGGGTGGTAATCAGCAGCGTGCAATGCTGGCCCTGGTGCCGCCGACCGCGCGCGGTATTCTGGCCGAGCAACCAACTCGTGGATTGGATGTTGCGTCTGCGCGTGCTATCTGGAGCCGTTTGCAGGCCCGGCGTGATGCTGGATGTTGTATTGTATTCGCTTCCCCCGATCTTGATGAGATTATGGAGTACAGTGACGAAGTCATTGTTTGTTTTGCCGGTCGCATTGGCCCGTCGATTCCGCGAGCGTTATTGTCTGCGGGACGGTTAGCCGAGCTGATCGGCGGAGTTGGCTTCGAGGCCCTGGTGGAGGCGGTATGAAGCGGGTTGCGGTACTGATTCAACCACTGCTGGCACTGGTTGCAGCCTTTGTGCTAACGACACTGGCTTTGCTGAGTACCGGTGTCTCGCCGCTTGAAGCATACCGATTGATCATCTTTGGCGCGTTTAGTACACCGGTTCGTCTGAGCGATATGATCATGCTGGCAGCACCTTTGCTCCTCTGTGCAGTTGGCCTCAGTATTACCTTTACCGGTGGGCTTTATAATCTTGGGGTTGAGGGACAGATGATTATCGGGGCGATTGCTGCAATGGTGCCGCTCCGTCTGTGGCCCGATTGGCCGCCGCTTCTCCTCTGGCTGATGGCTGCGTTGAGTGGAGCCGTCGGTGGAGCGCTCTGGGCACTCTTGATCGGTGTCTTGCGGCGCTACGCCGGCGTGAGCGAAATTTTTGCCGGCCTGGGCATGAATTTTCTTGCCGGCGGATTAGCTCTCTATATGGTGCTCGGCCCCTGGCGACGTCAGACCTCGGCTTCGTTATCGGGAACCGATCTGCTTCCCCGCGAACTCTGGTTGCCAACCATTGACCGTCTACGGCTGGCGCCGGCCGCACCGGTGATCGCTGTGCTGGCACTGGCTATCGTTTGGTGGGCATTAACTCAGACCCGCTGGGGGCTAGAGGTGCGGGCAGTGGGGCTGAATCCGGCAGCTTCCGAACGGCTGGGTATAGCTACTGCACGACGTATGGCCGAGACCCTGGCTGCCTGTGGAGCATTGGCCGGAATTGCCGGTATGTTGCAGGTGGTCGCTGTCCATCATGCCTTAATTCCTAATATTTCAAGCGGGATCGGGTTACTGGGTTTGTTGGTAGCACTCCTGTCACGTGCTGATCCACGCTGGCTGTTGCCGATTGTGGTTGCGTTTGCCGCTTTTACCGTAGGCAGTATTCAGCTACCCTTAACGCTGGGTATTGATAGCGCGATTGCTGGTGTATTGCAGGGCGCGCTGGTGCTGTTCGCGTTGGCAACTCGTGCACGACAGTGATCTGTCGAGTGTTCGGTGCCGTTGTAATCCAGGAGTAATGTCCCATCTATGGATCAACTATGGATTGATATTGCTGCGATTTTAGCGGTAGCAGCACCACTGGTGATTGCAGCGATGGGTGAGACACTCAGTGAGCGGGCTGGCGTGATCAATCTCTCCCTCGACGGCACCATGCTGCTGGCCGCAATGACGGGCTTCGCTGTCGCGCTCAACACTCAAAACCTGATCCTCGGCTTTGCTGCGGCAGCTCTGGTTGGCGCGTTGGTGGCTGCTATTCTGGGGGTGTTCAGTCTGACGCTCGGCCAATCACAAACGGCGGTTGGCTTTGTCCTGGCATTACTCTGTACCGATCTCTCTTCGTTTCTCGGTGCACCGTTTGTTCGTCTACCTGGGCCGGCAGTACCCTTCATGCCTATTCCTGGCCTGGCTGATCTTCCTGTCTTCGGCCAGATCTTATTTCGTCACGATCCAGTGATCTACGCCAGTTTTCTCCTCGTTCCTGCAACTGCATACCTGCTCTACGGCACACGATTAGGATTGATCGTGCGGGCATTGGGCGAACGACCGGCAGCAGTGTATGCGCGGGGTATTGATGTTACGCGCTGGCGCTACGCAATGCTGATCCTTGGAGGGGCATTGGTTGGAATTGCCGGTGCTGCCTTTTCACTCGATCTCAAGCAGGGATGGAGCTATCGTCATACGTTTGGTTCAGGTTGGATTGTGTTGGCAATCGTTATCTTTGGAGGCTGGCGGCCATTGCGGGTTGCGCTTGGTTGTTATCTCTTCGCAGCACTTGAGATTGTTGCTACTCGCTCGCAGAGTACTTTACCTGGGATTCCTTCGCAGATAATCCAGGTAGCGCCATTCGTCCTCATGATTCTGGTGTTAGCGCTGGTGAATCTGGCTTCGTCGCCAACCGTAGCCCGCTGGATCGCAACGCTGCCCTCTGTCTGGCAACGTCCGTTGCTGGTCGTCGTTTATCGGTTGCGGGCAACTGCCCCTGCCGCACTTGGGCAGCCGTTTGAACGACCGTAATGTTCTGAATGCGGCTGAATAATCCCTTTCTGCCGTTCCTCTAGCTCGCCTTTTTGTTGAATGGTTCCTTGCACACCACGACAACAGGTGTCGCCAGGTGCCGAATCCATCCGGTTGAGAATGTGCTACACTTGCAATCTGAAGCACATAAGTCGGGATCTGTGAATCGCTGAGAGGAACGCTATGCGTCTGAGCGAAGATAAAGTCCGTCGAATTGCCGAACGACTCCACGATGAACTGGCCGAACGTGGATTACTGGTCTATCGTGATCAGCCCGGTCAACGTCCAAGCGATGGACGGGCATTGCGGGTTAAAGCGATCTACGACGCGATTGTAGCCGATCTCAAGATTGAAGAGGAGATCGATGCGGAAGTTGAACGTATCCTGTCTACTTACAATCGCGAGCTAAAAGGGATCGAGCGCGATGTTCTGTTCCGCAAACATAAGGAAGAAGTAGCTCGCAAGCGCGGCTATATTTTGTAATTTATCTGATCCAATACACCAACACGTAGTGTGGCCCGGTATGGGGAACGACAAATTCGTCGCCATGCGTCACAAAACCGTAGCTTAGATAGAAAGGAAGCGCACTCGTGCGCCCGTGACACCAGACCAGGTCACCGCCATATTGTTTTACATAGTGTATTCCGGCATCTAATAATGCCGTCCCGTATCCCTGTCGTTGAGCATCCGGCAAGACACCCATCCCGCGTAACCGCCACGCTGCACGGGCTGATACACCAGGGCAGGGTTCGGGAGTGAACGAGGCAATACCGGTTAGTTGTTCGGCGACGAAGGCACCGAGGTGCAGCGCCTGTGGATGATCATCGCCGGGATAAACCAGTTCGGCGATGGTTTGATGGGGGCGCAGGATGCGCTGGCGGAGAGGGCGCGTTTCGGCTGCACTAATCTGACGAATGCGGAGTTTCATAAGTCTGGTCGGCATTGGTACGTTGAGCGTCGAGATAATCTTGCAGGATGATCGATGCGGCCACCTGATCAATCTGTGCTTTGATCTTCGTCGGTTTCAGACCCAGATTGCGCAGCATCTGCTCGGCAGCGACACTGGTCAGACGCTCGTCAAACATCTCAACCGGACAGGGTAAGCTGGCGCGCAGGGTGTCAGCGAACCGTCGAACGACTTCCGCCTGTGGGCCATGTTCGCCACGCATCGTCAAAGGTAGCCCCACGACAACCCGACAGACATTGCGTTCGAGAACCAGCCGGGCAATTTGTGCGATTGCTCGTTCAGGTGGGTGGGCCGCAATGGTCGTTAGTGGTGCGGCAATGCGGGCTTCTACGCTGCTAATCGCAACACCAATCCGCCGTTCACCGACATCAAGGGCGAGAATTGTTTGTTCATTCATGGCGTATCCGTAATTGCCAGCTCCAGCCGGGGAATTGCTCAACTCCATCCGGCAATTCAAATCCGGCTAATCGCCCGTTTGCTACCAGCTCTCGCAGTGCTGCTTCAGCTTCAGCACGGGTACGCCCCAATACCGCATTCTGGATTGCTGCTCTGGTTGCCGGATCGAGTTCGTTGCCGCAGGCTGGGTCCGGGCCAATACCACCATCAACGCGGAGCGTGGTGCCGTCCCAACGCCATCCTTGTATAAAAGCTGCCCGACAGGTGCCCGGTCGCAATTGTGCATTCTGAATCAGTTGTGCGTTAAACGCATCGGCCAACTGGCGTTGGAACGATGTTGTAGCGCTGCGAACTGCCAGACCGCTATAACGTGATTGAACAGTAATGGTGAAGAATGGATTATCACGCGGTAACGACGTGCCAACCGGTGGATCAACAATCAGTTCAAATCCGGCCAGTTGTTCGAGTTCAGCTCGGCTCGGCGAGACGGTGGTTGGTTCCAGTTGTAGATTGCGTGCAATTGCCAGGCCATCAAGTTGCCGACGTGCTTCCTGGTCGAGGTCGGTAAGTGCCTGGGCCAGGTAACGACGAACATCACTCTCTTTGATCACTCGTACTTCTTCGTCGGTGCCGCCGCCGATGGCATCGTGCCTGATGGTCAGTACGCCACTGGTGAGATCAATGGTCGGGCCACCAGGAATACGCAATTCACGAATCGTATTGGCTGCAATATTGGAAGCACTACCCGGCGAGCGAGCTTCAATTGGCACCGATGCCTCGCCAAGGGTGGTAATAATCTGATTGCCGCTACGGGTCGTTGTAGCGCCAGGAATAGTAACATCTGTTGTGCTGATGAACGGAATCGGCTGATTGTTTGAGCCAAAAGCGACGAATTCACTGCCTGCTGGGATTGTGATCGGTTGTGCATTCAGATTCAAGAGGGTAACGGTACCGGCAGCGCTGCTGATCGGTGTCAAGACACCTTCGGTTACTTCTCCTCTGATACTGATGGCAACTGTCGTTTCGATGGGTTCAGCAGCCACTGCGCCGGAGGTTGTCGCAGTAACCGGTATTAGTGGGATAGCCAAACCGACGATAGGCGTTTCGGCTTGCACCGGTAAGCGGACAACAATGGTCACACTTTGGGTTACAACCAGCAAGATACCGGCCAACACTACTATCACTATCAGGAGCCCCAGCAGCACTCTGAAGAGGCGCGACTCAAGTGGTGCGATCGTGCGTCGCGACGGTAATGGTGTTGCAGTACGACTTGGTGATGGCGTAGGAGTCACCATACGCCACGATTCGCGCTGGGTGGCAGCAGCGGTACGTTGGGATCGATCGACACTGCTACGTTGACCAATCTGTCCGGCGCGAGCGATCTCTTCATCGGAAAGCTGAATATCTTCTGGTCGTATCCGTGGTGATGGTTCTTCTGTCCGACGGGTCATTGAAATTGGTGGTGGCGGAGCGCCAGTGCGCTCCTGTTCAAATGCTGCGGCTAGATCGTCGAGTGCATCAAAGAATTCGAGATCGTCATCACCCATTGCCGCTGGTCCTTCAGAGGTCAGCGACACGGGGCGCGTTTCTGGAGCTGCAACAGGTCGCGTCTCTGCTCCAGCAGGTGTGGATGATGCAAAGAGATCAATATTCCTGCCCCCTGCTGTCAACTCATCGAGCGCAGCCAGAAACTCTAAATCTTCAGCGGGCAAATCTTCAGCGGGTGATGGCGGAGGCGGTGGCGGAGGCGGTTGCACGTGTGCACCGGTTACTTCAATCGTCGCTAGCCGGCTCTGACGGGCGGCTTTGAGAATCTGCGGGTCTGAACTAATAATCGTCAGTCCGATACCGGCCGCCTGTGCCAGATCACGTAGCATATCGGTATCGGCGACTCGTTGCAGAGCCACCGTGCCTTCAGGAGCCAGAATTTGCACGTTCGCAGCGTGGGTAGCGCGTACCCTCTTCATCAACGACTCGGCTGTGTCGTCTGGCAGCGCAAAAACCAGCGCCGTTTCATCGGTGATCATAGCCTCTCCCGATTATACGCTCACAAGAGTTATAGTTGCGTGTCTAGACAGTGTGATCGCTCACTGCCTCCGCATCCCTTACCATCGCGATCGTTAGCCAGCTTGTCCGGCCAATATGTCAGCCGCAGCGCCAATAGCTGCGGTCAGTTGATCAGGGTTGCGTCCACCGGCTTGGGCCATTTCCGGTCGGCCACCACCACCGCCACCTACCATTGCAGCCAGTGGTTTGACTAATTGCACGGCATTCAACCCACGGCGTACCAGATCGGTGGTGACAATAGTGAGCAGTTGCGGTTTGCCGTTAATCAAGGCACCCAACACAATCACTGCGCTACCGAGTTTGTCGCGTAGATATTCGCCCATTTCCCGTAACCGATCCACCGAATCTGCTTCAACTTCAGCAGCTAGCAATGGGACACCGGCAACATGTTGTACGCGACCAAGTAATGTGTCGAGTTGCTCGCGAGCCAGTTTACTCCGCAGTGCTTCAAGTTCCTGCTTGCGCTGGCGATGCTCGGCCAGCAATGCTTCGATCCGGTCGGCCAGTTGTGCCGGTTGCGCGTTAATCCGGACAGCCAAATCACGCAATACCTGTGCCTGTTGCTCGGCCCATAGCTCGGCACCACGTCCGGTAAGTGCTTCAATACGGCGAATACCACTCCCGATACTTCCTTCGCTGACGATCCGCACAAAGCCGATCTCACCGGTACGGTTGACGTGCGTACCGCCACACAATTCCAGGCTGTCACGTGAAGCGTACTCACCCTCAGCAAATGCTTGACCGCGCTCGATAGTGACAACGCGAACGGTATCACCGTATTTCTCTCCAAACAAAGCAATTGCACCACGCGCTATTGCTTCCTGGTAGCCGGTGGTTTCCCAGCGGACAGTCGTATTTGCCCGTACCCACATATTGAGCCGGCGTTCAACCTCGCGCAATTCTTCGGGATCAACCGCTTTGGTATGGGTAAAGTCAAAACGCAGCCGGTCAGGGGCAACCAGTGATCCTGCCTGTGCAGCATGTTCGCCAAGAATGTCGCGCAAAGCGCGCTGAAGCATGTGCGTGGCGGTATGATTACGTTGAATATCGGCTCGCCGCACCATATCGACCGTCGCTTGTACCTGATCGCCAACACGAATCTCGCCGCTGACGACTCGTCCATAATGGACAATAAGACCTGGCAACGGACGGCGCGTATCTTCAATCTGCACTGAGCCTTCCGGCCCAACAAGCAGGCCAGTATCGCCTACCTGACCACCACTCTCGGCGTAAAAGGGTGTGGTATCAAGCACGATCTGTACTTGGCGGCCAGCACGAACGGCGGGCAATACCTCACCATCAACCAGCATCCCAATCACTGTTGCCCGATCACTCAGCCGCTCATAGCCAGTGAAATGGGTGGCGGGAAGATCAAGTTCAGCCCACAGCTCGGCCTCGCCACTGCGTTTACTGGTTGCCGCCGCTCGTGAGCGTGCCCGTTGCTCTGCCATTGCCGCTTCATAGCCCGCTTCATCAACAGTCAAGCCGTGTTCGGCGGCGATCTTCTGAGTTAGATCGAGGGGGAACCCATACGTATCTTTCAGCACAAAGGCATCGTTACCTGGAATAACCTTCTCGCCGTGCGACTGCACCTGCTCGATGACACCGTTCAAGCGCGCAAGACCGCCGCTCAAGGTGCGTAAAAATTGGCGCTCTTCCTGGTCTGCCGCGCTCAGGATAAATTCACGTCGCTTGACCAGCTCAGGGTAGGCATCACCCATCTGCTCAATAACAGTTGTAATAACATCGGCCAGGAAAGGTCGCTCGAAGCCAATGGTTCGCCCCTGATACGCAGCCCGACGGAGAATACGCCGTAAGACATACGCTCGGCCCAAATTTCCTGGCAAGACGCCATCGGCAATCAAAAAGGCAATAGCCCGAGCGTGATCGGCAATCGCACGATATGCGCTACGGTGAGCCTGATAGTGCTGCTCATCGCTGCCACGGGTCTTGATAATCTGATTGATAATTGCTACAAACAGATCAGTTTCATACGTGCTATGGACACCCTGCATCACCATCGCCATCCGCTCTAGCCCCATGCCGGTATCAACCGATGGGCGGGGGAGCGGTTGCATTGTGGCGCGGTCATACTGCATAAACACGTTATTCCAGATTTCGACGTAATTGGGATCGTCGGAGTTAACACCCTCGGCCCGCATCTGGCTCAGATCATCGCCAATGTACATGGTAATTTCCGAGCAAGGTCCACAGGGGCCAGTATCTCCCATCACCCAGAAGTTGTCTTTGCGACCAAAACGCAAGACACGCGACGGGTCGGCACCTTGCGCAATCCACAGTGCAGCCGCTTCATCGTCGGGTGGTACTTCATCATCACCGGCGAAGACGGTAAACCAGAGGCGTTCAACCGGTAGTTTAAACTCTTCAGTTAATAATTTCCACGCGAAAGCAATCGCCTCAGCTTTGAAATAGTCGCCGAACGAAAAGTTTCCTAGCATCTCAAAGAAGGTATGGTGCCGTGGTGATGGTCCTACCTCTTCAAGATCGTTGTGCTTCCCGCTTACCCGCAAGCATTTTTGGGCGGTAACAGCACGACGGTAGGGCCGCTGTTCACGACCAAGAAAGACATCTTTAAATTGCACCATCCCTGAATTGGTAAATAGCAAGGTCGGATCGTCGGCGACGACCAGCGACGAGCTGGGAACATGGGTATGACCATGACGAACAAAGAACGAGATAAATGTTTCGCGAATTTGAGCAGCAGTTAGTTTTTGCATAAGAGTGTGGCCTGCATAACAGCCGATACCTTAATGTAGAAACGTTATTCCTGGCGTTATTGTAGACGATTGTGGTGCAGACCGTCAACCATTCTGCACACGGAATAGGGCTTGTAGCCGATTATCCAACAACAGAGCGACCTTAAGCATGTCATCTTATCTGCTGCCGATGACTCCCAAAGCCACCTGGGAACGCGAACCTCCGGCTCGCTAAGCGGCAAGAGGATAGCGTGGGAAAGCGAGAGCATGAGTGGGGACCTACGCCCATCTCAGAGCACGTCATCTGGGACGAGATCCAGATACGTACCGGTGATTTCCATTGGCGATGAAGATTTGGTATGATAAGAGATAATAACTGAAGTCCAAATAAATACTGGAGAGAAACCTCTAACCGGCCCCCTTATTGTATTTGTGAAACAGTATGCCGTTATCAGTCGCTCAGCTTGACACCGAAAACTATCCTGAAGTACTGTCGTTTTTGCGTCGTTCGCCGTATCGTAACGCCATCACTCTGGCGCAAATAACCCATCTGCGAACACACTCGTTCACATTGGCCGCATTCAGCAATGATACCGTGGTTGGCGTGGTCTCGATCCGGCGTGATCTGCCTCTCATTCGCCTAGCATTTACGGTTGACTTCCCCGCTGCACTTCCTCCTCTCCTGCACGCGCTGATCACGGGTGAACCGGAGTTGCAGCGACATACGTTTGCGATGATCGTACCAGCGGCTAGTCTGCCGTCTCTGAACAGAATGGTAAAGGTTGAGAATGCTCAATTGCTGTATCAGATGGTTGCCGAACCAGAAACGTTCCGTCCGGTTGATAAGGTCGTAGCACAACGATTGCCAGGCGATGTTGCTCATGATCTTACTCCATTACGAGCGATAACGGCTGCCTGGCAGGCATGGCATCTAGCGTATGGGCCAGCATTTGGGATTCGGGCAGAGAACGGTCAGATTATGGCTGCTGCGGCAACCTGTTTTGCTACTCGCGACGTGGTCGAGATTGGTTGGGCAATGCAACCGGCCCAGTTGTCAGCACTCCAAGACTGTATCAGTAGTCTAACCGGCATTTGCTTCGGATTAGCGCCACGGGTGTATCTGTTTGCCGAAACAACCGATGATGACATTATTCTATGTTGTCGTACTCTTGGTTTTTGGGCTGCTGAGCGATTTGTGTGGGTGCTGGCACGTTTGTGTCTGTCATAGAGATCAAATCTCCCTGGCTGGTTGCCTAGGATTACCGGTTCCCCTGTTGTGCGTTGTGTAGCTGGTACCCCTCGCCGCCCTATTGCTGCGATGACGGACGTAAGCGGTGTACCTCCGCACACGCAGCGAATCGGTTAGGAACCCGCCGCTCCACTTCCCTCTCTTTTCCTTCTCTCCTCATCCTACCACCGCCAGATAGGGTGAAGACGATGATGTCAGAATTGTCATTGACATAGATAGTGTTGACGTGTTACACTCAAGATAACGCACCGCGTCATTCTCTTTACTCATTAGATGTATTTCCAAAAACAATGAGGTTGCTTATCACTTCAACGACGAATAGGAGGCAATTATGGCGCTCGTAACTCTTCCCGCAAACCTCACGCGCCTGTTCCATCAGGTACATGTTCCCTTGTTTGATACCATCCGTGCCTTACGTAGTGTCACGCCACAAGAGATTGGCCTGTTGTGGAAGAGTATCACAACCAAACGGCGACCCAAGCGCGTACCACCGATTAACAGTGATTTCTACGAGATTCTGGCTGAACTTTCACCTGAAGAGCGGGCAGTTCAGCAAAAGATTCGCATGTTCATGGAAGAGCGTATCCGTCCGTTAGCAAACGGCTATTGGGAACGGGGGGAATTTCCTCACGAAATTGTACCGGATTTTGCCCGTCTTATTGATGAAACCTTCGGCTCGCGACCGTATGCGATTGATGCGCTTGGCCCGGTACTAACCGGTGTAGCTTGCATGGAAATGGCCAGAGTCGATCCCTCTATCTACACCTTTTTTGGTGTACACTGGGGTCTCTGTATGGGTTCCATCGATCTCTTCGGCTCACCCGAACAGAAACAGCGCTGGTTACCGCCACTGCAACGTTTTGAGCTGATCGGATCGTGGGCATTGACCGAACCTGACGTTGGTTCGGCCACTGCTGCCGGTTTAACAACGACTGCTCGTTTCGAGCGTGGCTTTTGGGTGCTTGATGGCGCCAAGAAATGGAGTGGTAATGCACCGATTGCTGATGTAAATATTATTTGGGCGCGTGATGTTGCCAGCAACCAGGTACAGGGTTTCATTGTCGAGCGTGGTATGGCTGGCTACGAAGTCGAGCGGTTAGAGGGTAAAATTGCCTTACGTACCGTGCAGAACGCTAACATCCGCCTGAATGGATGTCGAGTACCTGAAGCCAATCGCTTACCTAACGTCGGTGGGTTTCGTGGTGTTGCACGTCAGTTAGCGATCACTCGTGCTGCTGTTGCCTGGGCAATGACTGGCGTGGCAATGGGTGCTTACGAACGGGCATTAGCGTATGCGCAGCAGCGGATTCAGTTTGGTCGCCCGATTGGTAGTTTTCAACTGGTGCAGAACAGTTTGGTGCAGATGTTGGCAAATGTAACTGCAATGCAGACAATGTGCCTGCGTATGAGCCAGATTGCTGCCCGCAATAGAAGCATCAGCCAGGAACAAGCGTCGCTGGCGAAAGTCTTTTGTGGTGAAAAGATGCGAGAAACGGTTGCCTTAGCTCGGGCTGTGCTTGGGGGGAACGGTATTCTGCTCGAACATGGAGTGGCGCGCTATTTCGCTGATGCAGAAGCGCTCTACTCTTATGAAGGCACCCATGAAATGAATACACTGATTGTCGGGCGAGCTATTACCGGTATCTCGGCATTTGTGTAGAAGCGATCTGAAACGTCCTGCTTTTCAGCGTGCTCAGCTTCAGTTACCTTTGCTGACCGGAAAATGCCACAATAGATCAGCACCGACGAACCACACGCATCCGCTGCTAACGCTCCCCGATACTCGTAGGCACCAGGGTGCACTCCGAGAAGGTATCAGCCCCTGAGTAGAGGATGGGAGGTCTGAAGGCTGAGAAGCTCTAAGGGCGTATTGAGCAAGTATCAGACCTCGATCCTCCTTGCAGAGGATGGGGGTGCCTTCCCTTACCGTGCGCTGATTGGATAATCGGGGTACCGGTGGGGAACCTGGTCACAGGCTGCTGTCGTAACAGCAAGTCGTTACTTCTGCGCACGCTGCTACAATCGTTTCTCGTTCCTCTCAGCTACCTGGTAGGATGTAAACTTTGAAATCTCCTGCCCAAAAAGAATCTCTAAGCATTCGCTTCGCTTCATATCCCCCATAACGCAACCACCCCCAACCGTGAGGTTGGGGGTGGGCACCTGAACAGGCAAGCGTGATCACATCACGCCTCGTAGAAGAAGGAATGATGGGAGTGACTCCCTAGAAAGGAGGTGATCCAGCCGCACCTTCCGGTACGGCTACCTTGTTACGACTTCGTCCCAGTCGCGGCCCCTGCCCTCGGCCGCTGCCTCCCCGTTGGGGGGTTAGCACACGGACTTCAAGCATTGGCCACTCCCATGACGTGACGGGCGGTGTGTACAAGGCCCGGGAACGTATTCACCGCGCCATGGCTGATACGCGGTTACTAGCAACTCCGCCTTCACGGGGGCGAGTTGCAGCCCCCGATCTGCACTGAGACCACGTTTAAGCGATTAGCTCCGCCTTGCGGCTTGGCAACGCATTGTCGTGGCCATTGTAGCGTGTGTGTCGCCCTGGACGTAAGGGCCATGCTGACTTGACGTCATCCGCGCCTTCCTCCGCCGGTCACGGCGGCAGTCTCGGTAGACACGAGTAACTACCGACGCGGGTTGCGCTCGTTGCGGGACTGAACCCAACATCTCACGACACGAGCTGACGACAGCCATGCAGCACCTGTGACGCACCCTCGCAGGCGGCCGTCTTTCGACGGCGTGCAGCGTCATGTCAAGCCCAGGTAAGGTTCTTCGTGTTGCGTCGAATTAAACCACACGCTCCGCTGCTTGTGCGGGCCCCCGTCAATTCCTTTGAGTTTTAAGCTTGCGCTCGTAGTCCCCAGGCGGCCAGCTTATCGCGTGAGCTAAGGCACGCAGCGCACGACCGTGCGCCACACGCCGAGCTGGCATCGTTTACGGCGTGGACTACCCGGGTATCTAATCCGGTTTGCTCCCCACGCGGTCGCGCCGCAGCGTCAGGCCGAGCCCAGGTGGCCGGCTTCCCCACTGGCGTTCCTCCGGATCTCTACGCATTTCACCGCTCCACCCGGAATTCCACCACCCTCTGCTCGCCTCAAGTCTGCGCGTATCGGCACGCCTCGCCCCGTTAAGCGGGGCGCTTTCAGCGCCGACGCCGCAGACCGCCTCCGCGCCCTTTACGCCCAGTAACTCCGGACAACGCTTGCCCCCTCTGTCTTACCGCGGCTGCTGGCACAGAGTTAGCCGGGGCTGCTTCTGGTGGTACCGTCGGAGTCGTCCCACCCGAAAGGAGTTTACAACCCGAAGGCCGTCGTCCTCCACGCGGCGTTGCTCCCTCAGGCTTGCGCCCATTGGGGAAAATTCCTTGCTGCTGCCTCCCGTAGGAGTCTGGGCCGTGTCGCAGTCCCAGTCTGCCCGGCCGTCCTCTCAGACCGGGTACCCGTCAGTGGCTTGGTGCGCCGTTACCACACCAACAACCTGATGGGCCGCAGGCCCCTCCCAGAGCGCCCGTAGGGGCTTTCCTCCGTAGAGCGTATGCGGGATTATCCCGTCTTTCGACGGGGTATCCCCCACTCCGGGGCAGGTTACCCACGTGTTCCTCAGCCGTTCGCCACGCAGCCAGCCGAAGCTGCTGCGTTCGACTTGCATGCATTAGGCACGCCGCCAGCGTTCGTCCTGAGCCAGGATCAAACTCTACATAGTTGGACGAGGGCGGGTGTGATCACGCTTGCTTGTCAAGGTGCATTGCGCATCGGGGGAACAAAAAACTAGTGTCACGAGGTGACGCTAGTTGGCGATGACGCGCCCGATGACTTGTTGGGTCTACCGTAGTGGTGAGACCGTTGCACTAGCAACGTGGGGAAGTATACCGGAACTTGCGCCGTTTGTCAAGTGGCGTGAGCACGGGTGGTTTGTCGAGGATTCCGTGCGCACCGGGCACCTCGGTGAGAGAAGCTGCGGAAGAGGCGAGGGGAGTGAGCGGAACCTCCTGCCAGTCTCCCTATGCTCTCTTTTGGTAGGCAAGCACTGGGTTAGGGGAAGGTGCGGTAGTATTGGTGTGCTGGAAGACGTGCGCGGCTGGAAATCTATGTTGTAACGAGAAGCTGAGTGTATCCCTGTGCTCTGTGGATGGGTTGGGAAGCCGCTCCTCGCTAATACTTCAGCACCTGCCGCTACCGGTACTCCAGAGCATGCTGTTGCGTTATGGATTACGAAACAGCACCGGTAACTTCACTCCTATCAATTCTAGGGCTGTTTCGGCCCGTTGTCGCCACACACTGGCTGGCGCCTGATCGGCAACAGATTCAAGATGAGCGCGGCCCTGGTCTAGATTACCTTGTGCGCTGAGGGTCAGACCGTAGTAAAAACGGGCTTCGATACCGGCGCCGGCTTTGAGAGCAGCATCGGCGGCTTGCAGAGCACCTGGCAGATCGCCACAGTAGTACCGCGTTCCGGCTAGGATGGTGAGTGCTTCAGGATTGTCTGGTGCGGCACTCACAGCCGCCTGCGCTGCCTGCAAGCCACTGATACAGCGCTCGAAGCCACTGTCGAGGTGGAAACGGGCAGCTAACGTCAGGTAGTAAGCTCGTTCGTTGGTCGGTGCAAGAATAACGGCTTGTTCGTAAGCATCAGCAGCGGCGACGAAGTCACGTTGCGCGAAGGCCAAGCTCGCTTGAATCAGGGCAATGGCTGGATCAGAGCGACCGCTGGCCTGAAGGCGCTGCAGGTAGTTGGCTGCTGAAGTCAGATCACCAGAATAGATATACGCTGTGGTTAGCAATGACCCGATACGGGCGTCGTCGGGGTGGGTATGAGCCAGTTGTTCAAGCTGTTCAATGCCCTCTTGGTGGTTACCGAGACGTAAATGGGTATAGGCACGATAGATCGCTGCTGCCAGTCCATGTTCGCCGGTTGGTTCAACTTGCTCAAAGAAGGCTAGCGCTAAACGTTCATAACCCATATCGAGTGCCAACTGACCAAAGAGTTGTTGGCGGGTTGCCGGATCGAGGGTAAGGGCGCGGTTGAGTATCTCTGAACCGACCATCGGCGGCAACAGCGGTTGGAGAAAGGGTTCTGCGAAGGTTGCTGATTGTGGAATTGGAGTAATTGATACGTTCGTTGGATTGAATAAGGTCGCAAGCAGTGTCCGGCGTTCAACGGTAAATTTGGCCCAATCAGAGGGTAGTTGCTCGATAGCGACTGACCGGTAGATATGGAAGGCTTGATCCAGTCGACCTTCCTTCAGATCAACATCGGCCGATAAAAGATCGCGCACTGCACAGAGCGAGGGCGAACAATTGGTAAGTGCCTGCCAGGTACGGTATGCTGCTGCCGAGTCTCCTTCGCGCATCGCCAGATTACCTAAATAGAGTACAGCGAGCTGATATTCACGTGGCCGCAAACCAGCTTGAATGGCAGAGGCGAAGGCTCGTCGCGCCAGATCGGTTTCATTGCGCACCGTCAGGACGATGCCAAGCCGTAGGGAGGCATCGCTCAGGAGGTTTGTTAGCGAAGCGTAGGTAACGAGCGCTGCACGGTAATGACCGGCAACAAAGAGGGTGTCGGCCTGACGTAATGTATCGTAAGGGTCAGGACGGAGGGCAAGTGATAGTGCAACGACTGTAAGCAGGGTGTAAGCTGCCCAGATGATGCGCTGACGCCAACGGAGGTCAATCACTCTTCATCTAGCTCTGCTAGTTCTGCACGCGGCTCAGTGCGGCGACGCTGAGTCTCGCGACGGTTACGACACTTTGGGCAACGAGTCGGTTCATTGAGAAAGCCCTTATCGGCGTAGAACTCTTGCTCGCCAGCAGTAAAGATGAAGGTTGCTCCGCAACTGCGGCAGATTAACTCCATATCTCGATAAAAGATCATTGCCATAGGCACCTGCCAGTGCGTGTAACCTGATCATATTCCTCTTTATTGTACCATGCCGCATCATACAGTGCCCGTCCATTGCGAATGATCTCATTGTGAAATGCCCTGTGATTCCTAGCACACGTCTTGGTGCCAAAGCCTTTATGGTCTGAGTTCACCGCTGACCCGCCCTATCTCACTTCTGTCACGCAGCACCGTAGTACATCGTGCCGACCGCAGGTTGCAACGACTCCATCCGTTCATCGCATGCCGTGCGTTGAAACATACGGTTGGTGGGATGAGACACGGTGTTCATTGCCAAGATTGGCATCAAACAAGCTTACGAATAATCACGCTGAGCGGCCTACAACGATGCGGTTTTTCCCGGCAGCTTTCGCTTGAAGCACAGCTTCGGTTACGATACGCAGGGAAGTATCAGAGTCGCGAGCGTGCTGGGGAACGGAGGCAATCCCAATCGAGACAGTGACGGGAAAAGGCCAGAGCTGTGAACGCTCGATAATTCGTTGGCGTAATCGTTCAGCCAGTGCAGACGCACCACTGACGCCGGTTTGAGGCAGTATCGCCAGGAACTGA